>Ga0307516_10009051_pt1 | contig 11155 bp, 13 predicted proteins | sample 19_EM_MG_FD_203310 | JGI IMG/M metagenome (GOLD analysis project Ga0307516, IMG submission 203310) | Populus trichocarpa ectomycorrhiza microbial communities from riparian zone in the Pacific Northwest, United States - 19_EM | ecosystem: Host-associated > Plants > Roots > Unclassified | place...
GATGCATGGATACGACGGTGTGCCTGAGTCACAGTCCAGCGGGTATGTGTTCGTCAGATAGCACCAATGGGTGCCAATGGTCGAAATGGGTGGTGAACATGGGAGCATCATACCATGTAACTTCCTGAAGATAACTCATATGGGATGAGGAAATCTCGCCATCGGTCGATTGGTGGAGGTTGAGCGTCAGGCGGGATATCATCATAACGGCAACACTCGCCATCAGAGATGAATGTTTACATGGAGGATCAAGACAAAGGAATATGCACCAGGATAGAGGGATTAGAGTTGGCGAGGCTGGTCAGCACCCTCAGCGTAATTGTTCATGCCCAAGAAAGGAAAACCAGCCTTGACTGACAGAACAGTAAAGTTGGTGTAGGTAGAAGTATCACAGGTCCAAGCCAGAGTGTTCGAAGACTGCAACTGCATATCCGGCACAAAACCGACGCGGCGGTGAGCACATGGCGACGGGTTCAAACCGTATAAAGACATACCCTACCAAGAATCTGAAGATGAATTGGTGATCGTCAACTGGGCAGAAGCTGCGCCGAGAAGAGCGGCGGCGGCGGCGGCTATAACTAGATGTCCAAGCATGGCGAGAAAAGTGACTTAGGTATAAAAACGAGGGAAGTATTGTTGAAACGACGAGCGACGACACAGCTGGCGAGAGACGACTATAATAGTGTCCGAATCCGGCAACTACGAGGATTATTTCGATCTCTACTGGAAAACTAGAGCGCCGTCGACGACGGCCAACACCTTGTTCACAAAACTAAAGTACTATACACACGTTTAAACACCTTCCTATAACGCCGCTTAGCCAAACATTCATTCAGTGTGGTCAGTGGGAGCGACGAGAGTCACCAAGTCACCAGACAACAGTTCCCCATCACTCCTGCACATGCGTTCACCGATTACCTCTCCCAAGCACAAACCATGAGCACAGCATCCCAGAGCCCCGCCAGGGTAACTGGCACTATTTAACGCATATGTCACGGAAGATCCACTATCTGCCTTCTTCATACACGACTTCGACGAGCGTTTGTTGACAAAGCATCCCAACGAACATCTACAGAAAGAGAATGATCGACTGACTGAGCTAGATGGAAGAATGGGATGTATTTCAGACAAGCAGAGAAATATAATGAAGAAAATATGTAAACGAGGCAAAAGTGTAGTTGGCATCCGTACGCGAGAAAGCAGAGAACACGAAGAGACATGCTCGATTCGAATGGAGACTGAATTACAGCAGATTCGCGGATGTCGAAAAAAAGCGGTCCAATTTCCACTTGGAGTGACCTTGTTTGTGAACAAGGTGATGCCGACTGACGTCAGTGACTTTTTTCCTTTGAACTCTCGTCCTCGCACGGAGTCCCCCTTGCAGTAACACTCCTTGCAGTGACAACGAAGATTTGGCATGATGCGACACAGTAACGTCCACACGCAGCAGCGGAGGTACCACCTGACAAAAGCATATACTGAACGCTCGAAGTGGAACCACGATGCTGGCGGCGCGGCTGTCCGCCACTCGCTATAGCTAGTACCGTCTACTGCCTCTATGATGGCTAGATTTCTTTCTCGTCAGACACACTGGTATTAAATTTCTAATGTGCTGATCTGGATTGTCTGTTGCACTACGTGGCCAGGGTTGTCGGATCTGCGATTCCGTCAGTGTTCACCTGCAAGTAGCCTACAACAGTGACGAGTTGTGGAAAGCTGGAGTTATTTCCTCCAAGATAGTGAGGTCGCATTACTTTCTCCATTGCAATCTTCTTCAGCCTATCTCGCACTGTTTACCAGCACACCACTGGAGCAAGTCCTTATATGTACTATCGGCGCAGTGCTGCAGTCGAGAATTATATCATGCAGCACAGACAACCCGGACAAGGTGAGGCGGCTGCGTCGAGGACAACATGACTGCCCTTTTTCAGAAGTACCTGTGACACAGAATCTGATGCAACCGATATTTCGGGATCTTGGCTGGAAGCCGCATACAGAGCAGGTCCATGCTTGAGTGTGTTTGTATCTGATGCCCATCATGCAACTGGTGGGTTCTAGATGACTCTAACAGATGCTCGCTTCTTTCCTCTTCGCCTCCGTCTGTTGGGTTTACTCAGACCTCTTCGATGTCCCTTGAGCTGTAAGGTTTTCTCGCATTCCATATATTCAACACTAACCGTCCAGCCCCGAATTTCAGAGATATTGCTGTTTCTTTCAACACTGCTGTCATTTTCACCAGTGAGCCTCTTATGCCTCGGTTGTTATTATGCCAGAGCTACTGGGCACTGAGACTTCTGCAGCTTTACTATTATATGACTACATACTTACAATTGCACGAGAGATCGAGCTATTCTGGGGAAGACCCAAAAAATCATGGGTGTTTTCCCTCTTCGTTGCCAATCGATATATCTCCATACTGGGCCATATTCCAACTGAGGTGTATTCGTTCTGGTCATCGGCAACTCCATGGGACTATGATGTGGGTCCTCTAATCGATCCTGTATTTGACGTGCATTCATTTTCTCTCTGAAATTAGTGGTGAGCTGATCCCTATTTATTCCCCTGTTGGTTTTTGATTTACACTGCACCCTGCCAGGTGTAAATCCTTACGCCTTGCTAACCAATTGACAACTGTTGTCATCCAGGTAATTGGATCAAGTGAGTAGTTCACTGCCATATCTTCGTTGTCCTAACGAACCGAAGTCATCATGACTATGCGCGTCTATGTTCTTTATCCTCATAACCGATCAGTTTTAATCCCACTCTTTGTGCTCTGGCTTGGTATAATAACTGTTGGCTGTGTACGTGTGTTACCTCATTGGAGGATCGCATGTCCGATGACTGACAAGGCGACTAAAAAGTGGGCAGTGTTCTCCAGCAGTGACACTTCGTCAGATTCGACGGATTTCGTGCCTTCAGCCCAATTGATGGGAAACATCGGCTGCCCCTCTGGTTCATATACATCGTCTGAGCAGTGGGTGATCTGCTGTGTTATGTGTGTAACTTAAGGCTGACATTTTCCAGGGCCATGTGTATGTCCTTCTGATCTTCATAAATACTGTTTCCGACATGAGTCCCTTGGTGTTATGCACATCAACACACATACAGATATAGCAATTGCGTGGAGCGGACAACTACTTTATGACTTTGTTGTCTTTCTCCTTACTCTCGTGGGGTCACTGCGGATTCGGAAAAAAGGGAGCGGGAGCCGCAGTATAATAGACACCCTGCTACGAGACGGTGTGTCCATCGATCTTGCCCTTCCACTGCGGCTTAGCCCTATAAATTGCCAGGTTCTATGTACTTTGCGTGCGTTGAAAGTCTTATTTGTGAGGTAAATCAATGTTACTGACGAAATACCATTATTCCAGGGTGATGTGTGCAACTAATGTGGTGAATGTAACTGTGCTGTTGGTGAGTGGTTTGGTCGTATCCCTCCCGCTCCCAATCCAACCTAGTTTAGGTGGCAACAGTGAGTTTTTAACAACCCCTTAGCACTGAATGATGCTTGAACCCCTTCTAGAACTCTCTCAAAGGTTCTGCTGCTACCATTACCAACGTGTTAGTTTCTATTCAATTCTTTTGTTAAAATACCTAGATCAACAGCCATAGAATCTCGGCCATATTGATTTCAAGGCTTATGTTGAACCTTCGGGATCCAAAGATAACAGATCCAACGGGATCTTCACTCCATCCATTATCCCATGCAAGCATGGTATTTGCCTCGCCACGTACTAGAGCTGTGACTAGCACTGGGATAATGTCCGTGTAATGATATGACTGATACTGATGCTCATTCCTGTGTGGGCTATGATAACTTGTTGATATGAAAACAGCAAACTCATAGCATCGGAAAAGTAGTGTACGTTCACATGATACATTTAAATCCTGTGGTGAATGAAGGAACAACACTGCGAGTAATCTGAATGTATAGGTGCAACAGTGTGCCTAAGTTACAGTGCAGCGGGTATGGCAGGGTAGAGGGGGATTAGACACACTCGTCAGATTGCACCTACGTGGTATTTTCCTCGCCACGTGCTGGAGCTTTGACTAGTACTGGAATAATGTCTATGTAATGGTACGAGTGATGGTCATTCCTGTGTGTGGGCTATGATTACTTCTTGATGAGAAAGCAACAGACTCGTAGCATTCGAAAAGTAATGTGCGCTCGGATGGTACATTTTAATCCTGTGGCGAATGAAGGAACGATGCTGCGAGTAAGCTGATGCATGGGTACGATGGTGTGCCTAAGTCACAGTGCAGTGGGTATGTCAAAGTAGAGGATGAATCAAACGTGTTCGTCAGATAGCACCGACGGGTGCCAATTGTCGAAATGGGTGGTGAACATGGGAGCATCATTCCCCGTAACTTCCTGTAGACAACTCATATGGGATGAGAAAATTTCGCCATCGGTCGATTGGTGGAGGTTGAGCATCAGGCGGGATACCATCGTGACGGCAACACTAGATATCAGAAGTGAGTGTTTTCAGGGAGGATCAAGACAAAGAAGTAGGGATACTGACCATATCGAAAACGTAGAGAAGGTCCCTCGTAAAAGAGACTAGACGATTGCATTGGTAAGAAGGCGATCTGATAATCTATCGTTGACAGATACGCACAGGGAAAACCTGAGTAAGTGTGAGCAAGTCAGAACACTTATGTTTTCAGAATAACCTACGTAAAATGAGATGATGTTGGACAGGATTGCGAATGCCATGAACCTTCATCCTAATTTAGTAGTGTCACAATCGCGAGCGAGCATCTTACACAAAGTATATTGAACCTGAGCTCTCAACGATGATCAATATGCCCTTGATAACTACAGATCGACAACTCACCATCGCGCAGCAGAAGTGCTACCAGATGCGGGTTCATGATCATGGCGAACACGCTTCCTCGTAGACCAATTTCATAGGTCTTGTACACGGTAAGGGCGAATATCAGAGCATCGAACAGAAAAAGTACTTCGTACGGGACAGCAAGATCTATGGATGAATATCAGACAGGTGAGTGAGTTCCTAAAGTGGTACCCGCGAGCGGAAGGAGTAATGGGATAATTAGATAGCAGCACTCACGAACAGCTCTACGCATACAAACATATGCGTCATGAAAACATTCCGAGAGGTTACACGCCACTCACGTCACACTATCATAGGCTAAGTTACATCCAATCACCATGTGCGGGTTTACCGCATGCTGGCGGACGAGGGACCACTGGATGGGGGATATGGAGTGCTGAGAATCGTAACCGAGAGTGGAGGAACGAGAAATAGACAACGTACAGCTGAAGCTGATAAACCAGCAACAATAAACAGACAAAGGTAAGCGAGTAAACGTCTGCTGCAGCAATATAGAGCGTATACGCGGAGTGCGAGAAGACCTGCAACATGTCAACCTGAGCATTTGCAAGATTTCACAACGAAAGACAACTTGGCCACTCACCACACACAAGCGTGTGGTTTGCGAGTAACAGTATTTGTCGTACGTGGAGATAAATTATGCAACTAGAACGAGGGAACAGAAATAGTACAGCGTATGGTCAGTCACAAGCAACCCAGATCGAAGAACATCAATTGCACCTCTGCAGGAAACACACCACAGTAAACGTGATGGCAGGCACGGGAGTGGCATGAGCTGCACGCCACGAGAGGGACACGCCAGATGAGAGACTCACATCTGGTGGTAAATTCATAAGCGATACAGCTACTTGCACGGCATTCGAGAAGAATCCCAGGTAGCGATTCACGAGGAATAGCACCGAGGCTACGTGTTTTGGGCGTGCCCATATGTATGTGACCTCACCGGCGAAGGTGATGAGGTGGTCGTAGACCAGTATGCCTACTCCGCATTGTTAGACCTTAGGGCATGGAGGTATGGATGGGATACGCACTAAATGATACAATTCCGATGTGGGTCTGTAGCAACCTATGGGTGTATGCAGTATTGTTGAGTTACATGGGCAGTGGAAATGATGGGACGTACGTTTGTAATTGGTAGCTAATAGGCATGTCCGCTAGATAGTGCTAAATGTAATATAATGTGTCCCGGCCGAGAAAACCAAAGAGAGCGGGACTGTCAGTAAAGCTTTGGCGAGACGGAATGGCAGGCAGTATCTGGATAGTACGGACTTGATGACGGGATGGATGAATGGATGGTGAACGATCGTTGCCGGCCACGACAACTAGCTGGCGCAACCCCAAATTATCGTCGCAGACAACAAGGAGGACAAGCAGTCGAGGAGTAGCTCGGGGGTCTAAGATCTATCTGACAGAAGCAAAGACTACGCAGCCAACCAACTTAATCCGTCGTAGGCTTCCTCACCTTAAATACTATCAGCTCTCCCAGGCCTGAGAAACTGTGCGAAAACCTAATCGGATGACAGACGCCAAACGTGCTGTGACGACAGCATTTCGAGGACCCAATATCATGCACGTTAGTTTTAGAACTGGACACAGATTGTCATAGTTTGAGGGGTTGGATCTACACGGTCGGAGATAAGCGCTTCCTTGTTCGATGTCAGGGGATGTATGGGAGGGGTCAGCATATCGGTGAGGTGATAATGTTACTCACCGTCCGTGGACGTCGTACGTGCGCACTGTGCAGCCAGCTCAAGCTGCTCTGTTCGCCATTTTCCGTTCGAATATACAGACACCTGCGACATGGAAGCAGTGCGTACCAACTTTGCGTGGAGCCTTGGCCTGTCACCACCCCGTCGGTGGCCCTGGAGTAGAAATGAATTAGCCCTGGTCTGCTTCCGTGCCAAATGTATTCGATTATGTGTGGATTGTCCGAATCACTGGAATCCAGTGACACCCATTCCCGGGTTTACACTCAGTACTGGTGCAGTGCCTGGCCATGGCAGCTGTACGACAAATACTTGGAGTCTCGGTCCTCGGACACATGCAGTGCAGTAAGCACTTCACATAAAGTCGTTTTTGCCAGTCTTGAGAACTTCGTTGCGTATGACTGAATGGTTGCCCCAGGGCTGATGGTACCAACAAAGGGTCCACTCCACGGCTGGGAATTGGAATGTGTAAACCTCGATATGCAATGTGTTGGATGCCAAAGCTAAACACTCATATTAGTGCGGAAGACGAGCTAGTAAGACCTTAGCATACAAATCGGGACGATCTAATATCGCTTCTTCTAAACACACGACCTGCAGCGAGTCCTAGGAAACTCGTTCCGTCTCCAAGTGCATATGTACCAATCACCCAGTCAGCATTTGGTGAATTTGCACCATGATTCTATGTATATTGTTTCTGGTTCGAGCGTGCGCAAGCTAACAGTAGCTTGTAGGAAGCATGCCATGTACATGTGTATGATATATACTATTTATATGTGATATCAACTGCGGGGGATGAGAAAGGATTGATGAACGAGTGTCATGATGCGATGATGAGTTGAGAGAAGTACGTGGATGTGTGGAAGTAGGACTTACGCATTGTGCAGCATAGCGGGGTGGGGTGTGGCGTTGAAGTAAGAGTATACTAGAATGATGCATCGATGAGGTGCAGGGGTGTATCGCAGATATAGGATACGGTGATGTATGAAGCAGGTGAGGGGGTCGGGAAACAAGGACGAGGCTGAAACAAAACAAGAGAGTTAAAAAAGAAGAAAAAGTAATAAGGTATCGCTGCGAAGATGGAACATACAAAGCCAAAAATAAAAAGAGAGAGCCGAAAGCGGAAACCCAGATATCAAAAACAAGAGCACGAGAGACACGATCAAGGCGATCAAGCGCTGCGAGGGGGTCCCACAGCCCGTCTCATGGGCTCGTCTCTCTCCGTGACGACAGCGCCTGCGCGTAGTCCCTCTTTCGGAGCCAGGTATTCCTTGCGTTCCCTGACTTTGCGCTCGCGCTCGTCACGAGCCCGCTGCTCAACCTCCGCATGCTTTATGTCCCGCTCATCCTCTTTCTCGTGTTCTGATCCCGCCTCACTGCATGATTGCGATGCTGCCCGCTCAGGCTTGGAAAAAACCGGCTCATCTTTTACACGCTTCACCGCAACATCCGCTGTACTGTCTCGACTGCGATCGCGGCTCTTCCGCTTGCTCCCGGAAAAGAGTCGTTTGGGCGGGAACGCCTCCAGTGGCTCGAAGTCGGGATGTTCGATAGGTAGCTTGGATGCTGCTTCTACCTCTGCAGGTAGATTATATAGCGGGTTTGCGAATGTCGCTTTTTGGCCACGGCTGTAGCGAAGGAAGGATAATCAGATATTAGCGGTAAAATAAACGATCGGGATACTTACAATACATAAGTGATAGTCGGCCGTTCTTCGTATGATGATGCAGCCGTAGGTGTAGGTGTTTCTTGGCGTATAATCGGCGCACCAACCACCTCGCCCTCGTCATCCGAACTGTCCCATTCGCTCGAACGTTTCTTGCTCGAAGCGCAAGCGTCATCGCTGAGGAAGGGATTGTTAGGCGAATCGCGGGTGGGCCAGACCCGATTCGGCTTTCTCTTCTTCGTGGGTGTTTTCGGAAGAGCGGAAGGAGCGCGGAGGAACAGTCTGCGCGGGGGAGTCACGGGACCCCCATGAGCTGCACACGGCTCAACCGAGGATGCGCGGTTAGGCTGGACTTGGGGCTGACGCCGCGAGGGGGGAGGTGAGACGGGCGCTTTAACGCGATAACGCAGCATTGCAGGTGAAGGCGAGCTATCCGACTGCTCCTTTTCCTTCTTTTCGGGCTGTAGCCCCTTGCGAGCGGCCGTTGTGCCACTCGACGCGCGTCCAGTACCGGCCCAGAACGCAATTTCCTCGCCTGCTTCACCCGCGCTGCTCTTATGCTTGAGACGCTTCGTTCGAGTTTGGTGTGTGCTGTCCTCATCGGAAGAATCAGAGTCGGAGCGAGTGCGTTTGTGGTGTGTGCGAGGAGGGGTGGGCAGAGACGCAACGGAAGCTGAGCGTTTTAGAGGACGTGGCATAGTGCCGTCTACGTGGGGGGATGAATCGAACAGCTGACTGTCATGAGCCGACATGTCGATGGAATGAAAAAGTGTACAGTAGTAGAGGGAAGTTTAAGGAGATAAGAAAATGGGTGCTTGGACCTCGAGGGAGCGTTCAAAACAATGGAGGGAACACAAACACACACAAACAGTAACTAGAATAGGGTTACTTACTACAATTCCTCTTGTTTGCTCAGATACTCGTTTGTCTCTTATCGCACGTAGTTCAGTGGATATGGACTAGGTACTTGGTGTATTCTATCCATTCGGGGGATTGAGGAATTTACCACCACAAGTGCACCATGTGGCATGTATTTTATTGCATTACATAACCTGAACCTCTGAGTCTCGCTCTTGGCTTGATCACAAGTGCGTACTGCTAGCCTCGTCAGCCTTGTTGCTAGTGCCGTCTTTCCAATCGAAAGTCACTTTTTTTGCTTTCATGCCAGACCCAGAGTAGGAGGTGTGTGACGGAAACATGCTTGTTTAGTACCCCCCTCAGCTCACGAGTTCAATCGTCAAGGACACCCCGGGAAGAACCCTGATAGGCCTCACTGATATTGGTGCAAACGACGAGTTATACTGTCGAGTTGAAGCCAGTCCACGAACTTGGGACCACGCCGCAACGCAGTGCCCCCGACTTCCCTGTACTGAGGAAGGTCGGAGGCAGTGTTGTTTGTCCGCACAGAGCTTTATGACAACTTCAGGATGGCCGCATGGAGATGGGTCATCGTCGAAGCCGTCAATGAAAGGCACGTCCGACGGTAAGAAAACTGCACCAATTGAGAGCAAGCTTCTACTTACTGCAGAGGAGAAAATAAAGTGGTAGGTTCTCTGCAAACGTGCAAACTGCGGTCACAGGTAATTAGGACACTCACCCGTCAAACGTGGAGGGGAAGTTCACAACGGTTAAAGAATGTCGAGCTTTTAGCAACACCCCGGCGCCGAAACAAGTTTCTTTTGATTCATTAAAAAGAAGGGGTCCCAAGATATTGAACCGAGCACCTACGGCCTGACACACCAGGTGAGAAACGCGGGCAGAAATGCAGAAATTTACAGGCAAATGTATTAAATATTGGGACAACCGCAGCACGATAATCCGCTTCTTTCTCGAGCAACAGAAGCTCTCACGCGGCAAGACAGTGTGCTCCGAGCAATGGATAACACACGCTGGCCAATTTGAACAATGAAAGTAGTTCTTCACCTGGGAGATCGAGCGCTCTGATAATTCATTCCTCCACAGACGGCAACGATACTCGGGACGAAAGTCGTGCTTCGATGATGATTTTTCGTTGGCTCGGACTTCTTCGAACCCCCCTGGAAGGAGGGCCCGCCTTTCATTCACCGAAGGCTAACCTTTTCGACAAGTCTGTGTTACTGGGTGAAATGCAACCACGAGCATAGGACCCGCAGGGACGAGTTCATTCTCTGAACTAAATATTTCGTATGAAACGAAAGTCGCCTTTGCTAGGATAGAGCTCATTGACGACCTTGTTGGCACGTGCGTTAATCTTTCTAATGTACAAGGACTTCTACTGCTCGGTTATGGCTACATATTGTCTGCTCGTCGCCATGCTGGCGATCCGATCACATGACTCCCACAAGGGGAATTCCTAAACCGCCGTTCTGTGCCCCCACATGTTTCAAACATTATGGTCATAGGCAGCCCCACTGCGCCCTCATAAGCAACTAGTTGATGTTCTTTGGGGACCTAAGATGGAGGTCACAGCAACACATTCATCTCCGTTAGCTAGGCCGCCATCTGAATTTCCAACCCGCCTTGGCAATTCGCCCCCATATTGCATAAACTGTTGGCCCATGAATGAACATCCCATCCAGGCGTGCTCACCTAATATGTACGTAGAGTGCTCCAGCTTTTGGATTGAATCCAGTACTAATATCGTTAACTCGATCTTCCAAACACCGATATGTAAGTGCTAGCACCCTTCAATCCCCGAGTTTGCTTATACTTGGGACACGTAATGTTGTGGCCGTTGTGCGTCTAAATGTACTTTGTCAAGGGATTAAATGACTTGACAGAGAAGGCGTGCACTTCATCTCATTTCTCTTTGCTATGGAAAGCCGGACAATTGCGCCCTAATCTTTCCGTGCTATCTGCATAATGTGTCATGTACTCAAGCCAACTACACTTTCACCTCATTTACAGAATCAGTTTATGATATTTCTCTTGCTGTCTGAAATCAT
>Ga0307516_10009053_pt1 | contig 11152 bp, 10 predicted proteins | sample 19_EM_MG_FD_203310 | JGI IMG/M metagenome (GOLD analysis project Ga0307516, IMG submission 203310) | Populus trichocarpa ectomycorrhiza microbial communities from riparian zone in the Pacific Northwest, United States - 19_EM | ecosystem: Host-associated > Plants > Roots > Unclassified | place...
CGAATCTGTTCCGTTTCAGATCTGCCTCCGTCTCGAAACCGCGAGAAGCCAATCGGGGTAAGGTGCGCAGACGACTGGGCGGCCTCCCGTCCTAGTACGGGTGGCGTGATTATGTGGAGACCAGTGAGGTCCGCAGCGGCAGCCAGTGTCTCGCGGTCAGTTCGTCAAGCGAGGAAGCACGCCTGGGCAAATTGCGATGAGAGTGGGTGACGACCGAGCATCCTGCGGCGGTTGAGCTGGTGATGTGAGGTTTTTGATCCTGCAAGCAAGGAACAAACAAGTCGTCGGTCGCCCCCTGAGAGGAAATGCGCCCAACTCACATTGCAATCCCAAACTTCGCCCGACTCAGGTCCTCGGCCTTGGAATGATGTCATCTGGGATCGAGAACCTGACGCTCGTCGATCACCAGAACACGTGGTGCACGCCAACCACTCACTTTGATGAGCCTGACCATCCGAGCACTCTTTTGGTTTCTGATCGCCTCCGTCACCACCTCACTTGTGTTCGAGGGGTGGCGAAGGAGGATTGCCGACCAATTGCCCGCGTCCGATGATCCAGGAGATCTTTCATCTCCGGTCACCTTTCGAAGAGCTCACGCCGGGGTCGAATACCGAACCCTTGATTCGGTCCGAATTCCTTGGAACGGTGATGAAAAGCCTGGGGTGTCTGTAATTATCCTCAATTGGAGCAGCTTCCAAAATGTCGTTTTGATTGCTTCTGAGCTTTGCGACCCCCGGCTACAGGGTGTGATCGCCGAGATCGTCGTGTGGAACAACAGCCCTCAGCAGATCTCCGCCGAGGTGAGCGGTGGTACCGAACGTTTCGCTACTTCTAACTCAACACGCTCACACCACCCTCCCGATCTAACCGTGATGGATCTCAGGAGTTCCCCCCCCGTGACATGTGCCTTCAGGCTAAGAATCGTAAATTCACCGGAGAATTTGTATTTCCAGGCGAGGTTTATGGCGTGTTCAAACTCGACTTCCAAACACTGCTTTATTCAGGTATGTCGGGCCTATTTCTCCCCTTCCGTCAATGGCGGGGGGAGTTAAGAATCCCTCGCAAGCTTACGTCTGGATGATAGGATGACGATCACCTAGTGAAACCGGAAGTCATCAGGACGTTAGTGCCTGCTCCCCTCGCGGCCTCGTGGCGCGAATATACACGTTCCCGGAGACTAACATCCGTTTCAGGATGCAATCTCGCATTAGACCATCTGAAATCCCCAAGTCGATTCATTTGTTACCACCGCATGAACACCTCTCGAGCACCTCCCTGACAGGTCACTCGCTAGACGGCAGAATTCACACTCGAATCGCGTGGCTTGGCTATGGAGCGATTATGCATCGTAAACTATCAGAATCATTCCTATCGTTGATAGACGATCTCGAGTTCAGCGACGAGGAGAGGAAGACGGCAGATAATTATTTCGCCATCCTTCGAAACGACTTCACGGAGATTTGGCACGACCAAGGGATTGAACTTGGTGGTGGTCAGCCATTCACTGTCGGTACGGAAGGTGAACAAAGGAACATGTTGCATATTGTAAGCACGGGTTACTTTTTTTCTTCCCATTTCCTGAGGCACGGTTCCAGGGGAAGGCCTTGGGGTACCTCGACGAGTTTCTTGACTCTACAAGGGACCACCCCTACGTTCTAAACGATGCACGGAGTGGCCCTCAGAACACGATCCACGCTGTCTGTTTGAAACGACCCTGTTTGCTATCCGCGTCGCTGCCTGGGTCTTCGGGCCATCGCCCTCACCGAGTTGGAATTGCCAAGGATTTGCTCCCCATGGCCTCGAACTCTTCCAAAGCCGTGGAATTGCTGGATCACGCGCTGTCTCGTGCGGTAGATGCAGATCCAAGGACGTACTACGAAAGTGATCAAGGTAGCTTTCGCCAGGTTCGTAATCGGGCTCTGGCTGAGGGACTTTAGACGCACAGGTCGGAGACTCCTTCACGCTGGATCTAACTGGTCAAGTTGGACCACAAATTCGAGGCACAATAATTGAGATAGCTTTCCTCGTTGACGCGGCTGCCGCTGATCTGCTGCGTGGGGTACAGGTCGATCATTCCTCAGATGAACACCAATGGGTGAGCACAGCTTTGCGGTCCTAGGGGGATCTGAATCAACACCACCCTAGTCTCCGCCCGTCACCAAACCATCTTGCCACAAGCTTACGGAACTGCATTGGGGAGGGTTGCTTGAATGTTCGTTCCGCCTACATGGAGATGTATCTTCTACACGACATCTACGTGTTACGTTGAAGAGTTTGGAAGAAATAACTCCCTGGAGGGTACATGAGATTTGGGCAAGGGTGTCCTCTGCATAATTTGCGCAAATATAGCCTACACCCCTTAATTGGAACGTTTCGCGTTCGCCCTGGTTAGCGCCCTGAACCACACGACCACCCCACGTGACCACCCGTGACGGTGATCCCTCAAACTCCCTACATCTACTCTCCCCCCATCCCACTGGCAACAATGCTGTCTACCCTCGTTTGCGCTACAAGATTCAAGGCTAACCCAGCACAGGTGCTGGTGAGGACGATGAGACGTGGAATTTCGGTGCAGGTAACGAGAAAACGCATTTCCGCGGTTTACCCCGCACTGTTCGGTCCTGATTAAAGTTACTCCTGAAGAGCATTTTGCACGGATCGCCCGAAGCCAAGAAGGCCGGAGAGGCTGAGATCCAGCAGCACTCCGCGATTGTCGCGAGGGGAAAATACGTTCACGGATTTGAAAGTGAGTCGTTGGAGCAGTGCCTCCCGCCCTAAGCTAACGCCGCGCGTCGCCCGGCAGCCCACAGGGTCAAACCTGACCAAGTTGAGGCTTACAAGGAGGCCGCGTTAGTGCCTTGCTGTCTGAGCCACCGCTGCATTTAGTTGACGCTCATCTTTCCAAAACGCAGAGAAGAGTACTACACTGGAATCATTAGCGACCCGGAGCTACATGTCAAGCTTTCGGGGAGTTGGGAGACGTTGGTTGGCGAACAAGACACGTTTTGTAAGCGAACAGGCCCGTATTTTCACACCGTCTGTCGGTGGACTCAACGTTCCCCCGCAGTCCATATCCTGGAATGGGAGAATTACCGCGGTCTGGACAAGGCGTCGCAACTCATAAAGGCCTCTGAGGTAAGCAGCCCCGCATCTGCGGTCGTACCGGGATAACGACACTGCGCCCTCTCCCCACAGCACCAAACCAGATACAAACGAATGCTACCATATTTGAATTCGAGAGCGTTACAGCTGAATCAGGAATTTGCATTCATGCCTACCGCCCCGCCACACAACCATGGCGGCGTTTTCGAACTCAGGACGTATCAGGTATGACCTCACTCAGTAGCCTGTAACGCCGGCTTCTGACGATCAGTTGGCCAGTTAAACCCGGGGACACTTCTGGAATGGGAGAACGCCTGGTATGTGATCCCCGAACGTCGTCCGAACGCTGATTGACGGGAGGCGATCGCGCACACCCGTTTAGGAGAAGGGGCATTGAGGCTCGCCGCCGTCTCATCTCTCCGATTGGAGCGTGGTTCTCTCAAGTTGGCCGGCTGCACCAGGTCCACCACATGTGGCAGTTCCCGTAAGTGTATACCTGCGTGACTGTGCGCCGGTTTGTTTGCCGGAGTTGCTCACGACCAAATCTCCGCCTCCGTTGGACAGGGACCTGACAACCAGAAAGTTGACGAGGCAGAAGGCGTGGGAAGTTGATGGTTGGGCTGAGACAGTGTCGAAGGTAAGGGGAGCCCGATTTTCCGTGATCCACGGAAAGCTTAACATCGAAACAGACTTCCCTGCTTGCGAAGTCGATGGATGCCTACATTTTAACACCACTCCCATGGTCCCCGCTGAAGTAAATAATCGCCGCACATTTCCGATCTCTGTTGCATCATCGCAAAGTGTACCAGGTAGCCGTCAGAAGTAGCACAATATATCCGCCCTAAGCGAGAGCCAATGCGGACCAAGCTGCGTCATGATCTTCGCAGTTAAGTAACAGATCCCGCTGGGCTTTATCAAGCCTAGGCAACACGATTCCGGTCCCCGTTTACCCCCCCAAGACCATCTGCACTTCCACCCGTACCACCTGGTACAGGATGTCCCACTTAAATTCTGACCTTTCCGACGACGATGCCGCCTCGAGGAAGAGGAGAAGCACCCGAGGTCAGTCGGCAGCCTGGCTTCCGCCTCGATCTTCACCCTGATCGTTTCCCCCACCATAGCCTGCGACCAATGCCGAAAGACCAAGAGCAAGTGCGAACGACTGTCAGACAGTATGTGCACGAACTGCTCCTCCATGGACACTGGTGAGCTGTCACCGCTTGAAACACTGAGGATTTACCGGTGCTCACACGTCACAGTTTGCACTTTTGCAGGTTTGTTGACGATCCTCGGTGTCCCCCTCTCTCACGTATTCACGCACGACCTTCTGCAGGCCCCAGCTACAAGCGTGGTCCCCCCAAAGGTTACATCAATGCCATCGAACAACGCATGCAACATTTCGAAGCTCTTCTCGGCGTGATCATGCAGACGAGTGATCCCCGGGCACTCGGACTCATCGCCGAGCTTCGACAAGACGAACTCGCGAGGTCAATCCTGAACCGCGTCGACGCTGGGAGATTCGTACGTCGAATCCGTTTTCTCTTCCTTTTTTGCCGTCCACAGTCTGAAACGGTGACATCATAGGGTTCTGCAGGTCGTGGATTCCATGCACGTGGCGAAAAGTCACCGAAGGAAAACTCTCGATCGGCCCGGCGACAGTCACGAGTGACGCGCGAGTTCGTATCAAACGAAGGTGAGTGTCACCCTCGTGTCCTCTCCGTGCACGGGTGGAACTAAAGTGAATTCTCTGCAGACGGCAGTGTCATACTACCACCACCATCGGTTGAATGGCAGGATCGTCTGTGCAAGCATCTAGACCTCCATCATTCACGTTCATCGCCCGGTAGTGGTAGCGAGACAGCGTATTCAAGAGCGGGTTCCGTAAGTTCACCGGGGTCACACTCCATCTCCACCGAGGGCTCGGACCACGCCCATCAACGAAGGAGGCTCGACTCTGATTTTGTTGGCTTCTCTGCTGAACCCCAAACGTGGGATGGCATGTACACGATGGATGCGTCGTCGAGCGATGATCCTGCTCACGAGGATGGGTTCAAGGCCTTCGGTCAGCTTTCACTGGATGGGGAATCCCTGGAGGTGCGTTGGTGATCGGCTACGTTGATTCAAAAGCCTCATGGTCTGACGTACATGTTCGCCCCTTCATTGATTCCTGACCGGCCCGTGCAGGTTCGCTTCCACGGTAAAACATCTGGACTTCATCTTCTGGGGCGTTCGGACCGCACTGACCACCGAAACGAAGGTGGGGCTTTTTGTTTGGTTCCCCCACGTTCAACATCACTTATTTCCCGGTGATAGGCGGCGTATGGCATCTACCGAGAGCCCAAAAGTGGCCCCGCGCCAAAGACGACGTCGCGCACTTGCTGCAAGAGGAACATGACGTCGAAATGCCTCCCATGCATGTTCAGGAACGCCTCGTCGATCTGTACTTTACGTATATGCATCCCTCACTCCCAATGATCCATAAAGCGCAGTTCCTGGCGAATTGGAACGCGATCCGTAATGGGTATGTAGACATTGTTGCTCCCTTCTTCCTCCCCTCCCCGCCTTTGTTCCGCGGTTTTCACGCCTTTCATGCACGCCTGCTAATTCACGTTTCCATAATGACGTTCTGATAGGCACGACTCGAAAGTCTCACCAAAAGATACATCGAAGGCCAAACAGAACGTCTCGAAACTTTTGTTGCTGTCAATGTTCACGATAGCCGCGAGGTACCTGGACGACGTCGATACAGTCGTGAACAATGAGAGGGAGAATGGAACGACGTATTTGGCCGACGCCCAGAAGATCTTAAGTAAGTCGCAACCGTCCCAGATTGTGTGCTCCTTTGTCCTCATGGAGCCGAACTTCATAGACAAGGTTTACCGGTATAGCAGGACGTCCACCATTCAGTCCCTCCTATTGCTTGGAGTCAGGGAATTCGGAATCGGTAGGTTTCAGTCCTGGTATGATTCATACCCGGAGTTAATCTCCGCCCAGGTTCAATGGAGCAAGGATGGCTCTATATGGCTATGGCCAAAGCGATGGTAAGGGCGACACAATCACTTCGTAATGTTTACGATTCGATGACCACGGTCCTGTCAGGCTCTTGATCTCGGGCTGAATCGGTCAACGGAAGACTGGAAGGTGGGCGGGAAGAATATCCTGTCCCCGACTGAGATGGAATCCCGAAAGCGGATCTGGTGGGCTTGCTGCATTACAGACAAGTGAGTTTCCCTCTCGGTGTGTTGCCAGCGGCATGCTCACGCACCTGCGTCGCCTTTGTAGGTATTACGCCATTTACATGGGTAAGAAAATGTGGCTCCACCCAGAGGTAGAGCCTCGTTGACTTTGAACGTCCAGGCCGCAATCCAATCATTCGTGAAGGCGATTTCGATACACCGCTCCCAGACATCAACCAGGTAAGTCAAGTTTCACTTATCTTACGTCTTACCCAATCGCGCCTGGAACCTTATGTTGACCTCATTAATCTAGGAGGAAGAGACAGAGATCTGGCCTCCCCCTGCCCATCAGGGGATCGATCACGTACCCGGCCCGGCACGTATTCTCAGCTGCTTCAAGGCCTGGGCGTCATTGTGTAAGTTTCCTGCGGTCCACCCTCGTCCTGGCCTTTTGGTTCTGATGATGCGTGGATATAGCAATCATCATTGGATCTGTGGCAGATCATATTTACCCGGTGAAATCTACGAGTCGGATTCCGCGACGGACGTGGTTAGCTCGGTTGGAGGCTCAATTGGATCAATGGTACTATGAGCTCCCAGAGGCCTTGCGGTATGAGCCAGCCAGCAAGCGGGTCGTTCCCCCACCACACGTCTTGCGCCTTCACACCACCTACTGGTCCACGGTGCTTCTTCTGCACCGTGCCTTGTAAGTCCCACGTTTTCTCCTGTTTGTTTGCCGATTTAATTAAGTGACCACATGTTCTTCTGGCGATAGTATCCCGAACTGGAGGAAGTAAGTAGTTGTGGCCCAGCGGGACGGATCACTCGAATTATCGTTCTGACATGAAATTTTAGTTCGTCGAAGTGCTCGGATCCGTTTGCTTTGAAGGCATTTGATCTATGCCAGACCGCAGCTTCTCGCATATCCACCGCAGGCAAGTATCGGCTACTAAACCATGCCTTCCTTCGAAGTCCACGTTTTGACCCCCTTTTAATAGTCACATCCTACCGGGAAAAGTATGGCTTGATACGGGCCTCGCCGTTCCTCACTCCAGCTCTCCTCAGTGCCGGGTATGTGTCAAAATCTTCTCGAATGAATGTATCTGATGGTTGATCTCGTCGGTTTTTTGTCCATAGAATCATGCACGTTGTTACCCGTAAGTATCCCCATTACGGTATCGTATGTGGGGTGAGAGTTCTGACGGCCGGTCGTTGACGACATTACAGTGAGCCTCACACCGACGAGCGTACAAGCGTCGTTGGGACTCCAACAGTGTCTGGTGGCGCTGAAGGATCTGGAGGTGCGTGATCTCGATTTGGGGTGTTAACGTTTTTTGACTGATTGGGTTGTCGTTTTAGAAACCGTGGCCGGCGTCCTCACGGTCTTACGACCTGTTGCAAGGCGTGAAATTGCAGTTTGACAACTTGCAGGGATTCACATCGGCTGGCAATCAAGGACGTAACAAACGTCCGGCATCAGACGCATTTGAAAAAGACCAACTATCAGAAGTTTTGCCGAGGGAGGCGATTGGCCCGCCGATCCACGATGGCAAAGTGACTGCCGGATTCGGGGACCACGTCGGAGTACAGGACCTCAGCAACCAGTTGATGGCCCACATCCTTGGGTTAGACGTCAGCCCGGGGGTCATCGACTCGACCAACCCATACTTCCCTGGCTATCGATGGTGGCCCAAATCTCCGCAATTCAGTGATCAGGGGGCTGGGGTCCAGCCACCACCAGAAGGGTTCTTGGGCGACTCGTGGCCGCTTGATACGTCGTACCTGGGGATGGATCCGAGCTTCGCTAGCTACGGGGCGCAGCCAATCGGCGTCGGTGGCTTCCCTTACACGGTGCCACCCCCGCAAGAAGGGCTCGTGCAAAACAACCTATTCTACAATCTCCAGGACTTGATGTAGGGCACGGACGAGTAGAAACGAGTGCGCTTTCCTCTTGGGGTTTCTCATTGACGGTAGATACTATGGCTACAGGATGTACGTATACGTACCGATTTGTGTTGTACATATGGTGTAAGATGGGACTGTGTATCGATATATAATTATTTGTTTATGGAAGGTTTCCCACTAGATGGGATCTGTTGTTACGAATCTAGAACATGGATCTTTTATTGTTCTTTCGCCTGACCGGTGGCAGCGTGTAAGCACACTTGATCTCACGCGCTGCCTTCTGTGTATCTCTGTTTATTCTCAATCAAATAGATTCGGCGCCCCCCTTTTGTTTGTTTGTCGCACCCTCTTTGACTTGGGGCCACCATCAATGACCTGCCTCGATTTTTTAAGGTTTCTGATTCGAATCGTCTTGAGGCTGCTTGCCTCTTTCATCGACCTCCCCGCATGGGGCTTGAGGGGGCTGGTTGCCAGTGTTCAGTGTTCGGTTAGCAGCGCTGGCCAAACTTCGGCGGTATAGTCTCTTTTTAGATGAAAGGTAAAACGTATCTATTTCGTTTCCCGACCCCGACCATACGCCATACCCGGCTGGGCCCTTTCACCCCACCCCGACGTTTTGGCGATCACCGTGGACATGGCGTGGTCTGTAACCAGCCCAGCGGTCCCATCTATCCGAAACGGAATAAACGTTACATTTTTCCGAATCGGTCCAACGGATCTTTTGAAATATGGATCACACATTGGGACCTACTGATCCTTCGAAAAAAAAGAAACGTGTATTGTCCGTTGCCGTCCAGAAAAAGACTGAACAAAGTCGCCAACGTATCCTCCTTGGTCCTCCTTTCCCCGTCATCCCGTTTCTCCCCCTCCCCGTCGCTCTCTGACCCTTCCGTCATGTCCCTGAATCTGATACTGAACCATCCTCAGACCCCCCCACTTACAAGGTTTGTTTATCTACCCTTCTCTGTCCCACCCTGGTTCCCCTGTGTGTCCGAGGCGGGATCAGTGTTGACTGGTGATCTCGGTTAGGGGTAAAGCCGACGACCAGCCATCCTCCCCGGTCGATTCTTACTACTATGCTAAGCCTGAAGTGCCCGGTGCGTTTCACAACTATCTATGTTCCAGGTGTTTCTGGGGTTGCTTACTCGGGTCGTGGCGCAGAACATAAGGAGCATCCTCATTGCCCATCGAGCCTGCACTGCCTGCGGGAGACGGATGGCAGGCCCCCTCATACCCTCCCCGTTATCCTCAGGTGTACCATCCTGGGCAGCCCAAACAAAAAGCTCACGATCCGTGAGATATACGCCGCCATGGAAAATAAATATCCCTGGTATAAGACCGCTGGTAACGCGTGGAAGGTATGAATGAACATAGGGCGGCAGTCCGCAACATCGATAACACCCGCTTATTCCCTCTTCCCTCCAGCAATCTGTCCGCCACCACCTCTCGTTGAACCTCCTCTTCGAACGGGAACCCCGGCCTGTTACGGACCCTGGGGTTGGGTCTTATTGGACTGTGAACCTCGACGCTCCTCCTGGCACGAAACGTCCTAGGAAGCGAGGTCGTAAAGACCCAAACGATGAGTCAGACCCAGCGCCGCCGCCGAGAAAACGGGGTCGCCCGAGGAAGTACCCAGAACAGGAGCCGATGGTGTTTGACCAGCCACCGATGGCAATGATGCTGGTCCCAGCCACTGATGGCTATCCTCCCGGTTGTCAGCTCCCAACGTGGTCCGCTCGTGAGGGCAGCAGCACAAAGACGTCGGCCGGTGAGCCGAGCACTTGCGGTGGCGACGACGAGGTGTACAGTGATGTGCCGATTGAAGATCACCGAGGGTCAGATAGTTATTACGACGACAGTGAGGAGGAGGACCCCAGGGACGGGCAGCCACAATACCTCCTTCGGCCCGTGTCCAGGTCGAGTAACCCCGGGCGCGATTCTCGAGCGTTACGGAACCAACATGTATCCTCTCATAATTCCCCACCTCGACCGGCGGGGCAACAGGCGCAGCAGTCATCGCCTCGCCATCACCATATACGTCGACCTTCCTTATCGTCAAATGGAGCGAGCGGATGCGTTGATTACGACACTCAGGATCATTCCGACCACCGGTCTGTAATCGCGTGGCTGCAGAGGGAAGTGCAGTCCCTCAGACAACAGTCTGCAGACGCTGTTTCGGTGTCTGTTAAGATGTCGGATCAGCTGGCTGAGGCCCACGCCGAAGCGTCGAGGGTCAGGGCCGCTCTCTGGAGTATGGAAAACAAATATGAAGAATCGGAGAGGAGACGTAAGGAGGCCGAACGCATCGCTGATCAGCAACAACGTCTGCGCCAAATCGCGGAGGCCTCCTTGCAGGACCGACGGCGACATTGATCAGGAGGACTTTCTTGTACGATACGGTAGTTTCTTTTCTTCGATTAATCCCCCGCACTTTGTATCATCCTTAGACCATCGTTTTCTGTATTTTTGTGAACATCTAGTTTGGGAACCATATTACTTGATTTGGGAATCCCGATCTGTACATCGACTTTTTTTGTGTGCGAGAAATTAATTTTGATTTTGATTCCATGTCTGTTCGTCTCAAGACGTTGTGGGTAATCGTCCTCGACCGACAGCGCGACGCTTTGCTGACCACCGCATGTTCCAGTTACGATAGGCAAAGGGTCATTGGACCTTTACACACTGGTGGCCCGGTTGGCCTCACCCCAGATGGTACAAGAGTGATCACTTGTGTAGGAGAACAGGTCGTCCTAACCGACATCCAATCCGGCAGGGAGCTTTGTCGCCTTGTTGGTGTACGTCCTATCCTCTGCCACACCCCAGCCACGTACCCGCCACGAGTTTGCTGACCGATCGTATTGGTAATTTTTTCCATGTGAGAAGGACACAGAACCGATCAGTTCTCTTGCTGTATCTCCATGCTCGAACCACCTCCACGTCTTTTCAGGGTCACTCGCCCTTCGGATCTT
>Ga0307516_10009055_pt1 | contig 11150 bp, 9 predicted proteins | sample 19_EM_MG_FD_203310 | JGI IMG/M metagenome (GOLD analysis project Ga0307516, IMG submission 203310) | Populus trichocarpa ectomycorrhiza microbial communities from riparian zone in the Pacific Northwest, United States - 19_EM | ecosystem: Host-associated > Plants > Roots > Unclassified | place...
CCGGTACACCGATCATGCCGGCGCCCTCGACGTTGACCAGGGCCAGGCCATCGGCGGCACTGACGCCCTTCACCGGCGGCTCGAGCGAGAGTTCCGGACCGATCCGTGAACCACTCAGCGACGGATTGAAGGTGTTGCGGATATAGATCGGGATGCCGCGTTCGATGGCCGGCGCCATCGTCTGCGGATGAATGACCTTGGCACCGAAATAGGCCAGCTCGCAGGCTTCGTGATAGCTGAGGTCACGCACCAGCACGGCCTCGGGCACCAGGCGCGGATCGGCGCTGAGCACGCCGTCGACATCGGTCCAGATATGGATCTCGCCGGCCTTGGCCAGGGCGCCGAAGATCGCCCCGGAATAGTCGCTGCCATTGCGGCCGAGCGTGGTCGCGCGCTGTTGCGGGTCGCGGGCAACGAAGCCGGTGACGATCACGCGGTCGAGGCCGTGCGCCGCCGTCCAGGCATCGAAGGCACTCTGCGAGCGCGGCCAGTCGACCATCACGCCGAGCTCTTCGGGTCGCACCGTGAGGACGTCGCGTGCGTCGAGCCATGCAGCTTGTTGACCGCGCGCGCGCAGATGCTCGGCGAGCAGGCGCGACGACCAGACCTCGCCCATGCCCTGCACGAGGTCCAGCGCCTCGCGCGACGAGGTCCCCATCAGGGCCAGTGCGTGCAGTACATCGTCGAGGTCGGCGAACTGCTGGCGCAGCCAGTCGACGACCGGCGCCTGGTGCTCGCCCAGCAATGCCGAGGCGGCCTCCAGATGGCGCTGCTCCATGAGACGCAGCCGGTCGCGCCAGCCGGGTTCGCGAGCGGCCGCGCAGCCGACCAGGGCGATGAGCGCATCGGTCATGCCCTGCATCGCCGAGACGACCACCACCTGCCGTTCACCGGCCCGCGCGAGCAGGATGTCGGCGACGGCCCGGATACGCTCGGCGTCGCGCATGCTGGAACCGCCGAACTTGTGGGCGATCAGGGGAAGGTCTGGATTCACGGGTGCATCCATCGAGGGCGAATCAGGAGTCATGCCCGAATTCGCTGGAATGTTCAAGTACGCACGGCGATCCGAAGCGCCTGCCAAAACGAAACAGGCCACGCGGAACGCCGTGGCCTGCACGCATCATGACGGCGGGTGGCCCGCCGCGCTTACTTCAGGCGCAGGGCATATTCCAGCTCGATGCCACGCGGCGTCGCGCGGACAGCGAAGTCGGCGCGCTCGATCATCTGCGTGTAGATCTGTTGCATCGCCTTCATCGAGTCCAGCGCGATGCGCTGCTGCGCAAGCGCCTCGGCGGCCTGGGCCGATGCCGCCTCGTCACCTTCCTCTTCATCGGCTTCGTCGGACGTCGAGTCCTCGTCGCTCGACTGGGCCGCCATCGCTTCGGCGGCGCCGAGCTCGGCTTCGCTGCGCTTGACCATCATGTCGAAGAACGTCGCCATGCCGGCACCGTTCACGCCATAGTGCAGCAGTGGCGAGGGTTGGTCGGACTTGGTCGCCAGGAACTCCTGCAGGCCGGCATCCTGGCCGCTGCCGATCGCAAGCCCGAGCGCCTTGTCGGCCAGCGCGATGTAGGTCGGCGGGGTGCCGGGCGGCAGGCTGTCCAGCGCCAGTGCGACCGGCGCCTGGTTCGGCGCGAGCGTCAGGCCGGCCAGCGGCGGCGCAAATCCGGCGGCCATCGACAGCAGCGATTGCGGGTTGTCCGATGCGATGGCGATGCGGCCTTCGACGACGGGCGGGAGTCCTTCGGGCAGCTCCAGCTTGCTCAACGACGCGAACACGCCCTTGAACGCAGCGGCCGCCATGAACACGCCTGGATTGCTCATATTCGTGCGCGCGCTGGCGAAGCCTTCGTTCAAGGACTTCAGCGATTCGCACTGGTAGGGCGCGGCAGCGACTGCCGAGGACTTGGCGTTCACCCAAGCGACGAGGGCATTGAGGTCGATCCCGAATCCGAAATCGAACAGGCCTTCGCCATGACCATCCAGGCCGGGCACCGTCACGGCGAGCTTGGCGAGCTCGGCCCCGACCTGGGGCGTGGTCTCGAGCACGTAGCGCAGGTTCATCGTATGCGCGTCGAGGGTGGTGTAGCCGAACGAAAGGCGCGGCACCTGCACGGCAATCGACTGGTACTCGGCTTTGCAGACCGGCGATACGTCAGCCATCGGGTTCTTCTGGCCCAGGGCATCGAGGAAGGCCTTTTCCGCCGGCGTGCGTTCGCCGAACAGCACGGCAAACAACTTGCTGCTGTCGATGTAACCACTGCCATAGCCGACATAATCGCGCTCGTCGTTGAACTTCGACAGCAGCTTCGCATCGAGCACCGATTCATCGGGCATCGTCAGGCCCAGCAATTGTTCGAGCACGGCCGAGTCGGCCGCCTTCGGCGCGAAGCTCATCACCAGGTACTTGTCCTGGATGGCGATGATCAGTTGCAGCTTGTCCTTGGCCGGACCCGCGCTCCAGTACGCCTGCTTGCCGACGGTGCCGGTCGCCAGCTTCTCGCCGACCTTGGCCTCGACGCGGCCGATCAGGGCGCGGAAAGCGTCCGGGTTGCCCAGTTCGATGCGCATCACCGGGATCAGCCCGATGCCATAGACCGCGACGCGCGAGGACATCGAGATGCCCATGCTCTCGAGCCCGGCACGATTGAACTTGCCGCGAAACTCGTCGCGCATCGCCTTGATCACGCGCGTGGCGAGCTCTTCGGGCTTGTCCTTGGCCATGTCGGCGGCCGCGGCATCGAGCATCCGGTCGTAGATCGGCATCATCTGTTCGGCGTTCTTCAGCCAGGTATCCATGGCCGCAGCCGGCATCGGCTCGAGGTTCGCGAGCAGAAACGGCGTGTTTGCCGGCGCGTAAGCCAGCGGATCGGTGGCCGCATCCTTGGAACAACTCGTGGACATCAGACTCGCGCAGATCGACGCGACCACTACCAGACGCTTGGAGAACATGGAGAAACTCCTGTGGATGATTGCCTTGCCGCGGACGCAGTGCGCGTCCGCCGCGCGGAGCCGGCGATACTAGTGGGATTTCACGCGGCTTGCGCGGCGATGCACCCGGCCTGGGCGGTGGACGGCGACGATCAGGGATTTGCCCGATGTGCCCCGCGCGGCGCATCCGGATCCGAGCCCAGCGCGGTCACTTCGTCCGCGCCGAGCCTGCGCACTGCGCCCTTGGCCAGATCACCCAGGTGCACGGTGCCGATCGCGACACGCAGCAGGCGCAGCACCGGCAGATCCATGGCCTCGAGCATGCGCCGGATCTGACGATTGCGGCCCTCGTCGAGCACGATCTCCAGCCACGCCGTCTTGCCGCCGCTGCGCAGCAGGCGTGCGGCGCGCGCCTGCCAGGGCGGAGACGACGAATCGACGGCGACGCCGGTGACCAGGGTGTCGATCCGGGCCATCGAGGGCAGACCGCGCACCTGCACATGGTAGGTCTTGCACAGTGCCCACATCGGATCGGTGATGCGCGCCGCCCACTCCGGATCGTTGCTCAGCAGCAGCAGCCCCTCGCTGGCCTGATCCAGACGCCCCACCGGCGCCAGCCACGGCAAGTCCAGGCCGCTCAGACAATCGTAGACCGTCGCGCGGCCACGTTCGTCGCTCGCGGTGGTCACCAGACCGCGCGGCTTGTTCAAGGCGATATGGACGCGCTCGACTTCGCCCGCCGCGGCGCCGTCGACATCGATCCGTGCGTCGGCGGCGGTCGGATGATCGGGGTCCGAGATGGTTTTGCCGTCCACCTTGACGCGACCCTCGCGCACCCAGCGCGCCGCCTCGGTGCGCGACGCCAGCCCACGCTTGGACAGTACCCGGGCCACGCCGTGGCGGCCCGCAGCCACCATCAGGCGCCGGGCATCGCCGCGGCGTACGCGGCGGCGAGATCGTCGTCTTCGCTGCTGCCCGGGTCCGGCAGCAGGACCAGCGCGTCTTCGAACACCGCGCGCACCGCCACGGCGGTATCGCGATCGACCAGCAGGTAGCGGCCTTCGATCTGCACCACGCCGAGTTCGCCGTTGTTGAGCGCCGCCAGTTGCGCGGCGGTGACATGCACGCGGCGGATTTTTTCACGGTGCGGGAAGTGGCGCATCAGCTCGGCTTCGGCATCGTTGACCGACTTCCCCTGCACCAGTGCCTGCAACTGCTGGCGACGTTCACGGCGCGCGCGGGCCTTGGCCTCGGCTTCGCGGCGCGCGGTTTCGCGTTCGTCACGTTCCTGCCGTTCGCGCAGCGCATAGGCGCGGGCCAGGTCGATCTCTTCCTGACTGCGCGGCGGTCGCGGCACCTGCGGCGCGGCGGGCGCACGGCGCGGCGGCGACGACGGTCGCGGGTCGACGCGCTGCGCGGCGGCGGCAGCCGGGCGCTGGGGTCCGCGCCCCTGCTGCGGTGCATTCGACTTGGGCTTGTGGACCTGTGCGGGTCGTGCGGGCGGCTCGGGCTTCTTGAAGCCGAGCTTGAGCAATTGCTCACGGAGGCTGTCGGTCATGGCGTGCTCAAAAATGCGGGGGCGGTGCTTCGGTACCCGAGTCGTGGCTCAACGCCACGCGCAGCGACTGCAATTCCTGGCGCAGCGCGCTCAGTGCCTGCTCGACACTGGCGATGCGCTTCTCGTGACTGGCGACCTGCGGGTTGAGCACGGAGATCATTTCGTCCTGGAACGCGAACCGCGATTCAAGCTCGTTCAATCGATCGCTGATTTCTCGGGAACTGGACGTCATGGCGCGCTTCGCGGTGGAGAGGAAGACCCTGCTGTCCGCAGTATTCGCGGACGATGTGGCCGAGCTGCGGGTCGGCGCACAGCCAGGGGACGGCATGATAGCGGTTCGCCTGGGCGATCAGCACGTAGGGGTCACGGCGCGCGATGCCGCGGGCGAGCGTTCTGGCCTCGCGCTCGAGCCAGGGCGCGGCGCGATCGGCATTGCTCAGCAGCGCGCCGAGCAACTGGCGCTGCACGCGCGCTTCGTTCGGCCCCAGCGACATGGCCTGCGCCAAGGCTTGTCCGAACTCGGCATCGGCGTTACCCAGCCGCCACTTCACGGTGGCGAGCGCGGCCCAGGCGAAGGGCGAGCCCGGTCGCCGCGCCACCGCCTGGCGCAATTCGTCGCGGGCGTCCTGCCAGGCGCGACGACGCATATCGGCACTGCTTGCCCGGTCCGCCCAGGCGAGCCACCAGCGCGCGCGCAACTCGCTGGCGATGGCGGTACCCGCGCTGAACCCGGGATCGGGCGGACGCTCGCCGGGCGCAAGCAGGACATCGGCCATGCGGTGCCGATTTTCCACTTCCACCCGCAGGACGCTCGACTCGAATTGCCGAGTGCGCCACTCGCGCCATCCCACGACAGCGGCGAACACGGCCAGGGCGACCCATCCGAGCGCAGCGATGCGCCGCAACGATGGCGCCGCAGTGGCGATGCTCACGCCTGGCCGCGTCCGAGCAGGTGCGGCACGGCCATCCGTGCCGGGTGTCTCCAGACCAGGTCCCAGGCGGCCTGCTCGCCGACGATCGCCGCGGCCGCCTCCCTGCCGACTTCGAGCAGGGCACCGGCGGCATCGCCGGCTTGCGCATTGCTGCTCATCACCGCGACCCAGCCGCGCTCGAGCAACTCGCGCGAGCGCCGCTGGGCATAGGGACCGTGCCGACCCGCCAGCGCACCCGCATTGATTTCGAGCAAGGCCCCCGCGGCCACCAGCGGCGCGAGCACAGCGGCATCACGCAATACCTCGCGATGCAATTCAGGACAGGAAATCAGCGGCCGGACTTTCTGCGTGGCCATCCATTCGATCACGCTGACGATATTTTTCGGGATGCGGGTTTCCGGCAGCTGGGTCATCAGCACCCGCGCGCCCTCGTGATGGCCGAGTACCGGCACCTGGTTCATGACGACGGCTCGCGCCAGGCGCTGGCCGATACGGCATTCGGCGGCGACCTGGATATCGATCAGCGACCCGCGTACCCGCAGGCGACCGATCAGGGCGGCGCAGGCGGCCTGCGCTTCGTGCGCCTGTGCGCGATAATCGGCATCGATGAAATGCGGGGTCGCCACCATCGCCAGCACGCCGTGGCGCTCGGCATTCAACACCAGCTGCAGCGCCGTCTCCAGGTCGGCCGGGCCGCCGGCAAAGCCCGGCAGCACGTGGCAATGCACATCCACCATGTGGCCCACGTCCGCGGGGACGGGCTCACTTCTTCTTGCGCTTGGCGTAACCATAGTCCGAGTAGTAGCCATCGCCGTGATAGTAGTACTTGCCGCCGTAGCCGTAGCCACCCTTGCGCGGCACGACCTGGTTGACCACCGCACCGATGATCGGCGCATCGATGCGCATCAGCCGCTTCACGCCGGTACGCGCCACCTGCCACTGCGTGGCGTCGCTGCGCACCACGTAGATCACGCCATGGACGAGCTTGGACAGCACGAGGGCATCGCTGACCGCGCAGGCTGGCGCGCAATCGATCAGTACGTGGTCGAAGGCATTGCCGAGGTTTTCCAGCGCTTCGGCAAATTTGCGGGAACTGAGGATCTCGAGCGGATTGGGCGGCGCGATGCCCGCAGGCATCACATACACGTTCGAGTTCGGCAATTGCCGCAGGCAGTCGGAAACCTTGGCTTCGCCGGTGATGTACTCGCTCAGGCCCGGACTCTGCCGCTGGTCGGGCAGCCCGCGATGCAGGGCCGGGCGCCGCATGTCGGCATCGATCAGCAGGACCTTCTTCATCTGGCCAAGCGAGAACGCGAGGTTCATCGACAGGGTCGTCTTGCCCTCGCCCGGCACCGACGAGGTGATCAACAGCCGCTTGTGCTCCTGGTCGACCGCCGACAGCAGCACGCCGGTGCGGATCGTACGCACCGCTTCGGCGAACGATGACTGCGGATGCGCGGCGAAGTAACCGATCGGCGCTTCCGCCGCATCGCTGGTCTCGGGCAGCCGCGGCACCAGGCCGAGCACGGGCAGGCCAAGCCGGCGCTCGACATCGTCGGCACCCTTGAGCGTGTTGTCGAGATGGTCCAGCACCAGGGCCAGCGCGATGCCCAGTGCCAGGCCGATCAGCAGGCCCACCATCGCCGAGCGTTTCTTGTTGGGATAAACCGGCGCGAGGTTCGGCAGGGCCGCTTCGATCAGTCGCGCGTTGGCGTTCTGCACGCCGCCCGAGGCCGCGGTTTCCTTGTAGCGGGTCTGGAACACTTCATAGAGCTGGCGGTTGCTGTCGACCTCGCGCTGCAAGGCCTGCAGTTCGTACTGCTTGCGATTGAGGTCGCGTACTTCGCCCTTGGCGCTGCCCATTTCGCCGCTCAGCTGATTTTCACGCAGCCGCGCCGCCTGAAAATCGCGCTCGATGCCCGAAGCCACCAGTTCCAGTTGCTGCCTGAGCGCATTGCTGGCCGCCAGCGCCGCGCCCTCGGCCTCGACCATGCGCGGATGCTTGGGCCCATAGCGGCCGGTGAGCTCGCGCAATGCGCGGTCGGCGTCGACCGCCGCTTGCTTCAGCTCCGAGACCAGGGGTGAGGCCAGCAAGGCGGGCAGCTGGTCGAGCTTGCCCTGTGCCCGCGCGCTTTCCACCTGGCGATAGGCGGCCTCCTTGTCGGCGCGTTCACGGCGCGCCTCGGCGAGGCGTTCGCTGGCCAGGCTCAGTTCGCTCGCCGCCAGGCCATCGACACCGCCGACATCGATCAGTCGCTCGCGATCGCGGAATTCCTGCAGTGCGCGTTCCGACTGTTCGAGCTTTTCGCGCAGGCCGGCAGTGCGTTCGTTCAACCAGTTGGAGGCGGTCTGCGACATCTGTACCCGGCCCTCGAGGGTCTCCTCGATGTAGGCCTGGGCATGCGCGTTGGCGAGCGTGGCGGCGAACTGCGGATCGGCATGACGAAACTGGATGCGCACCAGTTGGCTGTTGCGCACCGGGGCGATCTCGACACTGCCCTGGACCATCGCCACCGCGGTGGCACGCGCGACCGGCGCGGGCTTGACCGGCGCGGCTTTCTTCGCGCCCGGCATCAGCTTGCGCCAGCTGAAGCCCGGCTCCAGGTCGGCGCGTGGCGCGAACGCAGGCAGGCCCAATTCGTCGACCACGCGCTCGGCCAAGGGACGCGAACGCAGGATTTCATACTGCGTCTGGTAGTACTCGCCGAAGTCGTAGCCCTGATTGGCGCGGTAGACCTCTTCGATCGACACGAAGCGCGCTGCCTGGCGTTCGATCAGCATCAGGGCGGATGCCTGGTAGATCGGCGTTTCGGAGTGCGCGCGAAGGATGGCGATCAGGCCGCTGGCGAGCATCAGCGCCAGCACACCCCATTTGAAACGGAACAGGATGCGCAGATAGTCCTGGAGGTTCGGCAGCTCGCGCCCGTCTTCGCCGGCAGCCTGCTCGCGACCTTCGATCGGCAGCGGCGCATTCATGCGGCGTGCGCCGGCCAGTGGCGATGGTGCGGCATCAGAAGAAACTCTCGTCGACGGTGACGATGTCGCCGGGCGAGACCTGGTCTTCCATGCGCACCGGCCGGCCCTTGCTCGATCCTTTCAATTTGTCGTTCTCCGAGATCACCGTGACGCGCTTCTCCGACGCACGTTCGGTCAGGCCGCCGGCGAGCGACAGTGCCTTGCGCACGGTGAGGCCGGGTTGAAACGGAAAGCTGCCGGGACTCTTGACCTGGCCGTTGACGAAGAACGGGCGATACTCGGTGATCGTCACCGAGACTTTCGGGTCGACCAGGAAATCACCGCGCAGGCCATCGGTGATACGTTTTTCCAGCTCACCGGTGGTCAGGCCGGCGACACTCAATTCACCCAGGAACGGAAAGTTCATCCGGCCATTGACCGCGATCTTGAGTCGCTGCGACAGGTCCGGTTCGCCGAATACCTGGATGCTGACTTCATCGCCCGGACCGAGCGCATAGGTCGATTGCATCGGCGCCGCCGCGACGTCCTGCGCACTCAGCGCGGCAGGCAGCCAAGCGATGGCGAGCAGCATCTGCAGCCATGCGCGCACGACCGGACGCCGCCCGCTGCGCTGGTCCGTTGCCACCGTGCTTCCCCTCGTGTCCCGTTGGGACCAAACCCGGAATCCCACTGCGATACCCTTACCTGACGGATCGGCTCACACTGTAGTCCTCTACAGCGAAGCTTCCACCGACAGCAGCAATTGTTTTCTCTGATAGTTCAGCTCGGAGATATCCGAATCCCGGTCCGAAGCCCGGTAGCCGGCGCCGAAACTGAGCCACGGCGATACCTGGTACTGACCCGACAGCCCGTAGTACACGCTCTTGTCGGTGCGCAGACTGGGGCGATGCTCGTCGCGCGCGACGCCCAGGTCGACGTGGCTGCTGAAGCGCGAGGACCATTGGTGCATCCAGCCCAGTGTCACATCGCGGCGCAGGATGAAGTCGCCGAAACCATTGGTTTCATCGGCGTCGCGGGTCGTGGTGAGGTCGAACACCGAATAGCTGCGCAGCTTGTAGCGCACCGCGGCGCGCCAGCTCAGGCCGGAAAAATCCAGCCGCGTCGGATCCTCGAAGTCCTTCTCGGCCCGACCGACCAGCACCGATCCGCTGGTCCGTGCCGTCGCGTCGAGCTCGACGCCGACAAAATAATGACGTTCGGTGCTGTCCAGCGATGCCACATCGTAGTTGGCTTCGGATTGATCGACGGTGACCAGGGCCGAGGTCTTCGGCGCGACGCGCCAGTAGAACCCGCCACCGAGGCTGCGATCGGTTCGATCGCGGAAGATGGTGAGGTCCCGGTTGTTGCGGTACTTGAAGTCGTCGGCACCCACCGCGAACTCGAGACGGCCGCGCGCACCGGGTGCGCCGAAGCGATACCGCGCGCCGAGCGTGCGCTGGTCGAATTCGTCGGGTGGCAGGGGCAACAAGGCCAGCTCACCTTCGCGACCGGCCGTGCCGCGCTCATCATGGTGGCGCGACCAGCCGCCGTCGACGATCAGCCCGTGGCGGATCAACGGACTCCAGCTCCACACCAGGCCCAGCGAATGGTCGCTGTAGTTGTCGAGTTGCGAGCTGTGGTAGCGCCCGATGTCGGCCTGGTAGGTGGCGGTGAGGTGGTTGACGTCAGAGCCCGCCTCGGCGCGCACGCCCGGCGAAAAGCGGGTCAGGAACGAGTCGATTTCCTCGCCTGAACTCAACGCCACATTGCTGTCGTGCGCGAGCGTCAGCCCCGCGCTCGGGGTCACCCGCAACGGACCTACCTTGAAGCCGTTTCCGGCAGCCGCGTGCGCGGCGACCTGACCCAGCGTCACAAGCGCACAGGCAACCAGCCTCGCGAACGAGGATTTTTTGAACATGCAGCCCCCGGCAAACACAACTATTGGCTAGTTTCAACGATTTAGCGGACAACACTCAAGCTATTTCGGCGAATTTTTGTCAATTGCCGGGGGAGTTCACAGACACGTCACCCTCTGAATCACCTTTGCACCGCAACTCGGCACGCCATTGCCGGGCCTGCGTCAGGCCTCCGCGTTCGGCGGCTTCGAGCAATCCCTGCGCTTCGAGACATTGTGCCGGCGTGCCTTCAGCAAGCAGCCGCGCGGCGTTGACCATCGCCGCCGGGAGCCCCTGATCCGCCGCGCGGCGATACCAGGCCAGCGCGAGCAGTCGGCCGTGCTGGCCGGGCGCATGACGTTCTTCCCATTCGCCGAGGTTGTTCTGCGCCAGGGCATCCCCGGCCGCGGCGGCGTGCCCGAGCCAGGCGGCGCCATCGCCTTTGGCGTTTGTCCCGGCGGCCGTGAGTTGCCAACCGATCGCCGACGCCGCACCCAGTCTGCCCGCCTGCGCTGCCAGGCACAGCCCCTCGAGTCGGCATCCGCTCGCGAGCCGACCCGACAGGCACAGCCTGCCGACCGCCTCCAGTGCCGCGGCTTGGCCGAGCGCGGCGGCGCGCTGCATATCGCCGAGCGCCTGTGTCGGATCGGTTGTGCACAGCGCCTTCCGATACAGCGACTCCGCGCCGCCCAGTGCCGCGCCGCGTCGGGCCAGCGCGCACAGCGCGTCGGCGTTCGTCACCGGATCGGCACGCAGCCAGGCCAGCCGCGCTTCGATCGAGCCCAGGTCGCCCTGCTGCGCCTGGTGCTGCAGACGCCAGTCGGTGTCCGGCAAGCGGCTCAGCACATAGCGACGCAGACGTTGCGCTTCCTGCTCGCG
>Ga0307516_10009056_pt1 | contig 11150 bp, 11 predicted proteins | sample 19_EM_MG_FD_203310 | JGI IMG/M metagenome (GOLD analysis project Ga0307516, IMG submission 203310) | Populus trichocarpa ectomycorrhiza microbial communities from riparian zone in the Pacific Northwest, United States - 19_EM | ecosystem: Host-associated > Plants > Roots > Unclassified | place...
ATCATCTGAGGCGGCATCAAATGGAGCGATTGTCTACAGGGTTTGTATGGGAAAATCATGTGCGGCACACGGCACACCACGGCTGAGCTCAGCAGTGCAACACAGTTGATTGGTGATGTGCTGTGCCTATAAATAAAAGAACCCCTGCCAAAAATCCCCATCAAGGGTGCCACCCAGCGGTGCTCTCTCAAAGTGGTCTGAGGTAAGTCTGTTTATCTGCTTGTGGTTCACGTGCACGTTCTCCAATACGAAGGCACAAAAAACTTCAAAACCATCTGGAAGGCGGTGGGCACGATTCCGGTCTCTTCTGGCTTATCGAGTCCTGGTACATCAGTGAACTCTATCTTCAGAGGTTAGGAGTACATGCAGCTAAGGCTGTGTGACAGGAACACTCGGGGAAAGCTCCGTTCTATTGGGTCAATTGTTTCACCAGTTTGTAAGGGAGTGCTCCCTTGCCAAAAGATGCCAATAAAGTTCTTGTTTGTCGAGATGTTGTGCCTCTATGGTCTGTCTGAGCTTTGTCTTGTCCCACTTCTCGGATTTATTACTCTCAACTTCCTGTGGTGCCTCAGTTCGAGAATTTCCTTCGTACCTTGAAAGGAGATTCCCCTTCGGCACTCTCTCCTCCCTCAGGATCTAGTCCGTCCTTTACGCTATTGCTAGCTTGATCCTCCAACCACTCACCACCAGGCGTGTCCCTTAGACTTTTGGTCTCGAGCACGTAGTCTTTGTCAATCAGGGCAGTCCCCTTGACAGCGTACCCTCCTCCTGGCTCTTCGATCCAAACATCAAGTCTATCATCTTTCTTGGAATCTCTTCGGACACAGATTTTCATCTGTTCTTCCGCATAGAGAGGAATCAAATTCCTATACTCAAACTCCACCAGCATCTCGCCTTCCTTCAGTTGTGATCTTAGCACTGAGAGCATCAAAACTAAACTCAAGGGCCCATGCACTAGTAGGTTTCGATGCCCCTCGACCTTGGTGCAATACTCTTTCTCGAGATGGATACGGTGAGCGTTGAATGTCAATGCCGAGAACCGGAAAAGCAAATCTTGTGTTGGCCGGAGAGATACGCTGAAGTCAGGTGTATGTGCGGCTACTAAAGTCAGTGATGTGTCAGAGTGAGGAAGAATACATTCCCCTTACGCATGAGACGCTTCATCGCAGATGAAACTAGCTGTGAGTCTCGCCGTGCATGACTTTCAGGTTTCTTCTTCATAAAAACCAGATTCCTCGTCTCGACCAAAGCCAACTTCCCCATCTTCGACCTCTTTCCCCATTGATCTGAGTTGCCATCAAGAGTGCCCCATTCAGGCTTTGCTCTCCCCCTCCATTGAGGAGGCTCGTAGAATTTCCCAAAACCACCAATTCGACGTCGAATGGCTACGAAGACCTTCTCATCACCATCCGTCCCCTTTGTCCAAACGTCAGTGATTTCCTCTTTGCACATTGCAGACATGTTGTTGGTATGAAGTCCGAACATGGCGTTCCGATTGAAAGATAGAGATCCTCCCGTCCATAAACGCCGGGTGAAGGGGGGGCCCGGCCAATGTAGATTATCTGTGCCATCTGGAAGGAGATCAGAATTCAGGACTTGTGGTGGGAAGTGAACCAGATGGTGGCCAAGAGGTAAAAATCCTGCTTGGTGGACAATAGCACCCGGCTTAAATTTGTTTCTTGGGGTTTGCAGATCCGTTTTGGAGAATTCGGCAGGATAACATGGTGGAGGAAGGAAGTCGGCGAGGGTTATATTGAGAAGATGTGAGTTTGTATTGGTTAGGTATTCGAGAATTTGGTTTGCTGGGCGGGAGGTGAGCTCCTCACGAAGAGATGCTTCGAGATTTGCGAGCGGAAAGGGCTCTGCTGAAAAATGGCGGACCAGACGGCGTGGGCCACAGATCGGTCGACCTGCACAAAGGCATATTCTTGAATTATTAAAGACCGTGGTTGACCTCATGTCATTGATTCGTGGTTACGGACTCTGCAGTCGATGTTCCAAGCATCAACAGCGTGCCTGTTCTCTTGGCAAGGCTGGGAAATTCCTGACAGGGGTCTCTTGTCGATAAGTTCGCCATCAACTTTTTCCGGCCTTCCAAATATTTAGCCACGCCTCACTCCTTCAAATATTCAACCACCTAGCACTTGTCTCCTTTCTCACATCCTCGATATTCTATCCTCCCAATCTATCATCCCAGCTTCCAATCCACCTCCAATCCTGTACATATTCACCCAAAGCGCTCAATGCCTTGTTTACCCTGCCCGACTGATCGTTCAGCTTGCTGCCCTCGAACTCCACAAAGAAAATGTACTGGAAGGGTACAACCCTGGTCGGCCTGCTGTTTATGCTTGTCAGATTGAGGCAGTTAGCTTGAAAGCACTGAAGCACAGATGCAAGAGCGCCTGGGGTTCGATGATCAACAGTGAACGTGATGAGAGTCTTGGTCTTGGAGGTTTTGCAGGCAGAACCGTTGGTCCTCTTTCTAAGAATGAAGAATCTCGTCGTATTGTCCTCCCGGTCTTCGATACCCTGCGCAAGAGTATCAAGGTCGTGGATATTTGCTGCGAGCTTGCTTGCGATTGCCGCGCTTGTGCCAGTCGTGTCTTCCTTCACCATCTCTGCAGCTCTGCTCGTTGAACTGACGTCGATCCGCTCAACTCCCTTCAAGTATGCGCCGAGGAAGGTTTCACATTGCCCAAATGCCTGCGGATGGCTGAGGATTCGCTTGACGTGATCGAGGCTGTATAGAGGACTTGTCCTAGGCTTCAGAGGGTCTGGACTCGACATTGTAGGAGTGCAAGCGCCGGACATGACAGGAGAGTCGGTACTGGACTTTACACCCTTCTTGCCAAGAAGGCAGTGACTGACATCGAGGTAAGCTTCGCCGCAGACAGTGATATCTGGGTACCGATGATGGCGATCCGCAAAGAGTTCTAGTGTGAAGACCACAGCTCCATTAGTTGAATTCTCGAATGGAACGACACCAAATTCTGATCCTCCAGACTGGACGGCTTCGAAGACATCTAAGAGGGAGTGTGGTTAGAAGGCAGAACTGAGTCAAATCCTTTAGGTGGTACCTGGGATAGTAATCTCTGCTTTGTAGTCATAGCGATCTGCTTCAAAGCATCCGAGGGCCGCCTGGGCGAGGTCGAAATCTGTCAGTCCAATGGACCATGCTGGGCGATCAAAATGTGCAAGAGTAAGTACCTGATGAGTGTATGAAGAAACAGGGCCCAGAAATGAGACAATTGGGGTACGGGTGTCGTCACTGTTACTGAGCTTGCTGCGGGGATCCATGGTTGATGCTCAGCAACAGAGGGGGTGGTTGTGCGGTATATTGTAAGAAAAGTGAACCACAAATCTATGCCATATCAAAGAAATGTTGTGAATGCCCGAACCCGCACCACCTTGCCGTGGTGAACATTCCGGGGCATGCGAGTCGTATCTCTCGAAGAAGTTCCAACGATAAAAAATTATACCCCACCACCCCACACTGCGGAATCTCGCTAGCACTTGGGCACAGGTCCTACGAACGTACGTACTCCGGATTGGGTCCCGATCCACATGAGAAGTCAGATACACATTACAAAAGCCAGAGAACGAGAGCGCTGCTTCCTGGTAAAGATACCTAGTCCTTGAAAACACAGATGAAAATATATAATGCCTAAGGGCTTGTATTGACGGCTTCACCATTCCATTTCATCACGGCTTTAAGGGTCAGCTGGGAAGCACCAGTGCAACACCTATATAGTGAAGGCTCATCGGTCACCCGGATCAGCTCCATATAAGGAGTCTGATTCCAACTCAAATTACTGAACCGTTCTACTTTCTTGCAGATGGGCGCTGGGGCCTAGTTGGGTCAACAAGACTTTGAATTTGCCTACTAGAACTTGATCCGTCTGGAGTACCCCGAATCTGAGATGTGTATCTAGCTATCCTCAAAGCAGTCGACTTTTATAATAAGCATTTTCGCCAGGGCGCACATCCTCTACACCTTTTCCATCAGCGGATATAAAGTGCACCCAACGGATTTTGAGTTCTTCTATTCTGCAAGGTCAGTCAGCAGGGGAACACATCAGGGAATGCAAGATCACATACCTGACATGTGAGTGTTCAACTTAAGAAGCCATCGTGACGGACCGGAGAGGGCTTGGCCGGGCCACAGCACTCCGGCGGGAGCCATTGATTGCAGGCTGTCTGATCTGCTGCACGGCACGAGGGCGGGGTGACAGATTCTGACTTGATGGTACAACTGGAGTTGGTTCCTCGCTCAATGCGAGGTCATCAAACTGTCAATCTGCAACAGAGTCAGTCTCCAGAGCCGTACTACAGAAATAACGTGAGGGTACATACCGTCATAGTAGTCATCATCGTCATCAACTTCAGCTAATTGCTCAAAGTTGACCTTGTAGCGGAGAAGTCCACCAATACCACCGAAGCCTTTAACGAACTGGTTGCCCTCCGAGGAGCGATCAGAGACGAACTCCAAAGTAGCACCAAAGTCCTTGTATTTCTCAGCAATCCATTCCAAGAAAGACTCCTGTTGGACAACTTCCATCTCCTGGCCGGTTTCCTTATCCATGAATTGCTCACGATTGGCGGCCTCTGATTGTTTGGTGGTGTGCAAAACGATCTGGACCCCATTAACATCCTTGAGCACCCATCGATTAATTTCCAGGTTCTCAAAGACAATCAAAGTCTCAACAGCACCGAGCTCCAGTGCTTTCAACGTATCCTCAACACCATAGCAAACACGTCCAGAGTCTTGACTGATCTCCTCAAAGTACTTTCCAATCAATTTCTTCTCTTGAATGAACTTGACATTGCTGAGGGTTTCGGCAGAAAGCTCAATAGCTTGATTGAAACCGTTCTCGCCACCATATGAAACATCAACGACCTTGATGACTTTGGTTTGCAGGCGGTTGTCAAAAAGATCTGACTGGTTTAAATCGTTCTTGAAATCTGCGGAGCCAGCCAAGATAATGCCAGCGACGTTGACTTTGTCGGCAGTGATAAAGTTTTGGACGGCCAATTCGGCAACCTTGCGGACATAGTTGTGCCGCTTCTCTTCACGAAGACGGGCAAAACGAAGGGCAGATTGTCCACCACGACCATGCTTCTTGGGAAGATCAACAGAAAATTTGTGAACCACATCTCTTGTGTTGCCACTCAAAGTTCCGAAAAGCGCTCCATTACCATCCATGATAATAAAGCCAAACTTCTGGTCAGATTCCAAGAGTTCGGCAAGAGCCTCGGTATGAAACTTGTTGTCGCAAAGGTATAGGGAGGTATTGATAGGCTTGAAGGGTTCGAAATCGATATTGACCTTTCTCTCCTTGCCTTCAGAAGTCAAGATTTCACCACAATAAACGACCAAGCCATTCGGGGGAACCTTGTTATAAAGCTTCAACCGCTGCTGGGTAGATGTAATAGCGGATAGGACAGATTGTCGATTGACTCGGGACTTGATGTTCGACGCAGTACCCTGTGAAGATATCAGCAACGTATCACGAGGCAAGAGTGAGTAGAGCATACATATTCTTCTGCTAACATCTTCGCAGCCCGGGACACCTGATCCTTTGGCGCTACAGACTCTATGTTAGCACATGTTCATGCAGGCATATTCAAGTACTTACGAATGATGAGGGAGATCATGGAGGTTCCATTTCCTCGAGCAGCTTCCAAGCGCTTGATGAGCTTTTTCACCTTCCAGATCTCGATGTTCTTCTCAGCCTCGTTGGCTTGGGCATCACTCATTTTGGCGGTTGATGACGCTTCAAGATCTCGATCCTTGAGATAGTCTTCACGACAGATGCTTGACGCTGCAGGCCCAGTGTCAAGATCGATCTTTTCTCGGAGGTGGGTTTGTGAGTGACGTGGGCGAGCCGATCTTTTAGGGTAGAAAATGCCTACGGTGGGAGGTTTGTTGGTCCGAGCGTTCTTGTACTGAAAGGGCAAAGGACATCCGACGTGGTGGAAAGGAGATTTTATAAAACATCTATGTGAAAATACTCACCACCCATCCAATACTCTGAATACTTTGTGGTAAGAAGTGATGTCAAATCACTCACAAAAACATTCCTCTACCAATACAGTGTGGGCATAGGATCCCCCGGGAGTCATGCAGAGTCATCACTGACACCCGCCAAGCGGCTCAGCCCCAGTGTCCCATTCCTTGTAGCAAGTGGACGAGCGGATATTCAGATCAAGAGAAGAGAGCGGTCAGCGGTAGCTGCTATGGAGGAGCTAAAGCATGATTGGTTGGACTTTTAGCCACCGTGGGACTCCGGATACAGATAATTTCCTTGGCCCTCATCTCCCGAACTAATTCTAACATGCCACAAAAACACTGCTCTTTCACAATAATCCTAATCTCGGAAACACCAGAGGTATTGCCAATGATTACAAGAGCATAATATCACATTCTTCATGCAACCCCCTCGTCCTCCCTCCCTTTTTTAAAAATTGACTTCGCGGCAGGTTTGAGCTTGTTCTAATTCTTTGAAGGCTTTATAGCTTGAGGGGGCCATCGCACCTCAGTCCCATATCTGTCAGAAAGAAGAGACCATTAATAGTGAGCATTGTGAGTGCAAGTGGTTATTTTGGATGGTTAATGTTCGAAGCGGGGATTATTCAAAAAGTGCTTTGTTTTTCATACTTCCATACTACCCTTTGATGCCTCTTTTGAATCAAAGGTTATTGTTACGAGAGTGGCTCGCCTCGCAGGTAGAGAGAAGTGTTAGAGAAGTTAGGAAACCTTTGTTCAGTAACACCAAGCACGAAATATCTCCGGGTTTGTATCAAAGTCCCATGGACCCAAGAAACGCATTTCTACGGCTTCTCTATCTATACCACGTCAAACTCAAAGATCTGGTTGCTGACCGTGATTACATGGCATCTCTCCAACCGAATTGTTCCTCTAACGTCTCCCTCCCGATCCGAGTCCATTCATTATCCCAAGTCTATTTCTCGTCACTATCCTCGAACAAATGCAGCGGTGTATATCCCCGGCAGCCCCACTGCTTCAAACTTTCAATGATATAGCCAGGGATAATCCTGCCTGGCAGCTTGGACAAATCTCTTTTTGGTACTGCGGGATTTCCCCTCCACATTGGGCATTTGTTCAAGTGGTCTCCCTAAGCTTTGTTGTACAATTTGTGGATGACTTGAACTTTTTTAGGAAGATAAGTATAGCTGTATCGAAGAAGCGATTTACGGCACATTGCGAACGGTTGAGTTACCTTTCCTTTTCCTGGGCTGGGAAGCTCCGTTGTGTTTGAAGTCGATATTGCTTGTGCCTTGGACAAAGTGCTTGTCGAGTTCGGTGTTGATGAAACTAGGATTTGTTGTAGATGTGGAGCAGTAAGGGCGTACTTATGTCACTAAATTGGGAACCCATCCGGAATGGTGGTGAAAATGTCTAGTCTAAGCTCTCTTTCTTTTTGGAGCATATGGTGGCATAAATCGCAAATCGAGCACGCGGGAGATACGTTGTATTGCATGGGAATGTTGTGATGCTATGAATCATACACGTAGTCGAATCCACAACGGGCAAGGTCTCTAAATTTTCGTTCAGGAGGTTGAAGAGGACTTTAGATCTCCCTCTTCCCTGTCATTTTCTCAATAGGACATGAAGAAAGCACGTGTTACAGCTCACGAAAGTGATGCTTGAGATCCAGCATTTTTATTCTGGCCGAAGTGAGGCCAATAAGATCTATTCTTGCTACATGATGTTGGAAAGTATCGCCAGACCCTCTAGTCACAAAAGCTGACCATCCAAGAGTCCACACCTTCCGGTATAGAACTGTTTTACATGACCTGACATTCACATCCCTGGCTTTTCGCATTTCTCCGTTTCCTTGCTCCCCTCCTACATCTCGGACAGCCACCCAGTCGTTCTACATCATTCCGCCCTTTCCACAACGGACAGAGACCAATTTCGAGAGCTTTGTTGGTGGTATATCAAACCATATGTTTGCGCCCAAAGTGCCCGCAACGGCAAAGAGGACATTGGGGTTTGCACATATATTGATTTTGTAATCTTGAGGTTGTGTTTGGAAGAGTTGGAAGAATAGAACTTGTGAGGAAAGAAGTTGGTGCATAAAATTGAAGGGTAAATGGTGGGATTTCGAGGGAAGGGAGTGTTAGAAACGAAAGAAATGTGAGGAAATTGAAAAATATGTTTGATGCGAAATGGGTTGATAACGAAGTCTGTTGATTTGCTTAATCAACCATTTGGGAGTTATTTTTGAAATAAACTAGAATCATATTCAAGAGTTATCGACGATCCTGTTAAAGAGTAGCACACATGAATGGTCAAAAAGTCCCAAACCGCTTGGAACGGGAATGTTCAACCAAATCAAGACATGGATGGGTTCACCCATACTTCGTAGCAAGAAAGACTACTTGACAAGCTGCCTCGGTTGATTTGAATTGAAAGACCATGCTTGAAAGAGGATTCTCTGGAAGGTGGGGAAGAAAATGGGCTTGAGTGACATCTTCTCCTCATTTAGAATGTGACAATAAAGAATGATCGTAAATATACCGGTTTTGAAGAGGATATTTTTTAAGGATTGAGATGAAGTCGAGGCGGAACCTCGGCCGCTCCAATTGGCAAGCGACAAACAGCTCCATCCTCAAGCTTCGAACAACCACAATTCTAAACCCAGCAATAAATACCTCAACATGTCGTCCTCCCTCCCCCTCCAGATCGCGGAAACAATCCAGACAGCCTCCATAAAACGCAGTCCATCACCAGCTCACGATCTCAATCCCTCAACCGCCGCCTCGCAAAAAGAGCCTGTCCAATACGCCCGTCGACTGCCGGTATCAGATTCCTCTGTCGAGAAATATGCCTACCATGAAGATGATGCAATCGATGAGGACGACGACGAAGACATTCCATATTCCGTGCTAAAGCCAAAGCCCCGGCGCCCAAGCTTTGGTCCGCTGCCAGATTTGAGGTTTGAGCAGAGCTATTTGGCAAGCATTGCGGGGGCGGATAGCAGATGGAAAGTGCTTTATATTACGGCGCGGGATCAGGTATACCTTAATATTCTCTCGAATTGGAATGTGGAGGGATAGAAGCTGACCTGTTAAGGTACTGCTGCCATTAGTCCAAGGCATGGTATGGAGTCTGGCTCTTCACGGATGGCGATATTGGAATCGATCAGCACAATTGAGTGGCACCTCTGTCGGAGCGAAGATCAGAAGATGGTGGTATAAGACCAACAATTGGAAGTTGCCTGAGAACTGGAAGAATATAGGTGATAAGAAGCTTGCGGCAGATGTGGGAGATGTAAGTAGACTTTGGTTGTTGAGCCTTAGGTGGAGGTTGGAGAGTGTGGAACCATGGAGCTTTTGCTGATTATCTGGTATTAGCACTATCAAAATCAGAACTCTAGTTTTACTAGTAATTAGAGGATGTTGATGCTTATGAGACGACTGAAGGCGTTTGGAACCTTAGATGGGATGGTTACGATTGCTCATGAACAGGTAGGAAGGTTAGCCAGGAGAGGCATGTAAAAATCGTATGAACAGAACTGACTGCACATATTCTTGCGGTTGACAATTCAGGCCGTCAAACTTGGTCAATTTGATGATTGGTTACTTCACAGTCACATGCATTGGGAAATGTTGTTTCGTTCGTGCCATCTCTCTATTCAGAGACTTAATACTGTAGTCTTCGACTGCGTGATGTCTAAAGCACGTATGTGCCAACATACCGCCCAAATGAACCCCTGGTACGCCGTTCTAAAACATCCCCTTTTACAATAGTGCCGCCCACCTGTTTTAGATATCCTCGCTCGATGCAAAGAAAGCCATTCATGATCTGCTATTAAGTTCCCTCAAATCTAACATCAACGGAGGGAGGGAAGGCGGGTAGCTTTTCCGGACTGCCACGGAAAGCGAGAGGAGACAACGGAGCTGTTTGAGATTGGTGAGGAGGAGATTTAGGCGGAACGTTCATCGGCTTTGTTGTTGTGTTTGTCATTCCCGAGTTCGATGATGGATGGGTGTTCTCCTTCATGTCGACGTCAGTCGTGTTTGCTCCGCTTACAGCATTCGAAGTACTGGTGGATGCATTCTCGTTGCTTGCAGTGGATGAGAACAAATTAGCTGACTTAGCAAATTCTTTCTCTGGAGTCAGTGGGAGCCTGGTAGTTGTGATCTTCTCCGGGGTGGGCGTCTTGACTGGTAGCTTGACGATCAACTTTTTCTTCTCGCCGGCCTCATCCAGGTCCTCGTCCTCATCGGTCAAGTCATCGGGGTCATCAACATCCGTTCCAAGTGAGACATGATCATCCTCTTCTTCATCATCGCCATAATCTTGCTCACTCGCATCTCCCTCATCCTCGCTTGTCATCTCATCGACATTGTTGTAACCTTCGATGTGACGACCTCCCTTCGCGGTCCATCCGTTGGTAGCGGCAGTAGCTGCTGCCCGTCTTGGTCTTCCGCCGGATCCATCACCTTCAGGTTCTTCGCTCGTTCCATCAAATCCTCCAGCAGAGATAGTCGGCGCATGAGTTTCGCTCAGAATGCTTTCACCATAGGTACCTCCGTGACGAGACTTAACCTGACGACCACTTTGAGTGATGGTAGGACCGCTTTGTTCCGCAGGAGTGTGTGTTCCGGTATTGCGTGTTGACCGTCGAGTAGTTGTAGAATCAGAATATATGTCATCCTCCTCGTCCGAGTACGTGTACTTCATACGCTTGCCTCGGGTACGGCCTTCATACATGGAGTAATTGGGCTCTGGACGCTTGAATTGATTCTTACGTACTTGTCGATATTCACGTCGCTTCCGCTTCTGAGAAATAGTTAGCTTCGCTCCAAAACTTGTGGATGGACACCAAGCATACCTCCTCTGTCGACTCGAAGCGAGGGATAGCAGCTCGAATCCTTTGGCTGAGAAGGTGGGCTTTCTGACCACCCTCATGAGAGAGCTTGTCTGCAAGAGCCTTTAATTCGTCGATATCACTTGCGACGCTCCACCAGGTTCTCTTCATAGCAGTGTGGTTGCTCTCGCGGTATATCCTGAAGTGTGTATCATCCAGACCTTCAATAAGATAGTATCGACGCTTATCGCCATCTGAACCCCATGGTTGGACCGAAAGCGGTTGGTTGAGATCATCGTCGTGACGGCT
>Ga0307516_10009059_pt1 | contig 11147 bp, 16 predicted proteins | sample 19_EM_MG_FD_203310 | JGI IMG/M metagenome (GOLD analysis project Ga0307516, IMG submission 203310) | Populus trichocarpa ectomycorrhiza microbial communities from riparian zone in the Pacific Northwest, United States - 19_EM | ecosystem: Host-associated > Plants > Roots > Unclassified | place...
TCGTAGACCGTTTACCCTCGGACACTCCGTATAAACCTTGGTCGGCCTTCCTATCATTCGGGAAGCGCGACTACGCTACGTAGCATCTCGGTCTTACTGCTAGGCCAACCCCTGACCCCCAGACCCCTCATAGAGATCAGATCGGTGAAGAACTGGTCTTGACAGAAATGAACAGATTTGCATCAGAACTGGACAGGCAGATAGACCACACTCTAGGCTCTCTGATGGTATAGTCATGTGCCTGATAGCTTAAGAAATGGTGGAGCTATTCAAGAAATAGGAATGCTGGCACTGGGCACCTAAAAATGACATTTTGGCACTAACATTGCTTCTTCTCTTCTTTCATTTGTGTCTCCATCAATTCTTCAACTTCTTTACTTGTTCTGGTATGGGAGTTGGACTGCAGTAGTTTGCATTCCTTTCTCATACCATAATGGTTGTTATTCCTTTGGTTCTTCTGCTTTTTGGCAGTTCTTGTGTGAGTGATGACTGCTAGATGTCAGCAGTCATTTCTTGCATTAGGATAGTCTTCTTGTACAATATATGGCTATGATGAGGTTCTGTTGTGCTCATCCTTCACATCAGGATCATTCAATATTGATGTTATCTTCCATGTTTACTGTATCAAACCTGTTTGGTGCATGACACCGGCCTGGGTGTGGGTGTCACCATAGTGTATGGTCAGGCCAGGGTACTGGTGTCACCATCATATAGGACCCAGCCTGGGTGTAGGTGTCACCATAGTGTATGGTCAGACCAGGGTACTGGTGTCACCATCATATAGGACTCAGCCTGGGTGTAGGTGTCACCATAGTTTATGGTCAGGCTAGGCTGCTGAGGTACCAGTGTCACCATGATACCTCTAAAATATTATACTGACCATGGAGACATTACCATCCCTCTGGCCTATGAAACATGGTGCTGGTCCCAGGCACATGCAACCCATCTGTGGAACATTAATCACACATCTGATGACATTAAGTGATTTTTTTGAGTTATGGTGCATGTCTGTGAGTTTGGGATCATTCCTCCAGTCTATGGCACATGTAACTGGTCTGTCATATCCATGCTTTTCCCAGTCACAACTCTGGTCTAGCCTTGGCCTGCCTGACCTCTCCTTAGGCATAGACACAACTCCAGATCTAGTCTGGCCATCTCCAGCCCCATAGCTGCACTCCAGCTCAACTCTGGTCACTATGACCATCTCCACCTCAGGACTAACCCCTGTCTTCCTCTAGACAGATCTGTGGTCTAACTCCGCCATGTTGAACCTGTACCTACCACTAATCACTACTCCGGTCTCAGTCCAGCCACTCCCTTTGCCTTGTCCACAACCTAGCCCAACTCCAGATGGTACATCCATCTCCAGCTCAGGTGTAATGGACCATGACTTTTTATCTTATCTAATCTGTGATTAGATGACATCCTAACTTATTGGACCCTGTTTACAACCTGTAAGCAGCCTGTATACAACCTGGAACACTGTATGTAGCCTAGTTCCTTGCCTCATGTATGTCTTGTGGTAGCCATACCTACACCCTTGATGTCATACCACTACCCACATACATGCTGTAGTCTCATGTATACCTCATGCCTGGTGCATGCTCTGTAGTATATGTACTGGTCAATCCAGCACTCTGGGGCTCTCCATTCAATAACCTCAGAGCCTGCATAATAGTTCTTTGGGCTTGTCCCTTAGGGTTGTCTCATCAGGTCTGCTCCTGCTCCTGCTCTGCTTCCTCTGTCAGGTATGCCAATGGCTTGAGACACTTCCATGTCCAACTCTGGACCTTCCTCCAGCTACTCTGCCCTTCCTCCACCTGCACACTCCCTCCACTCATACACTCCCTCTGCTCATGCACTCCCTCCACTCTTGCACTTCCTCTGGTCATACACTTCCTCTGGTCTCACTTCTTCCAGTCCTGGATTAAGTCCACCTCCAACCCTTACTTGTCCTTTTTCAACCTAGTTCCCTTTACCTCACTGTCCCTGCTTTTCCTCTGTTGTCCCTATAACTCTAGTTTCCCATGTCTGCTTCCACTCTGGTTTATTTTCCTGTCCATTTCCACTCTATCCCTTGTCTGTCAAGTCTGGGTCTACTCTGGTAGGGGGTCCGGTCAAGTCCGGACAAAAGCGGATGAAGGACAAGGGCAGGGGGGCTGGACAACAAGTTAGTCCAGCCGGAGTTGGTGACTGCTTGGATTCAACGACTAAGGACAATGAGCATTGATCCCTTGCATAGGTTCTGGTCAAGAGGTTGGAGACGGAAACAGAGACAGAGACAGATGGAAACTGGAGTAGTGACTATGGTTGGTTTCAGACTGAAGAATACAGGATAATCTACAGAGTACTTATACTAAGTAAGAACTAGGGACAAGTACTTATGGTGACAAGTAAACAGCCTAAAAAGTGGACAAGGGATAACCGGAGAAAGTACTAGGTCAGGTCCAGGTAAAATAAACCAGGTCCAGTGAAAATGATACAAGGTGAAGGATATAACAGGTACATGGAGAACTCACATCAAGGCAGGGTAGACAGTGAGGTGTAGTAAGGACTGAGTAGGGATTAGACCAAGGGTTGTACTTAATGGAGGTATATCTGCGCGACTGTGACTGGAGTAAGTGATACGTGACCGGAGTTGAGCTGTAGAGCTGCGATGTGACCGGAGTGACTGGATAGGACCTGGAGTTGGACATGGTCATAACATTGTCCCACTATTAAGGTGTTTACTTGTCACCATATATACTCACCTTAGTTCTCATTACTTTATAAACTACTGTACTCTGGCCTAGTAGTCCTATTATGACCATGTTCAACTCTGGGTCTTATCCGGTCACTCTGGTCGCATTGCAGCCCTACAGCTCAACTCTGGTCATTCATCATTACTCCAGTCATGATCATGTAGATATACTCCCATTAAGTACAACCCTTGGTTTAGTCTCTATGCAGTCCTTACCACACTTGCCCATCTACCCTGGCTTGATGTCAGTTCTCCATGTACTCAATATATCTTCTACCTTGTATCATTTTCACTGGACCTGGTTTATTTTACCCAGACCTGACCTAGTCCTTACTCTGGTCATCCCTTGTCTGCCATTAAGTTTTTTACTTGTCACCATATGTAGTCAACTCTAGTTTTTACTTAGTATAAGTACCTTGTAGTTTATCCTGTACACTTCAGTCTGAAATCAACTATAGTCACTACTCCTGCTCCTGCCCATCTCTGTCTCTGTCTCCACCTGACCAGAACCTACGCAATGGATCAACGCTCGTTATGCTTAGTTGTTGAATCCAATCGGTCACCAACTCCAGCCAGACTAATCTCTTGTCCAGCATCTGCCCTCCTCCTTCACTCCACTTTGTCTGGACTTGACCGGACCCCCTACTGGAGTAGACCTGGACTTGACAAGTCCTTAGATCAAATCTCAACTAAGATACTCCTCACTATGTACTACCCCCCATGCTCTCCTAATCTATCTTGTTCTCCTGAACTCCGGCCAACTCCAGCCTCTGTCCTATCTTGTCCCCTTGGTCCTATGTCTGCTCCTAGCAAGTCTCCTACTTGCACAAGGGCAAAAGCTACCTCTGTTCCAGACTTGATGCTAGACCCCTTAGGACTTATCACATCTCTGGGATGTTTTTTTTTTTTTTTGAATCTGTGTTTAAGGTCCTCAGGGCTGTGCCCTATGGGAGACTGTACATGCAAGGAGTACTGTATGTGTGGGTGAACTAAAAGTAGCTGTAATATTGTAAGTTGGGGCAGGGCCCATGATGGGGGGGGTTTGATGGTTAAATAAACTGGGTGGTGCATTCTATATAGTAACATGAATAGAGGTGTATGAAGCTTCAGGTTGGTACGATGCAGGTGGGGAGAAGCATGGAGATGTGGTAAAAGTACATGATACGTCAGGCTGACAGGATGCGGGAAGAGGAGAAAAGTACATAATAATGCAGTCTAACACAGTGGAGGTGGAAGGAGAAAGGTGGACTGTAATCTATTTTCCACAGGTGGGCTTAAGTTGAGACTGGGGGTGTTGACAACCCTAGATGATTTCTTCAGGTGCCCTTGGTGGGTCTGATTGGGCCTGTGTGGGTGGGGTTAGGTTGCCAAAAACCTGCTTTAGTTTTTTAGTGCTGTTCAGCAAACTAAAGAGGTGCGGGAGGGACTTGTCATTAGTCATTAGGTGTTCTATGTGCATGTGTTGTCTGCCAATTTTGTGTACTAGTATCCGTCTGGTGGTCCTGTATGCTGGGCAGACCAGTAAGTAATGGTATACAGTTTCGAAATGTGCATTGCAGCCTGGGCAGATGGGGGATTCTATTTTTTTGATGCGGACAAGGTGGTGGTTGAGGGGTGCATGGCTTGTTCATAGCTGGACAAGGATGCTGGCATGTCGTCTGGGGAGATTGTTTACTAGAGTGGCAAATTTGGCGGATGGCATGGTGGGGCTGTCAAAGGCGCTTTCTGTGTTCTGTGGAAGTGAAGTCAGTTTTGATGGCAGCTTTGAGTTTAGCATTGAAAGACTGTGCAAGTGTGGTCTTGCTGTATGGGAGCATGACTGGTATGCCAAGTTTCTTTAATGAGGCAGGGAGTTGCTCTACTGGGCTAGAGTTGCCCTCAGCAGCTTTCTTTGCTTCTCTGTCGACAGATTCATTGCCTGTGATGTTGGCGTGGCCTGGTACCCAACCGGATAGTAAGGTGGGGTAGGTCATGTTTCTTGAGTACGCTGTTGAGGGAGTCTATGAAGATGTCAGTGAGGGAGTGGCTGGTTGAAGTGGAGAAGGAAGTAGTTGCTAGGATGGCAGCTTGGTTGTCAATGCCCATGTAGGCAGACTGGATGTTCCATTCTCTGCGGAGGAGTTCTACTCCTAGTACCATGCCGACTTGTTCACCATTGAAAACCATGTAGTGTTTGTCACTTCCAAGATGGAAGCAAAGGATTTTTTCTGGTTTACCTGGCCTCCTTAGTACTGCAGCAGTGCCGATGCTGCCATGGTATTCTGATCCATCTGTGAAAATTTGGGTTTCCTCTCTGGCTTCTTCAGCATCTCGGACCACTTCTTCTTTTTTGTCAGTGATAAGCATGGTGACGTTGGGCATCCATTTGGGAGAGTGGTGGAGTGGTGAGATCTCTTCTGTTATCTTGGGGTGAGTGCCAAAGGCTTTGACTAGAAAGTGCAAGGGAGACTTGTGCCAGCTGCATTGGCGAGCTGCGAGATGGATCTCTCAGTGGATGGGGTTGCTGGTGGGGATAGTGGTCATGCGGAGGTATGCACAGTAGCAGATCTTGTGAAGGGTGAATGGCATGGGGGTGAGGTTAGCATGCACGACTGCTGCATCTGTGGCGGTAGTTCTCATTGTGCTGGATGATGTGATTGTGTGGGTCCTTAGGACTCTTTCTAGTACTTTCCCTTGTCCTTTTCTGCCTGCTCTTTTACCTAGGTCAGCTACCATTTTTGCTCCCCAAACATCGACACTGTATAGCATTTTGGGGATGACCACACTATTGAAGAGCAGGCAGGAGAACTTGTTTGTGATACCTAGGGATGGTTTAGCAAGGTGTTGGCAGGCGAGGGTGTACTTTGTGCCTTTGGTGACTGCACTAGCAAGTTGTTCTTTAAACTGGAGTTCTTCATCAATTATGACACCCAGAAACTTGTGTGATTTGATGGGTTGTGTAGTGTGGCCAGTGATGGTGGTGGGAATACATTTCTTTGGGATGGTCTTCCTTGGGTTTGTGGGGTATTTCTCTCTTCTTCAGGACACTTGAACTAAGGCATTTTTGTCCATTTCAAAGTTGACATGATGTATCTGACTCCACTCTATGCAGCCACCTCGCTTTTCCATCATGACCTGAATTTTCTGGTTGGAGGCTGAGAAGGTTGGTCCTTGCATGCCAAAAGCAATGTTGTCAATGAAGCCTGAGCCAATTTCACCATTCTTGCGATTGGGTATGTCTAGTATGTTGGCATTGTAGAAGAGGAAGCTGAATGCAGAGAGCAGGCAGCCTTGGTTGATTCCACTTGCTATGTTGAAGGAGGGGGAAGTGTAGTTGTCAAAGCACAGTACCATCTGTCTTCCTGTGAGGCGGGTGTGGTACCAGTCAGTGTACTGCTTGGGGATGCCACATTTGCACATGTTGTGGAGGAGTCTCTCAGGGACAACACTTGGGAAAGCAGCCTTGACATCTAAAAAGAAAAGGGAAACATGGTGGTCTGTTGGGTGGGCCCACACATTGTGAACGAACTTGGTTAGAAGATGAAGCAAGTCAGTTGTGGCTCAGCCAGGGAGTCCTCCGAAATGGGTGGGGGGGAGCAACTTGTGTTTGGTTGTGATCCAGGTTAGGTCTTCTGCTATGCATGAGGAAAGAATTTTGGATATAGTGTCTAGCAGAGCTATGGGGGCGGTATGCTTTGGGGGCGCTGTAGTCAGGATGACTGGGTTTCCAGATAACAACTGTTTTGGAGGTTAGCCATTTGTTGGGGAAGATGACAAGTGAGAAGGTAGCTTGAAACAGACTGCCCATCCATGGGACAAGCTGGTCAGCACATCTGATGAAGACTATGTTGCAAATGCCATTCGGGCCTGGGGCTTTGAATGGAGCAAGGCGCCTGATTGCTCTGTGGACTTGATTGTCTGTAATGGGGGTGAACTCACATATGGGGTCTGGGTAGTCTGTAGGCAGATCAGCTTGAGGGTCAGCAGGAGGACATGGAAAGAAGGTCTCATAGAGGGCTCTGCTTTTCTCTTCATTGTCGTCTAGTTCTTTTGGCTGACTATTTCTTGCGTATTGAGTGAAGTATAGAAAGGTGGTGGTCTGCACAGGGAAGGTCTAGCCTGAAGGAAGAGAGAAGGAAGGAGATCTGTAGGGTAACCTCAGTATGCTGGCAAGCTACTGTATATTAGTATATACCTGTAGGGTAACTACAAGGTATCAGTAAGTATGTGGTGGTTAGTAGATGGTACTCACCCTCAGTATGCTGGCAAGCTACTGAGGGAATTATAGTAATAGTAACTCCACTGTATCTGTGCTTTATGCTTATGTAAGTATATAAACAAACCATAACAGTCTGTTTATTTCCAACATGAAGGTATGTTAGTATTTCCACCAGCCGTGGGAGCACTTCCTGCATATTTGTGTGCAGTCCAGACGTTCTCAACACTGACATCTTCTAGCCAGTCTTCCCAGTGTTTTTTCTTGGCTTTCTCAATCTTTGTGGCATAGTTGCTAGCTGCTTTTTTGGCTTCTTTGTGTACTGGGTGGAGGTGTTGGGTGCATAGCTGGAATAACTTGGACTTTAGGTGACACTTGTGTTTGCGCATTTGTGCTAGTTCACTGGTCCACCATTGCTTGGCATGTGGGGACAGCCTGCCATTCACTGTATTGCAGCAGTTAGCAGGCTGAAGGTGGTAAGAAAATTGTCTCTGTTTTGCACAGGGCGTGCTGAGCCTAGAACCTGCAGGTTCTCATGGAGGGACATTCTGAAGTCATCCCATTTGACACACTTCCAATTGCGCTGCTGGGGGGGACAACACGATTGGGGTCTATGTCTATGACCCCCGTTATTTGAAAGTGGTCTGTGCAGGCAGGGTGGAGCTCTGGTTTGGTGTTGCACTCAATAAAAGCTTGCAGCAGGGCTGAGCTGCAGAAGACATTGTCAGGTCTTGACATGCTTCCCATCCTGAAAGTCTTGATGGTTGGAATACCAGCAGGAAGCAGCATTTCCATACGAAAAGTGCTGATGAGGTCAACTAGGAGGGAGGCTGTGTCAAGGTTGGCAGTAGTGAACAGCCAAGTACTGTTTGAGTTGTCCCACAGAGGGTGATGTCTGTTGAAATCCCCTAGCCAGACCACTTGATTCGTGTCATTCTGGTGGGGGGGTGCATCCACATTCAGAAAGCCTGTAGGGTAAGCAAGGTGTCAGCATTCTTGCATGCATTGTAAACGCTGTAGAAGGTTAAGGTGCCAAAAGAGCCACTTAGTTCAATTGCTGTGACATCATTGGATTGGATGTGCACTTGTTTCCATTTGTTCTTTGAGATATTCGTGCTGATTAGTGTAACTAATCTTGTGGACTTGGGGTTTGCATGGTGGTAGGTTGGGTAGACAACAGTCCACTGGTGGTTGGCTCTGGTCGAGTTTAGGAAGTCAATGTGTGGTTCTTGTAAGAATATAAAGTTGAAAAGCTTAGGGTCGGTGTTGTTGAGAAGGTTGAGCTGTGAGATTAGGGATTTGTTGATGTTTTGCTGTCAAATGTGGAGAGGTTTGTTGCATTGGGGTTGTTCATTCATAGGAGGAAGAAGTGGGTGGTCTGTCGTCAGGTTGGCCAGTGTGGGTGTACAGTCGAGGGTCTTGAGGGTCTTGAGCTGTCTGGTTGCTTGGGTGTGTCCATGTTTCAGGGAGGCAGGTTTGTGATCCATTTGAGGGGCCCATTGGAAAAGGTTGTGGCTTACACAGAAGAGCTGGCTAGTTTTGCTTGCATCTGGCAGTTTTCCATCTTTCTTCAGCATAGTCATCTGGTTGGGGTCCCTGGGGGTGGTCAGTTGGAGTCAGCTTCTAGCTCCCAGGTTGTGGGGTCTTCTTTTTCTGGGTAGAATCTGTAATGGGTGTCAGCTATGTGTGATTGGTAGCATTTGGCCTTTTCAACATATATAGGACACTCTTGGTCCCATGCTGCATGACCTGTTATTTTGCAATTGGCACATCAGCATAGATCTAGGGATGTGTTCTCACATTCCATTGTTCTATGGTTGCCTGCACATGTGCCACAGGTGTTGTCAGATTTTTTGCAATCCCTAGCAAAGTGTGAGCCTTCAAATGATTGACATTTCATACAACAGATGGGCTCAGGGAGTAGTTTGCAGGTGGGGCAATGTGATCTGAGGACTAGTAGGCCATTCTTGATGATTTGGTTTGCATCACCAGGTTTGAGGATCTCTAGTGTCAGGTGTGCTCTTTGTTGTTGCAGGGACCTGTGTTTGATGGGTCCATCTGGCTGATTTGATGGTTCCTAGTGTGAGGTTGTTCTTGTGCTCAATTTTTCTGAGGGCAGAGGGGTTGTCAGCATCAATACAGATGGGGACATACTCCACTAGGACTGGGAATGGTTTGGTTGCTAGTCTAACGTCAGATCCAAATTTGGAGGTGATGACTCTGGCTCTGTCTGGTGAGTGTAACCATTCTGCTGTTTGAGATGAGTCAACTTTGTATAATACTTGGCCATGGGTGGTCTTTCTGGTGAAGATGAACTGCACCTCCTCAATACACTATAAACAGTGGGAAAATGTCAAAATCCCTGGTATGTGACCTGGCTCCATGTGGATGTTGACATGTGAACAACCTACTAAAATAAGGTCAACCTGAGTTAGAACCTTAGTGTAGATAGAATCTCGTGCATGCAAATTTACAATTATCAAGTCCCTATTTACACAAGGAGTAGCTAGGGCATGAGCCAGGAAGCAAGAAGTCACATTGTGTAGTGTTTCAAAGTCTGGTCTGGTCTGGTCTTTTGCCTATTTTTGGGGGCAACTGGACCACAACCGGTTGTAGACCATTCCAATATTGCTCAGATTGCAACTGAACTGATGGCAACCAGTTGCATATGGTTGCACAGAGCAGTTCCAACAGGTTCAGACCAGTTTCTCACTCTTTTTCTCAATCTTTGTACTTATGACTACTATTTCTTATGAAGACCAATTGCACATGGATGATACACTACCTGCAATATGCTTTTGAGCATTTCTGCTCATGGTGGGTTTGCTCATTTGTTGATGTTTGATTAATCAACCACTAGTAGTGTAGTTTTGTGCATTTCTGCTCTGGGGGGGTTTGTGTGTTGGTTGATGTATTGATTAATAAACTAGTAGTTATATAGTTTTGTGCATTTCTGCTCTGGGTGTGTTTTTGTATTTGTTGATGTATTGATTAATCAACCACTAGTAGTGTAGTTTTGCACATTTCCGCTCTTGGTGGGTTTGCTCATTTGTGATTTTTGAATAATAAACTACTAGTAAATATGTATTTTGTATTCCCCTAGCCCAAGTGAATGGTTGTGACTGATATGCAACTGGTCCAGGCAGCAACCGGTTGCAACCAGTTGGTGACTGGTCTTTGCTTTTTGGTTGAGTGAATACAACTGCAACTGGACCAATCATGGACCACCCAGGACTGGCAACTGCAGTCCAGTCAAAATCAGTTGCAGTCCGGTTCAGTTGCTGATCTTTTTGTGGTCCTAGGACTGGACTTTTAAACACTAACATTGTGCAATGGACAAATGTTTGTAATCTATAATGCCCAGTGAGCAAGCTTTTTGTTGATTGCACATACCATTGCCACCACCCCTTCATCCAATGAATTGACTTTGCAAAATGTAGCATCACTGACACCAATGACATAAGGAGAAGTGGCTAGCCTAATGTTGTGGTCAGCAGAGATACACCAAGTAAAAGCTTACAATGACTTACCATCCAGCAGTAATGCCAACTCAATGGCCAACTGTTACCAGATAGAGCTGGCCACTCTCAGAAGGAAGAGGAACATCATATACAAAGTCATTGTACATGTGCTGTGCATGATCATCAAGGGTCAATTCACCTGGAACATAGAGACCTATTGAGCCATTGAGGTTGAAGGGATGGAGGCCAAAGATGGGTTGAGCAGGAGCCAAGTTCTGCGCCTGCACAGAAGAGATAGTAGCCATAGTAGGTAAGTCATAGCCTGGGGAATCAAATTCAGATATGGAACAGAAGAGAGACAAAGTGGAAGTGATGGGGGATGATGGTAATGAGTCATCAAAGGAAGTACAATCAATAAGTAGTGGCTATTTGGGTCAGTGTTTGAAGGGCTGGCGGCATGCCACTGGATCACCAGAAAGCCAACACTGGCAGAGACATTAAACGTGATCATGGCGGTGTTGTTCTCATGGCAGAAAACCAAGTGTGTGATTGGCTTGTCATCACGGCGTTGTAATTATATAATGTCAAACAATGTGTGAGCACAACAAAAAAACAATTGTTACAACATCAGGAAAAAAACACATGGCAATATAGCACCCTGCAAGAAATCTATAGCACTCTATAGTAGCCATAGTTTGACATGTAAATATATGTACAATGTAGCAGGGCTGCTATGGAGGCTACCAAGACT
>Ga0307516_10009060_pt1 | contig 11147 bp, 17 predicted proteins | sample 19_EM_MG_FD_203310 | JGI IMG/M metagenome (GOLD analysis project Ga0307516, IMG submission 203310) | Populus trichocarpa ectomycorrhiza microbial communities from riparian zone in the Pacific Northwest, United States - 19_EM | ecosystem: Host-associated > Plants > Roots > Unclassified | place...
ATTCCGCTGCGAGAACGCAAACACTAGTTGTTCCGTCGCCAACTTCGTCATCCTGCACTTTTGAGATGTTGACGAGGATCTTTGCCGCTGCGTTGTCGAGCTGAATCGACTTGAGAATTGTTGCGCCGTCGTTGGTGACGTTAATATCTCCCGTCGATGTTGATTGAAGTATTTTGTTCATGCCTTTTGGTCCAAGGGTAGATTTGACGAGGTCGCCGACGGCGAGTGCTCCGACAAAGGAGGAAAGACGAGCGTTTTCTGCCTTTTCCTCTGTGGCCTGGTTGTAAGGGGTGTGAATAGCAGCTAGCTAGACAACGGGATACGTTACCTCGTTGCTGAATATCTGAATGGACATTGTGTGCAATCAAATGTGGCTTGAAGATCAGTCGCGTCGTCGCACCATAGGCACCAGTTTAAGGATGTTCCCACGGTCTTCAGATGGGGTTTCTTTGTACTACAGTAGACTACCTCATACTAACTCTATGCGCTTCGAGCTTCAGAACTCGAGAGCGGTACTTGGACGGGAGTGAACCGAGCGATACTAGTACTAGCGATAACACGGTGTATAAGAATCAATGCTGTGTACAGTTGTGTGAACTACTTTGGGACTTGGGCGAAAAAACTGAAGTTTTTTCCCGGCTCGAAACTGGACCCGAACCTGTCGGGAAGAGCGAGCTGTGATCCCATGTAAAGTAGGAGTGAGTGATGCTTCACAGTGAGCTTGAAAACCCTGATAGTAGGAGCGTGAACTCACTCTGGTCGGATGGCTTATCTCACGGGAGGGAGAATGTACTGCCGCAAATTATCTAGGATGTCCGGTTGGTTTTGCAAGAATGGTGCCAGAATGAGGGTGTGATGTCTGAGGTATAGGGTGAACAATTCGCTGGACCATCGTCCCATCATTTTGACAACGTCGAAAGGGGCTCCTTTTAGTAAGTAAAATAAAGTCCCACCTATGCGAAGACCATCACTGAAACAGTAAGAACGTGCTATTGGTTGCTGTCACTGTTAAATAAACAAAATAAATATGTGTTTTCTACCCTCTTTGGACTTGGATGGACAACCTGTCCAATTCACAAACATTTGTTAACATCTTACTACTCCACCCCAGTTATTTGTAAGTTGGCCAAGCCTTCTAAAGCCTTGTGATTCACAATTCTGATGCCTCGAAATCCTCATTTCGGCAACATTATGTGTACAAATTAAAAGGCCATCCAAGCTCTGTACAACCCAACAAGCAGGTTGGGTGACAATGGCAAATGGATGTCGAGAGTATGTAGCATGGCGCATGATGTAGGAAAGTGTAGTTAGTGCGTCAGAGGGGTCAGAAGGATAGTACTGTCCACAACGATTACAGAACCATGATATAGGGACTTAGCAAGACAACAAAGAGTAGCATTTTGGGGAATACATGAAGTATCTCATATGGTGTACAGACGAACAAAAAAACGGGTGATAGGCCTTGGGCCAGCACAGTTTCATTCATAGTAATGGGGGGTACTGGAATTGTTCTTGGATGTAGTAGTAGTGTCCTGTGAGTCCGAGAGGTGGAGCTTGACTGGCCTATCCACATTATCGAATTGATCGACTGTTGGGTAGTACTAGTGTCTACTACGTGTGTGAGGGTGAATGGTCATACCACTTAAAGGAGATCACGCACCACACAACACTGGACTCACGAATGGGCAAGCGCTGGACAGGGATCTTCATACGGCACCTGAGCAGTACTGAGCCTGTCCGACTTCAAGACTACTGCAGCAGCTTGAAATCCCACAAGTGTAGTAGTCACCGGCGTAATAGTAGTATTCACTATGATCATACACATTTCTGTTCTACAATCCTTGTTCATCACATTCGTCAACATGTCTGTTTGTGCGAGTACGGCACGTCTGCGTTGATAGGCCAATGATTCAAGCCAGGCACCCAGGCTCAGAACTCAAACTCAAGGTCCTCTTCATCCCCTTCGCTCCCATTCTCCATATCCGAAAATTTGTCTTCCATGTCACTATTCTCGGAAGCTTCTTCCTCGTCAGTATCTTCTGTGGTTTTGCCATCTGTGTTTATATTGGTATCAGACATCCTGCCATCACTACAGTTTAATTCCATGTAATTACCAAGAATTCGGGTTTCATCAATGATGTTATCTTCCTCAGCATCCTGGTCTTCGATATTGGTGATAGACTGGTGGTATTGAATGTCGTGGCCAACACCAAAACCCACAAAACGAGCATATGTGTCACAATCAGCGAAGCTAGGTAACAGCAGAACACAATTCAGTCATGTTTTGGAAGACCTAGAATAACACTTACATATTTACATAGTACGCTGTCCAATCATCAATATCACCATTTTCCCATGCCACGGAAGGGCTGTGGGGAAGAAGAGAGTCAGTACGGCCTTCAGCAAAAGCTGGGATGAGGTGGCAAGCACGAAGCACTAGCGTTGGATCAAGGAACCTGAATGCACCAGGGGAGTCTGGGATGAATCTGATTTTTGGAAGGCAAGCATTTTTAATGCCCCATTTGTGGCCAGGCACGACTCCAAACCATCTCACCCACAAGACTTCCATCATTTTATCCACACCGTGATGATTGACTGTAAAGATAAAGGCACTAAGAACTTGTGCATACCAGAACGGATGGGCATCAGGACCATCTTCTCGTGAGAGCATCATAATGAATGCGCCATGGCCTGGACAAAGCGTATCTTGCTCGCGACGAATGTCATATGTTGTGAAGTTGAGTTGAAAGCGTTTCAATCGGAAAACTCTGTTGAGATTATTCACGAAATGAATGGTATTTTTCTCTTCACTTGTAAACACCCGTTCATTGCCATCATACTCATCATTCAGTAGTCTTGAAAGGAGATGATCTTTAAGCCTCGGAACAAAGTCCTGGAAATGGTTAATAAGTGAGTAGGGTGGTAACAAGGTGGGCAATAGATTAAGTGGGATGCTCAGCACAAACCTTAAGTGCTGGATCACCTCAGTATTTAGCAAGATATTCGGCCAGACTAATGATGTTTCTAGGTGAATCAGACAAATGATGGTGACATTGAAGGGACAGAGGAGCTGTTTCAACCGCATCCATCATGTCAGTTTCAGCACCGTTGTAGGCATCTTGCTGTCTTCGGATACATGTATACCACCGTTCTTGTGCTGCTAGCTGTCCCGCTGGTTTTTTTTTGTTCGTATTTTGGTAAAACACCTTGAGGAGGCGATGGGAAAGTTCTCCCTAGTAGTTTATGTCATAATCATTCGGGTGCTCGGATGATAATCACGAATGTGAAGGCTACTTACCAGTTGAGTTGTATACGAGTCTGTCGTTCCAAATAGGCGGATGTTGTGAACATAATCTCCCAAGGCATGGAATTTATAGGTTGCGAGATTGAATGACTTTGGTCGAGCACCACAAGTAGTACTGGTTGACGTATCAAGGTTGCGTTCCTGTTGTCGCTGCCATGCTGCAGTCTCCAATGGCAACTCCATGGTCTTGAAAGCAGTACAAGTGAATTTCTGAAATCTGCGTAATTGATCCCTGAGTAGCCTTGTAGCTTTGTCGAGTAGGTCAAGAGAGTGGTCCGTGTGAAGTCGCAATTTTGAAAGGGCGTGCCACTGTGCCAGTTGAAAAAGTAATGTTTGAATCTCTCCGTCGTGTTTGGGTGGAAATAACCCCTCAAACACAGGCATAGCACACTGAACCAGATGTCAATCCAAGCAAAGTGTACTTGTCACCAATAGTACCTACTTGGAGAACATCTTCAAAATGGTGGGCTGCACATTGACGGGCATCTGAGACATTGGAGGGAAACCAACGGATCGCACCCTTTCCGAAGGATGAGATTTGATGAAACCTATTCCAAAATTCATGAGGTGTCTGGTCAAATATGATACACTGTACACAGACATACCGCGCGTCAAGAGTGGCCACCAAATTGGCCCCAGATGTTGCATGAAGTAAATGTAAAAGATGCTGGAATACTGACTTGAAAATACCCAGCTCAAACTCATGTAGTAGATCAACCGTCAGCGCACGATAGATGTCGAATCCCAGGGGTCCAAGTATATCAGCAAATGCATTCTTGTAACAAAAGTATGGTCAATATTTGCAGGTACCAGGAGCGAGTAACATACAAAGGTAGGCACCATTGAAAAATCTCTGAGCTGCAACTCTGGAAATGCACCCTTAATTGGGGCACCAAACTTGTAGATGGCATCACGGGCAGCTGCAACTCGATTACGAAAGTAGAGACGGATCTTTGATATTCGCTGCGAAGCATCAGAGACAAGGCCAAGACAGTAAAAATCTTTCTTGGGTATCATGCACCGAGGGCATGGGCAGATACCCTTGTCCTGAATTGTGGCCAGGAGTACTCTGAAAGTGATTAAGCCCTCGCTTCATTCCAGCCTTCAAAAACTGAACTTACTTTTCTGGATAATCCGCCGAATATGTGAAAATGCGTAGAAATAATCTATGAAACTTTCCATCAAAACATTTCCATTGTGATATGCATCAAGAAATTCATCGTCAAGTAAAACCTTCCAAACCTCGTGAATGAGCTCTCGTTTACAATGAGCCAGGACATCATTGTAATTCTTCTTCTTCAAGCACTCAGAGATAAAATTAATGATGCTGCGTGGAAGCTGTCAAAGGAAGAGTGGATCATCAGGTTTAGCCACGATCATCAAATAAGAGACTTGCCATTGGAATGAATGCAACTGGGTGACACGCACCGGATGTTGGGCATGCATGCATATACTTGGACTGGTTCCCGAAGAACAGGTACACTGGCCAGGCAGATGCACTACCGAATTGTGCGAGATGCGTCGCATCAGACCAGAACATGAGTCCTGCGATAGCCCTTTCTAATTTACACCCATTACCAAGTTGCTGCTTTTGTATTTCATCGTGTGCATCATTCCATGCATCTGAAGTGTAGAGCTCGTCAAATATTCGTTCCTCACGACCAGTCACCGGAGAGCGCCAGATTTGTTTGAACGGAGTAAGATGAAACCATTTCGCATTCTCTCCGGCGAAAACAGCACAGACGACATCAGTAAGCGGCCGATGAAAAAGTCCTCCGATCGTAAAACGTCGTCCATTTCCATTTGGGTTACGCTCTTGGGTAGGTACCTCAATATGGACCGGTGTCTCTCGCCAACCATCCTGTCACAGAAGGTTGTTCTCATCGAGCGAACTTTCCGATTCGTCAAAAAACTTCATCTGGGTGTGTGCATTGAACCCTTGGAGATCATGGGGGTTGAAATCGTCTGCTTGTAATATATTTGCGAGTTGGGCGACCTCAGCCTCGGACTTCTGCCTGCTCCCGGTCAACATCCAATTCATGAGCTTCCAGATACTCATGTTCTTCCAAGGCCATGGTGGTGACGGAAGAGCATGAGGAGTCGAGGGAATAGGTAGTGGTGCTTTGTCATCGCGATTATCCGAGAGCTGATCGATAGACAAGAATGCATCCGGGTCATATGATGGCCTGTGATGGTAATTGCGTGCAATGCCAAATCGGTTGAATGATGTGCAGATGGAATCAAATACATGAAGGATAACACGGGGTAGTGTAGTCCGGGGAGGGTCGTCGGGTTCCACAGGCAAAGGGGGCTCTGGAAACACATCCCTAAACTGTGCAGGTAAGCGTCTTGTCCATGACGGCTTGCCTGTTTGACTGGTTTCTAAGGGGGATGAGGCCGATGGGAGATGTGGGGGTTCTATTATTGGAGGGCTTTCCGTCGACTCAGAGAGTAATTCATTTGGCATGACTGCATCAGCGCAGCTAGCGCCAGACTGAGGCAAGGTCTGGGACGTTACGAGCGGATTAAGGGGTCCGTTGGACACTATGGGTGAAGATGCTGACATGTCAGCAGAGGATGGAAGGACTGGAGCCACATCAGGACTCGTAGATATAGTCACGGTAGCTGGAGCTGGATCCTAGAATTATGATAGGGATTAGCTTCAAATATCTCTAGTAGTACCGACAACCTACCTTGTCCGATTCGATTCTTGCCTTCTTTGATGCTCCCAATACACCGCACCATGAACGTTTGCATGGTAAATCCAACTGCAAAACAGATTGTTTCTTGTAAAGTAGACAGCTTGATCAATGGAGAAAGAGACCTCTACTGGTATCGAATGAACATTCGCAAGCCGGTGCTCCACATTGGAATAAACTAGAATCGCCCATAGCAGCAGTGAAAGCAAAGAGTAGCGTGAGTGCGATCAGTAAAAGGTGCACCGGGTGCTGCATGATGCGAATTGCAAGTTGGGGCGAGTTGCTGGCGTCTTGTCAAGTCCAGGTCTACTCCGGTAGGGGGTCCGGTCAAGTCCGGACGAAAGTGGACGAAGGAAGAGAGCAGAGGGCTGGACAAGAGGTTAGTCCAGCCGGAGTTGGTGACCGCTTGGATTCAACGACTAAGGATAACGAGCGTTGATCCCTTGCGTAGGTTCCGGTCAAGAGGGGACGGAGACGGACAGAAACTGGAGTAGATGACTGTGGTTGATTTCAGACTGAGGTATACAGGACGGAGTACAGGGTACTTATACTATGGAGAACTAGGGACGAGTATTTACGGTGACAAGTAAACATCCTAAAAAGCGGACAAGGGATAACTGGAGAAAGTACTAAGTCAGGTCCGGGTAAAATAAAGTCAGGCCCGATGAAAATGATACAAGGTGGTGGATATAACAGGTACACGGAGAACTCACGTCAAGGCAGGGTAGACGGTGAGGTGTAGTAAGGACTGAGTAGGGACTAGGCCAAGGGTCGTACTTAACGGAGGTATATCTGCGCGACCATGACCGGAGTAAGTGATGCGCGACCGGAGTTGAGCTGTAGAGCTGCGATGCGACCGGAGTGACTGGATAAAGCCCGGAGTTAGACATGGTCGTAACACGTCTATTGTACATGACAATATTTGTGTACATCAGTTTGGTGGCCCACCCAATTTTGGCAGTTTGGCAATGTTTGCGTCCGCCGCCAGCCCCTCCAACCCCGCCTCTCATGCAGCCACACTTGCCTCTGCACCACGCATCAACGTCACCTTCGCTCTCCAACGCAGTTGCTGGTAGCCCCTCGGAGTTTGGAAAAGTTGCAATGAATGTCCATCTCTATTGACTTTGGTGCGCGAGTTCATATGTAATTGGTATGACCCCCTCACATTCCGCTACAGGTACTACGTTCTCCGGTGTGGTAAGTCTCACCTATTTCCGCCTATTACTCACTTGCTCTATGTCTGTCAGGCATACGCATTGTTGCGTATACACTATCCAGCAGATTTTGCGCTGACATGGTTCAGTCGAGGTGTTCCGCAAAATTCCAACGTGTTTGCTGTACGATGAACATGGTCAAGTAATGGCATGGGGGCTCGAGGCCAAGAATGCCAGACCAATGCCAGGAACTTATTGCTGCGAATGGTGAGCGTCCTAATGCACATTGCTCGTAATGCTGAATGTGACTCGTATGTTGTGTTGGGTGTGATTGTACAGGTTCAAGCTGTACCTCGAACCACGTGCCTTGCGGGATGAGAGGCAGGACTTGTTCAGTCTGCACATGCTCGCAACGTGGAACCGGGGGATTGTGAGCAATTGATATTATGGGGTAGTTTGACTTCGTCGATCACAACGCCTCGCCACAAACGACTGGTAACCCCCTCTGTCAAATGAGTAGGATCCTTAGCGATCATGACGCCGTGATCTGCTTGGACGGTGAGCTATCATATACCCTCCCAGTTGTGAATGGGATCCCCCATCTCGCCTGCACTCTCTATCCTCTTGTTGGCGAGGCAGAAATGGTCGTCCACACCCCAGCGGAATGTTGCCAGCAGTTAGTGGGCACGGACAGCGATCCAGGCCATGGAGTCGAGGCCACGGACACCCCGATCGAGTCGGAGGACCCAAACAGTAGTAAAATACCGCATGTACACCTTGGAAGCATGAATTGACGTGCATGCTATGCAAACAGTCCTAGGTGCGGAACGGATGAATTGATGGACCAGGCGGATGAGTCAAGCAGGTGGATGGACACTCTGAATGCGTCAACTGACGCTGAAACGGCCGGTGACAATGCAGGGACCTACCTGGGTGCTGGAGGCAAGAGAGGATGTACAGACATCACGGACGATGTCAGACACCATGCGGACACGTTGAATGGGCACACGGACGTGCCAGGCATTTCAATCGACATGGATACACCTACAAACGCAACAGAGAATGTTAAAACACCCTGAAAGATATTGAAACCGCCAGACTTATGGGTCAAAGTGCAAGATGCTCCTGCAGACAAGCCTAATGGCTTCGGGGGGGGGATATAGACACGTCGAGCACACGCATGGACATGCCAAGCGTTGCAAACAACACGGAAACGGCTGGAGACAATGCGAAGAACGTCAGAACGCGCCAAACAAACGAGAAAATGCGAAATCTAATACCTATAGAGGCTGCAGAACAGCGCTCAGACGGTCAGAATGGCGTTGGAGACTGTATGGATGGGTCGAGGGAGTGCACGGCTACTCAAAGCGTTGTAGGCAACGCCAGAACGACTAGAAACGAAGCGGAACACTCACCTAACGCGCTCAAGACGGAGCAACCCTACCGTTCAATGGAGAAGGGTCAGCACAAGTAATGCCGACATGTATGGACGGACGAACGCGCCAAACGAGTTACTGAACACCACAGGTTGAAGTGTCGTTTTTGGATGAGTCGAGAGCGGAAACGAGACAATTTTATGTAGTTAATGCGAAATATTTTGAATACATGAAAAGAAAAAATCAAATGTGCAACAAGAAAAATTGCTAGTAATGCCATCCAAAACAAAGCAATAACCGTATCCTCTTGTTTAGCTTGGTACACCACCTATAATATTGTCAATATGATGTCTCCACCGCAGCCCTCTCGACCTTTTCCCTAAGGAGATCTGCATCCACGAGAAAAGGAGGGGAAGACCATTTTTCCACACCGTCTAATAAACCGTTGTCCGCACCACTAGCGATGAGTTCGAGAAGAACTGCTTCCTTAGTAAGTTCAATTCCGCGGGCGAATACCTTATTCACGTCACTGAGATCGATGCTGGGATAAAGCATCTGATTAGCGAGAATGAACGGTTGTTAGCATTTTACACAGTATATGGAGTAAGATGACTCACCCCGACGGCATAACCATCGCCATTTGAACGATTTAAATCGATCTCGGACTTGCCAGGCTGACGGATCCAAACATGCAACTCCACTGATAGTAGTGACAGCCACGTATAATCATCTACGATCACTAGCGCAAACCCATTGTCCACTCGGCACCTCCATTCCCTTTGTGACATCAGCGCTGTTGACCGCAGTTGTTTGGCAGAAGACCGCTTCAGGCCTGGGCCGCGGTAACGCTTGGCTTCTTTAAGTACGATTTTGCATACAACGAGCAAGTCGGGTGCATTGCAAGCATAATCGCGAAGCTTGTCCATAACGTCTTTGTCACTCTGCGAAAACGCGGATTCCATGAGCCAAAGTCTTCGAAGCTCCTCGTCATGCTTGCTCCACATGTCAATGATTCCGTCAGGAGTCCCTTCTATTAATTCTTTACTGACACCGGAGTTGCATTTGACATCAAGATGTACTTTGCTGGAGACTGGAATGGTCTCGAAAACATAAGAAAGACATCCCGTCACTGCATTCAGGATGGACTTGTGGAGAGGCATGGGTGATGAGACCATGAGACGTTCGAAGTATGGGAAAAAGGTCAACCTGAGGTTTAATACAATCATTAGCGACATGGCTCCGTGCAATGACAACGTGTAACACACTTATACTGTGTTCCCCAATCCTCAACCTTTGCTAAGGAAGCCAGGATATACATATAGTCACTATAACATATACGTTCGAACTGCCCTTGAATACCCATTAAGCCATTGAAGTCCATAGATACTAGTAGCTCACCACCAAGTGTTCTTGTTGGACCCGAGCAATTACCTCAAGGACCCTCTTGCATTTTGCTTAACAAAAAATATAAGTTGCAGATGACCATGGTTATATTATCATGAACTTACCACAATTTAGAGGACTCTTCAAGTACAGGGGTTTGGAAGAGGTGGCATTGCACTGTGCCACCTTCAATGGCACTAAGTCCAACAATGGGTAAGTAAAATTGAACAAACCTGCCCAATATATGTCAACGCAGATAGCTCTTTCGGTTCAGTAGGCAGATCGCAAGGCAGTCCATTGGATGAGTTCTGGTGTTTTTTCGTCATTCTTTGTTGGAGGCTGAGCAATAGGCGCTTGTGAAGAAGGACCACTTATCTCAGCAGCTTGAAATTGAAACCAAAGTTTTATTACTATACAGGGTACTACTGAGCGACCAGACAGCACTGGTCCAAATGAAAAACGTGGAGTAAACACGTGAACTATTGGGAAAAGGCTTTGACTTTATTCTGCTTGAACTTGTCCACAGCTCCTGCTACCCTGTGATGCAACCAGTCTGAGTGCTTTATCCTTGATACGGGATACGAGACTCCCTGCATTGTGGGCGGAATAGTAATCAGCTTCTGAATCACTTAGCCAAGGCGGTCGATATAGTACTCCCAGTCCAATATGGCGCGAAGATCAAAGTTTCCCAGGCCTAGATCTCCATAAGTGTGCCTCACGGGATTTTCTGCGGAGAAAATGGCGACGGGAATTGCGCGGTCTGTGACAGGAGCACCGTGTGGTTTGGCAGAGATGATGAACTCGCACGCCAGGCCATTGTCCTTCACCATTTGATCACTTAAGAACTCAGCGAGTCATTGGGCAGTGCCAATGCAAGTAGATTTTTGGCCCGCATATTCAGCAAGTGTTTTCGACATGCTCCTGTTCTCGGCGATAAGATCAATGAGTTCCTGATCATTTAATGTTTCAGCGTGGCTGAAGAGGATGTCGAGCCATTGGTTTGCAACACAGGCAACGGCACCATAACACTCCTCGGTGGTCGTCCCCAGAAGAGTGATGAAATTTGGACATACCTGTTGAACAGCGGCAGGCACTGTTACGACAATGCCCAACTCCGGGTCTTATCCGGTTACTCCGGTCGCATCGCAGCACTGTAGCTCAACTCCGGACCTCTGCGCATTACTCCGGTCCCGGACGCGCACATACCCTTCCGCTAAGTGCGACCCTTTGC
>Ga0307516_10009061_pt1 | contig 11147 bp, 8 predicted proteins | sample 19_EM_MG_FD_203310 | JGI IMG/M metagenome (GOLD analysis project Ga0307516, IMG submission 203310) | Populus trichocarpa ectomycorrhiza microbial communities from riparian zone in the Pacific Northwest, United States - 19_EM | ecosystem: Host-associated > Plants > Roots > Unclassified | place...
GCATGGCCTGCGCCACCTGCGCCATGACGTCGCTGGGGGTCAGCCGGCCGGCCAGAGGTTCGTGCTTCATTCCTGCGTCTCCCGGCCCTTGACGCGATTGCGTCGTTGGCGGCTCAGCCCCATCCAGTAATCCCTGGCTTCGGCCTCCAGCCCGATCTCGAGCAGGTCGGCGAGGCAGTCAACCGGCGACGCCACGGCCACCTGGTCGTGCGACTTGTTCGGGCCCCGCGTCGGGTCGCGCGTCAGGTGGAGCACCAGGGCAGCCTTGTCGTCAGGGTCGGAGGTCTCGAGCAGGCCGGCGTCAAGCTGACGCACGAAGCTGGTGTCCGAGTTGTACACGCACAGGTCCAGCCGCGGCGGTGCAGTGATGTCCAGCTCCGGGTAGAGGCGTTCGGCGCCCAGCACGCCGCCGAAACTGACCTCCGCAGCCTCGCCGCGGCCATGAAGAGCCTCCAGCCGGCGCGCCATCTTCATCGGAGACCTGGCCAGGCCGTTGGGATCGGTGAAACGGATGACGCGACGCTCCTTCGCGTGATCCTGGGCCAGCCGCGTGACGGTCGTCCAGGGCAGTTCGTCCGAGAGCACGAAACTGGCGCCACGGGAAACGACGACGCCGTCTTGTCGCAAGCTGCGGAATGCCGCCGTCACCGTTGGGACGCTGGCGCACGTCTCGCGCGCCATCTCGGCGACACCAATACCGCCGCCGCTGAACAGCCAGCGCTTCAGCACGAGCGATTTCACGGTCTGCTGTGTCACACGCCGGTTTCTGACAGAGTCCCGCTCTGCCGACTCGACGACTTCCGGGAGGAGCGCCTTGTCAGCCGCTGGCCAATCGCCTTCGATCTTGCCGTTGCGGATGGCCAGCAGGAAGACCCGGTCTGCCAGCTCTGCGGGAACGATCTCCCGAAAGCGCGCGAGCTCGTCCTGCAGCCGATCCTGCGTCAGTCGCGTATCTACCAGCACGCAGACAGCGCGGCTGGTCGACTCACAAAGCAGTACGTACGACAGCGACAGCAGCACACCACGCAGATCGACGGCCGAGCTGGTGCGCTTGACCTCCAGGATGAGATCCCCGCTCGAAGTGGGCAGGCGAACGTCGACTTTGAAGTCGGAGCTGCTTGGGGTTGCCTCCTTCATGGTTCCAACTTTACCCCCAAAGTACAAACTACACCCAAAGTTAAAACTTTGGTATTAGTTCGCAATCTGCAGGACGTTTATGGTCCGACTGGTTTTGTGTACAGTTGTTACCGCCGACGTCGGATTGAGCCATTTTCTGGCCTTGCGCCGACGACCGCGTGAGCCAAGCCCGGGTCATCGTAACCGCACGCCGATTGACGGCGCACCCGCTTTGGCCGGCTCATTCGAGTGTCGGCGTGGTGGCTCATTTTGGCGTCGGCGCCAACATGTGGACACATGGTGCCGCTCGGGGTGCCGATCCACGTGGCGCGAATGTTCGTCAACTTCATCGCACGAGTGCGAGCGCCTGACAGACCCGCGGCGACGATCCACAATCGTATTGTCCCGGCGGGCGGACAGCCCTGGAAGATGCGATGCGGAACACGAGCGAGACCGATCAGAAGCGAACGCTGCGCGCCCAGCTTTCGCACCCCGACGTCGGGGACGTCGGCGAAGGCAAGCTCACCTTCGGGTACAGCAACTCCTCCACGTTCTCGCTCAACGCGTTCACGCCGAAGGTCAGGCTGACCGAACCTCAGTTGGCCGAGGGGTTGGTCGCTGAGGCGGAAGATGGGACGAAGTGGAGCCTGTATGGCTGCAAGGGCTTCGGACACTCGCTGTTCATCGACTTCGTGGCCGAAAACGGAATGCAGGCGACGAAGATCCAGAAGTTCGAGGTTCGCTACACGGACGTGTCGGATTGGTTCTTCTCTCAAATGCGCCTCAAGAGCGACCTCGGCGCCAGCATCGAATGGACGTCGATTCCTGCCAAGCTGGTCGCTGAGGTTTCCCAGTCCGACTTGAGCTTCAAATGTGAGAGCGAGTACGTCGCTTCGCTGGTGCAGCAAGGTGAGGATCGCAAGCTTCACCAGCATTTCGAGTTCTCCTTTACCGCGACCTCCAAGCACTTCACGCTGGCGGAAGTCCGGGATCTGGCTCGCCGGTTCTCGCAGTTGCTGTCTCTGCTGCTCGTCCATCCCTGCTCGATCGTCTCCGTCGATGTCACACCCGATGGCATGCACAGCGGACGCCTGTACTACGGCGTGGCGAATTCGCCGCCCCCCGAGGCGGAGTCGACCGATGACCCAGACCTGGTCGCTTGGCGTACGTTCTTCACCGACAAGCGCGACGTCGATGGTTGCTGGGACACGCTGGTCAAGAAGTTCTTTCATTCGAAGCACCGCGATGTGGTTTGGGCTCGCCTCGCGGGCATGCAGAACTTCGAGGGATTCTGGGAATACCGCATCCTCGGCTACGTGACGCTTTTGGACGGCTTTGTGTCGAAGGACTTCAAAACAGGAGCTCCGATCCAACCCACGGACAAGCTCAAGGAGCTCGATACCGCTCTGGGTGCAGTGAAGCGCAAGCTCACAAAGGCTCAGACGACCGCGGTGATGGATGCGGTGACGAAGGTTTTCATTTCGACAGGCACGTTCGCGAGCAAGTTCGACGCTCTCATGAAGAAGTTGGATCAAGACGTTGTCAAGGTCATCAACTTCACGACCGCTGACTTCAAGCGCATCAAGCGACTGCGAGATCAAGTTGCTCACGCGCTACCGATCTCGTACAAGAGCTCGGATCTGACGCCGATGCTGGCGATCATGAACCGCTTGAAGTTGTTGCTGACCTACCTGTTCTTCCTCGAAGTGGGATTGCAGAAGGATGTCTTCTTGCGGTGCCTTGCCCAACCTCGCAATCAACTTCGGATGCGTGCCGAAATTGACGAGGTGCACCTGCACCGCCTCCTCAAGCCCGACTCGTTCTTCAAGGTGACGCCCAAGCAGTTGGAGGTGATCAGGAAGCGCTCGCCCAAGCTCTTCTGGCCATGCTTCGTTCTGAACAAACGCGGACAGATAACGTATTCGCTGGCGTACTCAAAGAAGCTGGCCGCGTTGTTCATGAACGGCACTGGGGGCGACGTGTACGGGCGCCTCGGTTTCCCCTCAGGCGTCGTGCGCCATGTCGGTGAAGCCTACTTTGAAGACGGAACGCACACCGTATCGGTTCACTCCGTCGCGATCATTGATCGCTCGCTATTGCCTGCCTGATTGCGGAACTCACCTAGATCCGCAAAGGCTATACAGCGTTCTTGATGTCTCGCCTCACACTTTCTTGAAAAGGGACGATTCCTGAGGTCCTAGCTGGGAATCTTCAGGACGTCGTGCAGAATCTGGAACGCTTCCCGGTAGAGGTACGGCCCTTGAAGGCCTACTGCGGCCGGTGAGGCGACGCGGTGCGCAAGATCGTTGGCGCTGATGGGGCAATGCGGTGTGCCGCGCTCACTCTCGTTGGCTGCTTAGCAGCGACTGCTGTCGTCGGGCCAGACGCTGCGACCGGTTGAATCCGCCCTGCCAGGCCGCCTTCCCGCGCAGGCCTCGGGAGAGCCGGACGTCAGACACCGAAAGGTTAAAGCTCGTCGGTATGAATGTCAGCTTGCGGACATCCAATCTGGCACGGCAGATGTCGGCTCTGGGTGGCGGCCGCGCACCACCATCGCGCAGCATGCAGGCGCTGAACGCCAGCCCTAGCGATCGTCCGACGCCGGGCGAAGGCTGCCGCCGGGTTGGCTTCGGTCAAATTCGTCACCTCACGCCACCTTCCCTTGCACCTCTGAATGCTGAAGAACACGCCAACGGCGTAAATGCGCTGCAGGTACTTCTGCCTTCGGATCACCTGATCACATTCGCGCGCGACTAGCCTTTCGCGTCGCCGCAGCAATACCGTTCGACATGCGATGACCAAACGCGAGATCGCTCAGCTCTGAGTCGGGCGCGAGAACTGCAAGATCAGTGAGACACCTCCGCCCGACTCGTTACTGGCGCGGATGGTCACATTCATCGCCAACGCATAAATTCGGGCCGCGAAAAGTCCGAGGCCGCCATTGCTCGGCGCGCTGCTGTCCGACACGCCAAGGTCAAAGATCCTTTCAAGGTCTGCCTCGGCGATCGACGCTCCGCGATTGAAGACAGCCAATTCGACCAGATCACCCGATTCCGTAAGCTGAAGTTCGATGTCGGTGCCGACCTCACGGTATCGCTGCGCGTTGTCGAGGAGGTTGTCTAAGATTCGCTCCAACTGCATAGAGTCCATCTGAACGACTACCTCAGTGGCTGGCCCGACATACTCCACGCCCCTGCCGTCAGCGTTCAGGTTGTGAGCGAACCTTTGAAGCCAATCTGCCAGATCAGTTGGCGCAACCGCAATCTCGCCGGAACGAAGTCCGTCTTCGACGCTGGTCGCCTCGTGGAGTGCTTCGACTGCGCGCCGAATACGGTCAAGCTTCTGTTGAACAGGCGGCTGGTCTTTGGTCGAGTTCAGAAGCGATTGCAAAGGCGCTCGAATCTCGTGCCCAACGGCATCAAGAATTGCCTTCCTGTTCTGTACATGCGCTTCCGCCAGTCGAAGCTGTTCGGCACGTCGCAGTTCCCTGTTCCGCAGTCGCTTGACCAGATTGGCGTCCCGCGACCGGCTGCGCCTCAGCAGTAGGTAGAAAACGCGCGCCAGGGTTCCGATTTCGTTGCGTGCAGCGAACTGCTTCAGGTCGCCGGCCCAGGTCGGACGCACTGCCATCGCATAAGCCATCGCTCGAAGGCGACGCAGCTTTAGGACGTTGATGCCCCAATAGACTGCAAGGGTCACGATGAGCGCGACCGCAGCAGAAATCCAAGTGAACGCCCGCGTCGCCAGATCCGGCAACCTAAACGGGGTCGCTGTCAGCGTTGCCGTGACGTTAACTGGTCCGCCAATGCGAACAGTGCGACTGGCGGAGACAGGCGCGCTCTGGAGAACGCCTTTGGAGATGATGAGCGCCGACCAACGATCAGCGATGTCCTGCCACCAGCCGTCAAGTCTTGTTGTTGACTGGCTGAGCCCGGCGTCGTCAGAGCGCCAAATGACTTTCGTGCCTTGATGGCCGACGGAGATGACCTGCAAGGATGCGCGCGATGGAACCGCTGCAAGGTATGCCTGCGTCAGGGAAACGAGTGGAGTGCCGACCTTGCCCGGTGGTACATCGAATAGAACGACCGGCTCCGCGGCGGCCGAGGCCTTGTCGTAAACCTTCACGCCGATCGTCGCCTTCTTCAGTGCGGCCGACGGCCACGCATCGTCGGGTGTTGATGATTGCAAGAAAGCTGCGTCAAGACGTCCCACTACGGTCACGATATTTTGCGACGTCCCACCTTCTTCCTCGACCTGGCTTTCGAACGCTTGTCCACTCACCAACCGCGAGGGCAGCCCGCCATCGTCCGAAGCAAACCCGGAGATCTCGTGGACCTGCTCAAAGCGTGCGAGCTGTGACGGGTAGCGTGACCGTGCCAAAGGCGGCACCTGATAAGCGAGCGTGATCCGACCGTCTCTCGGGCCGCTAAACGTGAGAACCACGCGGTTTACGTCGGCCAGCGGTTGACCAGCATGGTGACGCTGAATCTTGCTCGAGGGGTAGCGCAGTGAGAAATAGACGTAGTGCCCCGTCTGGTCGCCAGGCACCGCAGCGAAGCAGGCTCGCAGATTCCCAGCAAGCGTGCCATTCCTGCGCCCGCCGGGATACTCCACTTGGCAGGCACGAGGAGCCTCGAAGCTGATGTCTCCGGTCTTGAACGCCCTGGCGTTGCCAGTCTGCAGCAGGTACGAAAAGAACGACCGGCGCAGCGTGATGACACCAAGTGCGCGGTTGACAGCGGAGAACTCCGAAGGATTTTCTAGCAGCGACGACCCATCAGGCTCGCGTGTGCTCAACAGAAATTGGGCCAGTTGCCCCTTCAGTTCCGACTCTTGGACTCGCTGCTCCTTCTGATTCGCAGAAGTGCTGATATCAATGACCGCCGCAAGCAGGAGGGCGATCAGCAGGGTCAGCAGCGCTACGGTACTGAGCGTGAAGTCCCAGCTCTCCAGGCGCTGCAGCCAGCGACTACGGGGAGGTTTTCCAGCGATAACCACGGCCCGGCTCATTCTCAATTCGGTCAAATTCTGGATCGACGTCGCGAAACCTCGTGCGCACGTTAGACAACTGCGTCGCGATGGCCTTGGCAGTCATACCCGACTTCAAGTTTCTAACGAGATTGCGTGTGTCGACGACCTTGCCGGGCTCTTCAAGCAAACACTGAAGAATACTCAGCTGCGTCATCGTCAGCGGCACCGGCCTTCCGTCCCAAAGGTATCGATTCTTTCGCTGCGGGTCGGCTGTTAGGCCTTCCGGCAGACCGCCTTGTATCGAGAGGTCTTTGCCTGCATCAGAACTCGACCACTCAAGCGCATGTTCGATCTTGTTGATGAGATCACGCTCATCGACTGGCTTTGCAATGAAGTCATACGCATGCAATGTCAGCGCCAATCCCCTGAGGTTGTCCTCTGGCATTCCCGACACCACGATGGTTGGCCAGCTCGCTCGGATGTCGCTCAGTAGCCCCAACCCTGCATATCGGTTCTTTGGCCCATCCCCAAGTTCGATGTCCATGATGACCAAGTCAAACTTTTCTTCCTTGAGGAGCGCCTCGGCTTCCGCCTTGTTGAACGCCTGCCGCACCTCCGCTTCCAACGAACCTTGCACCAGCGCCTTCAGGGAGTCGCTGTCTTCGCGCACGTCTTCGATGATGGCGATGCGGGTCATGACGGCCTCGGGAGAGGGTTTTCTAGAGACTTGGATCATTTCACGTGTCCAGACAAGATTTGGGAACAACCGGTTCAGATTCCTGAATCGAAGAGCGGTTTGGTCGAGAAACCGCGTCCGCGCCTAAAGAAACTCGCAACTGGGCAGCAAGCGGCCAGCGCACCTGAACCAGCGTTTTACCAACTAAGTCCAGTCTCCTGGAAAACTCCTATCTATCGAGACGACTGCGTCCACGAGACGCCGGGGCAGACTTGGAAACATCTGCCGTGCGTAAAAAAAGCCGGTTGCGACAACACTGCCGTGCGCCGCCTCGCTGCGAAGCCAAGGGTTTACCCACGCTTGAAGCTCGCTCGACCATACGCAGATAGCTGCCAGAGAAAGATGTAAGCGATTGCAAGGGGCTCTCCGCATCAACTTCACTCCCAAAGAGCGAGGCTGGCGCAGGTGGCGCTGTCACTCGGATGTACGGTCTCCGCCTCACGTGGAGATCGCCGCTACAAATGACTCAATCAAGGAGGAGTCGTGCCACTGAACAACACTGAGATTCGCCGATACGATAGCAACGTGCTGCGCCTGCCGGCCGACAAGCGCAAGGAATATCACGAGCAGGTCGACCGCCTGATCTCGGAACTGGGCAAGCGTCTGCGCGACCAGAATGACGTCAAGGTCACGCGCGTCGTCAAGGCGGGCTCGTTCGCCAAGTTCACGATTCTGCGCAAGACCTCGGAAGACCCGGTCGACGTCGACGTGGTCTTCTACATCTCCGGCCTTAGCGTTGACAAGGAGACGCTGGCCAGCCTGAGCCAGATCATCTACGACGCGCTGATCAAGCTCTACCCGAACAAGTCGGTCGAGCACTTCGAGATCCAGCGCAAGGCCGCCACCGTCACTTTCACAGGCTCTGGCCTGAGCGTCGACGTCGTGCCTGTCATCGAAAACCCGCTGCGCCCTGGATATGGCTGGCAGTACGACATTCACGACAATACGAGGGTGGAGACCTGCGCGCCTTGCCAGATCAAGTTCGTCCGCGATCGCAAGGAGCAGGACGGCGACTTCCGCACCCTCGTCCGCCTGGCCAAGAAGTGGCGCAACCGGGTCGAGCTCAAGCCGCTCAAGTCGTTCGCCATCGAGCTGATCATGGCGCGCGTCCTGGCCATCAACGGCAAGGACGGCTCCATCGAGAAGCGCTTCCGCGACTTCTTGCTCTACATCGCGCAGTCTGGCCTCAAGGAGGTGATCACCTTCCCGGAAAACGGGAACGTCAAGCCCGCCTTCACCGACCCGGTTGTCATCCTCGACCCGGTGTGCAGCTCCAACAACGTGACCAGCCGCATCTCCGAAGAGGAGCGTCTGGAGATCGTCGCCGCCGCGACCGAGGCCTGGGAGACCGCCAACTTCGCCTCAACGACCGACGACATGGATGTCTGGAAGGAATTGTTCGGACCGCGGTTCAGCGTGGAGGAAGAAGCGTGACACAAACGTACAGCTCGACCGAGACCTACTCGGTCGCCGATGTGGAAGTCGTCCTGAAGCGCGTGAAGGCCGACCTGATCATGATCGCGTCCAGTACGGGCGCCGTCACCGAGGCGAAGGCCGCGGACTGGGCCCACGACATCGAAGTCTTGGCCAAGAACGGCTACTTGAGCGCAGTCGACCTGACGCTTCTGAGCAATGGCGTCGAGCAGAAGGCGACCAAGTTCCTGGTCAATACCGCCGCGGGCGATCTGACGCCGAGCCGGCCTGGCGGCGTGATGTGGCCGAAGGTACAGAGCCCTGAACTTCGCATCATCCTGTACTACACCCCCAAGTACACCGATACTGCTCGCGCAGGCTTGGTTGGCCGCCTGAAGATCGGCTGGGTGCCAAGCTCCGCCGACACCAGCCACGCCACACTGAAGGCCAGCACCGGCCGTGACTACGTCAGCAACAGCTACGGCCTGCAGCGCAAGGATTTCACTCAATGACCGCGCCCGACATCTTCGACGCGAAGGTGGTGCTTCCCAATGCCACGTTGACTGTGCGGGAGAAGTCCTTGCTGGGATTCGACGCGCGCTACAAGAAGATCCACGACCAGCTTCGCCTGCTCCTGAACCTCAACGGCCTGGCCGGATGGAGCGAGAAGCATCACAAGAAGAAGCTGCCCATCGTCGGACTGGTCGCGGAGCAGTATCCGTTGGTCATCTTCCATGGTGACGTCGGCACCGGCAAGACCGCCACGGCGGAATGTGCGGCCAACCGCTTGGCCAAGGAATCGAAGACGGAAGAGCCCATGCTCTTCAAGCTCAGCAATCGGGTGCGCGGTAGCGGCAAGGTAGGCGAGATGGGTACGCTCCTCGCGCAAGCCTTCGCTCAGGTCGTCCACGCGGTTGGAAAGGAGCGTCGCGCGATCTTGGTCATCGACGAAGGTGACTCGCTGGCGGCGTCTCGCTCGCAAGAGCACAGCCACCATGAAGACAAGGTCGCGGTGAACACCTTGATCCAGAACATCGACGACCTGCGCCGGTTCGGCGGCCGCATCGTCGTGTTCCTGTGCACTAACCGGCTCTCGGTGCTCGACCCTGCGCTGCAGCGCCGCGCCGCCGTCGTTGAGGAGTTTACTAGGCCTGACGACGCCCAGCGCCGAGAGCTGCTCGAAATGGACCTGGACGGCCTGGGCTTGAACGACAAGCAGCTGACCGAACTCGTCAAGGTGACCGGCCCGCGCACGGGGCAGCCCGGCTGGACTTTTTCCGACATCCGAACCAGGTTGTACCCTGCGGCGATGGCACTGGCGTTTCCCGACCGCGCGCTCACGTTCGCAGACCTCCAGGACGTCGCGACTACGATGCGTCCTTCCCCCGTCATGGAGGACAAGTAATGGCGCGCTCGTCAATGTTCGGTCGCCGAGTGCACATTTCCGGCAGCATCGTCGATGACGCGTCCGTCGCGACATCGGACGAAGTGCGTCGCGCGCGCGAGTTCGTGCAGGCGTTCGTTCTCGAATTGCTGAGGGCGGGAGCCACGTTCGTCATCCCGGTCGATGCCGAGAAGACCAGGGCCGATGGCCTTCCCTTCTGCTTCGACTGGCTCGTGTGGGACACGATCCACAAGAATCTCGCGCTCCGTCCGGCGGGCGTGCCCGACCCGCTGATCATCGCGGTCAAGCACCACAAAAACGAGGAGCAGATCCCACTGGAGTACCAGCCGGTTTGGAGCGCGTTGCGATCCTCGTCGGTGGTGCAGATCGAGAGCGCGGCGCAATGGAACATGAACAGCAAGCGCATGGAGGCGCAGGCCAAGCACGGCGACGTCCTCATCGCGCTCGGCGGCGGCGAAGGTGTCCTGTTCTTAGCGAACCTGTATCACGACGTCGGCAAGCCGGTCGTTCCGCTGAACTTCAAGCTCAGCCCTGGCGACTCGGGCGCCCGCAAGCTTTTCGATTTCGGCGTGTCCGGCGCCAATGCAAGCCGCCTGTTCCAAGTCGGTCCCGGCGCGACGCCGCATAGCCTTCTCAACCGAGTCGAGATCTACGCGGGAAAGAGCACTGCCGACGAATTGCGTGACGTGCTCGCCCTGCTGGAGGCGCTCGCACCGCCGCCAGCGTTCGTTGTTCGGCTGCTCAACCCGAAGCACGAGGACTACGCCGACGTCCAGAACTACTTCGACACGGTTGTTCAGCCAGTCATGGAAGGCGAGCTTGGATACCGCTTGGTGGTTATCGACGGCGAGCAAGCCGTCGAGCATGGGCGCATCGACCAGGAGATCTTCGTCAAGCTTCATCGCAGTCGCGTCGTGCTCGCAGACATCACCGGCCAGCGCCCGAACTGCTTCATAGAGCTCGGGTACGCGTTGGGCCGATGCCTTCCGACTATGGTGATGGCTAAAGAAGGCACTGACCATCCGTTCGACATCACCACCGTGTCGGCCTTGCACTGGAAGACGACCGGTACCGTTGCCGAGCGGCGCGCTGCGTTCCGCACGCACTGGAACGCGATCCAGACCCGCCCGACGCTCGTCCCGACAGACCCGCTCATCCCATGACTACCAAACGCGAAGTCTTCATCTCAGTCGACGTCGAGACTTCTGGTCCGATCCCTGGCGAATACAGCATGCTGAGCATCGGTGCCTGCAACGCCGACGCACCGGATCAGACGTTCTTCTGCGAGCTGAAGCCTGTGACGCGAAAGGCGGATCCGAAGGCGCTCGAGGTTACCGGGCTTTCTCTGGACCGCCTTGAGCGAGATGGGCTAGAGCCAGTTATCGCCATGCGGGAGTTCGGCGACTGGGTAGCCAAGGTAGCAGGCGCTGACGCTAGGCCGGTATTCATCGGTCTGAATGCCCCGTTCGACTGGTCCTTCGTCAACTACAACTTCCACCTGTTTCT
>Ga0307516_10009062_pt1 | contig 11146 bp, 6 predicted proteins | sample 19_EM_MG_FD_203310 | JGI IMG/M metagenome (GOLD analysis project Ga0307516, IMG submission 203310) | Populus trichocarpa ectomycorrhiza microbial communities from riparian zone in the Pacific Northwest, United States - 19_EM | ecosystem: Host-associated > Plants > Roots > Unclassified | place...
ACTTCTCGGGCAGCTTTCAAGCGGACCCGTCGACCGTCAACAACAACGACAACAACTGGGATCCGACGATCACGTTCACCGAAGAGTCGCCGACCTACTTGCCAGGTGATCCGGACAACCAGCAGCTTTACGACAACTCGGTCTACTGGAACCCCAACGGCACGCACAACTGGAAGCTGCTGAACTGTACGGTACAGGGCGCGGCTGACGACCAAGGGCCCTTCACTGCACCGAGCGCAGATCCGATCATCGGAGCGAGCGTCGCGTCGGTCGGCACCTACCCCGCGAAAATCGTAGACCTAGATCCCGACAACCAGGCGGTGTCGCAGATTTGGGGGCTAGAAGTGCAAGTGGGCATTCCGGATCCCACCACGCCGGGCCAGCTGCTCGCCTCCGTGACGGGCACGATGCCGGCAACCGCCTTCTGCGACTTGTGGAATCGAACCACGAATGTCCCGGACGCCGTGAACAACGGCACGATGAGCGCGTCGTTTCAGGCACTGCTACAGAACGTGGTTTGGACCAACGCCGCCGCTTCGCCCTTGCTGCAGGCGCTCGAGGCCACGAGTCTGCCCGGCCTGCTGTCGATCCGGTTTACGGTGGATAGCTTTCAGTCCGACGCCAATCAGCCGACTTTCACGTACGGCCGCATCGTCGGTACTATCGGGCCAGCGTTAGCGGGCGAAGCGCCGCGCTCGACTCCGCGGCGTTTGGCGCCTGTTCAGTTCTGGAGTCACCCTCCGCTCATTCCGGCGAACTTGGGGACCGCGCCGACCATTTTTGGCACGTTCGGTGCGGCGGGCGCGGCCTGGGATGCGGCGCGCAGCGTGCTGATTCTCGATCTGGGCAACACCGTGCCCACGCTTGGCGCCGAGACGACGGTGCCGAGCGACGGATGGCCGGTCGACGACGTCACGTTTCAGCTCAGCATCCCCGGTCCCAGCGTGAGTCCCATCGCCGCGAATCTGCGCATCAAGAGCGGCGCCAAGTTGCTAGACGGCGCGCCCGCCGTGTTGGGCACGGTGAGCGTCAATGCCGCGATTTACGCCACCTACGCCGGCGTGATGGAGATCCCAGTGTCTGAGGACTTGGCGTCATTCATCGAGCAGCAACCGCTCAAGCTGACGAATATCACGCAGCTCGCCGAGCCGGCGGTCGCGGTGCAAGAGGACTTACTTGGCCGCTATGTCGATGTCGATTTGCCTTTCTTGCGGCTGAATCCCGGCGACACGAGCAGCGTGACGTTGTGGGCAACCAAGTTCGGCAAGCCGTGGAATCAGGCGCAACTCGACTTGTCGGTGCAGCTGCCGGCGCTCGCGAACAATCCTGGCCCTCCACAACCGCCACCCAACCAGCCGCCGCCCGTAGCCGGCACCAACTACGCGACGTGGCTCAGCAGCACACCGCCAGGCGTCGTGAGCGTCCCCGCGTCGGTAACCACCGGCCCGGACGGAACCTGTGTGGTCAGCTTGGCCGCCAGCGATCCGGGGTTTCCGCGGGTCTACCGCGATGGGCAGCAAGGTCCGGGCGGACAGGTCTATTTCGTCACCGGCTCTTGGCAGAGCTGGGGACAGATATTTCTGTTCTCCGGTGCACCGATCAACCTGCTCGTGTTCAGCAAGTACCCGATGCCCGCAAACCCGAGCTGGGACGCCGATGTCGGGCCCATTCTCTCGCTCTACGCGAGGATGTATCCGTACATGAAGAGCATCATCGATCTGGGTGACTACGACACCGTCGTGGGCAGCAGTGACGCCATCCGGCGCGTGCTCAACCTGCCAGTTTCGGATCCTCATCACATGCCTATCGTCCGCGATCTTGACGCTTCGAGGCTCGCGATCATCAACCGCTGGTTCGACAATGGCATGCCGAAGTCGGCGATAGGAACGGTTTGAAAGCTCCCATGAAAATCTTCGCCTTTGGCTTGCTCTGCGCGGGTCTCAGCGGCTGCGCAGCTTCGCCGACCGCAACTCCCAACACGCAGTCTCAGCCGGTCGCTGCGCTGCCGGCGGCCGTAGTCAAGGCGCCGGGCCCGCCTTCAGTGGCGTCCGGGCCGACCATCCCTTTCAATCTGGAAGTGATCGAAGTGCCGGGCTCGACGCTGCCGGCGCTGCAGTCGTACAGCTCGGCGCACGCGCAAGGAAAGTGGCTGGTGCTCGGCGGTCGCACCGCGGGGCTGCACGGCTTCGGCCCGGGTACGAACAACTTTCCGCGCTCGACGGCCAATACCTTGGCGTACGTCATCGACCCGAGCTCCAACAGCGTGCTCGGATCCGTCGATTTAGTGGCGAATTTGCCCGCGAATTTGTCCGGGCCGCTCACGGCTTCGAATCCGGAGTTCGTGCAGGTCGGCTCGCAGCTCGTCGTCTTGGGTGGTTACGGCAAAGATCTGGCCAGCGGCAAGATGACCACGTTTGGCTCGATCATCAGCATCAACGTGGACGGTCTGGTTTCCGCCATCGTCGCGAAGAACAACAAGATTGCCGGCTACTTCTTGCAGAACGCGAACCCCGACAATCGCGTACGCGTCACGGGCGGAGCGCTCAAATACAACAGCGGCATCTTCTACCTCGTGTTCGGGCAGAACTTCACCGGAGACTACTCGATCCAAAACGGCGACTACAACAAGGCTGGCGGGCAGTTCCAGCAGTACACCGAGAAGGTGCGGGCCTTCACGCTTGGCAACGGCCTCGCGATCAAAGACTTCAACCAAGTTGATGGCGGCTACGACCCCAGCTTGCCTTATCACCGACGCGATTTGAACGCCGTGGACATCATCCGCGGAGATGGTCAAACGCCAGGGGCGATGGTCTACGGAGGCGTCTTCAAGGCCGGGCAAGTCGCTGGGCACACGCTGCCGATCGATGTTGGCTATTCGAGCAGCGTCACGAACGTGAGCGTTGCCCTGCAATCGGGGTTCAATCAGGCGCTCAGCCAGTACGACTGCGCCCACCTCACCGTATTCGACGCTGCGAGCGCCAGCTCCTTCACCAGCTTGCTCGGCGGCATTAGCCAGTACCACTACGATGCCAGCTCAGGTCAACTGGTGCTAGACGCCCTCAACTTGAGCGTCGGCATCGACGGTCTGCCCTTCATCAACACCGTGTCCACCATCCAGCACAAGCCCGATTCGAGCTTCGCGCAGTTCATCCAGCCGAATGCGCTACCGGGGCTGCTCGGCGCTGAAGCTCAGTTCCTGCACAGCCTGACATTGACGACCGGCGCGGGTGGGCAGCTCTTCGACAACGGCGTGATCAATCTTCCTGCGCTGACGGGTCGAACGCTCGTCGGGTACGTCTACGGTGGCATCGAGTCGTTCGGACCGTACAGCACGTTCGGAACCCCGCCACCGGGGAGTCAAGCCACCGGCCGCTTCTTCCAAGTCTACGTCACGCCCGGACCCACGACGGTTCTGCCGATGCCGCCGCTACCAACCAATCCGACACCGTATCCGCCGAGTCTCCCGCTCAAAACGGAGCCGCGTTGACGCGAAGGCCATGACCTAGAAACACGGTCCGATTGGTCACGCTTGCGGGTGCCAGCGAAGCTTCAGTTTGACGTGGGTAGGCAGCGGTTCTGCAGCAGGTCGACGTTGTTTCCGTCGGTCGCTGCGACATCGGGTCTGCCGTCGCCGTTGAAGTCGGAGACGGTCAGGGCCATGTACTCGAAGCCGGGAGCATAGCGGGCCGACGGCAAGAAGGCACCGTCGCCCGCGTTGAGTAGGACGCTCAGATCCGCGCTGTAAAGATTGGCGACGATCAGATCCGGTTGATCGTCACCGTTCAGATCGCCCGTCGTGAGGGCGAACGGCGATTTGCCAACGGGGTACTCGACCGCGGGCCGAAACGCGCCGGTCCCGCTGTTGATGAGCACGCTGACGCTGTCGCTGCCGCGGTTGGCAACCACTAGATCCAACGCGCCGTCCGTATCGACGTCCACGAGCGCGACCGCGTCGGGGGACGTGCCAACGGCGTGAGGCGCTCTCGCCGAGAACGTACCGTCACCTTGGTTGATGAGGACGCCGACGTCGCCACTTTCTTGACTGGTAACGGCGAGGTCCGGCTTGCCGTCACCGTTCAGATCTCCCACGGCGACGGAATTGGCTCCCTTGCCCACCGGGTAGCTCGTGAACGGTGCAAAATGGTCGCCGCGATTGATGAGGATACTCACACTGTCCAGGTCGTAGTGGCCGACCACGAGGTCGAGCTTACCGTCGCCATCGAGATCGCCCATGGCCAAAGACTTGGCGCCGTTGCCTGCGGAGTAGTTCAGCGCATTTGCGAACATGCCTTCGCCTGCATTGATGAGAACGCTCACATCACCGACATTGTGGTCGGCTGTGGCAACGTCAGGCTTGCCGTCGCCGTTCAGATCGCCGATGGCGATTGCCTGAGGCGTCTGGCCCGCGGCGAACCTCGCCGCGTTCGCGAACGTGCCATCGCCGCGGTTCAGCAGGATCCCAACGTCGCTGTCGCCACCCGCCACAGCAATGTCGGGCCGAGCGTCGCCATTCAAGTCACCGGCGGCAACGGCATTCGCGGTCGTCGAAAACCAATAGCCCCAACCACTCGAGTAACTAACGGGCAGATCGAAGGCGGCGCCGTGCTTGAGCCAGATGGCAACGTCCCGGCTGTCCGTGGTCACCAGATCGACGCTGCCATCGCCGTCGAAATCTCCCGCACCGAGCGAGAAGTCGAGCTCCACCCAGCTGTTGATCGCGATGCCTGCGGCGGGCTGAAAGACGCCCTGCCCTAGATTCAGCAACGTCGTGACGTGATCCGTGCCTGCGTGCGCGACGGCCAAATCCAGCCTACCATCGTTATTCAGATCGCGAGCCACGATAGCTTGGGGATGAGGCCCGACGTCATAGTGCACGGGATCCGAAAAGCTCTGCCCACCCTCGTTGATGAGCACACTGACGTTGGGCGGTGCTCCCTGGTCTGATCCCTCGTAGTTCGCCAACGCCAGATCGGGCAGCCCGTCGTCGTTGAGATCGGCGGCCAGCACGAAGTGGGTGATTGGACCCGAAGGGAAATCGCGAGGGGACGCGAAGCTGCCGTCGCCGACATTGAACAGCACGGTCACCATGTTCTTGGCGAAGTAGCTCTCGCCGTCAGACCTGGACACCGCTAAGTCCAGCATGCCGTCACCATCCAGATCAGCCATGGCGAGCGAGCTAAGTGTTCCGCTTACCAGATAGCGGGCCCCTTTGGAAAAGCTGCCGTCGCCTCTGTTGGTGAGAGTGCTGACGCGACTGTTTCCCGCGTCGAGGGTCGCCACCACCAACTCCGGTTTGCCATCACCGTTCAGGTCGCCGACGGCCAGCGAGAGCGCGCCAGGCGGTGCTTCGTAGCTCGTGGGCGTGCCGAAGCGACCCGCACCCAAGCCGATGAAAACGCTGAGGTCACCGCTACCTGCGTTGGCCGTGACCAAGTCAAGCTCGCCGTCGCCGTCTAAGTCAGCGGCGACGATCGAGCGCGGGGCGACGCCGGTGTCGTAGTTGACCGGCGCCGCAAATCGGCCGTCACCTCGGCCGATGAGAACGCTGAGGTCGTTACTGTTGCGGTTCGCGACGGCGAGATCGAGCTTGCCGTCGCGGTCGAGGTCGGCGACCGCCGCAGACACCGGCCCGTTGCTAGCTGCCGGAGGGGGCGGCGCCGGAAAGCCCAGGTAACCAGAACAGGCTGGTACGAGGCACTCACCGTTCACGCAACTCGTGCCCCACTCGCAGGTGATGCCCGCGCAGCGCCCTGGCGGGTCCGCCTGTCCACCACCGCCGTCCGTTTCAAGCATCCCTCCCGCGTCCATTCCAGCTCCGCCAACCGCGATCGCGACGCCTGCCCCCGCTCCGGCCGCGCCGCCGCTAAGCGCCCCACCAGCGGAGGCGTTGATGTCCGGCGCGCCGCCGCCCCCTTGTACCGCACCGCCGCCGCCCCCTTCCCTCGCGCCTCCGGCCCCGGCCAACGCTGTGGCGCGGCTGTCGTCACCACCCGCGTCGGCAGCAGCATTGGGCGCACCGGTGCCGCTGCTGCCCGCGCAGCCGGCGATTGACGCGGCGCCCAGCAGCGCGAAGAACCTCCGGCTATTGTTGTGCATTTTCAACGGGCACCACCAGAATGTTGTTGTCGCCGGAGACGAACACGACCGAATCGTCGGGGGTGCCTGTGAAGGCGATGCGAGCGCCGCTCGCGACGCTGAAGGAGTCCGGCACGTCGATCTCCTTGACCAACGGATAGACGTCGCCCACGCCTAGCGGTGCGTTCAGATCGTGGACCACGAGCTGCGCTCCAGCTCCGCTCTCGCCGAAGACGAAAGCGCGACTCGAGTCGAACGAAGCGAGCGCACCGGCATTCGGAGGCAAATGACCGAGCAGCGAGAGGTCTCGGGTGTACACGTCGACGTCTTGCAGAATCACCCGCGATGCATTCGAGCTGGCGCTGACGGACCTTAGATCGTAGGCGGGTGCAGCTTCGACGATGTCGTGCGAAAAAGCGTCGAAGATCTTGACGGGCTGCGCCGGCGACACCGCATTGCTACCGGCGTAAACTCGGCTTCCATCCGCGCTGACGCCAGCGAACCCGCTGCTCAAATCGCCGTCGACATTGCGGGCGAGTGAGCCATCATTCATGTCGTAGAGGTAGGAGACCCCGAAGCCGCTATAATGCGAGCTGGTGACGACGAACACGCTGCCATCGTTGGTCATGTTCAGCGTGTCGAAAGCAGCGGTGGAAGGGTCGGGATTGACCGCGCGCAATACGGCAACGAGTGGCTCCTCGTCCAGCTGAACCTCGGACAGAGCGCCGGGTGAGGACACGAGCAGGCTGCGACCGTTCGGCGCGAGCGCGATGTCGGTAAGGTCTGGTACGGCGAATGGCGCGAGCGTGGTCCAATCAGGAGCGCTGTAGCGGTACCGTTCAATCCGCTGGTCTGTGCGGTTTACCGCGTAAATGGTCTGGCGCTCGGCGTCCCAGAGCAATCTTTCACGCCTGCCAGCCGTGCTGATCGCGTGATAACCCAAAGCGGGCGGCGCCAACACCACCAGCTCCGCCTCGCTGCAGTTGGAACCTTCGACGCTGACCGGGTAGCGCCCGGCCGGCAAAGCAGGCACTTGAACGGTTACCTGGGTGTCACTGTCAGCAGCGACCGGTCCTGCTTGCGTGGCGCCGATGTTGAGCTTGACCAGCGGCCCACTTGCATCGAGGTTTTTGCCCCGCACGATCAGCGTCGTCGGATGATTTGCTAGAGCGATATACGGCGCCACGAAACGCACGCGCGGGGGACGCGCGCCGACGCACCCGGCTGTTCCGCCCACAGCAGCGGCACCGCCGCCCAGTCCGCTCTTGCCACCAGCACCGCCGTCAGAGCTGACCAGCGCGCCGCCGGAACCACCCACTGAGCCATCAACGCCGCCGCCAATTCCGGTATCGCCAGCTGACGAGGCTTCACCCGTGCCGCCCTCGGGCACCATCGCGGCGCCACCCGCACCTCCGCCCGACTTCCCGTCAGCCTCTTCACCAGACTCGCCTGCTCCACCCGGCGTCGATGTTGACCCCGCGCCAGCCCCCCCACTGCTACCGCCCGACGGGAACACGCAGCGCTGATTCGAGCAGGACAGTCCGACATCGCAGCTGCCGTCTGCTCGACAAGCGTTGCCCTCCATCCCCACCCCCCCGCGCTCTCTGCCACCGGGAGACGCGCAAGAACCGACGAGCGCTAGGGCGGCCGACCCCAGTAGAAGCCCAACTCCTTTTCGATTTGCGACCATCGCGCCTCCAGGCCTAAAGTTCGGTGTAGCCCCTCTCGCAGGAGATCTTCGGCTCACCGGACCACACCATGGTGCCGAGCGAAGCGCCATACCCCCTAAGTGGTATGGCCGCTGAAGCTTGATGGCCAGCCGACAGCCCTGTCGACTCGAAGTGTCGACAGGAGCGGCCGGGGGGTTGGCTCATCTCCTGTCGGCGCCTTCACCCTTGGCAGTTAGAGCTGCCACGGGTTGAGAGACGCCAAAAGGGCGTCAACGCCCCTCGCGCAACCCTCGAATCGGGTATTGTTCCGTCGAGCGCTGACCCGCGACCTATAGGGTATAACTCAAATGTTCATAGTCGTGATGGGCGTAACCGGGTCTGGAAAGTCGAGTATCGGCAAACTGTTGGCGGATCGATTGGACCTGCCCTTTTACGATGCCGACGACTTTCATTCAGCGGAAAATCGCGCAAAGATGGCCGCTGACGAGCCGCTCGAGGACACCGACCGTTGGCCCTGGCTGCGCCTGCTGGCCCAGCTTTCGCTTCAGTGGGAGGCGCAGGGAGGCGCCGTGCTGGCGTGCTCTGCGCTGAAGCAGTCATACCGTGACCTCCTCTTCGAGCTCGTAGCCAATCACCGCGTCGTGTTTCTCGAGCTGAGCCGCTCGGCCGCTGAGAGTCGCTTGGAGGGGCGGCGTGGCCGCCACCATTTCGTGGGCGACTTCGACCACCTGCTGGACGGGCAGTTCCGTGATCTCGAGCTCCCGCGCGATGCGCTCACGATTTCGGCCGAGCTCAGTCGAAGCGAAATCGTCGAACACGCAGCGGCGGTACTCCTCAACGCTTCGCCCTGACTTCCGGAGCCGCGCATTGCAGCAACAAACGTTGCGACTCGTGCCCGAGTGGTGAGGTGCAATGCGGAGGCAGATGCGTCAGCAGCTCTTGCTAGCCGGGGAGGCGTGCTCGATCCGCAGACATGCGGCTGTACGTGTCTGCCACCCCAAGTTCTCAACTTCTGGTCCCGCAGGTGGGGTACGTCGCTGGTCCGCCAATGGGCGCTCCACCCTGCCGCGACGGCACGGTATGCTTCGCGCGGTAGCAGTAGCGGTGGAAGGCCGCGATGGTTTCGGACGCGATCGTTGAGCCGTCATCGTGTTTGCCTCCCCCGTTACTCGCGGGTGCATATGGAGCGAATCACGTAGCGGAACGCCACGTCTGTGGCTCGACTGCAGGCTCAGCCAAAGGCCCTAACAACGCGCCCATCGCGAGAAATGCCGTAGCGCCTATTTGCATTGTTCGGTGCACCTTTTGAAGGCTCATTTCGCGTCTTGGTCGATGGAAGCGGAACTGCATCGGCCGGTGGCGCATACCGTGCGCCCTCCTCATCCTGCCGCCCTGCCGCAATACGCCTCACCGTAAGGATGCTCGCAAGCGTGCACTAGAGCCAAATCCCACTGCACGGCGGCAGCGAAAGTGCGGGCAAATTTCTTGCAGGGACGTGACTCGTCATGCCCAAGCGTCCCCCTCAACATGAAGCTGGTCATGGCTCGAGCTAACAGCTCCCCTGCCAGACGAATCGGACCCATCCTGGTCGTAGACGACTACGACGACGCGCGACTTACCGTACGTGAAGGGCTCGAGAACGCCGGGTACACCGTGGTCGAAGCCGCAAACGGGCAACAGGCGCTCAGCTTCCTGGTGAGTCGGCCAGGGGTGTCACTAGTCGTCCTCGATCTACAGATGCCGGTCATGGACGGTTGGGGACTGCTCGAGCTCTTGCGCTGCTACGTGGGTTTGGCCAAGATCCCGGTGATCATCGTGAGCGCCCAGGAGCCCCGCCTGGAGCGAACGCGGCATCATGGAATTTTTGGCTGCATTCGCGCGCCGTACGAGCTCGAGGAGCTGATTGAGATGGTCGACTCGTGCATGGCCGGCAATCGCAAGGTCTCCGCGGCTCCCATTCTCCCGGCAGATGCACGGCGCAAGACATGAGGTCCGAGCGATGCCACCTGCAGGCAACGCGAAAGTCGAACGGTTCTTCGCGACTCGCTTGGGGGTCTGCGTCTACGTGACCATCCAAGGCCGCTCGTTCCGCGTGCGTTTTGCGTCGATTGATGCCGACGGCGTCGTGATCGAAGGCATGGGCGAAGGCGCCGAAGACGCGCGAGTGATCGCGCGCGCAGCCCTGCAACGGCGCGCCACGAGCCTTGCTCCACTGTTCGAGAAGGTGAGCCGAGGGCGGACCTAGCGCACGGGTGGCCACGCGGGTCCGGCTTCGATGAGCGGCGTTGTGCACGCACTCCCCAACGCTGCCGAGCACGTCAACGTGCGCGCGGCATCACGAGGGCCCACGACGGGCCGTCGTGACTCGACGCCCGAGCCAGCGGCGGCGCCGGACGTCCAAAGTAGCGTGCCCGAGCTCACGGCCGCGCGCGATCCCAGTCTATGCCTAGCCCCCTTGTTTTGTTGGGCCACTCGAGGGCGGGTTCTGGCGCATCGTCACGCCGTGAGCCGCTCTCGACGTCCACCTTGGCAAGGTGCGGAGCGCAGGCTCCCCAGGGACCGCTCCGCCGGTGCCGCAGTTGGCTGCCGCGCCCTGCCGCTTAGCTTTCTGCTTGCTGAAATTCTGCTGGAGGTAGGCGGAGCGAGCGAGTGGTTCCCAGCCACGGCGACATCGTCGGCTCCGGTGCGGCCGCCGCGTTAAAGAGCGCTAGCGACGCCGCGTAGCCCTCCGGCTACGCGCCAAGGCGGCGCTGCAGGAGCTCTCGCACGGCTCTCGTAGGTGCCGAGGCAAGGGCTCGCTCTCGATGCTGCTGCGCAACCACCAGATTTCCGGCGCGCCGATGGAGGTCGCCCAATACGGCGTCCCACAGGTAGGATCCGACCAGCCAGGACGGCGGCACCAGTCCCCGCAGAAGGGCGAGCGCCGCCTCGGCCCCCCGCCATTCTGCGATCGCGATTGCGCGATTCAACGTGTGCAGGGGCGACGGGGCCACGCGCTCGAGGATCGAATAAAGCTCAGCGATCTCCTGCCATCGGGTTTGCTCGAAAGACGGCGCAAAACAATGCTCAGCGGCGACGCCGGCCTCTGCGTGGAAGCGCGAGAAGACCTCGCCATTGGCGGCGCGAGCCAACCACTCTGCCCCCACGCCAATCCTGTCCCGATCCCAAAGTGACCGATCTTGTTCTTCCAGCAGCAGGAGGCCACCTTCGCCGTCGAGACGCGCGGCAAGCCGAGCCGCGTGCAGATGCATGAGTGCCAGCAGGGCGAAAGTCTCGGGCACCTCACCCACGGGATGCTCCGCTAGCAACGTCGCCAATCTGATAGCCTCTTCGCAAAGCTCGCGCCGTATCGCCAGCTCCGCGTGCGCTGACAGGTAGCCCTCGTTGAAGAGCAGGTAGAG
>Ga0307516_10009063_pt1 | contig 11145 bp, 14 predicted proteins | sample 19_EM_MG_FD_203310 | JGI IMG/M metagenome (GOLD analysis project Ga0307516, IMG submission 203310) | Populus trichocarpa ectomycorrhiza microbial communities from riparian zone in the Pacific Northwest, United States - 19_EM | ecosystem: Host-associated > Plants > Roots > Unclassified | place...
CGGTGACTTCCCAGTAGATAGAACTCCTTCGGTAGACCTAAGGATACGAGTCACCGAGTAAACCGAATAGACCTGACTTGTCCTTGATATCCGAAATGACCGAATAAGAAGATAAGATAAAAGGTAGGTTAAAAGATAAGATAAGGATTGTGTGGAAAGGGAAAGGGAAAACATGTCATGGGTTGAGTGAATGAGTGTGGGCGCTTGGGACTTAGGCAAAGAAATGTTGGAAAACGGCGAAAATCATGACAAAAGAGGAACATCTGTGAGCTGGATGACCTTGCTATTCTCAGTGAGGTTAAAGACCTTTCCAATTGCCAGAAGGACCACATTGGTGATGCACTTGGGTATGCATGTTGCTTCTGGACAAAACACCTTCTGAGGATCCCAGGTGGTGGTCCAGGTGTTGAGGAAATACAGGAGGCAATTGAGAGGTTCTTCACAACCTGTCTGCTATTTTGGATTGAGGTCCTCAGCTTGATGGGGAAGCTTGACATTGGTGTCCATGCCCTTAAAGATATACAGCAATGGTATATATTGGTATGTATGTGGAGCATCTGCCCAGGGAACCCATGTTCACACTTGTTCAGGCAGGAGTTCCCTGCAAATGGATAAATGATAGCCAGTGTCTCCTCCTGGAATGGTTTGATGTAATCTGTGAATCCCCTTCCCAGGTGTATCACCATGCCATCCCATTCTGCCCTTCCTCATCCTGGCTTCACAAGTACTATACTGCAGAAGATTTACAAGTGGTTAAGGTGATCAAAGGGCTTTCAGCTGAATGGGGAATGTGTGCCCGTACAGTAACATTGGCTGACACTCCAGTGTCCCTTGCACATTTGGGAGATACCATTATAGTTGGTTTGGGCTCTGGGGATATTATTATGCTTGATAGAATCACAGGCAGCCAAACAGCTGTTCTCTCTGGGCATACTAGTTGGGTGACATCTCTTGCCTTCTTACCAGATGGGACATCACTTGTATCTGGCAGCCATGACCAGACCATCAAGCTCTGGGATGTGCAGACTGGTGGAGTTGTCAAGACCTTCCATGGCCACACACAGTCTATTCATTCTGTTTCCATCTCAGCAGACTGCACCATGATTGCTTCAGGGTCCAGTGATGAGACAATTCGCCTTTGGAACATTCAGACAGAGGAGTGCTGTCAAGTCATAGAGCAGCAGGATTTGGTGTTTCATGCTAAATTCTCTCCCATAAACCCTCATCATCTTATATCTGTGTCTGGCAATAAAGTCTGGCATTGGGACATCAACGGTCACCAAACCAAGCCTGCACACAATGGTTCTCATATTACTTTCTCTTTGGATGGCACTCAGTTTGTTTTATGTTTTGGGGGAGATATTATAGTTCAAAATACTGATTCTGGGGAAGTTATGGCCAAATTCCATGTAGATAGCACAACCTATGACTGCTGTTTCTCCCCTGATGGCAGTCTAATAGCTGTTGCTGCTGGCCACATTGCCTATGTTTGGGACACCACCAGTTCACATCCCCACCCAATCAAGACCTTTGTTGGACACACTGATAAAATATCCTCCCTTATATTTTCATCCCCCTCCTCCCTCATCTCATCATCCTATGATGAATCAGTCAAATTCTGGCAGATAGGTGCCCTGCAAACAGACCAAGTTGTGACTGGTCCAGAGTCCATACCCCTTACCTCAGCTCCCATTAGGTCCATCATATTGGAAGCAGAAGATGGTATTGCTGTCTCAAGTGATTTAGAAGGAGTAGTAAGGACCTGGGACATCTTAACTGGCCTCTGCAATGCAACCTTCCAAACCCCAGCTAAAGACCCTGACTGGAGTGGTGTCCAGTTGGTTAAAGGCAGGCTTATCTACATTTATTATATGGATAGGTATGAGAAGTTATATATCTGGGATGTGGAGGATGGAGAACTCCTCCAGACAGTACCTTTAAGGGAGGATAGTAATAATATTGAGGATATTAAGATATCAGAGGATGGATCTAGGTTTGTTTGCCTACATTGGGAATTTCTCAGAGTTTGGTCAATACAGACAGGAGAGGTTGTGGGTGAGGTGGAACTTGAAGATTATATAGTCAATGGATCCCTCAATATTGATGGTTCGGGAGTCTGGGTTTATTCCCCGTGGTCTGAGCCACTTGGATGGGACTTTGGGATACAAGGATCACCCCCTGTTCAGTTGTCTAACTCACCCCCACTTCACCATAATTACATCAAGCTGTGGGATATTATTCAAGAATCTAGGGTCAGGGATCCAGTCACTGGAAAGGTAGTTTTTCAGCTGCCTGGGAGATTTGTAGACCCCTTTGATGCATGGTGGGACAATTGGTATCTGGTGGCTGGTTATGAGTCTGGGGAAGTGTTAATCCTGGACTTTAAATATGTGCTCTCCAGATAGGTACTTTCAGAGTGTATGCGCTGTTTGCTCATATCACATTGCCAGACAAGTGCAGTGCTTACAGTCATGATGCACCATCAACCAGAAAGGTGTGAGGAGATTGTACATATGATATGTGCATAACACAATACAACAAGCAGAATAAGGGGAGATCCATATACATGGTGGATGGATAGACACACCCCTACAGCACTCAGTAGGACCAGTATTGTGCGGCTGAAAGGTCACGGACACCAGTCAACCTGACCACATCTCTGGCATGTCCCACAATCCACCCACCCAGGACAGGGATCTCATAAATGCTTGACCATCAAACTCCTGGCCCTCATACACCAAACCACCTACAGTCCAAACAACCCAGGTAACCAGCCTAACTGGGATAAAGGTACTTGCGATGGGTTTTGATGCATGGAGCTTGAGACTTGGACAAGTCTTGCAAACGACTGCTTGATGATGAAACATGGTGTTGCCTTTGCCAGGGATGCTTGAGGACTCAGCAAGTTCACTGCCCCTGCCCAATGGATCAGCGATATGTTATGTGTGTTGGTTGGGTCACCGAAAGTTTTGAAGAGACCGAATGAGCGGGGACTACCACCGATCCCAGTGTCAGGGCGTGGCCTATACGACCTGAATGTTCTGCACACGCTCCGTTGGTGCTAGCCTAAGCGATCAATCCGTTGATCACGTTGGTTACTCGAGGGGCGTCTAGCCTAAGAGAAGTGATCACGGGTTTCAGTCACGTGGCTTCCCTTCTACCTCTGAAGGTGAGAGTGATGAAGAACAAGTGAGGAGAACGAGGGGGTTGACCTGGGTTCACTCTGAGGAGTTGTTCTTCGATTAGTCGTTGTCAGGGCCAACCTCAAAGGTCACTCTGATGAAAGCAGTCGACGAGCTGGTCTGGACTAATAGTCAGATGCTGAGGTGTCGAATGATCTTTACTGAGGGCTTACTGCAGCCACTCAAGTTTGACGTCGCAGTCAGGGGTCCTAAGACCGGGTAGGGTAAGAGGGGAGGTTGTTGAGACGAGGAGGGAACAAGTGGAGATGTCGGAGGTCAACTTGGGTTCAGGTTTCAGAGACTGGGGACACCAGAGATGAGGGAGAATCCTAAGTTGACAAAATCTAAGGAGATACATCAGCTACCTACAAGCTAAATATATAGTATCAATGTTTAGGGTAGGCTGTGCGCACGGACCATGTATCTACGACAACAGGGGACCAAATAAAGGGAGGGCAGGTGATGGGGCTGAGTAACGACTGAATGGAAAGGATGAGGTCATGGGAAAGACTAATCATCAAAGGAGTGGGTCATGGGAAAATATACCCTAAAGAGGAAAGGTCAAATGAATGATAAGGACAGCCATCAGCAAATGATCGGAGCTGAAGTGGGTCATGAGAAGTTTGATTGGAGATCTTGGTGGGTTGTGAGAGGAATGATGGGAACCTTCTGATGGAGTGTTTCAGGTTTGGTCTAGAAGTTGATGGGCTGCGCTGATGGACTGCGCCTAGACTGGACTAGAAGCTGATGGGCTGTGTGAGCCCCTGAGCTAGTGTGGGAAGATGGGTTAATGATGTTCCGAGGGAGCGGAATAAAAGGGATGCCCATTGGACCAGGTAATCCCCATCAATCCACTCTTCCCCTCCTCACAACAAACCCAACAACACTACTCCTCTTGATGTCTTCCTCCACCTACTTCGACAACACCTCCGATGAGGAGAACACCCAACAGTTCTGGATGGCCGAGTCTTCCGGCCCATCCTTCGACTCGTCCCGTCTTGGCCCAGGTTGATACCCCGACTCCCACTGGTCCCCGTTGCAGGGGAAACCCTCAGACTTGCCTCCCTCAACATCAGGCCCCCTTGAACAATCTCAGGGGTCGGAAGGATGTTACGGTTTGGAACCACCAAAAGCATAAGCATAGGCGCAACAGTGAGGACATCGCATTTGGTCTCTTATTGACTCAAACCAATATCCTTCCAGATGCTTTCCAGCTATACCCAAGCCACGACTCCATCTACTCCCATGCTCAGAGCAAGTACGGTCACCAAGAGAGGTTCTCGGACCTCTACCTCCAAGACCTGGTGCAGGCTGGGAAGATGGTGTGGGAGGAGAAGGTGAAGAAGACCGAGATGACCCTCTTCCAAGAGGAGTTCATCAGGAGGGGTTTGAGGCCGGTGCACGATGCACCGGATCAAATCAATCCGGCGGTCGACACCTGTATCGGCTATGCGGCAGTCCTTGGGGCCAAGATCTTTACCAAGATGGAGGGGATGGTTGAGGAGGTGAGCCATCTTGGATTCCGCTTTAAGGATATCCACTGATAGCTTCCTTTAGCAAGACAGGCAGAACAAGGAGATCTTCAAGTTGAAGAAGGAGATCTCTTGTATGGAGACTCGTCTGGAGTTGGCCGAGTTCTGTGTGAGCTTGTGCTTGAGCAGGATGGCCAAGATGGAGGTCTGGATGAGGAAGACCCAGGACAAGATGGACAGGGTGGTGCCCGAGGTCATCGACTTGACCTGAGGATGGGGAAGGCAAAGAGGCAATCGGGGATGTCCTCGGGAGCCCTTTCCTTGACCTGGGGCTGTCGGACGAGTCCAAGGTGGCCTTAGGGTCGCATGTCTTGGGTCCGCTCACGCTGACCCAGATTATGGACTTGCCCAGGGCGGCGGCGTTGGAGGAGTTAGAGAGGGATTGTACCCACCTCTTCACGGTGGGGTTTGAGGGACCGGTAGCGCCACAGTAGGTAGTCCTTCCTCGGTAGACCTAAGGGTATGAGTCTCCGAGTACGCCGAATAGACCGAGTTGCCCTTGATATCCGAAATGACCGATTAAGAAGATAAGATAAAAGATGGAGTGAAAGGAAAAAGATAAGATAAGATAAAGACCATGTAGGGAAGAGAAAGGGAAAACATGTCATGGGTTGAGTGAACGAGTGTGGGTGCTTGGGACTTAGAAAAGGAAAAGGGTGGAAAACGATGAAAATCATGACACTGGGGACAAGGACCCAAATACCCACCAGGTACATGCTGGATACATTGGGAGTACAGACAACAAGTGACTCCAATGTGCCCAGTGGGTATAGGCTGGGTACATTTTAAATGTCCCCTGCCATGGGACTCCAATTTGCCCAGGCTGGAACAGGCTGGATACATTTGAAATGTACCCAAATTGTAATTGCCCCAAGTTCGCCAATCAAATTTGCAATGTGTCTCCCATGAGATCAATTGGACGGATACATGCTGGATACATTTTGAATGTTCCACACTTTTCCGATGTGATCGCCCTGTGTCCGAAATGTGGGTGATCCATCAAATTGGGTACATTGAGGTCACATGACTGGGTACATTCCAAAAGTGATCAACATTTTTCCCAGGAGCAAATCAAAACCACATTTATGGGTACATTTTCAATAAACCCAACTTTTGCCCACTGGGCACATTGGAGTCACTTGTTGTCTGTACTCCCAATGTATCCAGCATGTGCCTGGTGGGTATATGGGTCCTTGTCCCCAGTGTCAACCGGTTGGTGTTGATCGAGGACGAACTGGGCGGGGAGGTGTTAAATGGCGTAGAGGAGATTCAGGAGGTTGACGGGCCGGCTCCTGATTACAACGATCATCACGTGGACCACTTCATCACGCCGCCGCCTTGTGCTTGATGCGAAAGGCGTAGGAGGGTGGAGAATGGACCCGATGGTTGGGGAGATAATTATGTAGATGAGTAGAGTAATGGCGATGACGTGGGGAATGATTATCTTTGTGTTTTTGTTGTTCATATGTTATCTATGATGTTTTTGTGTGATCACGCGAACATAGATAAGATAAGATGTGGACTTAGCGAATGGATTGAGTTGAGCTGGAAGTCGTGAATTTGTTGGAAAGCGACCAGCGCGATAACACTAGGTAGCTCATGTACCTCCTCAGATTTGATAACTCAGGAATCCTTCGGCTTCTACGACAGCAGACTCTAGATGACTAATCGAAGAACAACTCCTCGGAGTGAACCCAGGTCAACGCCCTCGTTCTCTTCACTTGTTCTTCATCACTCTCACCTTCAGAGGTAGAAGGGAAGCCACATGTCACGAACGCAGATAAGCACTCAGGATGTCACACAGTTATGTCATGAGATTCGTGACATGAAGATAGGACGAATAAATAATGTATTGCCAGATGATCTATCTAAGACATCTAGCAACATTCCTGGCCAATGGGACATTCGTGATAAGCATGTTCTTGGTTATGCCGAGAACACCTACAATAAATTATGTCCCTTCCCTCCCAGTGACAGTCACAACAGCCCAGCACGTCGTGATTCATCTCCACCCCCAGATCCACCACCGCCTGCTCAAACGCCCCCTGGGCCGCCTCCATTCCGTACTCCTTCACCAGCGTCCAAAACATCCACTGGGACTCCATACGTAACCGTTGTTCCTGGTTCCGGGGAGTCGCCCGCTGACGTCAAGAATAGGGCAAGGAATTCTCCTTGCAAGAGTTGACGTCTCCCAGCATCGAGCTGGGAGTAGACAAAATGGGGCTCGATCTCGTCCCACGAACCTGACGACGATGGGGGGGAAGGTAGGGTCGAGTGGGAGGACTGGGAGAGGAGCGAAGGGAGGGACTCAAGGGAGTCGATACCGACACCAGTGTCGGAGAAGTACTCAGAGGAGAGGGGAGTGACAGGAGAGGAACACTCGCATCGAGACGGTGGCGGAGGGAAAGGAGTCCCAGACTCGCTTCCAGCTCCAACATCGAAGGGGAGCTCGAACGATGCGTCTCCTGCAAAGACGGCCAGGCAGGAGACCACACCACAGGTGAAGTGCTGCATGGGACGCCAATGTTCATCAATAAAGTGATCAAACTTAGATTGAAGAACATCATACTTGATCGATAGCTCGCGCTGAGCAGAGACCAACTGATCTATTCGAGCGTAATGGTCGGCATAGTTAAGGTCTAGTTCAGAACGAAGCTTGTTAGACCAAGCAATCATCTCATCCATCTCCGCCCTAAGGACGTCGATGGAAGAAGAATTTAGCTCACTAGGAGCAGCGGCCATGGGAGGAACGGCCAAGAAATAGTACTCGACCTCCGAAGGGAGGACGGAAGTGGAAGACTAAAAAGCATCCCCAATTAGATCATTTCAAACACGATCAAGAAGGGGACACTCACCTGAGAGAACGAGGAGGCAGACATTATTGAGATAGTTGGTGAGGGAAGAGTTGAGGGGCTGGGTGAAAGCAGGAAGCGAGGGACAGCGTAGTGGAGGGGAATGTTGACTGTGTAGGTTGGGGATGAGAAAAGCAAAAGCCAGGGGAAGGGGGAAGTATAAATAACCAAAGGAATTAACCCTCAACCCTACGCACAGACCATCCCACAGCCCCATCAAACCCTAGACCCTGCGCACGGACCCATCAGAGCACAGTCCCTATCCATCAGAAAACGCCACACGTTTCAGCCGCCACAATAAAAACACCGCCCATCAGAAACTAATCCATCACGACCATATTAAAGAGAAATCCCCATCCATCAAATAATTACCCGATCAAGGATGAAACGCGAGAAATTACATGATCTGGGGATTTCTCCACATCAACACTCACCAGAACCTACTCGACCAATCAGAAGACCAAGAAGTAACTCAGGACAAGGTAAATAGAAGTAAACATAGTAGAACAAATAGTACCATATAAGAGCATGTGATCGACATGTGATCACAAGCTGAGGAGTATATATACGAGGCCCCAGTAGCCTCTACTCCCCATCTCACTCTTCTCTGTACCCACATCACAACACCCCCAATAAACCTAGTAAGAGGATTATCCCTCTGATCCTCAGATTCACAGCACCTAACCGATATCTGTTGGCAGGTCAGCTACCTGCCCTCTGTATGTCCGCCCCCTTAACAGGTCTCCCCAATCCCCACAAATCCACTTCCCCCATCGCTTTTGTCGCTGTCCCTGACGTCAGGCTCCTCCTTTGGAGTTATAGGGTCCTCAGAAGTTTGCAAAGCAATCTTTCTTCAGGGCAACTAATTCATCAACCTTACTATCGCCCGGTCTCTGCCTTAGACCAGGGATACACACACCCTCCTTTCCTCCTAGGTGCAGATCATATGTTTGAGTGGCGTAGCACTCTCCACGGATTTCCCCTTTGTATCATCACCATCTCGATCAACCCCCTTTATCACTTCCCTCATCCTCATCTAGTCGTCGCTAATAGTTTTACTTATCAGTGCCCCCATTTACATCTCCTGCATTGGGATTTAACAACAGAAATCCCACTCGAACTCAGTGAGTCGCTTGAGCAGGTTAATCAGTATTTGGACAGTGATCTGACGGAATTGTTTGTTCACCTCAATCAATTCTACTTCGACTACTTCCAACCCATCACCCCTTACGATTGATCCCCTCATTCGCCCCTCCTTCCTTCAGAACCCCCCACTACCCCCTTTATTCCCACCATTCCCACCACCAGTAACCCAAACACTATTCCTCTGGTAGGACAACAGTAAGTCCACGCATACTCCCACGACACCACATGACTGAAACCCATGATTGCTTCTCTTAGGCCGGACGCCCCTCAAGTAACCAACGTGATCAACGGATCAATCACCTAGGCTAGCGCCAACAGAGCGTGCGCGGAACATTCAGGTCGTATAGGCCACGCCCTGACAGGATTGAGCCGGATCCAGAGTTGACCTGGGAGAGTGTCCAGGAGAGTATTTGTTGAACTTGGAAGTTCGACTCATCGGTCGTGCATGTGCCTTTAGACCGCATATATGTAGGAGGCGCCGTTAGGGCAGCCAAGTATACCTGTGACTATAGGTCACGGATCAGTAACGTGGGAACATTACTTACATGTATATATACCTCATAGATGCGTGGGAATAAGATCTAACTCTTCTTCCTCTCTACTTCTATCATCTCTAAGCAACTCTCTCACCCTCAGGTAAGTAGTCGTGTTATCTTGTTGGTGCTGACCTAGTGTCTGCTCAACAGTATTAACTCTATGGCAACCACCTGGGTGGACTCTCTGGTAGGGGAGGAGCTGGACATTTCTCCGAAAGTAGATAGTCTCCTGTATGTCTTCCTCTGGGCCAAAAGTCTTTAGCCCGAGTAATCCGAGATGACTGAGTTTGCCTTCTAACCGAAATGACCAAAAGAAGATAAAAGATAAGATAAAGAGAAATGGGACATGAGATAAGATAAGATAAGGAATGTGTCAGGGCGGACCTCAGCGGTCACCTGAAATACAGTCGACACTGGTCTGGAGTTCGTGCTGGGGTGCTACTGGGGGTGCAGGGCGCAGTACACAGAGGGGAGAACAGAGAAGGGTTGTGAGAACAAGAGGGAACAAGGGAGAAGTCGGAGTCACTCGGGACCAATGTCGTGTTTGGTGAGAACTGAAGGAGTATCCTGAGTTGACAAAATCTAAGGAATGACAGCAACTGTCTACCACTATATATAGGGACCGAGTTTAGGGCAGGCAGTGCGCACAGACCATGTATCAACCAAAGATGGGAACAAATAAAGGGGGGTGTGTGAACGGATGATGAGTAAGAACTGAATGAGAGTGAGTAATCATCTGATGAAACGTGGGAACGAAAGATAAGGAGAACAATAAAGAGATAAGGAGTGTGAGAGAATAAACCCCTAAGGGGAAAGGTCATTTGATGAAGATGAAACAATCACCGGGGTTTGATCAAGGCCAAGGTCTAGATGTTGATGGGCTGTGTCTAGACCAAGCTAAGGGTTGAGGGTTTGATGAACCTGAAACAATCACCGGGGATTGATGAGAGCCGTTGAATGGACATGGGCACAGATGGGCGCTTTTGATATAGGGGTGGGCGGTGATGGTTTATGGGTGCGGTGGGAATGATGGAGTATTGTTGCGCCGAAGTGGGAAACATATAAGGACTGCTCATTGGTCGGCAAGTCCCCATCATTCCTCACTCAGCCATTCTCACCAACACTACCAGTATGTCTTTTGACAACTCTTCCTCTTGTATGGACAACATCCTCGGCATGATTCATGGGGAGTCTTCCACCATCCCCCCTTCCCATTACAAGGCTTCGGCCCGTACTCCTGCTTCTCGTCCTTGGGGTCATCAGACTCCCAAACCTCCTCGTACCTCCGGCTTTCCTCGTCAGGCAGTCACCCCCACCATCCCCTTCAACGTCAATGGTTACAAGCTTCGCAGGGGAGATTGCTTCCTCCCTTATCCTCTTCTTGCTGAGGTCAGTGGACGAACTCAAAGCAAGTCCGTTCGCCATGACAGGTTCAAAGATCTCTATCTGCAAGGCTTTGTTCATGCCGGGAAGATGATTTGGAGGGATAGGTATAGGAATGTGGAGTCGACCCACTTCCAGGAGGAGATGATGGCTTGAGGTTTGGCGATTGAGCACCTGGAGGTTGACCCTGTTCCTGAGGTAGCAGATACCTGTCTGGGGTTTACTGCGGTGGTGATGGCTGAAGTCTTCTCTGAGTTAGAGAAGTGTGATGAAGAGGTGGGAATCCGGATCCCAAGCTCACTTTAGAGTTTGCTGACCCTGTTCCTTTAGAACTTGGAATTGAAGAACAAGGTGAAGACTTTGGAGAAGCATTGCCTCGAGATGGCCGATAGGTGTGAGGATTTGATGGGGAAGTATGAGTCGATGTTGAGGAGGACGACCCAGGTAGAGATGTCCGTGGGTATTCTGAGGAGTAGGTTTGAGACCTATCCTCCTCAACAATTCGACTTGACGG
>Ga0307516_10009064_pt1 | contig 11145 bp, 8 predicted proteins | sample 19_EM_MG_FD_203310 | JGI IMG/M metagenome (GOLD analysis project Ga0307516, IMG submission 203310) | Populus trichocarpa ectomycorrhiza microbial communities from riparian zone in the Pacific Northwest, United States - 19_EM | ecosystem: Host-associated > Plants > Roots > Unclassified | place...
CATAACACGCCGGTTCGAACGCTTATCGGGCCAGGCAGGCGGCGCTTCCAGGCGACTGCCAGACACAGAACAGACGAAGGGCGCAGCCAACAGGCGGCGCCCTTTTGTCCTTTCGGGGCCCGAAAAAGCGTATCGGCCTCGGCCCGCCGGCCCATTGCCGGCGCCCATCGATAATGCCGCCATGATCGATCTCATCATCGTGGCGGCCGCCTCCGGCCTCGCGGGCTTCGTCGATGCGGTGGTGGGCGGTGGTGGCCTGGTGCTGATCCCGGCCCTGTTCGCGGCCTATCCCACCGCGGTTCCCGCAACGTTGTTCGGCACCAACAAGGGCGGCGCCATCTGGGGCACCGCCTGGGCGGCCGTGCAGTTCGCGCGCCGTGTGACGCTCGCGCGCACGACGATGGCCTGGGGCATGGCCGGTGCGCTGGCGGGCAGTTTTGGCGGCGCGTGGCTGGTGACGCTTGTCAGCGCCAAGCCGCTGAAGCAGGCCTTGCCTTTCGTGCTGCTGGCGATCCTGCTCTACACGATGGCCAAGAAGCAGTTGGGACGCGACCATGTGCCGCGCCTGTCGGGCAGCGTCGAGGCCCGCGCCGCCGGCCTCATCGGCCTGGCCATCGGTTTCTACGACGGTTTCTTCGGCCCGGGCACCGGCAGCTTCTTCGTGTTCCTGTTCGTGCGCATCCTGGGCTACGACTTCCTGCACGCGTCCGCAGCCGCCAAGCGCCTGAACACGGCAACCAACTTCGCAGCGCTGGTGCTGTTCGCGTGGACGGGCCACATCTGGTGGCACGTGGCCGCGGTACTGGCCGTGGCCAACATCGTCGGCAGCCTGCTGGGAACGCGCCTGGCGCTGGCGCGCGGCGCGGGGTTCGTGCGCATCGTGTTCATCGTCGTCGTGTCGTTGCTGATCCTGAAGACGGCATGGGACTCGTTCGGGCCGACGATCACCGGGATGCTGTAGACGAAAAAACGGCCCGCATCGCGGGCCGTTCTCCTTGTTGCGGCAGGGTCGCCGAGGCGACCTGACGAGATCAGCCTTGACCGTCGATCGCGTGCAGCGTATTGCCTTCGACGTTCACGCGCTGGCCCACGTTGGGGATGCTGGCCTGGCGCACCGTGCGCACCGAGCCGTCGGCCATGCGCACGCGCACGTCGTAGGCGGTGGTGGTGCGTTCATGCGACTCGATCGCGTTGCCCAGCAGGCCGCCGCCGACCGCGCCGATGGCGCCGCCCAGCGTGTGGTTGCCACGGCCGGCGATCTTGCTGCCCACCAGCGCGCCGCCGAGGCCGCCGGCCACGGCACCGACGCCGTTGTTCTGGCCCTTGACCTGCACGGCGCTGTAGCTGTCGATCACGCCACAGGTCGTGCACACCGGCGCAGCGGCCGCGACCTGTTGCGGCGCGTTGTCCTTGGCGTTGTTGTGCGTGGGCGTGTGGTGCACCGGGCGCGCGGCTTCGTGCGCCGGCGAGGTTGCGCCGGACTGCTGCGCGACGACCACCGGCGGGTTGGCCACCGACGACTGTTCGGTCGTCGGGGCGCCTGGCGTGGTGGTGGTGGCTGCCAGCGGCGTCGCTTCGGGGAGCGCGTCGTTGTTCTTCACGACCAGGGTGGTCGCGAGGGCGATGATCGTCAGGGCCATCAGGCCGCCGCCGATCCAGACGCCGCGATGGATGCCGCTGGCGGTGGAACGATCGAGATTCGTGGTGGTGGTGTTCATTGGGTTGTCCTCTTTCATGCCCGTTTGTCGGGCTGGCATCGATTAAACGTGCGGGAGGCCGTCGCGGATGTCAGCCAACGTGCCGAGTTGCGTCAGAACGTGAGCTTGCTCGACAGTTCACGTGCTCGACCGACGCTGCCGCTGCCGTTTGTCCTACAAGAACGGGGGCGCCAACGGTCGGGTACGCTTCGCGCCATGCTGAAAGATGTCTCGTTCTCCGCCGTGGTCGCCGGCTTCATCGCCGTGCTGGTCGGCTTCACCAGCTCGGTGGCGATCGTGTTCCAGGCCGCGCAGGGCCTGGGCGCCACGCCCGGGCAGATCACGTCGTGGATGTGGGCGCTGGGCGTGGGCACCGGCCTGACGAGCATCGGGCTGTCGCTCTGGTACCGCCAGCCGGTACTCACCGCCTGGTCGACGCCGGGTGCCGCGTTGCTCGTCGCGACGCACGGCGTCTCCTTGCCGGCCGCTACCGGTGGTTTCATCATTTCGGCGGTGTTGATCACGATCGCGGGCGCGTCGGGCCTGTTCGAACGCCTGATGGATCGCGTCCCGGTCGCGATCGCCGCCGCGCTGCTGGCCGGCGTGCTGACGCGCTTCGGGCTGGACGCCGCCCTGGCGGCGCATGCGGACCCGTGGCTGGTGGGCGTGATGGCGCTCGTCTTCGTGCTGGGCCGGCGCTTCTGGCCGCGCTACGCCGTCCCGGGCGTGCTGGTGGCAGGCATCGCGCTGGCGGCGATGCTTGGCCGCATCTCGCTCGCCGGTGTGCAATGGGGCTGGGCGCGACCCGTCTTCGTGATGCCGGAGTTCACGCTCGCCGCCGCGATGGGCGTGGGACTGCCACTGTTCATCGTGACGATGGCGTCGCAGAACCTGCCGGGCGTGGCGGCGCAACGGGCGGCGGGCGTCACGGCGCCGGTCTCGCCCGTGATCGCCACCACCGGCCTGGCCACGCTGCTGTTCGCGCCGTTCGGCTCGTTCGGCTTGAACCTGGCCGCGATCACGGCGGCGATCTGCATGGGGCCGGAGGCGCATCCCGATCCGAAGCGCCGCTACTTCGCGCCGGTGGCCGCGGGCGTGTTCTACCTGCTGATCGGCCTGGGTGGGGGCGCCGTCGTCGGGCTGATGGCCGCCTTCCCGCACGCGCTGGTGGTGGCCGTGGCCGGGCTGGCGCTGCTGGGCACGATCACCGGGGCGTTGTCCGCGGCGCTGGCGGTGGAAAGACATCGCGACGCCGCGGCGCTGACCTTCCTGATCTCGCTGTCAGGCGTGACCTTGGGCGGCATCGGCGCGCCTTTCTGGGGTGTCGTCGCCGGCGGCGTGGCGCTCGGTGTGCAACACTTCCGGTCTGCGACGCCCCCAGCGCGCTGAAAACCCCTGCCGACCCGACGTCGGCACGCCGCGCGCGATCATGTCGTCCCGCGCCGGCGAAAGCCGCCGGCCGGCTCACGTCACCCCCTCTTTTCGCCCGTGCGTTCGCGCGCGGGCGCACGACCACCCTGTCCAGGTGCCCCCATGAAGCTGCTGTTCGTCGCCGATCCGCTCGATACGTTCAAGATCTACAAGGACTCGACCTTCGCGATGATGCGCGAGGCGAGCAAGCGCGGCCACACGCTGTGGGCCACCCAGCCGGTGGATCTCAGCTGGCAGCGCGGCGGCCGCGTGCAGGCGCGCGCGCTGCCCATCGCGCTGACCGGGGTCGACAGCCACAGCCACGACGCCTGGTACACGACGACCGGCCCGGAGACCGTGGTCGTCGCCGAGTTCGACGCCGTGCTGATGCGCAAGGATCCGCCGTTCGACAGCGAGTACTTCTACGCGACCCACCTGCTGAGCCACGCCGAGCGCGACGGCGCAGTCGTGCTGAACTCCCCGGCGGCGCTGCGCGAGCATCCCGAGAAGCTGGCGATCCTGGAGTTCCCGCAGTTCATCGCGCCCACGCTCGTCACGCGCTCGGCCGCGGACGTGCGCGCGTTCCACGCGGAGCACCGCGACATCATCCTCAAGCCGCTGGACGGCATGGGCGGCATGGGCATCTTCCGCGTGAAGGACGACGGCCTGAACCTGGGCAGCATCGTCGAGACGCTGAACCTCGGCGGCGCGCAGACGATCATGGTGCAGAAGTTCGTGCCGGAGATCGTCGACGGCGACAAGCGCGTGCTGGTGATCGGCGGCGCGGCCGTGCCGCACACGCTGGCGCGCATCCCGCAGGGCGGCGAGGTGCGCGGCAACCTGGCCGCCGGCGGCCTGGGCGTGGCGCGCCCGATCACGGCGCGCGAGCGCGAGATCGCCGGCGTCATCGGCCCCAAGCTGGCCAAGCGCGGCCTGCTGCTGATCGGGCTGGACGTGATCGGCGACACGCTCACCGAGATCAACGTCACGAGCCCCACCTGCTTCCAGGAAATCACCGACCAATCCGGTTTCGACGTGGCGAAGATGTTCGTCGACGCGCTCGAGGCCACGGTAGCCCGTATCCAATCCCGACCTACGACTGAAGGCCATGACCCTTTCTGACCTGGCAGGAGCCCGCTGATGGCGCTCCTGACCCTGACCAATGCCCACCTCGCGTTCGGACACGTCGCGTTGCTGGACGGCGCCGACTTCGCGCTCGAGACCGCGGAGCGCGTGGCCCTGATCGGGCGCAACGGCACCGGCAAGTCCAGCATGCTCAAGATCCTCGCCGGCCTGGACAAGCCCGACGACGGCATGCTGCAGGTCGAGCGCGGGCTGCGCCGCACCTATGTCCCGCAGGAGCCGCAGTTCGAGCCGGGCATCACCGTGTTCGACGCGGTGAGCGAAGGCGTGCGCGAGGCCAAGGAGACGCGCGAGAAGTTCGAGAACCACGACGGCGTCGACCACGACGACATGGATCGCCTGCAGACGCGCCTGGAGGCGCTCGGCGGCTGGGACTGGGAGCGCCGCGTCGACGAGACGCTGCACCGGCTGGATCTCGATCCGCAAGTGCTGGTGGAGAAGCTCTCCGGTGGGGTGCGCAAGCGGGTCGCGCTCGCCCAGGCACTCGTGGCGACGCCCGACGTGCTGCTGCTCGACGAGCCGACCAATCACCTGGACCTGGACGCGATCGACTGGCTCGCCGACCTGCTCAAGACCTACCGCGGCTCGCTGATCCTGATCTCGCACGATCGCGCCTTCATCGACGCGACGGCCACCCGCATCGTCGAGCTGGACCGCGGCAGGCTGCGCAGCTATCCGGGCAACTTCACTGCCTATGAAGTGACCAAGCAGCGCGAGCTCGAAAGCGAGGCGCTGGCCAACGCGCGCGCCGACAAGCTGCTCGCGCAAGAAGAGATCTGGATCCGCAAGGGCGTCGAGGCGCGGCGCACGCGCAGCGTCGCCCGCATCGGCCGCCTCGAGGCGCTGCGCGCCACGCGCGCGGCGCGGCGCGACCAGGTGGGCCAGGTGCGCCTGGAGGTGGCCACGGGCGGGCAGTCCGGCAAGATCGTCGCGGCGCTCGAGAACGTCACGATGCGCTATGGCGAGCGTACGCTGATCGACAAGTTCACCACCACCGTGCTGCGCGGCGACAAGATCGGCCTGATCGGTCCGAACGGCTGCGGCAAGACGACGCTGCTCAAGCTGATCCTCGGCCAGCTCAAGCCGACCGCGGGCGACATCAAGCTGGGCACGATGATGAACGTCGCCTACTTCGACCAGATGCGCGCCGGCCTGAAGCTCGACTCGACGCTGGCCGACACGATCAGCCCCGGCAGCGAGTGGATCGAGATCGGCAACTCGCGCAAACACATCATGAGCTACCTGAGCGACTTCCTGTTCGCTCCGGAGCGCGCGATGGCCAAGGTGTCGTCGCTGTCCGGTGGCGAGCGCAACCGCCTGCTGCTGGCCCGGCTGTTCGCGTTGCCCGCCAACGTGCTGGTGCTTGACGAGCCGACCAACGACCTGGACATCGACACGCTCGAACTGCTCGAGGAACTGCTGGCCAACTACAGCGGCACCGTGTTCCTGGTGAGCCACGACCGCCGCTTCGTCGACAACGTCGTCACCAGCACGCTGGTGTGGGAAGGCGATGTCAGCCCGGGCCTGTGGCGCGAGTACGAAGGCGGCATCGAGGACTGGCAGGCGCAGCGTGCGCGCAGCCGCGGCAAGGAGGGCTTCTCCGCGGCCGCCGCGGCGTCTCCCGCGCCTGCGCCGGCACCCGCGCCGATCGCGTCGCCGCCCGCCGCCGCTCCCGTGAAGAAGGCCAAGCTCAGCTACAAGGAGCAGCGCGAGCTCGACGAGCTGCCCGCGAAGATGGCCACGCTGGAGGCCGAGCACAAGACGCTGGAGGCCGCGCTCGCGAGCACCGAGCTGTACGCCCAAGGCAAGCAGAAGATCGCCGAGACCCAGGCGCGCTTCGCGCAGATCGACGCGGATCTGCTGGCGATGCTCGAGCGCTGGGAAGAGCTGGGCCAGCGGTAGGGAGCGGCCATCCGGGCCCCCGGCGTCACGGCTCGTCGCACCGCGGTGGCGGTGGGCGTGGTGTTGCTGGGGCTGGGCGGATGGTGGGTGCTCCGCGCACCGGCCATCGAGCACCAGGCCCTGGCGCCCCCGCCGGACATCGACATCGATCCGCCCGCGATGCGGGCGCGCCGCGAAGCCGCGCTCGCGCTGGCGCTGATGCCCGACGACCCGTGGACGTTCGCCGAGGCGCTGGCGGGGTCGGCGCCGGCCAGGGGCGTGGAGAAGGAGGACTGCGGGATCGCGGACGGCCCGCAGTTCAGCAAGCCGGCAAGCCCCGGGGACGCGTCGGTGCAGACCACCGGGCCGTCGCCGCGCCATGTCAACGCCCAGGCCCGCATCGACGCCGCGCTGCGTTCGAGCGCCGATCCGCTGGATCGCGCCGCGGCCGACTTGATCAACGTCGGGGACATGCGCAGCGACGCGGGCCGGGACGAGGCGGTCGTGCAGCAGGCGGCCGTGACGACCGACCCGCGCCTGTATGCGGTGGGATTCGGACTCTGTCACGCGGCCCTCGCGCCGGCCCCGAGTTGCCGGTCGATCAGCCTCGATCGCTGGCTCGAGCTCGACTCCGGCAACGGGATCCCGTGGGTATGGGCCCTGGGGCGGGCGCAGGAGCGCGGCGACGCCGCTGCGCAGCGGGCGGCGATGTCGCACCTGGCATCGGCGACTCGTTTCGACGTCCGCTACGCCAGCGTCGTGGGGGCCATCGCGAGCCGCGTCCCGAAGGACGACCCGGACCTGGCGGCCGTCAATGAACTGGCTGTGACGGCCGCCGGCGACGCGGCGGCCATGCCCTTTCCTTCGTTCCAGCCCCTGCTCCGGACCTGTCGTGGCGAGGCCGGCGGCGACGTGGCACTCGCGCAGCAATGCCGAACCATCAGCGACGTGATGTTCGACCATTCCGACACCCTGGTCGTCCAGGGCATGAGCGGGGCCTTGCTGTGGCAGACGACCGGCGACGGCTCGCGCCGCGATTTCATCGTCGCCGAACGCGCCGTCGCCGAAACGCGCTGGTCGCCCGCGACGGGTTTCTCCGAATGCCACGAGATGCGCGAGTCGTTGAAGACGCTGCTGCGCCGCGCCCAGGTCGGCGATGTCGAGGCGATGCGTGAACAGTCGCGCAAATTCGTGACGCCCTGAATCGACCCTGGTGGCGCCAGACCTGAAACCCTCGGCGCTGAGCTGAGACGAACAACACGATGACCCTGAATCGATCTTCCAAGGCTCTCCTCCTGCTGATCGCGCTCGCCGCCATCGGCGTGTCGTGGTGGCGACTCGCGTCGCCGTCGAATGCCCAACACGCCGAGCCAGCTTCGCCATCGGCGGCCGCGCACGAGGGACCTGCAGCAGCCAGCGCGGCCCCGGCCATGACCCAGCCGACACCGCGCGCCCGCCTGCTCGCCGCCGAGAAACAAGTCGCCGGCACGCCCGACAGCGCCTGCGGGATGCCCGCGCCGACGGCGGCGTCCGGCATCGACCTGGACGATCCCGCCGTGCAGGCCGACTTCATGCGGCGAGCCGACGTCGTCACCCTGGTCAAAGGCGTCCGCCGCATCGACAACGCGTTGCGCAACAGCGCCGATCCCTTCGGCCAGGCGGTGGCTCTCTGGCTCGATCTGCCGCGCACGGACGACGATGCCGAAGGCACGCCGGTCGGCGAGCGCTTGCGGCTGCTGGCCACGATGGCGGCCCACACGACGGATCCAAGGGTCTATGCATTGGCGTTTCGCACCTGCAGCGGGTCGACCGAGGCGGCTTGCCAGGCCCTGAGCGCCCGGCGCTGGGCGGCGCTCGATCCGGGCAATGCCGTGCCCTGGCTCTTCTTGCTCAGAGACGCCGAGCAGGCACGCGACGCCTCGGGCCAGCAGGAGGCATGGTTCCACATGGCGGCCTCCGTGCGCTTCGACGAACGGTTCTACACGCAGCTGCAGCCCGTCCTGTCCGCCGTCGATGGCGACCCGGACGATCAGCGCGCGGCGGGAGTCATTTCGGTGATGGGCATCGGTATCGCGGCCGCGCAAACGATCAACTTCGGTCCGTTGCTGAAGGGCTGTCGAGGGGCTTTCGTCGTCGATGCGAACCGGGCCCAGCTGTGCGCGAAGGTCGCCGACCTGTTGTTCGACCAGTCGGATGCGCCCACGACGCGCCTGTTCGGCGCCTCGATCACCAAGCGGCTGACCGGCGACGCCCGGCGCGATGAGCAGGTGTCCAGGGAACAGCAGTTCTGGGCCGCCAACGATCCGGGCGCGCCGCAGGGCTGTGTCGAACTCCATCGACAGCTCGACTTCCTGCACAGCCTCGCGATGCGTGGGGCGCACGGCACGTACACCGCGATGACGCGCGGCGCATCGTCGCGTTGACGGCCGCTGGCGCGCCGGGCGTCGGCGAAATCCGCACTTTCGGCCTGCAAAGCGTGCACACTCGCAGACCCCCACCCATCGAGAGTTGCCCGTGTCGCGTCCCAGGATCGTCTTGCCGTTGCTGGCCGTGATCGCGCTGGTGGTCCTGCTGTGGCTCGCGTTTCACGACAGCAGCGTCGATCCGCCGGCACTGTCGGCACCCGTCGGCGGGCCCGGACGTTAGGCGAGCCTGCGGAGCGGCGCACGCCGTCCGGCACGTCTCGGCCGCAAGGCGCGCGACCCGGGGATCGGGCTCAGCCGAGCCGCGCCTTTTCGAACGCGTGCCAGAAGCGCGGATCCTGCGTCGTCGCGAAGTTGATGCGCATCAGCGTCGACGGCCGGCGGCCTGGGTGGAACACGGTGCCGGGCGCGAGCAGCCAGCCGTCGTCGAGCATGTCGGTGGCCAGGCGCTCGGTGTCGACGCCGGTGTCGACCCAGCCGAACAGGCCCATCGGCGGGGTCGCGAAGCGGCAGCCGGCGGCCAGCGCCAGCTTCACGCTGCGGGTGCGCGCGGCGCCTAGCCGCGCGATCACGCGGTCGGCGTGGCGTCGCAGCCAGCCCTGCTCCAGGCACACCGCGACGGCCTGTTCGAGCAGCGCCGGCGTGGTGAGCGTGCCCAGCAGCTTGACATCGACGAGGCGCTCCACGAGGTCGGGCGGCGCCGCCAGGAAGCCGACGCGCCAGCCCGGCGCGAGGATCTTCGCGAACCCCGACACGTAGATCGTGCGGCGCAATCCGTCGAGCGCGGACAGGCGCGGCGCGTGCGCGGGCGCGAGGTGGGCGTAGGTGTCGTCCTCGAGGATGCGGAAGTCGTGCTGCTCGGCCAGCCGCAGCACCTGGTGCGCCGACGCCAGGCTCAGCGACACGCCGGTCGGGTTGTGCAGCACGGAGCACGTGACGTACAGCCGTGGCTGGTGCGCCTTGGCGAGCGCGGCCATCGCCGCGAGATCCGGGCCGTCGACGCCGCGCGGCACCGGCAGCAGGCGCATGCCCAGCTGCGTCAGGCGTGCGAACTCCACCGACCAGCCGGGTTCGTCCACCAGCACCGCGTCGCCGGGGCTCAGCAGGCCGCGCGAGACGATGTCCAGCGCGTGCGTGGCGCCGTTGGCCGTCACGATCTGCGCCGGCGTCGCCGGCACGCCGAAATCGGCCAGGCGCTGCGCCAGCGCGTGACGCAGGCGCGTGTCGCCGGCCGGCTCGCCGTAGGTGAGATAGCTGGACGGCGACGGCGCCGGCTGCGTGGAACCGGTCCGGCGCACCGGGGCCATCACGCGGCGCAACGCGGTCTGCAGCATCGCTGCGTCCAGCCATTCGGCCGGCAGCGTGCCCAGGCCCGGCGCGGGATGCTGCGCATCGGCCGCGAACATGCCGCGGATCAGCGCGGTGGCGTCGACCGGCGGCGGGCGCTGCGGGGCCGTCCGCCGCAGTGCAGTCTCGGTGGTGATCGCCAGACGGGTCGCCTCGGGCTGCGGCTCGAGGGCCCCCAGGTCGGTGGCGCGCGGCCCCAGCGTGTCGCTCTCGCGCACGAAGAAGCCCCGCTGGCGCTTCGCCTCGACGAGTCCCTGCGCCAGCAACTGGTCATAGGCGGCGACGACGGTGGACGGGCTCACACGATGGCGCCGCGCGCTCTCGCGCACCGACGGCAGGCGCGCGCCGGGCAGCAGCAGGCGCTGGCGGATGCGTGCGGCGTAGTGGCCGGCGAGTTGTTCGGCCAAGGTCTGCGACGCGCTGCGCGCCAACACCGCGGCGCCGACCGCCACGGCGACGGGCGTGGCGGTCGGCGGCGCCACGTGGCGCGGGCGCCGGGGGGCATTGACGGTAGGAGGGGTGACGTCGTCCTGCATCGAAGGCGTTCCTGACGGTTGGCGGCCGGGATCTGTATTGCCGCAGACAACAATACAGATCACCGAACTGCACCCGAAGACTGTACTGCTGGTGTACTGATTATCAGCCTAGACTGACACTCCCGCACGCCGTTTTCACCGCTTCGTTCCGAAGCGCGGCGGCCGCCGGAGCCTGATGCGCCTCGAGCCCCAACCCGCCCTGTCGATGCCAACCCCCGGTCCCGCCGCGGCGCATGCCGTGGCGGCCGAGCAGGCGCGCCGTTCGCGACAGGGGCTGTGGCTGGGCGTGCTGGGCATGCTGATCTTCGCCGGCACGATCCCGATGACGCGCCTGGCCTCCGGCAGCGACGAGGCGCCGCAACTGCCCGCCGTCTTCGTGGCGATCGGCCGCGCCGGCGTGGCCGGGATGCTGGCGATGGTCTACCTCCTGGTCACGCGGGCGCCATGGCCGCGTCGGCAGCATTGGCCGATGCTGTTGCTGTCTGTGTTCGGCAACGTGCTGGGCTGGCCGCTGCTGCTGGGCCTGGCCGTGCGGCGCGTCGACGCGATGCACGCCGCGGTGATCGCCGGCCTGATGCCTCTGGCCACCGCCGCCGTGGGCGCGCTGGTGCTGCACCAGCGGCCCTCGCGCGGCTTCTGGGGCTTCGCGCTGCTGGGCGCGGCGCTGGTGGTCGCCTTCGCGGCGTGGAGCGGGGCCGGCCTGCCGCA
>Ga0307516_10009065_pt1 | contig 11144 bp, 9 predicted proteins | sample 19_EM_MG_FD_203310 | JGI IMG/M metagenome (GOLD analysis project Ga0307516, IMG submission 203310) | Populus trichocarpa ectomycorrhiza microbial communities from riparian zone in the Pacific Northwest, United States - 19_EM | ecosystem: Host-associated > Plants > Roots > Unclassified | place...
GTGGTGCGGTCCACGGTGATTGTCCTCCTATGTCACTTTTTTTTTGTAACATCCCCTTATCCGGGATAAAACACCAATCACATATCAAATGGAAAACAAGGTTTTTTTATACAGTTTTCATATAAAAATCTACTGAAATTTTGATAAAGTCTCCTCTATATCGGGAGGTTTCAAGTTATCGACATATAACCTGTCTATACTTCTAATATCCCACATCTCATAACTCAATCACAACCCAATCATCCTGGATCTCAATCTCACAAACATAATCATCATCACAACCACAATATTTATAACATACATTGAACAACATATGTCATTATAGAGGAATAAATGACATAAACACGCATACATGGAACATGATTATATGAATTTCAGAGTTAAGTTCATCTATTCAAGTTTAAACATTAATTATACAAATGAAGTTATATAAATGTTTTAATATTACAAAATACAAGGATATACTCCCTAGAACTAGATAACAAAAAGAGAATAAAAGCTAGGATCTACCCTGTCGTGCATGCGATGGTCCTGAAATAAAATACATATTATTGAAACATAAATACCACAATAAGTATAGTAACACAAATATCCAACAATTTAAAAAAGCAAACATATATTCATATTATATTCACTTTTCCCCTTTTGTTTCCATTCCAACTCTTTCCATTCAACTACTAAAACTGTTTCATCTTCCATTTTCAACTTCCATTCAAGATTCCATAACTATTTTCACCTAACACATTACCGATACCAATTTCACCGGTATCATCATCACCCTGTAGGCATGCATAGCAAGCCCCTTACCCGGGACCCTAACATACACTAAATATATGCTAGCCAATACATGGTGATCCCCTTAACTGAGATCCTAACATACACTAAATGTATGCTAGTTGATGCATGATGATCCCCTTACCCGGGATCCTAACATACATTAAATATATGTTAGTCGATACATGGTGATTCTCTTATCTGGGATCCTAATATACACTAAATGTATGCTAGTTGATGCCCCATAAGCATCGATGCAGGGTGATTCCCTTACTCGAGATCCTAACATACACTAAATGTATGTTAGTCCATGCCCCATAGGCATCGATGCATAATGATCCTCTTACCCGAGATCCTAACATACACTAAATGTATGCTGGTCCATACCCCATAGACATCGATGCATGGTGATCCCCTTACTTGGGATCCTAACATAAAATAAATGTATGCTAGTCTATGCCACATATCACATTTCTCATATTTTCTATGTCAGCAATACTTCCATCACTTGGAAATTCACACGAAATACCATTCACCTTGAACACATATATATTCGGGATACTATCCGAAATAACAACATCATTACGCAAACTTTTATTCTTCCATATAATATCCAACATTCACTAATTCACATTACACATCAATAACATATTAAATCATAGAATTTAACTAGAAAGCATAGGTGTGGATCACCTACCTTCAGTAGAAGCTCTACTCGTGTTCCCCTACTGCTACTGCTGCACCACATTTGTGGTCCCTCCTGAAATCACAGGTATATCTCATAAATTATCTTCATTCAATGATACATTTCATAATAACCATATTAATAACCAATATAGGTCATTCTTTCAATTATCCTTTTCTTTATATTTTACGTTTTTCTCATTTCACCCATTAATATCATCATTTTTTGTCCGACCATAGTTATCATTACAAATTTCCATTTCAAACATGGCTCATTTCTTTTGGAAGCTAAGATGTAATATCACATATTCCCAGAGGGAAGGGACCCAATTTTCACCCTTAACGCGTCTAGATAGTCGTTTTAGCGACTTTCCTAATCTGCCAGCAAAGGTCACATTCCGACCTCTCCTCAGATGTTTAACTATATTCAAAGTTCTAGGACTCTGTTTCAAGCGAGGTTAGTTTCGTTAGAAAGATAAGACATGGGGCTACAAGTTCTTTGAAGGGACGAGATCCCAGTTCTGCCTCCAAGACACTCTAAATTACTCATTAACAAATCAGACCTACTGTTCTATAGGGTTTGTCATGACCCAGTCTTGGTTGGTGACCCATAACTGGAGTTATATAGCTCCAAATTAAGTAAGACCAAATTTTTTTAGTTAGTCAACATCCAAAACTACATATCCTATGAAGGAACCTGATCCTAATTCCCTCATCCTCCTACTCGAATTCTCTCCGAAAGTCAAGAGACGAATCTGTCCAGATTCGTCAACCTTTTCCATTTACACTTAAAATTCACAATTCAACTTTTCCTCTTTTATCTCAACCCTAGCCATATCACATACCATATAAGAGTGTAAAAAAAAACTTTATTTCTACACATTTGTTTCCTTATCTCATTCCACTTGTTAAGAGACATATATTATCATTTTATAAGATCACAAGTACACAAGAATCATTTTTTCTTCCTTCCTTTATAATATGGCCAATACATAGGACACACACATTCACACACACCCATGAATGAGGCCTTTCTCTTCCTCTTTTCTTCAACATGGCGGAATATAGGCCTCATAAATTTTCAAGCATTATTTTTTTGTGTTTGTTTCCGTTCCTCTTATTACCAACTTGTTAACTACATGGTACAATTTACTTTATCCAATCAAACTCAAGATAACACAATTAAGCACATTCAAAAGAATTATATAAATGAGATTATAACTCTTGAGTATTATCATACTTTAACACACATAGAACATGTACTAACCTTTCAAGGACCCAACACTAAAGGATTTGACATTTATTCTATAAATTTCCAACGATAATTACAAGTTTTGTTTTCCATTATTATGTCATTGCACCACACAAGACCGAAACTTATCAAGGCTACGTTTATAAGTTTTCCTCAAGCAAGTCACACCATTATTCTTATGAGAATTTCAAGCTTTCAACATAGAATCATGCTTTACATCATTACTCCACTAAACAAGCATATGGTCGAATTAGGGTGGCCATTTTCTTCAATTTCTTTCATTTAACCTCTTTCATTTAACCTACAAAAATCTCATGTTCACAATATACCAATCATGTTATACAACAATTCAATACTACTTTCAAGTCATGTCCATGTACACTTGTTTAACACACATAATTTCTTTCTTTCATTTCTTTGTTTTGGCCGAACCCTCTAGCTCCCTTTTCACCCATTTCATTCATGAAATCCTTGGATTGTACTCACTAAAATTGTATGTTAACATGAATTTATTACCTATACTTCATCATCAACAACTAAACCAGTAGCTACCGTACCTTTTAAAAACCTCTTTATCACCATCAACAATAATCTCTGGTTTCAACCCAAAGCTAAATCATACCCGAAGACAGCCCCTCTCTTCTCCATTTTAAGTGAAACCATCACCTTCTAATTTTCAACCTCACACCAATGTCTGGTAGTCCTAAGCACAACAAAAAATCAATAGCTCCTCAGCCTTCCTCCACCACTAGCGTTTCCATCCCTTCTCCTTCAGCCAACATTCAGCCACCACCATCAACCCAACACCATTTCCTTTTTTTTTTTTTCCCATCATAGCAGCACTATTAGCTAGCTTTCCTCCTCAGCATCAATTTTTCCTCAGTGCCTATGGTTCCACCATGGGCCACCATATGCATCATCTCTCCGCTAACAGACCCCTCTCCTTTCCATTCCACTGGCCAGCTTTTAATTTCATCGGGGCTACCTTGTTATATCTCCATCGTAACTAAGGGCTACAACAAAACCAACATAGCTTTCCAGCAGCTTCAAGGTAGCAGAACCAAGTTGAGAGCAACATATGAATGACAATAGCAACACGTTTCTTTTTCAGAAATGTCTTTGGTCTTTATTGAAGGACATTGAATCTCACCACCAGCCAAATAAAAAGAGAAGATCTAGTAAAGAGAGAAGCAAATTTGTAGATAAGATGAGAGATAGAACCAAAGCATTGCTATGCATTTTTCTTTGTTTTGCAGAGATGGCGGTGGTCCTTATCGCCAATGCAGGAAGAAAGAGCACAAGGAGATCAAACCGATCCATCCATTTTTTGTCTTCACTGGTGATGATGTATGAACGCACGTGCCATCAATGGTGGCAATGCATGGGACCTACACACTGCCACTGCTCCTCCACTTTTCAAAGTCTTCCAGCACTGGTTCTTTGGTAACGGAAGCCTTTCCAATTGATTCCCACCTCATAAAGTCTATTTATAACCCTAAATTGCTTTTTTGACAAATTGATCAAATTGATAAAATGTTATGAATTTTGGGACAAAACCTCATGTATAAATTTTATGCTATTTGGATTTTGTTTGATTTGAAATGATATGTATTTTGATTTAAGATGATTTGATAATTTGTGTTGGATTGTGATTTTATTTTTTTAAGTTATGATTGATAATTGAATATTGATACATGAATTATGCTTGGGTTTGTGTTGTTTTGTTTGATTTAGTATGAGATTTGAATATAATTCATGAAATTAACAAGATTTTATGTTTTATTGTTGGTATGTGTTGGATTATTAAGCTGGCGAGGGATGAATGAATAGTTTGTTAAGTTGATACCTTGATTAAAATAGTTTAATTAAAACATGTTATTGTGTTTTGCTAAACATGGTCTTAATCTAGTTTTAATAAATTTTCAAAATCTTTGGAAGATATATTTAGCAATAAATTTTGATTTCCCCATATTTTTACCCTCTTGTATTTAATTTATGAAATTATAACCTACACACAATATACTTTTTTGGTATTAAATAAATCAGTTTCTTTCCGTAAAAAAAATAAAATCTTTCTTTCAAAAATATAATTTTATTATAAATTGCATTTGGTCAAATCTCTAAAAAATATTATATTTGCATAAATAATATAAAACAAAATACACGACATAATTTAGCAATTTTTAAATACAAAAAATTCAAGAAAAATAGTTTTGTTTACATCTTTGCATGCATCTCAAAACACCGGTTTATTAAAGACATGAGAATTTGGCTTACATCTCAAAACACCAAAAACAATATTTTGTTTATTTTAATATACAAGATTATGAACTTATACATGAGACCTATTCTCGATATTAAATAAAAAGAAATTTTTTTATTTTATGTGTTTTGACTTTAAAATGGTTAGACTTGACCTCTAAAGCTATGGTCCACTATATTGGGGTGGACATGTTTTAATAATTAAACAAACCAATGGTTAGAAAACACAACAGCGCCTTAGTTTATATAAGATAGATAAACAATGCAACTTACCTCAGATAAAGTGTACTAGGGTTGATACATCCTCCCTAAACACAATCATTCCTCTTATCTAGACTCTAAGATCGGTTTGGGTTACTAGTGACCAAAATACTAGGTGACGATTTCATCTCGCTTTTTTTACTTATAAATAACAAGAATTCCTTGTTTTTCCACCCATATCTTGAAGATCCTTGTAAACCTTGACATATTTAAAAAGAGAAAGAAAACATTGTAGTGGTTTTGGTAGAACAAGAGAAAGCAATGTTGAAATAAATTTTGATGATTGGGTAAAAAAAGGGAGAAGAAAGTTAGTAAATAAGTAAATAAATAAATAATAATAATAATAATAATAATAAATAAATAAATAAATGACAATAATATTAAATAAAAAAGAGGGAAATAAACCGTTAGGTTTCTTTAATAGAGTGGGAGGTTGATTATTCATAGTGGGGAAATGGATTGACAAAGGAGAAACCATTCTGTACATTCTCTTTACTTCTTAAAAAATAGATTGAGAGAATTAGGGAAAGTGAGATTCTAACAGTGAGTGAGGGAGAGAAGGTTTAATTGAAGATCAAGTCTTGAAGGAAGAAGAAAGAATAAGAGTCATGGCTAAGAAGGAAAATCTAGGGAGAAAAAAAAAAGATTGGTAGAAGCATAAGTCAAAGGGTTCTATCACTTCAAAATCTTAAGTAAGTGCTCTAAACAATAGAATTATAACCAATTATGTGATTCTTGAATAAAAAAATGAAAACCCTAAAATTTGTGAAATTAGGGTTTATATAGAATTTGGGTGAAATTGTTAATTCTTGAGAATCTTGGCATGGGATGATGATTATAAGTTATTTATGAAATAAATTTCCATGAATTGAGAAGAAAACTCTAAGGAATCTTAACCTATAGGTTCAACCAATGATAATTTTATGGGGGGGGATGTTCTTATGTTAGATCATGTGTTTTTAGGCCTACCATCATCATATAAAAACAATAGAATGGGTTTTTGTATGCTAATTTGAGAAAGATGAGAAAAATCTCAATTCTTGAATTAGGGAAGTGAGATTCTAACAGTGAGTGAGGGAGAGAAGGTTTAATTGAAGATCAAGTCTTGAAGGAAGAAGAAAGAATAAGAGTCATGGCTAAGAAGGAAAATCTAGGGAGAAAAAAAAAAGATTGGTAGAAGCATAAGTCAAAGGGTTCTATCACTTCAAAATCTTAAGTAAGTGCTCTAAACAATAGAATTATAACCAATTATGTGATTCTTGAATAAAAAAATGAAAACCCTAAAATTTGTGAAATTAGGGTTTATATAGAATTTGGGTGAAATTGTTAATTCTTGAGAATCTTGGCATGGGATGATGATTATAAGTTATTTATGAAATAAATTTCCATGAATTAAGAAGAAAACTCTAAGGAATCTTAACCAACCAATGATAATTTTATGGGGGGGCGGATGTTCTTATGTTAGATCATGTGTTTTTAGGCCTACCATCATCATATAAAAACAATAGAATGGGTTTTTGTATGCTAATTTGAAGAAAGATGAGAAAAATCTCAATTCTTGAATTCTAAGGTCATGCAAGAATTAGGGAACATCATTGATCCTTTGAAATTGAATTAGTAGATAAGTTTAGAATGTGTAATGAAGAAAAAGAAACAAGAGAATTGAACAAAAACCTAGGGAAATAGGCATCCCTAAGTTCGACCAAGGGAAGAAATGGTGGGGAGAGGTTCTTAATTGATTCTTGTGTGTAATTAGGGAAGTAGACATATCAAGAAAGTAGGGAATTTAAGTTAATTTGCATTAAATCTTGATAAAAGATTGAGTTTCATAAATTCTTGAATTTTAAGGTTTTGAATATATTGAGGAAAATAATAACCCCTAATGAAATATTATGAATAGGGAATAGAATTAATCCCTAATGAAGTATTATGAAAAGGGAATAGAATTAAGTGTGAAGATTTGATCTTAAAAGAAAAACTCTTGATTTTAAGGGAGGGAAGAGTTTGGCCAAATGACGGGATTCTTGAATGATGTAAAATGATGAAGTTCTTGAAATTATTGAATTCATGTTGATAAAGGTTCTTAAAAAGTTTTGTATTAATGAAAGAACTTTTGTAATTGTGTAGAATAAATGGATGTATTGAAATAATTTAGGGGCTGATTTGAATTACAATATTTGAAAGGGTGTAAAAGTTGTTATTAATGAGCTTTAACATATAATTTTATGATGTGTTGAAACCCCAAAAAGGTGGAACATGGGTTGCTAAAACAACCCCAAGATTAAAGGAAAAAAATAGCATTAGAGGGACATAATTTTTTAGAGATTTTGGGGCTGCTGTAACAGCCTTAAAAGTCTATGTTTAGGGGGGCTAAATACCCCTCTAAAATGATAACAAGGGAGCTCGAGTGAAAACTTTAAGTGTAAAGTTGTTTAGGGATCAAAAGTGTCTCCAAGAGACTAAAGCAAGGTTGTCATGACAACCCTATTATTGGCTATTAAGGGGTTGATTTGGGCAGCCCTGAAAACATAAATAATGGGAAATTAGAGTCTTGTATAAAGTAATTAAGGTTAGGTAAGTTTAGGTTAAGATATTAGCTAGGAAAAGTCTACATGATTCGGGTTAATGGGTGGTCATGTGAACATGAAATAATGATCTAATTTAGATATGAAAATTGTGCATGCGATTGTATAATAATGCTTGTGAGTTGATAAGAATCATTGAAAAAAAAAATGAATATGAATGTAAAGAATAATGAGATACAATTCTTGATATTAAGAAATAATGTTTAATGATGGACTTGTGTGAAACACGAATTGCGTGACCACAAACTAGTAGAACAGGACCACTAAGAGAAGCAAGTAGGTGTTTACTACCTCATTTCTATCTTTTAAAAAAGATATTTATATTTTGAAATCTATTATTATTATTATTATATGAAGATGTATGAAAGTGAGCATTAAAGTATTCATAGAATTGGAACAAGGCTGAACATGACAGTATGGTGTTATGGGTAAATATGGTGAAATCATATGTGGTTATTATTGTTATTATCATATTGGATAAGGCTAATTCAAAGAGATAAAATAGCTGGTCATATTAGTGGGGGCAAATACATAATAGATAGCCACATGTAGGGGGGCGGGGGAAATATAACTGGCCACAAGAGTGGGAGCAAAGTGGTTAATGGCCGGCCACATGAGGGGGCAAATGTATATAATAGTCTGCCACAGGAGTGGGGGCAAGTATAGCTCATAGCTGACCACATGTATGGTGGCAAATGTAAATTTTAACATTCACTTTGGTGAGAGTTGAGGATGCTAGAAAAGGGTTGACGAACCGAATATAAGAAATTTAAAGTTTTCATGACTTGGTATTGTACTAATGGATAATATCTTTTTGTTAGAAATTAACAATAATAGTGAATATATGTATTTCATTTCTTGTGATTGATTATTTTTGCATATATTGTTTTCTTTCAAGACCTTCTCATGCCTACCATGACTAGAGGATCATCTGCTTGATTTTAGTATTTAGATTTTGGATTTCCAAATGTTTTCTCAAGCATTGTAATAAGGTGTTAGAACCATTAAACTATGTTTTATTTTAGAGTTAAACCTATGTTTTTAGTTAATCATAATGTTTTTATGTATACTTAAAAGTGTTTGGCTACAAGGTATTTGTACATGTTTCTAGAGATGAAATGTCTAATATTGACAGTAAGACTAAGTAATGTGTTTTCTTGGGCTCTAAAGATGACAAGTTTGGTTATAGGTTAAGAAATCTAAAAGAGAAGATAGTTGTTAAAGATAGATATGTAGTCTTCTTTGAAGATCAAACCATTAAAGACTTTGAATAAAAAGAGAATATATAATATACTAATTTTGTTCCTGCTAGTTTGGATTCAAGACTTACTCCACAGTTACCTTTGATGTTTTTTAATAATAAAGGAGATATGTAAAATTATAATAATGGTGGTTTTCCCTTTAAGCTATAAATTAATGATCCTTAGCCAGCTAATGATGATGATGGTGATATTATTCCTAAACATGTTATTCATAAAGCTCTAGATGAGCCACAATTAAAAATGTCCACTAGACCTCATAAGCTTTCACCATATATTCTCCTTGTGAGTATGTGTTGGTTACTAATGGGGGAAAACTAGAATGTTTTGATAAAGCTATGTCACATGCGAAGAAAAATGAATGGCTAAAAGCCATGCAAGAAAAGATGAAATCCTTTCATGAAAACCATAATTTTAAGTTAGGAAAGTTTTCCAAAGGCAAGAGAGTACTCAAGAACAAATTAAAGTTTAGGTTGGAAATTGAAGAAAAATGCTCACAACCAAAGTATAAGGCAAGATTGGTTATGAAAGGTAGGGTATTGATTTGATGAAATATTTTCACTTATGGTCAAGATGTCTTCAATCCAAGTTGTGTTTGGTTTAACTATTAGTTTGAATCTTAAAGTTAAACAACTTCATGTGAAAATTGCTTTTCTCCATGGTGACTTAGATAAGGAGATCTACATGAAGTAGTCTAAAGAGTTTGGATTGAAAGGCAAAGAGCAGCTAGTTTGTTTGCTGAAGAAGAGTTTGTATGGGTTGAAGCAAGCTCCAAAATAGTGGTACAAGAAGTTTGATTCTTTTATGATGTAGCATTGTTATGGTAGAGCCTTAACCTGTCTGTCTCGGTGTATTTTATATGGTACGAACAAAATAACCGTATCTTCTGCCAACATTTCCAGCCATCTCAGTTTGTATATGAGGACATCATCCAACTAATCTGAACACATCTGATAAGCTATGATCACAAGTGTACCATCCCAACTTTTATCCTAAACTCCTAGGACCTACAAGAGCCTTAGCTTCATGCCACTTCTCCCCCCTGTAATTTAATCTAAAGAGTTGGCTTTTGGTTTCCAGTCAACTAACCTCTTAATGTAGCTCCCTCTGTCTTTTATTTCCTTTTCCTTTGTTGTATTCATTTTACCTTCGTTTTCTCTTTTTTCTTGTATCCTGTGGGGTTTACCCCTCTTTTTTTGGTCCTCTTCTTTTAATACATTTAATCTTTTCCAAAAAAAAGTTATGACATAGCCATTTTTGATCATTATGTGTTTATAAAAAGATTTCCTGATGGTAACTTCATTGTTTTCACTCGTTGGCTATAATGCTAAAAAGATTTAGAGTTTGAATGGAGAGTTAAACAAGTCTTTTTCAATGAAATACATAGGACTAGTAAAACAAATTTTTAGCATGAAGATTACTCGTTATAAGAAAAATAAGAAACTTTGGTTATCTCAAAATAGATATGTTTAGAAGGTACTTGAGAGATTCAACATGACTAAATCCAAACCTGTTTGTTCTTTATTTACAAGTCAGTTTAAGCTCATTTTTAAACAATTTCCTTTTAAGTGATGAAGAAATAAATGAGATAAAAAAAGGTTCATTATGTATCTACAATTGATTGCTTGATGTATGCCATAGTTTACACATGGCCATATATAACTCCTGTTATTAGTGTGGTCAATTGGTTGGTAAAGAACATTGGTCAACAATGAAATGGATACTTATGTATCAATTGGTTGGTAAAGAACATTGGTCAACAATGAAATGGATACTTATGTATCTCAAAGGTACTTCTAGTTTTAGTTTATATTTAGTTATAGTAAACCTATGCTAGTGGATGCATAAACACATATATTGTTGATAATGTTAATTCTAGAAAGTCTACTGACACGACCAAAAGATTGATGTGTTCCCCCAAGTGCAGGAGTGTCGAAGTAATAAATAACCCAGCAAGACCGGGGTCGAACCACAGGGAGGTTAATTGTATAAATTATAGATAACAATAATACAACAACAACAATAACAACAACAATAATAATAGTGAAGAAGAAGAGGAAGAAGTTG
>Ga0307516_10009066_pt1 | contig 11143 bp, 14 predicted proteins | sample 19_EM_MG_FD_203310 | JGI IMG/M metagenome (GOLD analysis project Ga0307516, IMG submission 203310) | Populus trichocarpa ectomycorrhiza microbial communities from riparian zone in the Pacific Northwest, United States - 19_EM | ecosystem: Host-associated > Plants > Roots > Unclassified | place...
CTCAAACCGCAGTACCGGTCGTAAACCCCACCGAGGGTGATGAGGATAAGGATGAAGATGGTCTTGAGTACGACTTCCGTTGGCACAGTGATGGTTTTTAGTTAGATTGTGCATGCTGTGTTGCTATGTATGTGTAGTAGGTGGGCGGGATGCCATTGGCGAAATTCAGTCAAGCGCGATTTGATATTGCGCTAGTCCTTAAACGACCTAGCGCGCGCTAGTCCACACTAGTCCGCGCTAGTACCTATAACAGTGGCGTTTATAGGGGGTACCTCTTAAGTGAGATAATACGGTACCGTTTTTCATATCGTCAACTGGAAGTTCCAGGTAAAGTAGCAGCTCTAACCTTTCGCTGTCAACCATTTGTAGCAAGCACCTCTTTAGCTTTAACAAAATTACCACGATTATCGGTCTCACCGTTACCGTCTCAACTCCCATTATACCATTTTCTCTCTCTAAGACGAGGACCCCCTCGTTAACCATAGCCGCAAAGAAACAAATCTCCATGCATCAAACACTGCAAATCCACTTTTCCGCCGGAACCAACCAAATCCCATTCTATTGATCCTCCCCCTTTCCAACCCATACGATCAACTATCAGCATACTAACCGCTCCCGCGTCCACTCCTTCTTCTATCTCTTCTCGCTCCCTGATGCCTCCCGAGAAACGTAGACTCAAAGATCGTCCAGCAAGACCGTCTTGCAAAATAATAGAAGTTGAGAAATCGACAGTCGGGGGTAAGTATTTCCCAACATCACGAACCGCCAGCCAAAAAAGCACCACCTACGATAGTCTCCTTAGACCTGCGAATCCTTCGGCATCTAGCTGTTCTAAGAGTCCCGAACTCCGAATCATTGTCTCCGCATTCTCCCTCTGTTCCTTGGCGATAACGGCAGTCCTAGGCTCGGAGTCGGAGCGCCGCATTCGGTTCACCTTCGCACAGATATCATGTACGAGTGCCTCTACAAAAGATTCTATGTCGTCGATTAATCCCTGGGGCGCGAGGGGCGGGATAGCCTATCCAGCAACATTTTTGCCATGGCGACTGGTGGTCGTGATCGAAATGGTAAGGTACCGCTTGCGCACCATCCCCATGAAGGTGTCACACCAAGCACACAGACTCTTGGAGACTCCAATTTCCACATCGATTGGCACGGGATTCTGAAGATACCGGGAGACGATGACAGAAACCAAGGTGCATTCGCAGTGCACGCTCAACGTCACCTTGTTCGACCGTGAAAGCGGCTGCGGCAGTGAGGGATATTGGAGTCGAACATCGCCTTCGGAGACTCCCCGTTCTGCTTTTAATCGGCTCCATTGATCGAGAATTTCCACGCAGGTCTTGTTTATGGTGACAGTCCTAGGCTGTTGCGCGCGAACCTTGAAACAATTAGCAGTGCAACATTAGACAAGCTGGCTCAGGCACTTACCTCCTGTATCGTCAGCTCGTCCCGTTGCTGCTGACTGAGATGGTTGATCGCCGAAACCAACAGACTAGTAGCGGATGCATAATCGCCGACTTTTCGAATTCGCCGTACGAGCTGAAAGTCCATCATACTATGCATCTCCTCCGTCCAGCCTAGCAGGTAGGCCACGCCGATGGCAAACTTCAAGTCCGGCGGTGACTGGGCGGAAGGAAGCCATCCCAACCATTTTACGATGAAGGACTGCAACGTCGCATCAGGCTTGATTCCTAGACTACCCTTTAACCTCTCCCTCGCCCCGGTGGGCAGATGATCACCACTGCTGATGCCATAGTTCGCCACATTCTTCAAGCTTTTAACTCTTTGCGAGACGTTCTTAATACGGGCCATTATCTTCTTCCGACATTTGTCGATTACTTCAGTTTGCAAGGCGGCCTTGCGTTTCTGCGCGTTCATTGTGGGATGGCGGGCGAGACTAAAAAGTTTGTGCACGTAGCGGTTCTCGTCCTCCGTGAGCGGCCGGTTCTTGGAGTAGTAAAATTTAGGTACCGGATGGATGACAAGCATAGTCGCCGCCACGTCGGATTTCGGCTCGGTAACGAGCAGAAGGGCAAGCAGATCAAGCAGAATCAGATGCTTTGATGGTTTCACGTGCTCCGCGGGGTCAGGACGGGAACCCTCAAGCTTTTCTTCGACGGCCTCCTCTTCATCCTCACTGTCGCCGTCATCACTGTCGCCGCCACCACTGTCGACAGTGGCACCGCCATCGTCAACGACGCTGCCGGCTGAGTTCACAGGCCCTTCGGCCACCGAAGTCCTTGTGGCATCCTCAACGGCGGCGAAAAGGAGACTAGAGGAGGGTGGTGGCGGTGATGTCTCCCGATAGATGGAACAGAAGTTGACTTGGCTGATTGCGAAGATCATTTCGTCGAGACTTGGAGGGTCCGATGACATTTTTGTAGTGAACTCTGCCGTACCGATGGGATCGAAGGTAGGGGACCCTAAACCACAGGTTAGAGACCGGTGGAACAGTGGCATCAGCGATGACATGGGGTAGAGAGTTCGAACCAGTTGATTTGTGGTTGAAACGCCGTTCGAGAGGCTGTTACGTGAAGGGTAACAAGGAAAGCCGGTGATGGGGTTTGCTGTCGAGCAAACTGGAAACGAACCGAACACCGGTAACTGGACACCAGAGTGAGAGACTGGTCAAACAGTGTAGTAAGCAATAACAAGAAGTAGGTGTACGAACTAGAGGTCCTCTGATGTTAGGCCGTTTCGGGTGAGAGTGCTGCGCGAGGGGTTTTGATCGTGGCAAGCGACGATCGTGAAAGTGGTTAAGTTCGTAGACCAAGTAACCAGAGGTGCGCAGCCGGCCCACTGGACACCAGAGCTAAAAGTCAGTCGGTCTGTGACGATAACGGCAACGGAAAGTGGAACGTACGAGCAACAAAAAGCTGGGTGTAGTCTAGAAAAGAGAGTGATGTGTCAAGGAGGGTGAGGACGGAGGACGGAGGACGTGTTGGAAATGTCTTTGTATACTAGCTCCTGTACGGCAGATTGTACTACCTAGATAAAACTCACTGGCTTGGCGATGCAGATCTGATCCTCTAACCTATACCATGTACCCAAGCGTTGACTTCGCACCCCTCTTTGCCAGCTCACCAGAATAATCCTTGACCCTACTTCCACGCCGAGTCCTCACGTCTAGCTGCATCTCGGCCTCTACAGTTCGCAATTCTAGTGTCGCTAGCCATCACCATCGCGGAGTGCTTCATTGCCAAGACAAGTCCTGCGCCGCGCCACGGCCTCTTGGAAGCCTCACGCGGCGCCCCGCCCGCCCTCGCGCTGCACGTCGTCCGCCAAACGGCATCACGATCGTTCCTCTTCTATCTCATCGCCACCACTTCCACCGCTTACCAACCTCACCCGTCCTCCCGTAGTCTTGCTCGCCATCACACTCGTCGTGTTTCCTCGCTATCACACTTGTCGTGTTTACTCGCCATCTTACTCGTCGCGTCTTACTCGCCATCCTACTCGTCAAGTCTTACTCGCTATCACACTCGTCGGGTTTCCTCGCTATCACACTTGTCGTGTTTACTCGCCATCCTACTCGTCGCGTCCCGTCTTACTCGCTTTCGTCCTCGCCGCCGGTATCCTCATCGAGATCGTTCTCCTCGCGTCGTATTGTACAACTTCCCACTGTCTGTGCCTCTGAGAGCTGCGCTAACAATGTCACGAAGCTCACCAATCTACTCACCGCGTCTTACTCGCCATCCTACTCGTCAAGTCTTACTCGCCATCCTACTCGTCAAGTCTTACTCGCTGTCACTCGTCGTGTTGACTCACCATCACACTCGTCGTGTTTACTCGCCTTCCTACTCGTCACGTCGCGTCCTCGCCGCCGGTATCCTCATCGAGATCGTACTCGTCGCGTCGTAATGTACAACTTCCCACTGTCTGTGCCTCTGAGAGCTGTGCTAACAATGTCACGAAGCTCACCAATCTACTCACCGCGTCTTACTCGCCATCCTACTCGTCAAGTCTTACTCGCTGTCACTCGTCGTGTTGACTCGCTATCACACTCGTCGTGTTGACTCGCTATCACACTCGTCGTGTTTACTCGCCTTCCTACTCGTCACGTCGCGTCCTCGCCGCCTGTATCCTCATCGAGATCGTTCTCGTCGCGTCGTATTGTACAACTTCCCACTGTCTGTGCCTCTGAGAGCTGCGCTAACAATGTCCCGAAGCTCGCCAATCTACTCCCCGCGTCTTACTCGCTATCCTACTCGTCAAGTCTTACCCCCTATCACACTTGTCGTGTTTCCTCGCTATCACACTTGTCGTGTTTACTCGCCATCTTACTCGTCGCGTTGCGTCTTATTCGCTATCGTCCTCGCCGCCGGTATCCTCATCGAGATCGTACTCGTCGCGTCGTATTGTACAACTTCCCGCTGTCTCTCCCTCTGCGAGCTGCGCTAACAATGTCACGAAGCTCGCCGATCTACTCACCGCGTCTTACTCGCTATCCCACTCGTCGCGTTTACTTGCCATCATACTCGTCGCCTCTCACTCGCTATTGCCCTTGCTGCCGGATTGATGTCGTTCTCATCGCGCCGTGTCTTATCCTCCAATCTCGCTTTGTTTCTGACACTCGCCGTGTGATGCTACCCACGTTAGGAACAGCATTACAGGCGATGATGTGATGGATGTGGTGATGGATGTGACGCTGGGTGCTTGCGCTGGGTAAGCTAAGTGTGGTAGTATATATAGATGTAGATTAGATGTATTGAATAGAACTGGATTGAGTCGCAATGCCTGGAACCAGCTGCGTGTTTGTAAATCTTTGCAGCAACATTCAGTGGCTTGCCTGTCGCGTCCGGATGCCGCGATCACTCCGTTGCCTACGTATGGTGGCCATGGCACGTGTCGTCCGGATCCTTTTTGCCTTGACACTTTGCGTCCGGACGCAAGGTGCCGTGACAGTTGCGTCTGGAGGAGTAGTGCCGTGACAGCGGCGTCCGGACGCAGTCGCCATGACAGTTGCGTCTGGAGGAGTGGTGCCGTGACAGCTGCGTCCGGACGCAGTCGCCGTGACAGTTGCGTCTGGAGGAGTGGTGCCGTGACAGCTGCGTCCGGACGCAGTCGCCGTGACAGTTACGTCTGGAGGAGTGGTGCCATGACAGCTGCGTCCGGACGCAGTCGCCATGACAGTTGCGTCTGGAGGAGTGGTGCCATGACTGTTGCGTCCGGACGCAGTCGCCGTGACAGTTGCGTCTGGAGTAGTGGTGCCGTGACAGCTGCGTCCAGACGCACGGTGCCCTGGCAACCTGCGTCCAGAAGGCAAATGCCCTGACACTCCTCGTCCGGACGCAAGGTGCCCTGGCAAGCTGCGTCCGAACGCACATTGCCGTGGTAGCTGCGTCCGGATGCAGGTGCACGGGCTACTGCGTCCGAACGCACATCGCCTTGGTAGCTGCGTCCGGATGCACGGTGCCCTGGCGCGCTGCGTCTGGGTTAGCGAGGTGTCGTCCACTGCGTCTCGAGCGCCCAGTGCACCCGGACGCAGTGGACGCAACTTTTTTTTTGCTTTGCTCCGTGGCAGCAAAGCGGAACCCGTGTGACCCATAGAAGCTATGGGAACGACGAGGTTTGCAGCAGCACCGTATCTTGCCGTTGGTACCGGTCAGTACGAGCACGCTCTGGGCCTAGGCCCACGTCCACCTTGGCTTTGGCTGGTGCGTGCGTGAGTGAATTCCTCAGGACAAAGAGACCGGGTCGGCGCGTACACGTCCGCTCAGAAACAAAGAGAACGAGTCGATATGCACGTGAGCATCCACAAGGGGCGTGAGAGTCTAGACGGGAGACGAGAGTGGAGTCAGGACCTCAGCAGCCAAAGTGGTTGAAGGGGACTGACTCCGCGGCAGTGAAGTGGAACCCCGTGTGACCCATAGAAGCTATGGGAACGACGCGGTTCGAAGTGGCTGCCGTATCTTGTCGTTGGTACCGGTCAGGACGAGTACGCTCTGGGCCCTTACCGGCCCACGTCCACCTTGGCTTTGGCTGGTGCGTACGTGAGTGGATTCCCAAGGACAAAGAGTACGGATCGATATGCGCTTGCGCATCATCGACAAGGAACGCGGGTTGGTATGCGCTTACGCGCCCCCAGCTCGGAGGACAAAGAGCACCGAAGGGAATGCAAGGGGAAGGAATGATGCGACTCCTCCACGACGGATGTGGCCGGCATGGCCGGAAGATAAACGGCTGCGGCACGCCGCGACGAAAGAGAGGACACGAAAGAGAAGACACGAAACACTGAACACCGAACACTGAACACGGCCACCATGTTGTCGGGCCTGCGTCGACCTCCGCCGAAGCGATACACGCAAGCCGTCGGGCAGCCGCCGGGCATGTGTCGACCTCCGCCGAAGCGATACACGCAAGCCGTCGGGCAGCCGCCGTGCATACGTTGATCTCCGCCGAAGCAATACACGCAAGCCGTCGGGAAGCCGCCGGGCATGCGGGTGAGCCGAATATCGAACCGAACCCCTTAGATCATTCCGCTGTGAATCCCTTATCGGTGGGCGATAACGAGAGCATATTTCATGTGAGGTTTTATATATCTTCTGTATGATAATTTGGGCGCCCGCGAAGACCGCGCGTCCTAATGTCTCCTTTGTGAACTCTCGGAAAACTTGATTTGTTCGATACTACCGTGACTCCGACGTTGACCAGACGTTCCAGTCTCACACCTCTGCCCTCATCCTCCTTGCTAGCCGACTACTTGACTGCATCGCTGACCTATGTTCGTACCTGTTGCAGAACCGCCCTGTTAGCCATCGCTGGCCTACAACACGTACGCGTTCCATAACCGCCGTTTCTGCCATCGCCGTCTTATGGCTCGCACATGTTGCTCGTCTGCCCTCATCCTCCTCGCCGGTCCACTGCTCATACGCGTTGCTTGTCTGCCCTCATCCTCATCACTGGCCTACTGCACGTACGAGTTGCTCGTCTGCCCTCATCCTCCTTGCCAGCCTACTACTCGAGTCTCAACCGTACCGCTGACATACGTTTGTACGTGTTGCAGAACCGCGCCGTTAAGTATCACGGGTCTACTGCTCGTACGTGTTGCTGATCTGCCCTCATTCAGCTCGCTGGCCTACTGCTCGTATGCGCCTCTTGCCTAGCCTCATTTCCGCTACACAACGTTCGTACGTGTTGTAGAACCGCGCTGTTTCGCATTGCTGCTCCACTTTTATCTGCACTGCACCTTCTGCCCTTTTCCGCCCCCGTAGCTGATCTTTACTTCGCGCTGATATTTGGGACGTTGAACTTCGTGTCATAATGGGTATATAGATTTTAAATACAATAATAGTTATTTCTATGCGATCTTCAGAGTGACGTAGATAAGTCGTGGAAGAGCTTGATCAACTGCGCGTAGACGCACTGAAACAGTAGTAATTGCGGGTAGAAACTGCTCCCGTCGCACACATTGCTCCTGTAAGCTTCCCTCCCTAGCTTTGGTAGCTTTGGTAGCTTTGGTATGCTAGCTTCGCTAACATGGCCGTTGCTTCGGTAAGCTTCGCAAGCTTTCCTAGCTTCGGTAGCGAGCGCATCGGTAAGTCGAGAACGTCGGCAAGTCGAGAAGTAACGCACTAGTGGGCGCTAGTGCACTAGCGTGCTCTAGGCCGCCGGTGATATTTTTTTTTGTGTCCTCGTTGTCATGACGCCCAAGAGCTCACGCTGTGGTGCCCAACAGAAACAAAAATTATTGTGACTTACTTAGCGAGTTTTCTCCAATTGATTAAGACTTAAAATGATCCTGAACCTGAGCTATAGAGCTACCTAAGTACAAACACCTTCAGGTCATCTTTCTCTTCAGCATCGCCACCATCATCAGTGTCTGAACCACTCTCTCCAAGTTCAGCGCACTCTGTCTCCAGTAGTTCTATCTCCCCCTTCAACTTTTGGAACCGGGCCAGTTCCTTCTTCTCCTCCTCTTCCAGTCTAGCTACAGACTTCCAGCTTGCCTGTAGCTTTTTGCCCTCTTGTTCCATGGTCCAGTACTTCTCCTTTTTTGTAGTCAACTCCTGCACCCGAAGATCCAACTTGGCGGCCTTTTTCTTCCACCTTTGTAGCTTGCCCAACTGCGTACACCGTGAGCCAGCCTCAGCCTTTATTGATATGCTCATTCAGACTTTTCTTGTCTTTGAGGACGACACCTTATTCTGGAATCCTCCGTCGGCATTTGGGCTTTGCTTCTCGATTGTCGTATCGCTGGGTTGCAGCTCCAAGTCGCTCTTGTACAAAATCCCACTCATGGCCAAATGTAACCCCCGTATTCTTGAACTTTTCCATGACATGTTTTATTCTCCAAGTCCTTGGTGAATTACTGCCTAGTAGATCGAGAGACACTGATTGGAAGAGGTGTTCCAAGGAATGCTGGTCGCGGGGCGTAGTAATCGCATAGATCTCAGTAGGGGACATGGACGACAGGGCGCGCGGGGGTGGGGTTGAAGGTCGTGGTGGGACCGGGTCACTAACGGCTGTAGGTGTAGGAGTTTTGAGGGTTCGACGTAGGGCTCTAAAGTCCAAGGGGACTAAGCCTGTATTCCAGAAACCTCTTCGAATATTTTCTGGTGTAAAGGCAATCTCTTGTGCCTCAACATACAGCTTGTAGAAGTTGCCCTTCCAGACTCCCTTTTCTCTGGACTGCATTCATCGGTGAAGAATATTCGAATATACTGCCTTCCGAGGTGAAAAAATTGAAACATCGAGAGGTTGCGAGAAGTGGGTGGTATGAGGAGGAAGACAAACAGGCAACACCATGTAGTCAAGACAGGTAGACAAAAATTCTCTATTCATATGGGAGATATGACCATCGAAGATAAGCATCCACCATTCGCCAGCAGCCTTGATCTCAGAGATACTGCCAGGCCCGAAGTGGCGTTTTAGCCATGCTATGGCCTTGCTGTTGTCTGTCCAGCCATTGGGTGAAACTCCAAAAAGGATGTTGCTAGACACATCATCCATCTTCGAAAACCACGAGTCCTGCATCCCGTTTATCGCCTTCATGATGATCGTGGAGTCGTGGTAGAATCCATCCGCGCAGATACAACAGATGACCGTAGCAAACTCGCGGGACCCATCTTGAACAGATGTGCCAGGTGGGAGTTGTAGATCCTTCATATCTGCTGGAAAAAGACGCCCATCGGTGCTTCGAGGATGTCGAATAATTTCCAAAACTCGTCGCGATTGCGTATTTCCCATCACGAACCTGGTCTCATCGACGTCATAGGTGTTTCGAGGCTTGACTTTGTGCTCAACCACTACCTTATATAGCTATATTCATGTCAGTAAATTCCCGTATAGTTGGTTATTTAGCTCATACCATTTCGAAGAACAGCTCAAGAGCTGCGAAATTGTTTCCATGCGCCCCTCTGATCCTGTCTAGCTGCTGACTCCACCGTGCTTTCACTTCTGGATGTCGTTTTTAAAAACTGTGTTCGATCCATTGAGGGCTAACGGTTGCCTCCGGGTCTCGCTTTCGCAGTATCTTTCCGGCTAGGGCAGTGACATCCTTCACGCTCAGAGGAAATCCAGTCCTTTGCAGAATATCACAGTACCATACTAGGATTCCCTCCTCTGCGTTGTTCAACAGTTGACGCCCCTTGTTGTAGTCTTCTGCCGACCGTCTTCCATGGAATCTGTGTGAGAAGGTTGACCGTGGCATTTCCGCAGCTGTTGCAGCACCGGTCTGGGTTGAAATGATTCCTGAGCTGTACATATCGAGTGCTTCTTGAAATCGAACGCATTCTGGAAGAGTCTCCTTGTTTGTGTTCGACATGGTGATATGCTGTAGGTGCAAGAAAGAAGCTCTCTGTCCGCGCATTTCGTGTGGATTTACCCCTGAAGAAAAAAGAAAATATATCTATACCTAAATATCACTCGCGCCAAGAGTACACTAGTGCACTAGCGCCCACTTGGCGCGCTAGTTCTCGACTTACCGACGTTCTCGACTTACCGACGCGCTCTCTAAGAATTAAATTTTTTACTGATGCCATTGGTGATAAACTACCCCTTGGTTAGTACAGATGCATTGGACGAGTGTGTACTCTTGCCGTAGATATCCTTTTGATCTCTGCATTACTGTATAATTTGAGAGTCTTTCAGTAGAGCGCTTCTCTTAAATCGTGCCATATTTGTAGCATTGTTTCGCCCTGGATGACATCCGCCGAGTGACCTTGTCTTGTGCAAACCACATACCTGGTCAATTGGGAAATATCTCCCAATGGGGGGAAGAAAATGAACTTGGTCGATGACGGGTGCTGTGCCTTGTTCATGTTTGTAGAAGTCATCGAGATATCGCAGTGCCCTTTGCAGGTTCTTTTCGCTGGCTGGTTGTAGCTTTTTCAACATCACAGGTTCGGGAACAGATTGACTCTTGGAGTATCCTTGAGCTTCCAGTCATCGCTGCTCAGCTTCCTTCTGCCTCCGAAGTTTATAGGCAGACATGATGTTTGGTTGAAATGGTAGCACAGGTTGTGTGAAGATACACCGACAAATACTGATGCTGGAGGGAATAGGTGTACGTTCGGCGGGAGGTGGTAGGATATGCCCCAGAGGGTGTGGAAGAGGTACCTATATGAATTCCAGCACGATTGCCTGCCCGGACAGCAGACGGGAAAAACGGATAAAAATGTTCACCGCCATAGTCTAGATAGGCTGTATGCGAGGATGATTAAACAAGGGAAAAATCCGGCTTCTACCTGCTGGGCATCTGAGAACCCTCACTTGAGGTCGAGCTTGACTCATTCGTCAGCCTTCTCATTTTCTGGGACCCCCTTGTGTGGTGGGCACCATGGGGTTTCGATGGTGATGTCTGGCCTGGCTCTCTGCAGCACCACTATGTGCTTTCTGGGGGGACGGGATGTCGGTCAAAGTGGGGCAGCCTCCAAGGCCCCCTGCTCTCCATGTTCTTCCCAAACATGTTAAGCGCCATCTGTCGGAGGCGTGTACTAATGTGCAAAATAACCCCTTTTAGGGTATTTAGTTTCACGCTAATTCTGACATTTCGCTAGTTTTCACGTCGGTGGTGTAGTTTAGTGGTATACAATTACCACACCGCTTGAAAACTAGCAGAATGTCCGGATTAGCGCGAAACTAAATTCCTTCAAAGAGGTTATTTTGCAAAATAGTATGTATCTATGCGCCTCCGACA
>Ga0307516_10009067_pt1 | contig 11143 bp, 13 predicted proteins | sample 19_EM_MG_FD_203310 | JGI IMG/M metagenome (GOLD analysis project Ga0307516, IMG submission 203310) | Populus trichocarpa ectomycorrhiza microbial communities from riparian zone in the Pacific Northwest, United States - 19_EM | ecosystem: Host-associated > Plants > Roots > Unclassified | place...
GGCCCGGGCTCATAACCTGAAGTTTGAGCTAACTGCGGAAGTGGGGTCGTTTGGAAACTAGAAGATTCGATGCGGGGATTGGACACGTGACTGAGCTAGCGATTGCTTGAAGACTTTTTTCTTGACCATGCATCAGAATAAAGAAATGTGCTAGGCTACATATACCCATCTGAGAGAGCGACAAAAATAGTACAAAGGAGACAGTCGGTGTAATTATTCCTCCGATATCCATCCCAGGTTGCACCGGTGCGGCACTGTTGTGGGTTGCGCCGGCGGCACTGTTGTGGGTTCCGCAGTGCCCCCGCCGTAAATTCCTCCGCGCCACCACATATCCAATCTATCCCACTGAACATAGGAAATAGGTATGACAGCGCTACTTTTAACAGATGGCACCTACGACAGCCGATTGGATGTGATTTCCATTCCAGCCACATGTCAGTATATACTGCATGATGACCTGTTATATCTTATCGACCCAAAGGATCAGTACTTCCGGCTAGTCCTTAGCAGTCAGGAGTTACGCAAGCAGCAGCTAGTGATCGCCTACGACGAGACTCATTGTGGATTTTATCGAACCTTCAAATGGCTTTCCAATTTCTACTGGACTTCTATGGCCAAGGACATCGCAGCATATCTCGCCCACTGCCCTGTCTGCTTGCTCAATAAGCCGACCTGGCACAAGCCCTACGGTAAATTGTCATCTATAACCTCTCCATCGGAGCCATTTGATACAATTACAATCGATCTTATTATGGATCTCCCTTCATGCACTCGGGAAGGCTCGGATAAAAAATTCGACATGATCATGACAGTGACCGACAAGTTCAGCAAGGCAGTGCGTTTTATCCCCAGGAGAAAAGACTGGTCTGCCAGCTCCTGGGCCATCTCCTTCTACGATGACGTTGTTCTCAATGGCTGGGGTTTCCCACGAACTATTATCTCTGATCGAGATAGACGTTTTCTTTCAGGACTCTGGCAAACCTTACTGTCCTCTGCGGGAGTAAACAGCCTTACGACGACAGCGTATCTGTTACACCTGAGTATCTAGAGTACGTAGCAATAGGGTAGAACGTGACTAGCAGGTGACGGATGATGATCCCGGAGTCTAGGTGGGAGTTAAGGGAAAGGAGATTAGCTTACGGCCGAGACCGGCCATAAGGGGTAAACTCTGGGATGAGGGGTCGAAGTGCCAACGAAGCGGATGAGCTAGGGAGACACTGGTTGGGCTCTCAAATGAGAGGAACCACATACGATAAGTCTGGGTCCCTGCGGGGAGAGACCTCGTACGTGCGGTCTGGAGCTAGCACCCCGCCCGACGGCATGGAGAGTTCATCTCCCTTATCTACACCCCGGCCATGACCAATGGATCACCCAAGGGGCCTATGCGCCTCGGGGGAATCCAAACCCGAGTCACCACTTCTCACACTACCGCTCTCAGAATAAAAAGAGAGAGATTCTTCCTCCCGGCGAGAAAAAATCCTCAGCACGAACATCCCCAAATACTACCACCGAACCCACACACAAGATCTAAGATTATTCCGCTGTTAATTATCGAAAGTAGCCTAATTACCTTTGATTCTCTCTACACTCCGGTTACGATACCACACCAGTGTCACACTATAATCTTGATCTCAAGATCACCCTACTTTCATGACGTACTTCAACGATACCTACTTCGAAGACGACCTCTATCTACTCGAACTATCTACCTTCTTGGAGCCCAAGTCTCAGTACTCCTTCGACTACACATTCCAATCAATCGATAGTGAGTTAGCCAACTACGAACAGTGGGATACATTCAGCGACGGACCCATTCCTACTACCTACCAAGAAGGCGATCACGAGCCCTGGAACTGGTATACACAATACTGGTTCAACTGCGCCCACAACCACACAAACGCCGAATTTACAGAAAACGAGCTCCGAGATCTCTGTGACTACTATTTCACCGACGATGAAATGATCTACACAGGACACATCCTCCACCTCTATTAAAATGTCCACCACCTCCGATTACAACATGCTTCGTCTGGAAGCGCCCCGCGGGCTGCTGCAAATCACCAATGACGAAGAAACAGAAGTGGAAACCCTGGAAATCGCTAACCCGGTCGGATGGATACGGGTGATAACCAACCACCAGCAACAGGCCGAGCCAGACCTCTGCCAGCTGATGGACGTCTGTGGCAACACGTTGTACCATACGGACCGACGCATCAGACGGATCGAAGCCGCCTACAACCGACTGGCGCAGGGAGCCCAATACGTCTACGAACAAATGGAAGCCAAGGAACAGATCTCAGGAGACTGGGTAAGAAATGAACTGATGGTATCCGCTAATGCATACCAGGCATTTACCAGACAGGTCTGGGAAGCTATTATCGAGCACTCCACGACGAGTGACCTACATCGGGTGCACGAGGCAACACAAGTAGCCCAGATGCACGATGCAGTAGCTTTCCTATCGGAAGCAAACCTGGCTCGAAACGTCCACCTAATGGAGTTCAAAGGTAACGTAGAAAAATGGGCTGCTGACCACCAAAGAAAGGTAGAAATACTCGAACAGCAGCGAAGAGAGGACCAAGGCCAAATGACCGGCCTGGAGCAACAGCTGGCCCAAGCACAAGACGAACTGTTACAAGTAGCAACTGCAATTCCCCTACCCGCAACACCGGTCGAACGGACCCAGCCCACGTCAAACCCAGGGGCACCGCCAACCCGACTGGTGCTGGGGAGCCCCTTATTCGGAGGAACCCAACAACGACGACAAAGGCCCCCGGCAGTCCCAGCTTCAAGCCCGCCGCACAGACCCCAAGGCACGGGAGGAGCAGGAAGAGGTGACCCCCCACCAAGACCTCCACAGGGAAGGGCACCACCCTCGCCTTCGCCCCCTCCTAGCGAAGACAACAACGATCTATACGAACGAAACTTACCAACAGAAAGATCCCCGCCAGGGGCAAGGGAACCCACCCAGGACCGACTGGCAACCATGCTCACGCCGGAGGAAATAGCCCAGCTAGTAGGAGCCAGGATTGCGGCAGCACAAGCCGTGGGGCAGCCAGAAAGAGGAACCCGGGTACACACCTCAAGGGTCAAGATGGAAAATCCAGACAAGTTCGACGGGAAAAGCTCGTCCACCTTCAACCAATGGTAGGAATTGGTCACGATGTACCTGGGATTCTACCCGGAAACAGTCGACCGGCAAAAAATCGCCTGGGTCGGAACCCTTTTAACCGACACCGCCCTGGTATGGCACCTCCACCGATACCGAGAACTGGGGGAAAACGACACCTGGTTTCTACTCCGTGGCGATCCGAACGGAGTCCCGAAACGAACAAGAAGCGGCGGACGCCCAACTCAAGCTAGGACAGCTCAAGTACCAAGGATCCATCCGAGCTTACCTGACGGAGTTTTGAGCGCTCAATAACTTCGCACAGGCCACAGGGGAGGTACTAAGGGAAAAAGTGGACCTGGCTATGCCCGACGCAGTGCTAGATATGCAATTCGCCCATTACCTCGAAGACTTCGCGGACGATGAAGGCTTCCTACAAGCCACCCACCAGGCTGGCCTACAGGTGGAAAAAAAGAAAGCCCTAAAAACGGCTAAAGAAGCGATGCGTGCCGGACCCGCCCCAACCAAAGAAGGAAGGAAGGATGACCGACACAAGGACGGCCAAGGAAAACGGCCTCCTAAGCAAGAAGAAACTCGGGAGCCAAGGCGAAACGAAGTCCGGTCACCCAAGAAAGACTGGGGATCCACGGGAGCCGCCCTAAAGGGAGTACCACAGAACGAAGTGGATATCCACAAAAAAGACCGAGACAACTGCTGGCGATGCGGAAGGCCCGGTCATAGGACCTACGACTGTTTTTCCTTCCAGTCAGTTCAAGGAACAGCGCTGCCACTGGCACCATGGAAGGTAGCAGCCGTTGCCCCCACGAATGAACCCATGAGGAAAAGAAGGTGAGAAGAGGAGCCTGAAAGCATCCCAGCCCCCAAACAGCAAAAAGTGGCCGCGGTCGAAGAAATGATCACAGATCTACCTCTCTGGGCGGAATCAGACGAATCGGATTTTTGAGGAACTCCGTCCCGGCGCAACATCAGCAAAAACTTGAAAAATGCTCCCGGTGCTCCCGGTGCTTCCGTAAGCTTTATTAAGCTTTATTAAGCTTCGGTAAGAGAGAAGTTATATTTTGCTCCCGTAAGGATTTGGAAAAAAATAATCTCTTTTATTTCAACTAAAACAGCGAGAAAGGAAATTTAAAATTTGTGTCTCACTTCGAAAAAAAGCAATATACCTCAACTTTTCATTTTTTTGCTGATGAAGACGGAGTTGTTGATTTAATATGCGGCACTATGGGAAAAAAATGGCTGACCCGCACGATAATTTCCATGGTACTCCACTTGGACGGGAAACGCCACCCGGTAAGAGTGCTTCTGGACACAGGCTGTTCAATACCCCTCATCATCCAACAAACGGTCGAGAAGCTGGGAGTGGAATATGAAGCCCACAAGAGATCTCGAACCATTGAAAGCTTTACAGGAGAAGCAGTTAGAAATGCAGGTCAATATTTTACAAAACCCCTGCGACTACAGCATAGGAACCATTTCACCAATGAACAATTCGAAGTCTCGCCAATGGAAGAAGACCTTGACCTGTTTCTCCCATTTAAATGGATCGAGCGACACCCGCCGCAAGGAGCCTGGACGTCGGAAGAAATAAGGTATAACAGTGCTCGATGCCTGGAAGAATGTATCAAGTTTGGAACAAACCCCTTCTCTCTGACCTGGGACGAGTCAGTACTACACGAAAAGGAGGCCCAGCTCGTCGGATACGTATCAATGGTCAAAGGAAACGAGGACCCACTAGCAGATGTGCCAAAGGAATTCTGGCAATATCTGGGGATCATGGGGAAGGAAGCAGCCGACGCACTGCCACAACACCGCCCGTACGACTGCAAAATCGAGCTCAAGGAAGGAACCACGGCACCCTGGGGACCATTTTACCCACTTTCCGAGGTAGAACTTCAAACCCTCAGAGAATGGCTAAAAGAAATGGAGAAAACAGGCAAAATCAAGAGATCCACCTCACCAGCGGGGTCCCCCATCCTGTTCATACCCAAACCCAATGGTCGAGGGCTGCGGTTGTGCGTCGACTATTGGAGGTTGAATGCCATCACAATACCAAATAGGTATCCGCTCCCGCTAATGCAGGAACTACAAGACTGAGTACAAGGCACTCGATGGTTTACAAAGATGGACCTAAAAAATGGATTGAACCTCATCCGAATCCGAAAGGGAGACGAATGGAAAACTGCCTTCCGAACCCGCTACAGACTGTACGAATTCCAGATAATGCCATTCGGTCTGACAAACACCCCATCAACCTTCCAGGACATGATGAACCACGTCCTGTCCGATGTACTTGATGTTGGAGTTTTGGCATATATGGACGACATCCTGGTGTACGCCAAAACAGAGGAAGAACACGACCGGCTCATCAGAAAGGTTTTGGAACGGCTACAACACAACAGATTAGCCATCTCCCCCGAAAAATGCGTATGGAAAGCTGAGGAAGTGGAGTTCCTGGGGTACGTCATCGGACGAAATGGGATTCAGATGAGTCAGGACAAAGTGGAAGCGATACTGTCATGGCAACAACCAACGTCGCTCATGGAAACCCAGTCATTCCTAGGTTTTGCCAACTTCTACTGACGCTTCATCCGGGATTACTCCAAAGTAGCATGTCCATTAACCGAGCTAACCAAGAAAACAGAAAAATGGTCCTGGAACCCAGAAGCGGAAGCCGCCTTCCAAGAATTGAAAAACTTGTTCACCCAGGCACCAATCCTGGCCCACTTCGATCCCATGAGACCAGTCATCCTTGAAACCGACGCCTCGGACTTCGCGATAGGAGCGGTCTTATCCCAACGAGACGATGACAACCGCTTGCACCCAGTGGCATTCCACTCTCGGAAGTTCCAACCCACGGAAATCAACTACGACATCCACGACAAAGAGCTTCTAGCCATCGTCGATGCCTTCAAGCATTGGTGGTGATAGTGTGAAGGAGCGGAGAACCAGATACATGTGTTTACGGACCATCACAACCTGGAGTACTTCACAACAACAAAATGCTCAATCGACGGTAGGTCCGTTGGGCGGAACAGCTAGCCGGCATAGACTTCTTGACTCAACTCAGAGAAGGGGTATCAACGGACGGAAACTACCAGCAGGCTTGGGAACAAGCGAAACAGGATGCGGCGGCAGGAGAACGGTCGCCGAAGGACCGAAAGGTCAAGGAAGGAATACTGGAAATCCGTGACGAGCTACTCTACAGGAAGGACATGCTCTGGGTCCCGGAAAACAAGCGCCTCATCAAAGCAATCCTGGAATCGGAACACGACACCAAGGCCGCCGGGCACATGGGGCAGGACAAAACGATCGAGCTCATCCGGCGAAACTTTTGGTGGCCAAAAATGAACGAACGGATAATTGACTTCGTCAGAAGCTGCCCGGAGTGTCAGTGCAACAAGGCTTCCCGACACCAACCATACGGACTAACATCGCCGTTGGAGCTACCCTACGCCCCATGGCAATCAATAGCAATGGACTTCATCACGGAACTACCGCTGTCAGAAGGATGTGACCAGCTTTGGGTAATTATCGACCGATTCAACAAAATGGCGCACTTTCTCCCACTCAAGGAAAGACAGCGGCCGACCTGGCAAAAGTCTTTGCAAAGAAAATCTGGAGGCACCACGGGACGCCAACGGACATCGTGTCCGACCGAGACTCCCGATTCACATTGAAGGTCTGGAAGGAATTCCTAGGACTATTGAAAATTCGACCCCGAATGTCAACGGCCTTCCACCCGCAAACGGACGGTCAGACGGAACACCTTAACCAGACAATTGAGGCGTACCTCTGGGCATTCGTCACCCGAGAACAGAATGATTGGGTACCCCTCCTACCGATTGCTGAATTCGCTTACAATAATTCAGTCACAATAGGAAACGGAATGTCACCGTTCTATGCCAACTACGGACGACATCCAGCCACAATCGATCCCCCAGACGATATATCAGAACCGCTAAATCCAGCCAGCACAGTCTATGGCCACTGGATGCAGTCGGTGCACGAGCAATCGCGAAAAGGGTTGGAAGCAGCGCAGGAGCGGATACGCCGTTACACCGACCCGGACCGGAGGGAACCCCCAGCCTACCAAGTAGGAGACCTGGTAATGCTCAACGGGCACAACATCAAAACACGCTGCCCCTCAAAGAAACTGGACCACAAGAACCACGGCCCCTTTCAGATCGAAAAAACCGTCTCCCCACTGGCCATCCACCTCACACTGCCCCGGAAATGGAAGATACACAATGTCTTCCACGTCTCGCTGCTCGAACCCTACCGAACCAGAGAGCACCTAGCACCACTGGACCCTTCAAAGGTACTCCGAGAGGCTGACGACATCGAGCAATCGGAGGAATACGATGTGGACGAAGTTATGTCTTCGGTCGAACGCGGCCGAGGGAATAACAAAGGGTCCTTTACCTCATCAAATGGCTCGACTATCCAGAACGCAAGGACTGGACGGAAGAGCCATTCGACAACTTCTCGGTAGGCGGTCTGGGGAAACTTCGAGAGTTTCATCAATGGAACCCAGACGCGCCAAGGGACTACCGACTCGCCGACGCCTAAAGAATCGGGAAAGACCTGCCTCTCAGATGCAAGAACTCGTCAAGGGATATCTCGGGTTCGGTCGGACAAGAGCCATAGGCATTTGGTACGACACACCTCTGTATGTACACCTACGAGGGACAAAAGGCAGCACCCAGGCACGAACCCCCAGTCAAGAAGGTCACTCGTTCCATGTGTCCCACATCCGGAAAAATGTCATATACTCTTGCCCGCGATCGACCAACCTATCCGGAGACGACCGGAACGATTCCGTGTTGGGATAAGCACTGGCAGAACGAAACCATCAACAGGTGGTGGACCCTGGTGACCGATGGACACCTCTGTGTGCACACCATTGGCTCATCCGGCTTGTTCGGGCTTGGTCACTCCTTCCACGTGCCCCAGCCAGAGGTCGCCAGGATGCGCACTGGGAAAACTGGTGCTTTCGTCTCTACAAAAACAGCTGCCCAGCGGGGATCATCGACAGTATGAGTACGTACCGGCCTACTCAGAGGGCCCAGCCATCTCGACGGATTACAGAGGGTCTCCGAGGGGACTACATGCCCTGATCCGGTGGCTGGGAGGGCTGCAGGGTTGGAGCACTACAGTCCGTAATGCTGAAGGAACTTCAGCGTTGAAAGAACCTTAGAGTCAGAAAGAGATGGGCTACTCAGATAAGAAAGTGTCAGCGCTCGGGACGAGGCTAAGGGGGAGGGGAGGTAGTGTTACACCTGAGTATCTAGAGTACGTAGCAATAGGGTAGAACGTGACTAGCAGGTGACGGATGATGATCCCAGAGTCTAGCCGGGAGTTAAGGGAACGGAGATTAGCTTACGGCCAAGACCAGCCGTAAGGGGTAAACTCCGGGATGAGGGGTCGAAGTGCCAATGAAGCAAATGAGCTTGGCAGACACTGGTTGGGCTCTCAAACGAGAGGAACCACGTACGATAAGTCTGGGTCCCTGCGGGGAGAGACCACGTATGCGCGGTCTGGAGCTAGTACCCCGCCCAACGGCATGGAGAGCTCATCTCCCTTATCTACACCCCGGCCATGACCAATGGATCACCCAAGAGGCCTATGCGTCTCGGGGGAATCCAAACCCGAGTCACCATTTCTCACGCTACTGCTCTCAGAATAAAAAGAGAGAGATTCTTCCTCCCGACGAGAAAAAATCCTCAGCATGAACATCCCCAAACACTACCACCGAACCCACACACAAGATCTAAGATTATTCCGCTGTGAATTTTCGAAAGTAGCCTGATTACCTTTGATTCTTTCTACACTCCGGTTACGATACCACCCCAGTGTCACAGTATCATCCAAGTGCTGATGGCCAGTCAGAGAGGACAAATCAGACTCTCGAAGTGATACTGCGCTATATGGTCAACACAAGCCACTCAGACTGGCTGGCCAAGCTTCTTCCGCTGCAGGCAGCCTGCAATAACATGGAGTCGGTATCCACGAAAAAATCACCGAATGAGCTGATATATGGCAAGAAGCAATGGACAGCTCTTGAAATATCTACCATACCACTACCAATGCCACAGGTAGCAGTCCCACTCCATGAACTCAGAGTTGTAATGCAGGAGGAAGCGGCTACCACTATTGCGATCGCGTAGAAAGCAATGACCAAGCACTACGATAAAAAGCATGTCTCACTGGATTTCTCCACTGGCTATGCCTTTTTACGTCTGGGTGCAGACTATTCCATCCCTGCTGTACGAAAGCAGAAGTTTGCCCAACAGCGCATCGGTCCTTTCAAGATCCTTGAAGTAGTCGGGAAAGGGAAGGTCTACCGGCTGCAGCTTCCCCCCCACTATGGAATCCACCCTGTTATCTTGGTTGTCCACTTGGAACCAAGCCCAGCTCCAGGATTGGACCCTTACAATCGGCCCGTGCCAACTAATGACATGGCTCCCATGGTCAGCCCTGAAGGAGATCCAGAATGGGAAATTGAAGCCATTGTCAACAAGCGGACTTCCAGGCGAGGACGTAAGAGGAAGACCGAATACCTTGTCCACTGGAAGGGCTATGGCCCGGAATGGGATCCCTGGTACGCTGAGGATGACCTGCCGAATGCTCAAGAACCAATAGCCGATTACGAGTCCAGCAATCTGATAGTCTGCCAGAGAGCATAGCCTTTTGGGCATTACTATCAACAAAAAGTTCTTTCTTTCCTTCTTACATTTTCAGCAATCCGATAGTCTGCCGGGAAGCATAGCCTTTTTGCGTGTGACGATCAACAAGAAAGTTCTTTTCATTTTCCTTTTTTTGCGGTTGTGTAATGGTTTTACAAAAGTGTCTTTTCAACGAGGTCTCCCTTGTGTTTTAACCTTTTTGTATACCACTTTGTTTGCTTGTTTGTCATGGACCCGAGGGTGGTGTCCAAAGTTGGGGGCGATTGTCACGCTAACCCGGTTCTGCAAGGCATCATCCTTGATTATTGCCCTTAGGCAATAACCTCGGAACAGCACTGCACGGGTACCCGCAGTACGTGATGGTGTTTGTCATCCGCCACGCTCTAGGCAGGGCCAGGCTGCACCGCGCTCTAGGCTGCGCCCAGGCTGATATGGCCCAGAAGGCTAAAAGGGAAGTTTGACAGAGTATCATACTCCGGTGGCATGATGCACAGTTTGATGATTAAGCAGGAGGCAAATGGGGTATATAAAGCAGATAGCTCTCCCGCTCTTAGGAATGGCAACTCTCTTCTCTTCTTTTCTTTTCCTATCTCCTCTCGTGTCTCCACTCGTTGTGTTCGTCATAACAAGCTGTCGGCAACGCCGCAGGGCATACTCTGAACGATCCGCCGAAGCGCCGCGAGCGAGCCGTCTCAAATCATCCACCGAAATACTGCCAGTGAGCCGTCGGGTAGTACGCTGAGCCCATCTTGATTTGAACGATTCGCCGAAGCACCTTGTGCAAGCCGTCTCGAATCATCCACCGAAGCGATATACACAAGCCGTCTGATACGCCACCAGGTATACACCAATGCACCTTCATCGCGACCCGTACACGAGCCAGCGGGCGATTCCAATACCGAACCGAACCTCTTAGATTATTTGCTGTGAATCCCTTAACGGTGGGCGATCTTGGAAGGACTGTCAAATGGGGTCTATTCTTTTATAACAATTGAATGCCGGTGAAGACCGCGCGCGCCCCATCTCCTTCATGACTATCGAGAAACCTGACTAGTTCGATATTACTGTCAGTGCCACCTTGACCAGACGTCCCAGTGTCACACAACCATTGCTGTACCGAACTTGGAGATACAATGTTTATTCCTTGAAGGGGGCGAGAATGTCCTTAACACATAATAGGAATGCCCAATCCTCTGGCAGAAGCAGGCCTCGCAATAGTCCGTCCTGCCCGGCCGGGCCCGGCAGTCTTTTAGGACGGTCCCGTCCCGGGCAGGGTCCCCACTGCCCTAGTCCGTCCTGGGATAGGATTTGGACGGACTGCCGAAGA
>Ga0307516_10009069_pt1 | contig 11142 bp, 10 predicted proteins | sample 19_EM_MG_FD_203310 | JGI IMG/M metagenome (GOLD analysis project Ga0307516, IMG submission 203310) | Populus trichocarpa ectomycorrhiza microbial communities from riparian zone in the Pacific Northwest, United States - 19_EM | ecosystem: Host-associated > Plants > Roots > Unclassified | place...
TTAATTTGAAGAAAAATATGTCATGTGGGATTTCCTTGTCTGCTGCTATCTTTTAAATTATGAGAAATAGACTTGACTAGGAGAATTTACTTGTCCTAGGTTGTATAAAAGGGTTCCAAGAAATTTCTTGGTCTTCTATATTTCATTTGTCACATTCTCATACCTAATGGCACCAACTGTTTTATATAGTAAAAAATTCAAGAAAAGGTGTGAAATTTGGGGTATTATTTTTTATTGATTGAGTAAATTGAAAGTGCAAAAACTTTCATGAATTGGGATCTCAAGGCAATGCTAATTAAAAAATGTTAATTTGCTGGTTAGTTAATTTAAATTAAGGAAAAAGTTATATAATTATTTGCAATGATCATTTAACATAATACTAATTAATTAATTTGCTTCCAAAAAGGTGGGAGAGTATAAAGATTCTCCCCCAAATTAGCAAATAGGGATAAATCTCAAATTAATCCCTCAGCTATAAAATTAATTTTCAATATATAGTTCTCATACTTAAACTTCCATCAATTGGATCCTCAAAGTCTAATTTATTCCCCAATTTAGTCTTTTTATTTAGTATCTTTCAAAAGTTTTTAATGGAAAACGTAATTATCCTAAAAATGCCATCTCTTCATTATGTATAATTTATGAAACATCCTTAACTCTTAGATTTTCCTAATACTTCCTGTGAAGTTTCTTTCAAGGAATCGATACAAATAAAAATAAATTAAAAGCAATTTTGTTAAAAAAATTGAAATTCAATAATAATTTTCAGAAGCCTAGTGAGTTCTTTTTTCAATTCATGCACGATTTTATCAATTAAGAGCCAATTTTAATATTTCTTATAGAGGGAGGCTTTTGCTTGTTGCCGTAGACATAGACATACATAGTAGTTGAAGAAATAAGTTTATTAACATTAATTAGTTAAGTATCTTAAAAAAAAATTAATTAGTTAGGAAATAGATAGGATTCCATAATAAAAACAAACAGTAATTTGATTTCGAATCCATTTACTTCAACAAGGTAAGCAAGTGAAAATCTCCTATTCATAGTCAAGTATTTTACCGTAATTAGTAGTCTTTTGTAAAGATAAGTGAAGCACTTCCATTAACTATTGTTTTTTAAAATGTTTTTTTTAAATATATATATATAAATAATATTTTTTTATTTTTTAAAAATTTATTTTTTATATCTATATTAAAACTATTTAAAAACAATAAAAAATATTAATTTCAAGTAAAAAACATGTTCAAAATTAAATAAAACATCATTTGAATCATAAAAACAAATATCCTTTTAATGCAACCTTTTTTTATCCCAAATATTTTGTTTGATACTTTGATTGCATGATTCTGACATCCTAGTTGACCTAAAACGTTCCTCTAATTACTTTGGCATCCATCACTCTTGACGCGTAGAAACTTGGCTTGGATTCATTTGATGATGCTTTGAATCATTGAACACAATTATCTCAGCAATTACTCAACTACTAGAGCTTTAAATTTAGAACGGGTCAAAGACGAAAAATTTACTATAATATAGTGGTGGAGCCTGAAAAAAATTCAACTATTCATTATTGTATCAAAAGTAAACCTTTCGTATTTTGTCATTATTAATTTTTTTTAATTTCTTACACTATATATATATATATATGTGTGTGTGTGTGTGTGTGTATTATTATTAATAAAGATTTTTAATATTTAATTATATTTAATTAATGAATACAATGTTGATTAATAAATTTAGAGTAGAGATAAAGTTCATGGGACAAAATATTTTACAAAGAAAATTATAAAATTGTTATAATTATGAGATTTCTATTGCATCCAAACATTGTTTTTAAATGTTTCTGGTCTATGTACTATTAAGACAAGTACATATTATGTTCCTTTGTTTATGAAAGAAAACGATTGCTCTCATAAGTTGAGGTATGAAGGATACCTGGAACTAATATGTAGCTGTTTGTTGGATAACATATACATTGAACTGAGTCATATAAGAATTTCATACAGAGAGATCATATGTTTATAGAAAGGATGACATGACTGTTATGTAAGTGATTCTTAGACTTGAAATCACTAAATTATCTTATATGTAGAGTGTATTATAGAATATATCTATATAGGTAATATTATAGGCATACTCTTATGTTGTAATCTCCACCATTACTATTGTATATTGCTTTACACACACACACACATATAGAAAAGGTTGGCTAACCAATAGGTCAAGCCTCCTAATTATTCTCAACTTGGTATCAGAGCCTTCTGCCATCAGAACTCTTCTCTCCCTCTCCCCCTTGCAACCAACCTTCTCTCTGCTTTTCCTAAATGGATTTTGCTGCTGCTGCCGCCGACTTCTCCCTCACCACCGGTTGTGTAGCCTAGCTGGCCAGCCATCTACAAGTTGCTGCTAGTGGTGTCCTTCCTCCACAACAGCAGCCTACACTTGCAAAGCATATCTCTGACTCCTTCTCACAAGCTTTTGTCGTGCCTCTGCATATTATGGGAACACAAACTCTAGTTATCGTTGCTCTATCAAACATCCACCAAGTTGTTTCGTTGAAACTTACAAACATAAATTATCTCTATTGGCAAATGCAGATGAAGCGTTATCTCCTTGGTCAAGGTGTTTTTCACTTTGTTAACGGCTCAATAACGTGTCCTTCGTCTCATGTTTTTGACAGTTCTGCTGGTTCTTCCTTTACAATCAACCCTTCTTTTCTTTGTTGGAAGCAACAAGATCAACTTAATTTGAGTGTGTTACTCTCCTCTCTCTCCGTGGATGTGTTGCATCTTGTGGTAGATTGCCATACCTTGTATTGTGTTTGGCGCACTCTTGAGAAAGCTCTTGCATCTCTGTCTAATTCTCGCATCATGCAACTCCATGGTTCCTTCCAAGATCTTCGGCAAGGTGACTCATCGGTAAGTATCTATATGCAGTAAGCCAAATCATTATTTGATGAATTGGCTGCTGCTAGTCGCCCCATGTCCCTTGAAGACTTCAATCTATATGTGTTTCGTGGCCTTCGTGGTGAGTTCAAAGACTTAGTAACGAGTCTTATAACCAAGGCAGAACCGATGTCATATGCTGGTTTACACAACCATCTTCTTACCCATGAATTTCTACAGAAGAACTCTCTTCAGTCCATAGACGCCACTACCTCTTTGTTGCCTTAATCTCTGTTGCTGCAACCACCACTGCTGCCAACACCACAACCCTCTGCTCATCTTGCTATGTCTCATCACAGCTCAAACTTCAGTGGTAACAAGGGTCGTTCTCATTGTAATTGGCATCCCAATAGCAACCGCTACACTTACTAGAACAGGGGCCAATCTGCTACTGACTGGCGGCCAAACAATTGGCAGCCGAACAAGCATAACACAGGGGCTGGCTAGTGGTCTGGACAACAACATGTCTGCAGCCAATTGTGCTCCAGTTTCGGTCACACGGTTCCTTATTATCAATTTCATAGCATTACCAGTTGTCCTCTACTCACCTTGTTGTTGGGAATGTTTCTACTGCGACTTGGTTCCCCGACACCGGCGCGAATCAACACGTCACACTTGATCTTGCAGCTATGACCGATTCTACACCCTATCTTGGTAATGATCATTTGCATGTTAGTGATGGTAAGGGCCTTGACATATCACATATTGGACATACTACGTTACATTCCCCAAAATGCATTTTTACATTATCTAATGTTCTCGATGTGCCTCATATTACCATACCGTTATTATCTATTTAGAAATTCTGTCATGATAATCATGTTTATTTTGAATTTCACGCTTCTATGTTTTATGTCAAGGATCTCATCACCAAGAAAGTTCTCATTTCCAGTCCGAGTAATGATGGTCTTTATGTGCTCTCAGAGTCTTCTGCCATGTCAATTCCTCAAGCTTTTTGGTTTCCTTGCATCTCCGCGACTACCGACCTATCTCATCGTCGTTTAGGTCATCCAACCCCTCGCATTTTAAATTTGTTAGTTTCTGGTAATAAAATCGTATGTCCTTCTAGACGTTCTCTTGCTCAGTGTCAATCTTGTCGTTTAGGCAAGTCGCCACGTCTGTTGTTGCAACCTACGGGTCACAAAACAACTGCCCTACTTGATTTAATATTTAGTGATGTTTGGGATCCTGCCCCCATGTTTTCTTTTGATGGTTTTCATTACTTTTTTATATTTCTCGATGTGCATACCAAACATATATGGTATTATCCGCTTATTGCCAAATCTGATGTGTTTTCCATTTTTCAAATCTTTCAAACACTTGTTGAGCGTCAGTTTTCACTTAAAATTAAATCTATTCAAACTGATTGGGGCAGTGAATATAGTAAATTAAATAAATTATTTCAGACCATTTGGTATTCATCATCGGTTAATATGTCCTCATACTCATGAACAAAATAGCACCATGGAGCGTTGTCATCGACATATTGTCGAAACTGGCCTAACCTTTTTAGGCCAATGTAGTGCACCATTTTGATTTTGGAACTATGCTTTTAAATCATCGATATATCTTATTAATCGCATGCCAACTCCTGTTCTCCAAAATAAATCTTTGTTTGAGTGTTTGTTTCGTTGTACTCCTAATTATAATTTTCTGCGTACTTTTGGGTGTCTTTTTTCTATTTTTGCGTCCATACCATGCTCACAAATTGGATTTTTGTTATTCTCCATGTGTGTTCTTAGGATATAACTCATCTCATCTTGGTTATCGTTGTCTTGATTTAGCATCTCATCATATTTATGTTTCACGTCATGTTCGTTTTTGTGAAAACATCTTTCCTTTTGTGAATTCTGACACATTCACCAGTACCCTCCCCACAGCCTACACACCTTCCACCCCTGAATCCTCCCTAACTCTTTTAGCCTACCACTTTACCAACTGGCCCAAACAACACCCTTGTTCTGCCCTCTACCACACCCCAACAGACCGCCCCACTTGCCCACTAATTGTGCACCCCCTTCACCCCCATCCAACCCTGCCATATTGTCGCCAGTTGTTTTTTTTTTTTCAAATGATCATTATGTAGGAACAAGTTCTCCATCGCCAGATGCACTTGCCTTCAGGTCTGCAGCAGCTTTACCAGTGTTTGCTGCACAAACTAGTCCCTCCACCGACTTTCCAGCCGCCCTGCTGCTCTGTGTAGACCTCTCCTTATATACTCTCCAGCAACTTCCAAGTATAGGTTCTTCTTCTCCATGCCCAGCTACTCTCCAACATCCTATGGTACGCCATCCTAGATAGCCCAAGACAGCACTGTCCACAGCAAGTATCACCGTCTCTGCTGCCTCCTACAGTCGGACAGTTTCTCTTCCTACTCATGAGCCACTTGTTTTTAATGATGCTAATAGGTATGAGGCCTGGCATAGTGCTATGCGTAAGGAAATTCAGGCCTTACTCGCTAACAAAACTTGGACCTTAGTGTCGTTTCACCCTTCAATGAATGTTGTTGGTAGTCGGCAGGTGTATAGGATTAAACGCCGATTTGATGGTAGCATTGAGAGGTATAAGGCGAGTCTAGTTGCTAGAGATTTCACTCAGCAGGAAGGTATTGATTACTCTAAAACCTTTAGTCCTATTATCAAACAAGCGACCGTTAGATTAGTCTTCTCCATTATCATTTCATATAATTGGAAAATTCATCAGCTTGATATTCATAATACCTTTCTCAATGGCATTCTTGATGAGGAGGTCTACATGAAATAACATTCAGGTTTTGTTGACTCTGCTCTTCTCTGTTGGTGCTGATATTTGTTATCTTCTGGTCTATGTTAATGATAATCTATTTACAGGTAGCAACTCTCTTCTGTTGCAACGCCTCATATAGCTACTGAGCTCAAAATCTAAGCTTCGCAACTTGGGTACTGTTCATTATTTTTTGGGTATTGAGGTTACACCTACTGGTATGGGTCTTATGCTCCGACAACATAAATATACACTTGACATCCTCACTTGGCCTGGTATGTTATCTTACAAACTGGTTGATACTCCTATCTCGACATCCAAAGCTACCATACTATCAAATCATTTGTTTTCTGATGCTACACGCTTTCGTCAAATTATGGGTGCTCTTTAATAACTCACCTTTAAGAGACTAGATATTTGCTTGGTTGTTAACAAAGTCTATCAGTTTATGCATGCTCCTACAAATTCTCATTGGGATGTCGTTAAATGCATCTTAAGTTATCTTAAGGGTATGACAACACATGGCCTCCATATTACTCGTAGTTCACCCAAACATAACTCAAACTGATCGAACTCAATAAACCTGAAAAAATTATAATGATCGGTCAACCAGTTTACCGGATTGACCAACCAGTCAACCACTACACAAACTAACCAATTGGCCAGTTTAGACCAACTGGTCAGCCTGTAGCAATAAGTGAACCTGTTGACTATTTGATTGGGATTCTTAGAATCCCAATTTGCTAGTTTTCAATTCTACAAATTACTCAAAAACACAAACTATTCTTCAACAAACCCATAATCCAGACATCAAATCAATTCGTTTAAGTCCAACTAACACCCTAATACATCAATTTAAGCTCCTAAATCATTATATCATCAAAATCATAACAAAACCCTAATCTTTTCTTTAATCCTTCCATAATCAAACCATAATTGAAAATAGCAATAAGGAGGGAGGTACTTGCTCTTTAACCCTTCTTGAAACCAAAACTCAAGTTAAAACTAAAATTCCTCAGTGTATATGGGTGTAAATCATGGTGTAAAGAGGAAAAAAAGAGGGAGGAAAACCATTCTTCTTGAAACTTTTCATTATATACCTAGGTTAGTTTAGGTTTGGTTAGGCTGAACCTTAGGTTTAGGTTGGGTCAAGACTATAGGTCTTATAGAAACTGGTCACTGAAAAGTTAAGTCAAACCACTTATAATTTTTTTAATATTTGGAGGAACATGATAGGTAATTAGACACTGTACTTGATCTTTAATTATAAATTAATTAATTGTTAAATCGAAAATAAAATAAATTATTTAATTTATTTAATCATATTTTATTTAGAATTATTATTTATATTTAGAACAACTTATTAGGGAACCTAGTGGGTCACATACATAAGAACAATTGTTTAGAAATTAAAATGGAATGATTAATCAAGTGTGACATGGTTGTAAATAAGTTTTAGAAATTGAAGATTAGAATATAATTAATATAGGGGATTACAATTTTAGACCTAAAACAATAAATTAGGGACTTGATTGAATAAGTTTCTAAAATTATTCTAAAATAATATATGTGATATTATCTAAGGGGCAAAATGATATTTTATCATTTATAGGGTTTTCAAGTTTTCCTATAAATAGAATGATATGCCTCTTATTTTCTATATAATAGTGAAAAACTACATTAATTATTGAAACATCTGAAACATGAAAGAAAAGAACTAGCACTCAAAGGTATAATAATCCATCTCTTCTAAAAGGATTCATGAGATTTCTCACTAGTGATATGGGTTACTGCTAGAGGCCGGATACTTGGACGACTTGTGATTTGTGACAACCAACTATTCAAAGTCAAAAAGAACATTTGATCTTCAAGTAATCTTCGTATAAACCTTAAACTATTCTAGATTTGTCTAACAAGATCTTACAGAGGGAGGCTTCTTGCATGGTGCCTTATGGACATACATAGTAGTTGAAGAAATAGTTTATTAACTTTAATTAGTGAATCTTTTTTTAAAAAAGAAACCTTTGATTACTTAGGAACTAGTAGGAATAAACATGTGTGTCCATTTACTTCACATATCAATTTGGTTTCAAATCAATTTACTTCACAATCAAGTATTTTGCCGTAATTAGTGGGTCTTTTGTAAGATAAGTTAAGCACTGCTATTGGATATGTGTGTAGTGATTGAAAACAACAATTTTTTTTATCCCAAATAGTTAGTTTGATACTTTGATTCCATGATTCTGACATCCAAATTGGCCTAACACGTTCCTCTAATTACTTGACTTCCATCACTCTTGACTAGGAGGAAACTTGGCTTAGATTCACTAGATGGTGCTTTGAATCATTGAACGCAATTAGCCTATCAAGTGCTGAACCACTAGAGCTCTAGTTTTAGAACGGGTCAAAGACGAAAAAATTTCTATAGTATATGTATCAAAAGAAAACCTTTCGTATTATGTCATTATTTAATTTTCAATTGAAATGTGACTTGTTAGAATATGATAATATGTGTGTATGTGTGAAAGGATCAACCAATTAATATGCTAGTTGTTCTCAAGAAAACGGAAAAAGATATGTAAGTTCGTTCTGTTAACATTCACATAATATTGTTTGTAGTTGCCCGGATGTAATTGATAGTACTATATGTTAGAGAATTGTTGCCTGTTGATTCCTTTATTGATCCTATTACAAGGAAGCGATCGTGGGTCTAGATATCCAAAATTGTGTAAGCAGTTAAACTGAAACTTGTTTGACCTACCAAGTTGTCAGTAATTTAATTTACCTGAACAAACCTGTTTCAAACTTAACCGAATCAATTACAAGAATGTTTATTTTAAGATTGAAATAATATAATTTTGGCTAAAATAATTGGCATAGTAACCCGCAAGTTGACCTAGTAATTGAGGTTATTTTCAAGTTGGTTTCTGGATTGAGTTTGATAATTATGCTTGTAGCTAGAAAGCAATAATGGTGACTATCAAGGGAAAAATTAATTTTGTTAGGGATCCAATTGGTGAAAAAATAAGTTTGAAAGCCTAATTTGGGCTTAATTGAGAAGATTGGAATTTTAGAGGACCAAATTTAATTTTTACAAAGTCAATTGGTTCAAATCAGGGGTAAAATCGCAAGAAAATCAAAGTTTTGAGGTCAATTAGGGGTTAAATTAAAAAAATTCATAGCCAATGATCATTTTGAGAAAGGCGTCGAACTCTAGGACCCAATTGATTGAAATCAAGGGTGAAATTGAATAAATCCAAAACCAATTACCAAAATGAAAAAAAGCGTTGAAATCCGGGGCTGACATTGAAGTTCTTTAGGGACAAAATTGCATAAAATTTGAAATTTTTAGCCAATTAAGGATGCAATTGAAAGCAATTAAAAGTCGAAGGACCAAATTAAACTTTGGCCAAATCCCGAAATTAAAACCCTAAAAAGTCCAAAACAACACCGTTTTGAACAGTAAAAAAAAAGACCAAACGATGCATTGTCTGGTTATTGCTCTTTAAGAACATTGGATGCTCCATCTCTCAACCAAACTGGACAAATCATATACTACCATGATGGCCTAACATTGTACTACACCCTATAGTAGGTCTCGCTGGTCAACTGTACCTACAGTCGCCACGACGTCGCTCCAAAGTGGACAACTTAGGCAACCTTTAGCTACTAACTTTTTCATGTCATGATAGCAACTTTGAACCAACGGTTGGGATCCTTCTTGTTCGAATCAAGGGTCAATATTAGTCCCCAATAAAGACAAAGTGTTTCTCTTCCACCCCCTATAAATAAGGGTGCATTCCAAGCTTCAAAGGGGAAGAAATTAGTGCTCAAATTGGCTGAAAATCACCTATACTTTCATTCTCTTTCTCCACCGCTTCCTCAACCACCACAGCCTCCTCCACGCCGTGACCGACGATGACCTAGTAACTTATCAAACCCATCTCCTCTTTGGCGATAAAGACAACCACTGCAAACTTCTCCCTCTCTGTCACAAGTTTCTTCTTCTTCTTGCACCACAATAGCTATTGTTTCTCTCTCCAGCCACGCCGTGAGCCACCAATGCCTCCACCCTCCTCACGCCAGACTAGTGATGACTAATCATACATTTTCCTTTGATGACAACCTTTTAATGATCCATAAAGTTAACTTTACCTCTAATTACTGCAAGCTCTATAAAATTGTCTTTGTCTCCATACATATGAGTGTTGGCTTCATTGTATAAATACCACATCTTTTCTTTGGTTTGTATTCACTCATTATGGACTAGTAATAAAGTGGCTTCTTTCTCCTTTTCTATAACAAGATTGACATTCTCCTCAACCTTTCTGTTTGGATTCTAGCAATCCCAAACATAATGTCCCATTTTTGTATAATTGTAACATTTAACTTTTGTTTTCTCATACCTAGATCTTGGATTTCCAAATCTATCTCTTGCTCTTTTTCCTCAGCTTTATCCATGTCCTCTACCCCCCTTTGAAATATGCAGAACCATCTTGCTTTGAAAAAGTGCTTGTGCATCCACATCCTCTTGAATCACATTGACTTTTTCTTTTTGGGCTTGTAATTTTCCTTTTAGACCTTCTATTGAGAGAACATCTATATTTTGCGATTCCTTTATCACGAACACCATATAATAAGATAAAACCCATAAGTCCTAAGTTTTATCTATCCAATGATCCTATAAACCAAAATACCATTAAATACCATCATCTGTTATTTTCTTTTGTAGCTAGGATGAATAAGGAATCCTTGTAAGAAAAAGATTTTGAAACATTAAAATCCTTGCCACACTTGGAAACTATGTTACAGCCCATTAAAGATCCTTGTAGAACTAGAAGATTCCCAAAACAAGTTGTTACATCCTTGTAGGAAAAGGATCATTGCCACATAGGAAGTTCACTAGTCAAAAGAAAATAAATAACAAAATTTGTATAGTTTGTTCTGACCTATATTATAAGTCTTTTCCTAACTCCAATTCACCTAAAAGTTTACTCCATCATAGACAAATACCTCTGGAATCCTTTGGTAAAGTTTTAGCTCAATCCAATGGTTGGATTTAGAGTTATCCTCAATAGCATAAAATTGGATGGTAGAAAATTTTATGCCAAAATCCAAAACTGACCTTGCTTTGATCGTATCAGTCCCTCTCTCTTCAAGATGACTCATCCTTGAATCACTAATAAGTTTAATGGAAAATTCATTAGCCTTCTGTTGAAGCCTTTGAAGTTCTTTTCTTTCCTGCACTTGCATCACAACATTATATGAAAGTTTTAGCCGATAATAATTTCAAATAAGCACACATTGCCATCCACTGATATATATATATATATATATATATATATATATATATATATATATATTTCAGGTCTCTAGCTACTCGGTATCCCTTCCATGCATGCAACTCTGAAATTAGAGTGCACATCAGTGCTACTTAGTGCTCACGATCCAGATA
>Ga0307516_10009071_pt1 | contig 11141 bp, 15 predicted proteins | sample 19_EM_MG_FD_203310 | JGI IMG/M metagenome (GOLD analysis project Ga0307516, IMG submission 203310) | Populus trichocarpa ectomycorrhiza microbial communities from riparian zone in the Pacific Northwest, United States - 19_EM | ecosystem: Host-associated > Plants > Roots > Unclassified | place...
AAGACTTGCTGACGCCGATCACCAGATGCTCCCAGCTCAGCGCCACGAACGAACGCGAGATGTAGGCGGTGGGCGAGATGTCGAGCATGCCGGCCGCCACCAGCATGCCGCCGATCAGCCCCGTGACACAGCCGTACACATAGAGCAGCGGCATCATGAAGAGCAGCGCGAGCACCCGCGGCAGCACCAGAAAATCGACCGGGCTCAGCCCCAGCACTTCGAGGGCGTCGACCTCTTCGTTGGCCTGCATCGTGGCCAGCTCGGCGGCAAAGGCCGCGCCGGTGCGGCCGGCCATCACCACGGCCGTGATGATCGCGGCCATCTCGCGGGCGACGGCGATGCCCACCAGATCGGCCACGTAGATGCCGGCCCCGAACTTGACCAACTGCACCGCACCGACGAACGCCAGGATCGCCCCGACCAGCACATTGACGACGGTGACGATGGGCACGGCGCGTGCGCTGCAGTCGGCCGTGATGCGCCCCAGATCCTTCACGCGAAAGCGCCAGCGCCCGGCCGCGCTGGCCGCGGCCGAGAGCAGCACCTGGCCGAAGAAGGTGATCTGACGAACGGGGATGAGCGCGGCGATTGGCATGGGTGTTGCGGCCATTGTGCCGAATCGCCCGCCCCTACAATCGTTTTCAACACGATCAACCTTCGGGCCGACCATGACCACCGACGCTCCCGCGGCACCTTCCGGCGCGCCCGACCTGGCGCAGATCACACCGCGCGACAAGGCCGAAATCCTGGCCCAGGCGCTGCCTTACATCCGCAAGTTCCACGGCAAGACCATCGTCATCAAGTACGGCGGCAACGCCATGACCGACCCGGCGCTGCAGCAGGATTTCGCCGAAGACGTGGTGCTGCTCAAGCTGGTCGGCATGAACCCGGTGGTGGTGCACGGCGGCGGGCCGCAGATCGAGGAGGCGCTGGCCAAGATCGGCAAGAAGGGCACCTTCATCCAGGGCATGCGCGTGACCGACGACGAAACCATGGAAGTGGTCGAGTGGGTGCTGGCCGGCCAGGTGCAGCAAGACATCGTCGGCCTCATCAACGTGGCCGGTGGCAAGGCCGTGGGGCTGACCGGGCGCGACGGCGGGCTGATCCGCGCGCGCAAGCTGAAGATGGTGGACCACAAAGACCCGAGCAAGGTGCACGACGTGGGCAACGTCGGCGAGATCGAGTCGATCGACCCGGCGGTGGTGAAGGCGTTGCAAGACGACCAGTTCATCCCGGTGATCTCGCCGCTCGGTTTCGGCGCCGACAACGAAAACTACAACATCAATGCGGATGTGGTTGCCGGCAAGCTGGCCGAGGTGCTGAAGGCCGAGAAGCTGATGATGCTGACCAACACCCCCGGTGTGCTCGACAAGGCCGGCAAGCTGCTCACGAACCTGAGCGCGCGCGAGATCGACGAACTCTTCGCCGACGGCACGATCAGCGGCGGCATGCTGCCCAAGATCGGCTCGGCGCTCGACGCGGCTAAGAACGGCGTCAACACCGTGCACATCATCGACGGGCGCGTGCCGCACGCGATGCTGCTGGAGGTGCTGACGGATCAGGCTTACGGCACGATGATTCGCTCTCATTGAGTGAGCGCGAAGCAGCGTGACGGCGCGTGGACCTTGAACGATGATCCGGTCGCATTGAAGAACGCTTCGGCCAGCCGCCGCGTCTGGCTCTTCGACCTCGACAACACGCTGCACGACGCCAGCCATGCCGCGTTCGGGCCGACGAACGCGGCGATGAACGAGTACATCGTCACCCACCTCGGCCTCACGCACGCCGGGGCGGCCGAGTTGCGCCAACACTACTGGCACCACTACGGCGCCACCTTGCTCGGCCTGGTGCGCCACCACGGCGTGAAGGCCAGCCACTTTCTCCACGAGACGCACCAGCTGCCCGGCCTGGAAGCCCGCCTGCGCACCAGCGCACACGACCGTGCTGCGATCAAACTGTTGCGCGGCCGCAAATTCATCCTGACCAACGCGCCGCGCGTGTACGCACTGCGTGTGTTGAACACGTTGCGCCTGGCCGACTGTTTCGATGGCGTGATCTGCATCGAAGACATGCACATGTTCGGCAATCTGCGGCCCAAGCCTGATGCGCGCATGTTCAGAAGAGTCGCGGCCCGGATCAAGGCGCGCCTGAGCGACTGCGTGCTCGTCGAAGACGTGCTCGAGAATCAGAAGGTCGCGTTCGGCCTGGGCATGCGAACGGCGTGGATGCAGCGCTACCTCGAAGGCCGCTACCGCGGCAAGCCGGGATCGGCGCCCTTCAACAGCGCTGCGAAGTCCGTGAACAGCGGCACTAAACGCCGCGAAGTTGGTGTTCACCCTTGCCGCAACCCCTCATACGTGTGTGCGAAAATCAATTCGATTCAGAAGTTGCGTTCGCTTTGAAAACAAGCCGAGCGCGCACGCTGCACATGACCCACACCACCGACCCGACCGCTGCCGACCCGGATGCTTTCGACGACGCTGCGGCTCCGGCCACCGATGCGCTCGTGCCGCACGTTGCCACCGCCACCGCCGCCGCGCCGGTGCGCAAGCGCCCCAAACCCGGCGAACGCCGCGTGCAGATCCTGCACACGCTGGCCAGCATGCTCGAGCAGCCCGGCGCCGAACGCGTGACCACCGCCGCGCTCGCGGCCAAGCTCGAAGTGTCCGAAGCCGCGCTCTACCGCCACTTCGCCAGCAAGGCGCAGATGTTCGAAGGCCTGATCGAGTTCATCGAGCAAAGCGTGTTCACGCTCGTCAACCAGATCAACGAACGCGAGACCGACGCCACCGTGCAGGTGCAGAAGATCGTCACGCTGCTCCTGCAGTTCGGCGAGAAGAACCCGGGCATGACACGCGTGATGGTCGGTGACGCGCTGGTGTTCGAGAACGACCGCTTGCTCGCGCGCATGAACCAGTTCTTCGACCGTGTCGAATCGCAGCTGCGGCAGAGTTTGCGCAGCGCAGCCGAGGCGGCCGGTTCGGCCACGCCGACGGTCGACTCCAACGCGCAGGCCTCGATCCTCACCGCGTTCGCGGTTGGCCGGCTGCAGCGTTTTGCCCGCTCCGGCTTCAAGCGCAGCCCGACCGAACACCTCGACGTGGCGCTGCGCTTGCTCGTCGGCTGAGTTCGCGCCAGGCGGCGCTGTGGCTCCAAACGAAACAACGACGATCAGCGTCGGCGGTCAGCCTTTGTGGCTGCTGCCGGAAAGGGCCGCGTTCCTTCCTGAAACATCGACGCTGCTGATCGCCGACGCGCACATCGGCAAGGCCCTGAGCTTTCGCAAACTCGGGGTGCCGGTGCCGCACGGCACCACCGCCGAAACGCTGGCCGTGCTGAGCGCGCTGGTCGATCGATGGGCCGCGAAGCGCATCGTCTTTCTCGGCGACTTCCTGCACTCGGCCCGCTCGCACGGGCCGACGACGATGGACACGGTTGCGCGCTGGCGCGAGGCCCATGCCGCACTCGACCTCACGCTGGTGCGCGGCAACCACGATGACCATGCTGGCGATCCGCCGGCCCACCTGGGCATCCGCGCGGTCGACGAGCCGCTGATGCTCGGAGAGCTCGCACTGTGCCACCACCCGGTCGCACGCATGCCGGCCTATGTGCTGGCCGGGCACCTGCATCCCGGCGTGGGAATGGGCGGCCGCGCCAACGACCACCTGCGTTTGCCGTGTTTCTGGTTCGGCCCGAACGTGGGCGTGTTGCCCGCCTTCGGCACGTTCACCGGGCTGCACACGATTCGCGCCGCGGCCGACGACCGCGTCTTTGCGGCCACCGAGGGGCGGGTGATCGAGCTCGCCGCGGCCCGGCGCTGAAACGCGCCGCCGCTACACTGCCGCCTCGTTCCTTCACCCGCGCGCGCCGCTTCATGTCCACGTCCACCGATCCCCTGCTGAGACTCGTCGAGCGCGCCGAAGCGCTGCTGGCGCGGCTCGAAGCCGTGTTGCCGCACGCGCTCACCGCGCCCGACTGGGCCGCGTCGATCGCCTTCCGCTACCGCAAGCGCGGCGGTTCGGGCCTGATCGAGCCGGTGCGCCACGTGGCACCGATCCGGCTCGACGCGCTCGTCGAAGTCGGCCCGCAGAAGGAACGCCTGCTGCGCAACACCGAGCAGTTCGTGGCCGGATTCGGCGCCAACAACGTGCTGCTGACCGGCGCGCGCGGCACCGGCAAGAGCTCGCTGATCAAGGCCTGCCTGAACGAATTCAGCGCGCGCGGCCTGCGGCTGATCGAGGTCGACAAAACCGATCTGGTCGACCTGCCCGACATCGTCGACCTGGTGGCCGAGCGGCCCGAACGCTTCATCATCTTCTGCGACGACCTGAGCTTCGACGAAGGCGAGCCCGGCTACAAGGCACTCAAATCGATCCTGGACGGTTCGGTGTCGCAGGCTTCCGACAACGTGCTGATCTACGCCACCAGCAACCGCCGCCACCTGCTGCCGGAGTACATGAAGGACAACCTCACGTACAAGCACCTCGACAACGGCGAAGTGCACCCGGGCGAGGTGATCGAAGAGAAGATTTCTCTGAGCGAACGTTTCGGTTTGTGGGTCAGTTTCTACCCGTTCAGCCAGGACGAATACCTGGCCATCGTGGCGCAGTGGCTGCGCGGTTTCGGGGTCGACGAGGCGGCCATCACGGCGGCCCGGCAGGAAAGCCTGGTCTGGGCGCTCGAGCGTGGTTCGCGCTCCGGGCGCGTGGCCTACCAGTTCGCGAAGGACTATTCCGGAAGGCACCACGCTTGAGCGCGCCGGCAGAGCGCACGCCGGTGGACGTGGAAGGCTCGGAACCGCGCCGTCCCGTGGACGTCGCGGTGGGCGTCTTGATCGACCCCGAGGGCCGCTTCCTGCTCACGTCGCGCCCGGCCGGCAAGGTCTTCGCCGGTTACTGGGAATTCCCCGGCGGCAAGCTCGAAGCGGGTGAAAGTGTCGAGCAGGCACTCAAGCGCGAGCTGCACGAAGAAATCGGCATCGACATCGCTGCGGCGCAGCCGTGGAAGGTCGAGCTGATGGACTACCCGCACGCCCGCGTGCGCCTGCACTTCTGCAAGGTCTACGAATGGCGCGGCGCCTTCGAGATGCGCGAGCGCCAGGCGATGGCCTGGCAGACGCTGCCGGTCACGGTGGCGCCGGTCTTGCCGGGCACGCTGCCGGTGCTGGCCTGGTTCGCCGAGGAGCGCGGGTTTTCCGGGGCCACGCACTCGGTGTCATGACACCGCCGCTACACTGCCGGCCATGAATTGGCTCGATCAAGTGAAGTGGGACGCGAGCGGCCTCGTGCCTGTGATCGCGCAGGAAGTGGGCAGCAACGACGTGCTGATGTTCGCGTTCATGAACCGCGAGGCCCTGGCCCGCACGGCCGAGCTGGGCGAAGCCGTCTATTTCAGCCGCTCGCGCCAGCGCCTGTGGCACAAGGGCGAAGAGAGCGGCCACATTCAGAAGGTGCGCGAGCTGCGCCTGGACTGCGACAACGACGTGGTGCTGCTCAAGGTCGAACAACTCGGGCACGTGCCTGGCATCGCCTGCCACACCGGCCGCCACGCCTGTTTTTTCCAGCTGCTGCAAGACGGCGAGTGGAAAACCGTCGAGCCGGTCTTGAAAGACCCGGAGCACATCTACAAATGACGGCGACGACAAGCAACGACACGCTGGCCCGGTTGGCGGCGGTGATCGAATCGCGCAAGGCGGGCGACCCCGACAAGAGTTACGTCGCGCGGCTGTTTCAAAAGGGGCCCGACGCGATCCTGAAGAAGATCGGCGAAGAAGCCACCGAGGTGGTGATGGCTTGCAAAGACGGTGTGCCGGAAAAGATCGTCGGCGAAGTGGCCGACCTGTGGTTTCACACGATGCTGGCGCTCGACGCCTACGGGCTCAAGCCAGCCGATGTGCTGGCCGAGCTGGAGCGGCGTGAGGGGCAGTCGGGTCTGGAAGAGTTCGCACTGCGCAAGGCGGTGCGTCGTGACAAGGAAGGCTCATGAACAACGATATCGTCGACAACGTGACCCCGGCGCAAGACAAGGCGCGCGAGAGTTCGCTGCGCCTGTTCGGCAACATCAGCTACCTGCTGCACGCCATCGTGGCGGTGGGCGCGGTGGTGCCGGGCTTCCAGCCGGGCGTGTTCCTGCTGGTCGTGGCTTTCATCCTCGACCTGGTCAAGCGCGGCGACGCACAAGGCACCTGGCAGGAATCGCATTTCAGCTGGCGCATTCGCAGCGTGTTGTGGGCCGGCGGCCTCTACCTGGTGACGAGCTGGTTGTGGCTGCTCTTGATCGCACCCGGCTGGATCGCCTGGGGCCTGATCTCACTGTGGTTCCTGTACCGCGTGGTGCGTGGCTGGCTGGCGTTGAGCGACAACAAGGCGATGCCGGTATGAGTGCAGACGCGAACTGCATCTTCTGCAAGATCATTGCCGGCCAGATCCCGGCCCGCAAGGTCTTCGAAGACGACGAGCTGCTGGTGTTCCACGACATCGCGCCGTGGGCGCCGGTGCACGTGCTGGTGATTCCGAAACAGCACGTCGCCACGATGTACGAACTCGAAGACCAGCATGCGCCGCTGCTCGGGCGCATGCTGTCACTCGCGCCGAAGTTGATGCGCGAGCTGGGCGTGACGAACGGTTTTCGCACCCTGATCAACACCGGCGAAGACGGCCGCCAGGAAGTGCAGCATGTCCACATGCACGTCATGGGCGGGCCACGGCCGTGGCTCAAAGGGTGATTCGGGCGCTCGCCTAGAATTCGATCACTGTCGTTTGGAGAAATATCATGGGCTCATTCAGCGTCTGGCATTGGCTGATCGTGTTGCTGATCGTGGTGCTCGTGTTCGGCACCAAAAAACTGAAGAACATCGGCTCCGACCTGGGCGGCGCCGTCAAGGGCTTCAAGGACGGCGTAAAGGACGGTGGCGCCTCGGCCGCCGACACCTCGGCCACGGCGGCTCCGCAGCAGGTCGGCGCCAACAAGGCCAACGACCCGAACACGGTCGACGTGGAAGCCAAGACCAAGTCGTGAACCTTCTCGCGTGATTGACTTCGGCTTCGACAAGATTGCGCTGATCGGCGCGGTGGCGCTCATCGTCATCGGGCCGGAGAAGCTGCCGCGCGTGGCGCGCACGGTCGGCCATTTCGTCGGCAAGGCGCAGCGCTACGTGGCCGACGTGAAAGCCGAGGTCAACCGCTCGATCGAGCTCGAAGAGCTGAAGAAGATGAAGACCGAGTTCGAGGACGCTGCGCGCAACGTCGAGCAGACCGTCTCGAACGAGATCCACCAGACCGCGAGCAGCCTTGAAAACTCGTGGAGCGCGCCCGACACGATGCTGCCGCCGAACAGCGGCCAGCACGAAGGCTGGTCGCCAGCGCCGCCGGAGTACAAGCACCCAAAGAAGAACTGGCGCTTGAAGCGCGGCGCCACGCCGCAGTGGTACAAGCAGCGCGCCGGAGTGCGGGGCCATGCCCAATCAGGCGCGGCGCGTGTGGCGCGCTTCAGACCTCGCCCCCTGGGCTGACCTGGCATGAGCAGCAACGACGGCAAGCCCGACGAAATGGCGGGCACCGAGCAGCCCTTTGTCTCGCACCTGGTGGAACTGCGCGACCGCCTGGTGCGTGCGGCGATCGCCGTCGGCGTGTGTTTCGCGGCGCTGGCGCTGTGGCCCGGCCCGGCCGGCCTCTACGACCTGCTCGCCGCGCCGCTCGTGGCCAACATGCCCAAGGGCTCGACGCTGATCGCCACCAGCGTGATCTCGCCGTTCATGGTGCCGATCAAGATCACGCTGATGGCCGCCTTTCTGATGGCGCTGCCGGTCGTGCTGTACCAGGTCTGGGCCTTCGTCGCGCCAGGGCTGTACGCGCACGAGAAGAAGCTCGTGCTGCCGCTCGTCGTGTCCAGCACGCTGCTGTTCTTCCTCGGCGTGGCGTTTTGTTATTTCTTCGTCTTCGGCCAGGTGTTCAAGTTCATCCAGGGCTTCGCGCCCAAGAGCATCACCGCGGCCCCTGACATCGAGGCCTATCTGAGTTTTGTGCTGACCATGTTCATCGCCTTCGGAGCTTCCTTCGAGGTGCCGGTGGTGGTGGTGGTGTTGGCGCGCATGGGCCTGGTGAGCATCGACAAGCTGAAGGCGTTTCGCAGCTACTTCATCGTGCTGGCCTTCATCATCGCTGCGGTGCTGACGCCGCCCGACGTGGTCTCGCAACTCGCGCTGGCGATCCCGATGGTGCTGCTCTACGAAGTGGGCATCTGGGCCGCGAAGGTGTTCATCAAGCACACCCAGGCGCCGACTGACGAGCCGCCTGTGGCCTGACGCTTTTGCGTCAGCGCTGCGGCGTGGGCCGCGGCGGGCGCTGAACCACCGTCACCTTGACTTCCAGCGCTGATGTGCCGCGCTGCACGACGATGGCGGCCACGTCTTTCGGCTTGAGTGCTGCGACTGCATTCAGCAGCTGAGGCGTGTTCAACACCGGCTTGCCCGCGATGGCCACGACCACATCGCCCGGGCGCAGGCCGCCGGCCGCGGCCGGGCCGCTTTGCACCACGCCGGTGATCAGCACGCCCTGCTTGATCGGCAGGTTCAGCGTTTGCGCAATCTCGGGGGTGAGGTCGCGCGGCTCCACGCCGATCCAGCCGCGGGTGACGCGGCCATCCTTGATCAGGCCTTCGAGCACCTGGCGCGCGGTGCTCACCGGAATCGCGAAGCCGATGCCCAGGCTGCCGCCGGTGCGCGAGTAGATCGCGGTGTTGATGCCGAGCAGGTTGCCGGCGGCGTCGACGAGTGCACCGCCGGAGTTGCCCGGGTTGATGGCGGCATCGGTCTGGATGAAGTTCTCGAAGGTGTTGATGCCGAGCTGGTTGCGCCCGAGCGCGCTGACGATGCCCGAGGTCACGGTCTGGCCCACGCCGAACGGGTTGCCGATGGCCAGCACCACGTCGCCCACCTGCAGCTGGTCGACGTCGCCGAAGCCGATGGCGGGCAGCCGGTCGAGTTCGATCTTGAGCACCGCCACGTCCGACTCGGGATCGGTGCCGACGATCTTCGCGCGCGCCTGGCGGCCGTCGGCGAGCATCACCTCGATGTCGTCGGCGCCGTCGATCACGTGGTTGTTCGTGATCAGGTAACCCTCGCTGGAGACGATCACGCCCGACCCCAGGCCGACCTGCGGTTCCTGTTGCGACTGGCGCGAACGGTCGCCGAAGAAGAACTGGAAGAACGGGTCGTCGCTGCGCGGGTTGCGCGTGGGCGCCTTGCTGGCGGTGATGCTGACGACGGCAGGTGAAGCACGTTTTGCTGCGGCGCTGTAGCTGACGGCCGCGCCACCGCTGGGCAGTGTGATCGGCAGAGCTTGTGTCGCGGGCAGCGACACGATGCTCGGCGCCACCACGCCGCCGCGGCGCTGCACCCATTCGGGCTTGAGCGTGGCCACGACGAACAACACCGCCACGGCGACGGTGACGGCCTGCGAAAAGATGAGCCAGGTTTTGCGCATGGAGCCTCGACGAATGAAGTTCCGATTATCGACTGCCCGAACCTGGCCAGGCTGCGGGCAGTCGATGCCGGCCTTCGGCGTGCGGGCGGCTCGCCGACAATAGGTCAATGAACAGCCCGATGGCGACTGCACCCACTCTCCCACTGGCCCTGACGCTCGGCGACGCCTGCGGCATCGGCCCGGAAGTCATCGCGCAGCTGTTTCGCGGCGATGACGCGGCGGGATGCTTCGTGGTCGGCGACGTGGCCGTGATGCGCCGCGCGGCGCAGCTCACCGGCGGCATGCTCGCCGTCGCGCGCGTCGAAACACCCGGCGACGCGGGCCGCGTGCCACCGAATTGCGTTCCTGTCTTGCAGGTCGACGGACTGCCCGCCGACCTGATCGAGGCCGGGTTCGGGCAGGTCGACGCGCGGGCGGGCGCGGCTGCGGCGGCATGCATCACGCGGGCAGTGCAGTTGGCGTTGGCCGGCGAAGTGAGTGGCATCGTCACCGCGCCGATCCACAAGGAAGCGCTCGCGGCGGCGGGCGTCGGCTACCCCGGCCACACCGAGATGCTGCAGGCGCTCGCATCACCCGGCGCCGAGCCGCCCCCGGTCCGCATGATGCTGGCCAACGACGAACTGCGCACCGTGCTCGTCACGATCCACATGTCACTGCGCCAGGCGCTCGATGCGGTGACTTTCGATGCCGTGCTGCAGACACTGCGCATCGCGCACCAGAGCGCCGCGCTCTGGGGCCAGGCCCGGCCGCGCATCGCCGTGGCGGGGCTCAACCCGCACGCCGGCGAGGGCGGGCTGTTCGGCGACGAAGAGCTGACGATCATCCGCCCGGCGATCGAAGCGGCGCGCGCCGAAGGCATCGATGCGAGCGGCCCGTTCGCACCCGACACGGTCTTCATGCGCGCCCGCAATGCACCGGGCCACGCCGGTGAGTTCGACATCGTCGTGGCGATGACACACGACCACGGCCTGATCCCGGTGAAGTACCTCGGGGTTGAACACGGTGTGAACGTGACGCTCGGCCTGCCGTTCGTTCGCACCAGCCCGGACCACGGCACCGCGTTCGACATCGCCGGCACCGGCCGGGCCGACCCGGCCAGCCTGCGCGCTGCGCTGCGCATGGCGCGGCGGCTCTCGGCGGCGTAGCTTCGCGGCGGCGCTAGATGCGGCTCGATGCCTTCAGCGCGGCAAGCTGCTTGCGGGCGCGGTGGGTCGCGCGCTCCATCAGGTAACTGCTCTCGACCGCGCGCATGCGGCCGGTTTCGCACATGCGCGCGAGCATGCGCGAGGTCATCGAGATCGTTTCCTGGTGCTTGCTCGAGCCGCGCGTGAACACGAAGAAGCTGCGGCCTGCGCTGACGTGAGCCAGGCGCACCTTCTGCCACTCGTCTTTCAGGTGCATCTGGTAGGCGAAACCGAGGTTGATGTGGTCGATCAGCTGCGGCCCGCGCGTCGGCTCGGCTGGTTCGCTGCTCGACAGGTCGAGGTCCAGACCGAGCCCGAGCATCGACGACGACAAGGGTGGCGCCGCCTGGGCTTCGGCCTCGGCTTGGGCTTCGGTCTCGGCGCCGAGGTCGATGTCGACCGTGCCCGACCAGTCGACCGCACTCTCCTGCACCAGCCCGACCTGCTTGGCTTCCTCGGGTGTGAACTGCTGGGC
>Ga0307516_10009072_pt1 | contig 11140 bp, 7 predicted proteins | sample 19_EM_MG_FD_203310 | JGI IMG/M metagenome (GOLD analysis project Ga0307516, IMG submission 203310) | Populus trichocarpa ectomycorrhiza microbial communities from riparian zone in the Pacific Northwest, United States - 19_EM | ecosystem: Host-associated > Plants > Roots > Unclassified | place...
TTCTTTTATGGCATATAATTAAGGAAAAATGACAGTGATTAATTCTACATCATTTTTTGTTCCAAGAATCAGTATAAATATGGGTTGAATGGGAGTTTTCTCTACAACCAACAACAACTCATTTGCCTTTTTTTTCTACCAGTCTTCTCAGCTTCGTTTGCCTTTTCCCCTCTATTTTATAGTTTAAGTTCAGGTCCTACATAGAGAGATATTGAGTTCCTAATTCCTTATAACTTTCCATATAAGCATAATATGCATGCTAGTTTTTTTCTTTTTTTATCCTTATTACATCTTAACCCCAATTATATAAAATACGAGCTATATATAAAAACTAAATATTTGTGACCTCTGATATGTACTATGGATCTAAAATCAACTGTAACATCACAGCTAAATTGGTACAAAGATTAGTGCAATTATTTTTGCCCTGAACCAAATCAACAAGTGATGTCAAAGTTTCGTTGAGACTTGGAAGGGAGGCATAAAGCACTTGATAGTACAAGAAACAAACGCCCCCTGAATTTCACAATCTTAACGTTCAGTAACTAAAAATTCTGGATGAATGGGATGTCATCTAAACAGTAAAAAGTTGGCAACTTAGACTATAGCCATTAATTATCAAATATCATATGATTAAATTTCCTACAAAAGAATGAAAAACAAAAATATATGTGAAGCCCACGATCCCACAAACTAGAATAATCCACATATAATAACATTCAAATGAAAGAAAAAACCGCAGACCATTTACATTTTATTGATGGTCAGATACGCAATTACAATCATCATCATTCATGATTGCACCATCTACTTGAATTTGGACTGACATTTTTGAGATAGAACAGCCTTACCTGCTCCCAAGGAGCTTACCTTGAAAGTACAAACAACATTGATTTCCTTACTCCATAACTTAAACCCCCAAGAACGTTCATTTTGATAGGAATATCAATTTTTATTGATAAAGAGACATGTTTTTTTCCCTTTATGTCCTGATCAATGCTCATTTCAACATCTTCAGGTAATGCTTTCTTTGTGTCCTTTAAACCTAACTTAAAGTTTTTCAAACTAGTTGGGAATTTGCCTGTTCCAATCTTGTGATTCTTGTATGCTAATGTAGCATCTCCTTTGCTACCATAAGAAATACCCATTCTTCCATTCGGGTTCTTTATTTCGAATGTGATTTGGTACCCATGATTTGTTTTGTTTCGAGTAGAAGGTGGATTTTTTACAATAACATTCACAACGGTGAAGAGAGGAACTTTAGGGGTAAAAAGAAAGCGATATGTCAATATAATTATACCAGTAAAAAAAACAAGTTATTAAGTTGAAATAGTTTTTTAATATAACATCAAAGTATTAATGACCAAACTGTTACGAGTGTAAATCTCTTCATCCTCATTTATTTGATAAAAATTAAGCACAAAATAATATGAGTTTGTACAAGTTTCAAGCTCAAATAGCTTTTACTCGAGGGGATATATTATAAAATAATATAAATCATATCTTATAAGTTTATCTAAGAACTTAAACTACTAAGTTAAAATGATTTTTTGAATTATATTAATTCTTCCCGTGGCAAATTTTGTCACCCAGCACAAAATGTGGAGGTTTAGCTGAGCAGAGAAGCCAGGCCAGACCTAGATCTACATGACCAGCAGATTTGTTTTTGACCCAATAGTTTTTATTTGTGCAAGATTACAGATTAATCTCATTTCAGTTACGATCTAGCCCATCTAAATTTGATATCAGAAGACCTAGTTTGGGCATCTAATCATCTCTTACTCTCACGCACGTCGATGAGGGCCCTGAAACACCTTGACTCTTTCGAAAGTTCTTTTTTTATTCTTGTTCTTCAAAAAAAAAGTTACAAGGGACGGCTATAACCTTTTGGTTTTTATTTTACATATTAAAAATGATTTTAAAAATAAAACTAATAGAATAACAATTTATTTTAAGCAAGCAAAATGATATAAAGATTAATCTTTTTATTGACCTAATCTACAAATGAGTTTTAAGTTTCGTTTGGGGTCCCTGTAGCTGCAACGTCTCGAACAGTTGGCGTGTGGAGGAGATACACGGCCACACCCTAATGTCAAAAGCCAAGAAGTTGGAGCTTCTTGGGTTTTCCTTTGATAATTTATAATTTTAGTGCAGGAAGAATATATATATATATATATATATATAAAATACTGAATAATTTCTTAACATATAAATTTCAAGTTTTGACATAATATGTATGTATTTTTTTTTATTAATTTTAATACAAACGGTCTTGATGAAATCATATAATTCTCCATCCATTAGCTTAAATTAAGGATCAAGAGGCGGTGTGATAGTGACCAATTTGCCACCAAATAGCTTAAATTAAGGTCTTGTTTCTTTCACTTAGCACCATTTTCCTACCAATTTGCCACTCTTCTCTGTCAAATCACAAAACAATAATAACAGGAGTTACTTTTCATCGTTGTTCTAATAGACACTTGGCAAGGCTAATCTAGTAATTTCAAATGAGCAGACTGCTTGACTTTGACAGAGCGGAGGGGACAGATGGCTTGTTAGATGATGTAAAACGTTTCCCACGCCTATTATTTGGAAGATTTTGATGTTGATGATAATATGTGTGCAATTATAGTTTTTTATACTTAAAATATTCTTCCCTACCCCTTCTTATTTTGTGAAAAAAATTAATTGTTATTTATGATCACATATATTACTGTATTATATGAATTAAAAGAGCATTATGGTAAACATTCTTGTAACTAATTAATCATCCAGATTATGTTTATTAAACGGGGAAAGGTCCAGAGATAGATATTTGTTAACTTGAGTTATACTGGTTAACTCGAGTTAATTTAAAAAAAATATTTAAAATTTTAATAACTCATATAAAAAAATTAAAAAATATTTCATATGAATATAAGCTATATATAATTATTTCACAAGAAAAAAATTAAGAAATTTCATATATACACACACACATACTCAAACTCAGGTTTTCAATTTATTTCTCAAACGAATGTTAAATAATAAAATTTTAAAAAAAATAACACTATTAAAAATAAAACCTAAAAAATAACATAAGTTTACTTAGATTAATCTTTTAAGTCATAAAGCTGAAATAACATAATATAAAATAAACATTTACTATTTAAAAAGAAAATATTAATCAATTAAATATTAAAAAAAATTAATTAACAAAAAAATCTAATTGAAAAAAAATAGTTTTAAAAAATAAAATATTATTTTAATAAATAATATTTTATGAGAAAAAGCTCAGTAAAATTTAATAATAATAATAATATTCACATCTGACGAGACAACTACAGAGCAACACACCGCAAAATTAGACAGAAATAATAAATAGACAATACCAGCCACGCATCACTATATACCTACCCAATCAAGCCTACTCATTTCCACACCCTGCCAAAAAGAAGTCAAAAAAAATGTCCCTAAACACTTTCCTCCTCTGTCTCCTCCTCCTCTTCTCCTTTTCCGTCATCGCCCTTTCTGTAAGTTGCCCTCTTAAAACCACATAATACCATCTACATCCCTTCAATTATTTTATCTCTAAACAGTCTCTTCTTCATGTTTTTTCTGATCTCTTGCAGGATGAAGACTGTGTGTACACACTCTACATAAGAACAGGGTCCATCATCAAAGGTGGCACGGACTCGATCATAAGCGTGAGGTTCTACGACAAGTATGGTGACTCCGTGGGGATCTCCAATATTGAAGCATGGGGAGGGTTGATGGAGCCTGGTCACGACTACTTCGAGAGGGGCGATTTGGACATTTTCAGTGGGAGAGCGCCGTGCTTGAGTTCACCGGTGTGTGCCCTGAACTTGACCTCCGATGGGACAGGGTCAGGTCATGGGTGGTATGTTAACTACGTGGAGGTGACTAAAACAGGAGTCCATGCGACTTGTTCACAGATGAAATTTACTATTGAGCAGTGGCTGGCTCTTGATACTTCACCTTATGAGTTAACTGCTATTAGGAATTATTGTGATTATCATGCGGATGATCGAGCTAAAACATCTGCTGGTTTAAGTTCTTCTTAGTTTTTTTTTTTAATTATTATTATTATGATATATTGCTATTAAGAGGTGTCTGTTAGTTTGTATGTGGTAGATGTGGAATTGGATCAAAATTTCCTATGATAATAAAGATGTTGTTACAATGTTGGCATCTGACATTTGCCGATGTTTATTAGATAATTGGATTTGAATTTGATAATTGTTTTACTGGTTAAATATTTTTATTTGAATTAATTAATAGTTTTGCATTTATAAATATTGATGTTGATATTATGCTAGACTTCTACGAGGGTAATGGCCGACTTAATATATAGTTTTAGGCTACATATATAAAAATAATTTGGAAAGTTATGTATATCTGCATAAATTATATTCATTGTCGACTGCTGATATAATTTTTAGTTTTCTTATGAGGTGTAGAGAGTTTTTGACCGTAGATCTCTTGCGATATATATCACAGGGATCATTATTTTACTAGTACTGTCATTAAATTAAATTAAGATTACAAAAAAAAAAAAAAAAAACTATGAAGGCTAAGTTTTTACTGTCAACAAAGAGAGGATTTATTATGGATTTTCAATAATGAAATTATTATTTTATCATTTACTTGTTTTGGGGATAGAATATAGCTTTTTACAAAATAGTCAAAAAGTTATTTAAGAATTCGACGGGACAATAAGGTCTAAAATCACTTCATTGTTCTTACAGGTAAACTTCTCTAAGCCTTGAACTAAGGGCTTAATCATCTTTTTTTATCTTTTAAACCGTATAATTACTAATTTAATCTTCACAGAAAAAAATAATAGCATTCCATGGCTTTTTGATATTTGACTTAATTTAAATAAAGTTAAATTATTCATTATCCTTCAAATTAAATAATATTACCCTTTCAATTTAAGAATGTTTTTATCTTTTATATTTGATTATTTTGTAATTATTAGTTTTCATTAAGGATGATTGTGTCAATTGTTAAATAAAAAATTTTAAAAAAAAAACTAGAGGCACATGAACAATAGTCACAACGCCTTGACATCCTTTCAACGACTAATTGTCGTGTGTGGCTTTTTTTTTTTGTCCTCGTTCCTCAATTTTCATGCTAGACTTCTAAAATTTCAAAGCAATCATTCAATTTTATTTTCCTTTAAAGTTTGGTCTCTATTCTTGTAATTATATTTTTTTATTTGAGATAATTTATAAAATTAGAAGTTGTTTTCAATTTCATCCCTTGTTGATTTTTTTTTATTAGATTTGGTTTCCGTTTGTTTGATTGCTATTTGTTTTTATTTAAGATTGTTTTTGAAATTGACTGCTTTTTTATAATTTTATCCTTGATTTTATTTTCTATCCAACCTGATCCTTTTTTTATTTCATTTTTTTTATATTAAATTTTTTAAAAAATTGATTTATTAACAACGTCATCCTTCAATACTTAACTGATTGAATGTTTAGCATTTTGGTTAAGTTCGGATCTAAAAGGATATGGGTTTGAGAGATTAGGTTTACTTAGACTTGGCTGATTTTTTATTTCCCTTTCTTTAAACTTATTTTTTTCAGTTTCATCCTCCAGCATTTTGTTGTTTTTTTATTTGCTTTTTAGGAGATTTTTCAATCATTGTGAAAAATAACACAGGTTCCCTCTAAATTATTATTTTTTCTCTTTGTTAAATTTAGTTTTTTTAAAAGCAATTATATTTTTTTAATAAATAAAATTAATTGATTTCATCCTTCAACATTTAATTGGTCATCTAGCTTGTTAAATATACTAAAAGATTTGGGAATATATTAAAATCTAGGGTGTTAATATTGTTCATATAAACAATGCCCCAATTTTTTTTTCATTTTCATGTTTTAAATTTTTTTTGAGCATCTATTTGTGGTTAATTTAATAAATTATGGTTTAAATTTGTAAAAAAAAAAAAAACAAAACTTAAAGAAATAAAGACCAAAATGCAAAACCATTGGAAGTTCCCGTGGCCAATTTTAAATTTACACGAAAAGTTATTTTGGTTTAAAAATTTATATTATTCATTTATCAGTTCCTAGTTTGAGACACAAGAGAGAAACTCGTTGGAAAACGATGAAGGAAAGAGAGTTGTCAGCTTGACACATTCCACCCATAAAAAAAGATGATTTTTATGTCAATAGGTTTTTATTCTCGATAACAGTTCAATGAATGTGTTGTTTCTTTATAAACATTCTGAGAAAAGTAGATCGGCGTTCAATTGAGTTTTTTTATTCGGTTGATTTTTATTTTTGAAAGTGATTTCAAGGTAAAATTAATGATACATATAATCAACTGATTGGTTACAAAACATATTCACAAACACTGTTAATATCATTACTCCTTCCATCTATTATTATTACAATTAAAAATTGTGTGTCAATTTAATTGTTTATATAAACAATTAATCAAGTTAGTATATTATTTTAATTATTTTTTAATAAAATTATTCCATGGCTCACTTGACTAGCACATAAAGATTACATATTGAAGGTTGCATGTTCAAGTCTTAACACATGCAATATTTTCTGTTATATAATAGATGACATGTTGTCTACCATGCAACAATTTGTTTTAGTTGCATGTCCCCTAAAAAAAAGAAAAAAAGTCTAAGTGTGAGGGCTTGTTTTTGGGCTATGTGCTTGGTTTTTTTTTATATATATATATTCCATGGCTTTTTTCAGTGATCATTTGTTTTTTTTATTTTTATTTTTTTTATTTTTTGATCTTGTTTTTTTCAATTCGTCATTCCATGTTGGGTTTTATTGAATTTTATCATTCAGTATTGAATTGATTATGAATTAATTTTTGTATTTTTTTATCATTTATAATTTTTATCATACAATAAAATAATAAAAAATTAATTCAATCTAGTGGAGTTCATAACTCAGGTCACGAGTTTGACAAGTTAACTAAGGTGAACCTGCCTTTTTTTTTTCCTTTCAACCTCCCCAGTCAACAATGTCATGTTGCGCAACTCTCACACGTCAATCAAAGAGATAAGTCGGGATTTTCTAGGTTTGAACTATTATATTGATTTTAATAATAATGCTAAAAAAAAATAGCATTCTAAGTGCCTATTTAAAAGTGTGGTAAATGTTGTTATTTAAAGTGTTTTTTTATTGGAAATGCATTAAAATAATATATTTTTTATTTTTAAAATTTATTTTTGATATCAATAGATTCAAACAATAAAAAAATTAATTTAAAACTAAAAATAATTTTTTAAAAATTTTAAAATCACGAGCGAACCACAATCCAAAAACTCAATTAGTTTTTTTTTTTTAATGTTATAAAAACTTTTAATCGAACCCACGTAGAAATCTGTACAGTAAAACTAATAATTACTAATCAGACATAATGTCATTTACACATATGCGTGTCTGAATTTGTTTGGATGCTGTGGGTCCCATCAAACCAAGTTTTGCTTCTCGCATCTCTCTCCTTAATTATCCCAAAAAAATTATCCTTTATTTTTTAAAAAAATTAAACACAATTAATACAATAAATAATTACAAGAACTCACTGGCTCATTAACCCTACAATTAATACAATAAATAATTAAATAACACACCGTCCATCCACAGTAATAGGATAAGCTGCACCAATTTCTTACTTGTCCCAATCGAATATTTGGATTAGAAATAATAATTTTAATTGTATATAGTAAATGCAAAAAAAAAAAGTATTTTTATTTGGTAAAAAAAACAATTGTTTTAAAAATTGTTCTTTTTTTCTTATCAAATAAACTAATTCCTTTTAATTTTAAAAATACTGGATTTATCAATTATGACATTATTTTGGAAGGAACTCTTTCTAAAATAAAAAAAAAATTATTTTAAATTGACAGAATTTTGAAGCAATTACACGATAAAAAAAAAAAAATTCGTGCACTTTGGTTAAAATTGATACCCTAGTTCCATGCTCACATGCTCTATAAAGCCCACTTCCAACCAATCATAGCTTTAACATTCTTACAAACTCAAAAGAAGGGGAAAAAATGTCATTCCGCCCTCTCCTCCTCCCTCTCCTCCTCCTCCTTTCCTTCTCCTCCATAGTATTTTCTGTAAGTTACTGATCTCTTAAACTCCCATTACACCCTCAAAATCCTTTTTCATCTGTTGATCACTGGTATCAATATAATTCTTCATTCACTTACCCTTTTCTTGTCTTTTCCTCTCTTTTTTGCTTTTGCAGGATGAAGACTGCGTATACACAATGTACGTAAGAACAGGATCCATCATCAAAGGAGGCACGGACTCCATCATAAGCGCGACACTGTACGACACTTATGGTTATGGCGTGGAGGTCCCAGATCTTGAGAGATGGGGAGGGCTAATGGAGCCAGGTCACAACTACTTCGAGAGGGGCAATTTGGACATTTTCAGTGGGAGAGGACCATGTTTGAATGCACCTGTGTGCGCCTTGAACTTGACCTCTGATGGGTCAGGTTCAGGCCATGGTTGGTACGTTAACTACGTGGAGGTGACGACAACAGGGGTCCATGCTGCTTGTGCACAAAAGAAGTTCGAGATTGAGCAATGGCTGGCCCTTGATACTTCGCCTTATAGCTTAATTGCTTTTAGGGATTATTGTGATTATCTTGATGTTAAGAAATCCGCCGGAAGCTCTTCTATGTAATAGAGATCTTAACTTCAAGGTTAATTGTGTGTGTGTGTGTGTGTCTGGTAGATGGTTGTGTTGGATCGATCAAGCTTTGACGATCTGTGATCATCATCTTTTGATGAGGAAAATAATCTGGACAAATGTTCTTGATTATATATATATTCAATAACATGGAAGTGAGGAGATCTTGTCTTGCTCGACATTATATATATGTATTAAAGTTGTCCAAAGCATTGTTCTTTTAATTATACGAGGATTTATAATGCTAATGAAGCTTGTTTTGAGATTAATCGTTATGAATTATGATGGATTAAGAAGATGATGATAGTTGAGGCTTTTGAATATTGTTCCGAGGGGCACCTAGTTAGATGCAGAGAATGTGGAGCTGTTTTTTTGTTTTTTGTTTTTTTTTTTATTATTATTGTCGGTAAGATTGGATCTAATGAATGGTGAGGTCAATTTGTCGTGGTATGCATTAATTGTCATAATATGGGCATTAATGGGTCTTATCTGGCACTGAAGAAAGGTGTGTAATCGTACAGGTATGAAATGATGATCTTATCTCATGGAACAGGATAAGAAGACAACAATGAGGAACCCATAAAAACTATTCCTCGAATTCTCAATTTGACAGTGATAGATGATGAGCTTGTTTCCACACAAAAGATTTAATCTAATCTCATGATCTTATCTCTCAGGCGTTACGTTTTGTTTGATCTGAAGTTAAAAATCAAATTTTAAATAACCCGTGACACATGAAATACATAAATATAATTGATTGAAAAGATATAAATAAAAATAATTTTAAAAAGATTATTATTTTTTTCTTATCTGCAATGTATGACAGGTTAATGGACTAATTATAGATAATTATTAATATTATTTTAATACCCAAACAAGGATTGATCTATACCAAGGTTTGGGTCCTAGTTTGATTTGGGTTATAATTTAAAAGGGTTAATTTTTGTTTTTAATAATTAAAACAATACTGTTTGGCCTCTTAAAAAAATCAATGAATTTTTTATTAAGGTTTTATCTTGGATCGACCAAGATTTTTTACCATATCAAGCCAAATTAATCTTTTTTTTTTTTAATTTTGATTGATCCAAACCTTGAGTTAGTTGAGTCCTAGGTGACCAGCTAGGCTGGTCTAGGTTTTATATCTATGTTTATTATATTATTATTAATCTGAACACTTAATATAAATTAAAGAAAAAAATATATATCTTTTTTTAAAAAAAATATAAGTTTGATAATTATATATATTAAGAATAAAACATACTTTTTTATAACTTATTTTGTCTTGGTAACTATTAAAAGTAAGATACATTATATCTTATACATCACTGCTAAATACTATTATATTTCTTATTCTATCTTGTTTATTTTTCTTTAATTTTTTTTATCTTTTCTATCATAAAATAATAATTAAACAATATCTTAATATTAAAAAAAATACACTAAACATCTTATAGTTTGATATTTTTTTTCTTTATCTCTATTGTTCTAAAAATTATAGTTTAATTCAAATATTCAAAATTTCAAATCAATATATATATATGAGATTGTACCATATGACAGATCAAATTTCTTTGTTCTCGGAATGAAATTGATTTAACTAAAATCAAAATCTACTCTAGTTTAATCCAAATCAAAACTATGTATAAGAATCTAAGAATGTTTTTGTTAGATCTGGACCGTTCATGCCATGTCAAAATGTCATTTAAACAACAGTGAAGTGGATCACCTAGATTGTTACGAAATGATAAAGAAATAGAAGATCAAATACTCTCAGTGTGTAGAATGAAGAAACAGGAAACCTTTAAATAGGTTGTACAGTAACCAAGAAATAGCAACAGAATAACAATAATATCTCCACTACCTAAAACGTGGATTGAACTCCTATAAAATAGGTATTTCCTATGGAATAGGTCTTCCACTACTTATTGCAGATAAACTCAAAAACATAAGCAACATAATTTATTTTTAACACCTTCCCTTAAACTAATATCTGTAGATATTAGTTTAGGAATTAACAGCTGCTACTCCTTCTATGATGACATCTTTTGAAGAGTAAAGTCTAACTAGATTTCGAAGCTTGACAAAAATTGCAGGCTTAAGAGGCTTAGTTAATATATCTGCAATCTGATCTTCACCCTTGCAGAACACCAAATCATTAACACCCTCCATATATAGATCACGTAAGAAGTGAAACCTAACGTCAATGTGTTTGCTCCTTCTATATAGTACTGGATTTTTTGAAAGCTTTATGGTGGACATGTTATCACAGTAGATTAAGGTTAAACCTTGTTGCTGGTTGTTTTGTAAGAAGTCAAGTAGCCTGCGTAACCAAATTGCTTGACTCGAAGTTGATGCTGCAGCAACAAATTTAGCTTCAGTAGTTGACAAAGCTACTATTTGTTGTTTTTTTTATGACCATGAAACAACTCTAGAATTTAACATGAACACCAAT
>Ga0307516_10009073_pt1 | contig 11138 bp, 15 predicted proteins | sample 19_EM_MG_FD_203310 | JGI IMG/M metagenome (GOLD analysis project Ga0307516, IMG submission 203310) | Populus trichocarpa ectomycorrhiza microbial communities from riparian zone in the Pacific Northwest, United States - 19_EM | ecosystem: Host-associated > Plants > Roots > Unclassified | place...
TCACCAAACTACAGACCCCAGCTCAACCCGCTGTATCGACGCCCAGCCCTATTCCTGAATCGCCCATTTGCGAGGCCGCAGCCTTATCTCCTGACCCCGCACCTGCTCTCCCGAAAGGGCCGTCCCCCGCTTTCCAGAGAGGTCATCTCTGCTGAAGGTACAGAGTCAGCTCGCGGTCCTACTCCAGTACCGTCTGTACCTGAAGAAGTCCCCGCACCTCCCCCTGCCCAGCCCATTCCAACTCTCGTCGTCAACGATCCTACAGACAGTGCTCCGTCAGTCTTCACCGACGAGCCCGAGGAACTGTCAGTACCAGTTTCATACACCGCCCTCCGGGCCCTCCTGGACGCTTTTTACACATGAATTTATTTATCGCTCAAGTACTAGGGAAAAGCTTCAATGCTCATGATAAGGAAGTAGTAATCACATCTATAAGGTACGAAGATGGGGGATAAGGTCAATTGACAAGGACGAATTTGTATAAACGATGTTTGTCACTGATCAATGTGAATAAAGGTGGGAACTAACAGACGAATTGAGGCCTTAGCATGCATTCAGAAGGTGGGGTTAGAAAACGAAACTTACGACTTGTCCTCGATAATGCGAATACGTGGTTGAAGAAAACAATCTGATCCACAGATGTGTCCTCCGAGTCTCCACTCAACATCTAAAACTCCGTATTGACAAAACATTACTGCAGGATGTAGATCCACTCGAAGACCGGTGAGAAGGTTGATCCATAAACACCCGGCATCTGTAACTGCTCGTGCATTGCTTCTGCATTCAAAACGTGTGGCATGAGACTTCCTACAAGGGATGAATTGGAAACCTCGCTCGCAGTATTTCTCCAGATGGGATATTTTGTTGCGGGCGTACGTGTTGCCATAAAACGAGTAAGGATTAAGGAGCGATTTTGATTGCAGCGTAAGGCTAGGGTAGGCGGAAAAGATGAAATCTGTGCCAATGAAGTTCATCACTGCAGTAGAGTCGAACAGGAATATAGGGGAGAAGCTAGCGTCCGTGCACGATTCGACAACATCAATTATGTTTTGTCCAAGAGCAAACTTGTGTACAGCAATAATGTGAGGAGATGAATAAGTGCCGTGGATATTGGGAATACATGGTAGAAGCTGATACCCCAACTTTTGTAGGCGCCTCGTCAACTCCTTCATATGGCGGTGCGGAACATACAAATCGAGGTCCTTTGGTTTCCACTTAGTGGTAGAGATAGGAAGGAGTAGATGAAGAGCTGCAGAGCCTGAAACTACTGCGTCACAGGTTTGTAGTATTTCTCGTAGAACCATACCGCTAGAAAAGAAGGGTGCCGCTAATGAATCTATTCTGTGTTGAAGGTTGCGGCACACCTTTTCCGCGTTAGAAGTAGAAATTGCTGCAAGTCGAGCAAGGGAGTCGACATCAGAAGTGTTTAGGAGTTGCTCGAAGATATTATTGGAGTCAGAAGATGCAGATGGTGAGGACAGGGTGTCTGTAGGATCCATTTTTCACAGATAAATCGACAGGCTCCGGAAAGAAGGTATGAACGCAGCCTCTGAGATGAATTTATTGTTGGGGGTCAATTTGTATTACTTGGGATCACAGCTGAAAACCCCAGCACACGAAATTCGTTGGGTCACCCAATGAATAGGGACCCCCTAGCAGGGGCATTACTATTTGTTGTAGATAGGTTGAGTTTCTGGGGGGGGGGGGTAAATCATTGCAATTTGCAGGTTACACTGACGAAGGAGCAGCTATATATTTAGAATACTCTGTGCTCCGTTGTTTGAAATGCTGTCAAGAGTGGCTCGTGAGGAATGTAAGGGAACAAAGGGAAAAAATGGATCATACCCTTAATGTTTATTTTCAAGAGGGGGGAACTGTTCGTCAAGGCTAGGTGAACATGAGTAAGATGATGGTAATAAGGATGGAAATAGCTTACTCCTTCAATCCTTGAATAATATCGGGTAAGTCGTCTTCTGGACAGATGCTGATGGGTCTTTTGGGATATAACATGCGAATGAACAAGTAAGAGGCAGTGCTGGAATCGAGCATGTGCTGTGTGTGGTCGAAATACACGCAGTAGTTTCTGTTCTCTATGACAGTTTGCATGGTACGGATTTCAGCGTCTTCTGGGAACATGCTGTGATTGATTATAGGCACAATTGCACAAGGTTCTTTCCGTTGAATGGAAATCAGTCGCAGCCCAGTCTTGCCATATACGCCCACGAGGAACCCGAAGACTCTGTAAGGTGCAGACATGGCAGTGAGGTGTGAAATGCGATGAAAAAGAGACCCGTAGAAGTGGTTGAGGTGCTTAGAATTAAAGCAATGCTACGCAGTTCCCCAAAGAATTGAGTATCACACATTGGATCTATTCACTGGAGTGTTGAATATATGACTGGTGTGACCAATCTGAAATGCTATCGATGTACTCATGAACGTTGATGATATTTGATCAGCAAAACAAGAGATTTTAACTTTTGTATGGATGAAACGTGCAACCAGAAGTCCGTATCGAGAATCTTAAGCACATTTTTGTACAGGGACACATGAACAGACCCAAATCCTTCTAATAATCCATGAAGAAACAGCATGCAAACACACGTTGAATTTATATGTGAAGATCTGCAATTTCAATATCCGAGTTTTCGTCGGGGGCACCGTCGTCGTAAGGTGCAGTTTGCAAGATCGATACAGCTTGGAGTTCAAACTGGGCACAGTGTATAGTCCACCTGCCATTCTCGTCCTTCTGACGGTAACGCGTTATGCGTGTTTCCAAGAGAATGAGATCCTTCTTCTTAAGATCCAGCGTATCGTATTTCTGCATCGCGTTTTTGGCAAGTAAGACTTTGCGTGCATCATATACGCAGTTGAATAAGATGCCCTGATACATTTATGAGTCCAGAAAGGAAATGTAGACAGGAATGAAATCATACATCACCACCAGTTTTGGGTGATTGCCAGCGAACAGCACGAATTACCCCAGGAGTAGAGGACGTTGTTGCTAGAATTAACATTGTTATCAATGATGAGAACATGAGCTGCAATGAAAATCATACAGAGAGGTGGGCTGGATAACCCGGCAATCAATTGATTGGCTTGAAGGCCAAGCGAATTGGAGAGGGGCATGATGGTGACAGAGCATTGGTTATCGGGGGTGCCATTCTTCATAAACCACACAGTAGTGATACGACCGACAATCCAGATGTGAATCCTGTCGTTAGTAGTAGGAATGCAGAGTTCTTTGCTTCGGTCATCGTACGGATCATATTTGCCCCAAGTAGCATTCAAAGGGATGTGACCAAGCGCATACGTTTTGGCAGAGACATTGACATAGTTAGACAACGCATCGATGTGCCTGGTTTCGTGAGATAAGCGATTGGACAAGCAGGGAACGACTTGCCTGAGTAGCTCATCGGAACACATAGAAACACGATCCGGATCAAGTAAGCACTTTGTTGGTCTTGGAATGACAGTTCCAACAGTTACTACTGGAGTGCTCCCTCCGGAAGTATTACCTGTCTTCTTTGTATTCTTCTTTCCTTCTTGTTGACCTTTGATAGGAACGGCTACAGGCACGGATTCCACAGAGTCATCTATAGAGATGTACGGCTCTTGACCTTTCTCAGAATTGAAAGCCTCAGGTTGATCAAAAGAGGGGCTACGAAGCGTTTCTGTAGACGTCGAAGCAGACGGCTCGAGTTCCTTCAATTTAGGGGGCAGATCCTGTAATGCTGATGGATTGAAGAAATGTGAATCATCACTGATGGTGTGAGTGTGAGACAAGGAAGCAGTACGCACGCCGTAGTGTATCATGTGATACAGTTGAGGACATGGGTATGTAGTCAGTCTTTGAAGTAGTCGGAGCACATCCCAAGGGTTGAAATTTATCAGCCTGGGATACAGCGTTACTGAAACATGATGTAAGATGAAGAGATGATATGCTTATGGTCGCTGAAGGTGTTGATGTTTCATGGAGCAGTGCAGAAAAATGGGGTTGTAAGAGCTGAGAGGGATCTGGTAGATTTGTAGTAGAAGGGAATGTTCCTACAGGTGGTCCATGGGTACTCGAGCGAGTTCGTTTGGTGGGAGGAGCGTCCCTCGTTTCTCCGTGCTCACGTTTCGGGGCCATGTCGTCGAGCAGAGGAAGGTGAGATGGACCTGCTAGTAATTTATATGCACTTCTGATCGTAGAAAAGGAGTCGCAATTCTTCTGGGGACGGTTGAAAGGCGGAAGACACATTTGAAATCGAGTGGCTACAAATACTAATAAGCCACGGTGTATAACAATGTTCATGTAGTAGGGAGAAAGAGATGGCTCAGTATGAAATGATGCTCAGGGAGACTCGTCGTCGAGGAAGGACTGGTTAAAGATTTTTCAGGATAATAATAAACTACACGCAAAGGGTACTCACGTATTTTGGCATCGGGTTCAGCGACACAGATTGGTCGATCTTCTGGGATACTTTAGTTTCATGTTCCATACATGATTCAGCAGAAGTACAATGTTTCGTCATAGCTTCATTCGCAGTTGTTTCATTGGAACGCTTGAAGGTTCTCATACGTTTGATAGTCGGTACTGTCCCTTTATCTTTCATGGTAACCATAGACTTTACACTTCAATGTTAGCAATATGAAATTTGCAGTAGTAAAGGGTGGCGTACGGTGCTGACAGTTGCAACAGACAGTCTAAGAAGTTGTTTGCACGCCAAAAATACACACAATTCTGACGTTTTTGAAAGGCCCCTTGATATAACAAGATCAAACTCAGCGTCTACCTCAACGAAATCTCCTCGATTGAGCATGATCTCATGAATTCCAGTTATACACCCTTTCGCATCCATATCGAGTAACTCGACCGGACCGTTCCATGACCAGCTCGGGCTAGGAAGTGGGAGAGAGTTTGGGGCCTGTGCAACAAAGATTGCATCTGCCGATTGCGAGAATGTGTCCAATGAGGAATGTGGGAGTGAATTCTGTGAACAAAGTAGATATTAATAGGATACTTCAATTATGTGAATGTATAACAATACTTACTCTTGTAAACACCCTTCTTTGCATATATAGTCTATTGTTAAACTGAAATTTGGAGAGAGGTAACTTGAGAAGGCGACTGGCGAATGTGCAAGCCATGTTGAGGCGATCAAGTTGATTTTGCCAGGCAATGCTGTGGCCTCCGGATGTTAATGAGAGCGACTGAACAGCATACTTTGCACGGCTCTGATCACTATGACCACACCAATTTTTTTAGTCCGACGTTTACAAGTGATTTTATTTGCACGCACCCTTTCCAATCACCGTAATCTCCAAGACAGAAGTCATCGAGAAAGCCAAACAGTCATACTGAAATGGGGTAAAGGACAGATTCGCCATCGGAAGCAGGCAAGGTTTTGTAAACTAGTATGCGGTCGCGCGAATTATCGACGGATGAAGGGAGCCTTGCTATAGTTGCCCATTCTACCAAGCGATCAAGGGAAGTCGGGAAGCATTCCCATTGCTGGAGTTCATAAATATTACACCACCGTTCAATGATTGTATTGTATGGAGAAGGCCATAAGTCAATTGCGAGAGTGTGATTGTCGGACGGCAGAAAGGACATTGGGGATACAAGGATAACATGAACTTTACTCAAGTGAAGATATTTATTTTATTATCGAGCCTTTGAAAATGGAATGGGGGTATGTAGGAAAAGGGGTACTGACAGGAGGCAAGATCAATGGGTAGTATATTTCCACCGATTGTTATTGATGTAGCCCCTTTATCGTCTCTGCGAGGTATCTACAAGAGCAGTTTATACATGAGTTATCTCAGTATAGTCTGTGAATCCCATTCCATTCAATTCATATGCTGCAGAAGGATCGTAAGATGCACACAACTCAACTGTTATTGGCAGTTGGGGTTGATCTTTCTGATGCTCCTCAGATTGAATATCCCCAAACCAAGCCTTTCTTTTTCCAATCGTGAGGCACAAAATCTTTTCATATTCTGTTTGTAAGACCTTTGATCGATCACATTTTGTCCACCGGACCGATGATTCTGTAGACAGATCATGGTGAAGTGGCACATTGAAAAAAGGACCTGCTGAACTATCTCTTTCTTTTCTAGATTCAGCAGGGATGGCGTTCATCTCATCGAAACACAGTTTCTTCGCCACTAACTTATGGCCTCAAAAAACGGGGCACCTGATTGCTCGTCGTAACAGAAGGTCGACAGCCGAACGAGGAAACACTGTGCCGACGGGATTAGAAGATTTAGTCGCATGGGCATCTGTCGAATGTGATCTCATGTACAACGAAATACCGATTGTATTGTGTCTCGCATATAAAGAAGCATTACCGGAAATCCATCCAATTTCGATTCATCTGTATGGGTTTTTGGAAGACTTTAGTTTGTGATCGTTTGGGAATTGGAACAGGTAGGTTATTGAAGCATAGTCAATCACAGAGAACTGATATGTAATCTCTAGCGAAATTGAGCTCGCCATTCTCTCAAAGCAGACTTTGACATTGTCTTGCGGTGTAGCGACGGCTGCTTGGCAAAACCAGTTAGATCACCTTAATTTTCTGTCGTCATTCGTAAGCAAGTTTTGCAATGTCCCATTGCAGTCGGTTCCTTTCGAAGGAAAGGTAAACATGCATCGCAATATCATCACTATGATATGTATGATGTGCTGAATTCACAGTCATTCTAACAATTCTGCAGGATGATATCAAAGATGACGGTGTAAAATCGGACAGTTGTGTAACGAAACCCATTTCGAGCTGTGTTGTGTCGACAATATTTGGGTCAGCCACGGGACGTCCCTTATCTATTCAGCCTCCTCTCATTTGGAGGGAACCATTGTCTATCCTTCAAATGGCGAATGATGGAACCGAGAAGCCATTGGATGAAATCTTACTGAATCGCAATGATTTTGTCGAGGTTCTTGCCACACTGGAGTTTGAGGTCGGGTTATTTGGGACACCAGATGCATATTTACATGCCGGCCTTCGATTTGACCGTATTGTGCACCTCGAGACAGCGTTGAATTCATTGTAAACTTAAATCATTTATGGACAATGGTTTTCATACTTTCATGTACACAGACAGTTACCGTTATGTATATGTTGAATGGGCTTGAATGGAAGACAATGGCAAATCATAATCTAGATATAGTACGAAATACCGAGAAGATACTTTGTTAATACATCAGCATATCAACGCGACACGCAGCATCAATGAACCGATGACGATCAGCATGCCCAGTATCAACAAACTCAAATATCTGGGAAAACTGAAGCTTCCTTCCTTGTACAGCGCATAATCTTCATCTGCTAACAGTTCACCGCAGAAGAGCTGAGCATAATAATGTACGAATAGGCTCACATCTGTCCGTTGGCACCCTGAGGAGGTGGTACACTTCTGGACTGAACGCATCCTTTCACGAGCTCGTTTTTTAATCCCTGCCTGTGATGCATGGTGAGTACCCCACGAGGAAGAAGGCGAGATGCGACACGCACTTTGCATGATTGTTGGAGCAGAAGCGTGGAAGGTTCGGATCCTCCGCATTGTTTCAACCCGTGATATTACAAGGAGGGGATTTTGAAATTTCGGTGACAGCAGCGCAGGTCCTAACGCAATACGAGTGTGTTACACCCGAGAAGTCTATGTACTTGGCATGATAAGTGCTGTGGGGATGAGAGTTGCAAATGCACCGCACACAAGTTACTACTGCTTGAGCTCGGTAGAGCTTTGCATAGAGGACATTGTCGGTGGTGTGTTCTTGCGCGGCACCACGTGTTAGCCACATCCTCGGGGCTCGGTTTTGGTTTCGCCTCAGGGATTGAGCACACAATGATCCGTCTCGGTCTGCAACGCCATCAACATATCAGGTCGACATCGTACAGACTAAGCGCGTAACGTCGGAAGAGCCACTTACATCCGGTGCGATCGACCAGATCAAAAAGCGCCTCGAGAGAGTGTTTCAGCATGATCTCAGACGAGTTTGATCGTTGTGAGTGCAGCAGGGAGTTGTGACTGGACGATCTCATGAAGACGGGAACCCACTCGGCTGTGCCACTAATGAGGAGTTACATTTCGACCTGGAATGTTTATCCATTGGAGAGCAGTGATGGCACGTTTGTTGGGAACGAACACGACTTTTCACAGTGGATCGACACTAACGTGTATGTTTCAAGTATGACGTTGAAGAGGCGAAACTTACAGTGATTTGCTGCTGTCGAGGACCACGTCGACCACGCAAGCGTGTTCCATTGCTCACTCAGCTTCGACAACGTGATGGCACCACGGCTGCCGAGAGCGAGCATGGACGCGTCGACTGACAGAGTCGGGAGGATGCGAAATTCGGGTTGATGAGACCATATATCCCTGTAGAAACAAGATGGGCACCAGATATTCAGTCAGATTGCTAATCTAGAAATGATCAAGGGACCTAATTTTTTCTTGCACTGTCATTCAGAAATTTGCCATCGAGGTGGTTTTTTGATCGCTTCCCAGAGTGTGACATTATGCACAGTGAGCACCGCAACAATACATGTACGTGCACGCCCCCAGTCTGTTGACCAACCCCCAAGCACTGTGTTTCCGCGAGACACAAACAAGAAAAATGACGTACTATCATATATCTGCGCCGACATTCAATCGGGAATACGCGACGTATCGAACATCATCCTGTACTTGCAGAGTGCACTGACGGACGTCCCTCCCGTGTCCTCTGCGAACCCCTCTCCACTGCCCGTGCTTGTGCATGGCAAGCCTGCCGGTGCAGATGAGGAGCGCGCGTCCGAGATATTGGGAGGAGACGAATTTGCGTTTGTCATGAATCTGGGTGGGCTTGAAAAACCGTCGGCGGCCTGACCGCTGGACCTAAACGTTAACGCAGAACAATTAAATTTGCCACTGTAAACGTCAGTCGAACGGCAAAGATCGAAGGGACTTACCTTGGACGTGATATCGCGATGCTGGGCAATGTGGATCTGATAAATAGAAATCGGACCATGTCAACATATTCTTTATGGAGACAATGGTTGAGCAGATAGAATTGTGACGAAGGCGTTGGCACGAAATGGAGGAAGTACGATGGTGAGAATGGGAACAATTAAATTAAAGATCTTAACACCGCAATGTTGCAACCAGAGATTACATCAGCCAAGTCAATGGCTCCGGCTCGCCTCCGTAGGCTCTCTCTCTTCGTCCATCCTCATCTTTACACCCATCAATCTTCGTCGTTCGTCAATCCCTCGAGGAAACTAGTTTAACGTCTCGTGATTGACGTGATCGGTGTGTACATCAGTTTGCTGGGTGGTGTAAACAATTGAGCACTTATCTGTGTCAGTTCCATTCCCGCTCCAGTTCATTGTAAGTGGAACTTCCTTCGATCTAACTGACTTGAAGGGCAGATACCCTCTGATCGAGTTGTGGGAGGCGAAGTACGCTCGCTCGAGTTGGGCGAGGCCAGGTACCCTCTGCTCGAGATGGGTGAGGCGAAGTATGCTTGCTTGACTTGGGCGAGGCCAGGTATCCTCTTCTCGAGATGGGTGAGGCGAAGTACGCTCGCTCGAGTTGGGCGAGGCCAGGTACCCTCTGCTCGTTTTGGGTGAGGCGAAGTACGCTCGCTCGACTTGGGTGAGGCCAGGTACCCTCTGCTCGTATTGGGTGAGGTGAAGTACGCTCGCTCGAGTTGGGCGAGGCCAGGTACCCTCTGCTCGTATCGGGTGAGGCGAAGTACGCTCGCTCGAGTTGGGCGAGGCCAGGTACCCTCTGCTCGTATCGGGTGAGGTGAAGTACGCTCACTCGAGTTGGGCGAGGCCAGGTACCCTCTGTTCATCTTGGGTGAGGCGAAGTACACTCGCTCGAGTTGGGCGAGGCCAGGTACCCTCTGCTCATTTTGGGTGAGGCGAAGTACGCTTGCTCGAGTTGGGCGAGGCCAGGTACCCTCTACTCATTTTGGGTGAGGCGAAGTACGCTCGCTGGACTTGGGCGAGGCCAGGTACCCTCTGCTCGACATGGGTGAGGCAAAGTACGCTCGCTCAACAAGGGCAAGGCCAGGTACCCTCTGATCAACTCTGGTCGATTTGTGTGAGGCAAAGTACGCTTGCTCGAGTTTGGCGAGGCCAGGTACCCTCTGCTCGACATGAGTGAGGCGAAGTACGCTCGCTCAACTTGGGTGAGGCCAGGTACGCTCTGCTTAAGCTCTGCTCAACTCTGCTCGATTTGGGTGAGGTGAAGTATGCTCACTCGAGTTGGGCGAGGCCAGGTACCCTCTGCTTGAGTTCGGAGAAACGCACGCTCGACAAGGGCGAGGCCAGGTAATTCTGGTCAAAGAGGAGTACCTTTTGCTACATAGGTGGCTTTGTGGAGACATTTGTTCTGATGTACTTTCTCTGTCCCTGTTACTCAGTGCTCGTCAATGTGCTCGCATGGCGTAGCATTGGTGCTGAAGGGTAAGAGGATCTCACACTGCGTTTCGAAGAACTACTTGGAATGTATGGCTTTCGTTTGCACATGGTAAGTCGCCTGCTTCATTGTTTTCAATGCAACCAGTTGAATTACTCAGGCGCTAGGCGAGGCACGAGCAGAGATTGCACAGCTCAACTTGCAGGGTAGGGTGATGCATTTTTGTTTCGTGTAACGAGTGTGTAAAAGATCATAAGTGAAAAGTAAAGAAATGTTCAAGTGTCCCAGGTCATGTCCTTCTATAGCCACTTCTTTTTACGTGTACGTGTGCGAAAAAACAGAGATGAAGTCCAATTTGTCCAAGTAACCAAGTTATAACCAAGTTTTGTAATAACAGAAATGTAAACAAATGTTTAAGTGTCCCAGTGGAAGTTACATGTCGGAAATGCGAACAGGGGTAATGAGTTTTCAGTATAAACCAACATGTCTGTACAGGGATGTTAGGCGATGAAGATGTGCGGGGAAAAAGAGAGGCAAGCTTACTCTGAGTCTATGACGATGCGAACATCGGGAGAGACAAAATTGGCACAGGAGTTAGTGGAACAACGTTCACCACCAAGACGCTGTGAGTCAAAGTGTGGATTTGGGTCGGAGAAATAACCCAAACACAACACCAACAAAGGACTATGAAATTGTGCGAGTGGTGGTTTACCTCCGCGGTGTCCAGAGAGGATGTGCTGAGGAGG
>Ga0307516_10009074_pt1 | contig 11138 bp, 10 predicted proteins | sample 19_EM_MG_FD_203310 | JGI IMG/M metagenome (GOLD analysis project Ga0307516, IMG submission 203310) | Populus trichocarpa ectomycorrhiza microbial communities from riparian zone in the Pacific Northwest, United States - 19_EM | ecosystem: Host-associated > Plants > Roots > Unclassified | place...
GCGACGTGATCGGCGTCTGGCAAAGCACGGTCATGGATCCCGCGAGCAGCGCGCGGGCGTGCATTCAGTTGTCGCTCGTGCCCAATCCGTGGGCTCCCACGCCGCATCCGCTCGTCGCCCCCGCCGGCGAAGAACCGTATCTGGTCCAGGTGGTAGCGGCGCCGTGACGTCGCCAAAGCTTTCGCTGTTTCTTTGGCTCGGGCTGCTAGCTCGCCCCAGCCACGCCGACTTTCCGCACGCGGGCTTGCGCGAAAGCGTGGGCCCGCCGCGAGCACCTCACGCCATGCCCGGCGTCGATGCGGAGCGAACCCGCCGCGCCCGCACGACACTGAGTCAGGCTCCGCGCGTCGAGGCACGGCTGCGCCTGGCTTACGGCGTGGGCCACGGCCTAGTCACGCGCGACGACGGCGGCTTCTTCGTGCTGCATCCGAGCGCTCGAGCGTCGCGCTTCGACGCGCAAGGCAAGCTGCTCTATTCGCTGAAGCTCGCCGCCGAGGCCGCTTCGCCGCCGGTGGTCACGTCGAACGGCGCGAGCGCCTTCGTGGCGAGCGGCGAGCTGTACCAAGTCGACGACGCTGGCCGCGTTCGCTCGCACACCGCGCTCGGCGATGCGGACTTCAATGCGCGCAGCATCTTGGCCGCGCGAGACGGCAGCGTGCTGGTCGCCAGCAGCGGCCTGCTCGTCAAAGTCGGCGCTTTTGGCGACGTGATCTGGCGCCGAGCCAGCCCAGAAACACCTCTCGAGCTGCTCGAAACCGCCGCCGGCTTGCTCTGCGTCACGGCGCCGGGCTCTGTCTACCGTCTCGACGGCGCAGGACGATTGGGCAAGCTCGGTGAGCTCGGCGCGATGACGAGCTCGGTCACCGTGGCCCGCGCCGGGCGCGAGCTCACTGCGCGCACCGGCAGTCACCGCCTCGTCAGCTTCGATCTGAGCGAGCGCCGCCTGCGCGCAGCCATCGAAGATGCCACCCTGGACCTCGACGGTCCGATTCTAGTCGGGCAAGATCAGCTCACTCAGGTGTTCACCAGCGACGGCTTGCTGGTGCGTTACCGTACCGACGGCAGCGAGGCCCAGCGCGTGCCCATCGACCCCGGAGCGCGCAAGGCGCCTGGCAACGATGACGCGCTCTTGCTCGCTGACGGGCGCTTGCTGGTAGCGCGCGCCGGCGCCGACGTGGCGGTCGTGTCCCAAAGCGGCGAAGTTACGACGATCGCCAACAGCGCCTGCCCCGATCCGGTCGGCGTCTTTGCCGCGGGCCCCCGCGCGGCGCTCTTGGCGTGCCGTTCAGGCAATATGCTGCGGCTCGAATAGTTAGTGAAAGAGCGCGCTAAACTGCAGACTCAGCGCGTAGCCCGACGCTTTGCGATCAACGTCCGCGTCTTTTTTCTCGGTCGCAAATGCGGTGAGCTGCAGCATGCCGCCCAGCGACCACTCGGGACCGACGAAGCCCATGTAACCAATCCAAGCGGACGCGCCAAGGCCGCCGCCGTTGTAGTCCTTCACGCTGGGGTCGGCGTCTTCGAGCGCGTGGCTATCGGCCTTGGTGCCGAAGCCGGCTAGGCCCAGCGCGCCGCCGACGTGCAGCCCGCGCAAGGGATCCGGAAACACGTCGATGAATGGCGCGAGCAGAATCAACTGGCCTTGCGAGCCCAGCCCCGTCTTCTGGCCTTCGACCACGGTGTTGCCGTCATGCATGCCCTGCAGCGACAGCATTCCGCCGAGCGCGACGCCGCGCCAAGGCGTGCCGCCGATCCAGAGGTTGAGCGCGAGCCCCGCGCCGCCCACGCCGAAATTCGGCACGCTGTTCCGGTCGGTCGAAATTTTGCCGTGCCCGCCGCCGAGTCCGGCGGCCATGCGCAGATAAAAACCGTCGTGAACGTGGTAGCCGGCTCGCGCCGTGGCGGGCGGTACTGGCGGCGCCGAAATAACCAGCTTGCCCTGCGGCGGTGGCGGCGCGCCGCGCGGGGGCGGCGGTGGCGGCAGCTCCGGCGGAGCCGATTGCGGTGCGGGTGGCAGCGGAGCCGGCGGCGGCGCGGGGGCGGCCGCGGCGGGCTCCAAGTCGGTGCCTGCCTGGGCAAACGCTGTCCCGGCCAGGGCCGAAAGGGACAAAACGAGAGAACACGGGATAAGCTGGGCTGGTTTCACGGTGTGCTCGCGCCTATACTACCCCTGCCCCGGGAAAATCTGCCGGGCTCGCGGAGGCTCCGAACGCTCGATGATTTCAATTACTCCCCTAGCTGCCGACAAGGTTCGCGAAATCTCTTCGTCTGAAGGGCTCGAAGGCCAGGGCCTGCGACTCCGCGTGATTGGCGGCGGGTGCGCCGGCTTCCAATACGACCTGTATTTCGAAGATAAGCCGACCGAAATGGACGAACGTTACGAATCCCACGGGGTTCAGCTGTTCGTCGATCCGCTCAGCTACCAATACCTTGATGGGACCGAGATCGACTATGTCGAGGGGTCTCACGGTGCCGGCTTCAAGTTCGGCAATCCGAACGTCACCGGCTCGTGCGGCTGCGGTTCTTCGTTCAAGGTCTGACTCGCCCCCGATCCCCGGACGACGGTCCGGTTCACGCCTACCGGACAAACGAACTGTCCAAAGCGTGTCCCGTCGTCCAGGGGGCGTGACCCAGCGTACGAAGTTCCCGCTTAACGTAACTTCGCGGAACTTCGTGGCACATGACCTCGTAGGCCAGTTGCGAGGCAGCAATGGCCCCGCGCGAGGTCGTCATGACAAGCCAGGACACGTCCTTTCAGACATACGTTCGCACCGTCCAACATTACCCCCAGCAAACCCGCGAAGAAGAGCAGGCGCTGGTCAGGGCCTACCGTGAAAAGGGCGACGAGACTGCCCGCGATGCACTGGTCCGTGCGCATCTCCGCCACGTCGTGGCAATAGCGCTCAAGTACCGGCGCTACGGACTGCCGGTCGCCGATCTGGTCGCCGAAGGAAACTTCGGCATCGTGCACGCGCTGTCCAAGTTCGATGCCGATCGTGGCACGCGCTTCGTGACCTACGCGGCCTATTGGATCCGCGCGTACATCCTCAACTACATCATTCGTTCGTGGAGCTTGGTTGGGGTCGGCTCCGGAGCTTTGCGCTCCAAGACCTTCTTCAAGCTGCGCCGTGAGCGCGTACGCATCACCAACCTGGTGGGTGAAGGGCCTGAAGCCGACGAGCTGCTCGGCAAGGCCATGAACATGCCCACCGACAAGGTGATGACCATGGTCAGGCGCCTCGAGTCGCGCGATCTCTCGCTCGATGCCCAGGTCTGGGACGATTCGGCCACCACCGTGCTCGATACGCTGGTGTCACCAGGCAACGATCAAGAGACGCAAGTCGGCGATCGCGAACAGCGCATCAACGTCGAAGCCATCGTGCGCGATTCGCTCAAGCACCTCGACAAGCGCGAGCGCTACATCGTCGAAAAGCGGCTGATGGCCGATCGCGAAGACGAACTGTCGCTCGCCGAAATCGGCCGGCGGCTCGGCGTTTCGCGCGAACGCGCTCGTCAGCTCGAGGCCCGCGCACGTCGCAAGCTGAAGGGCCACATCAGCCAAATCTCCGAAGCCGCCGGCGTCGCCCTCGACCTCAACGCCGCCTAACCCCGCCTCCCAACCGCTCGGCGCACCACGCTCGACCGCGCCCACATCCCGCGTTGCACCCTGCACCCCCGCCACGCCCGCTGGATCTCCAGCGGGCTAGCGGCTATGTTCCCGCCGTCCGAGAGCTACAGGCGCTCGCTCGAGCTTCGGCTCGAGAGGAAAGTCCGGGCTCCGTAGGGCAGGATGCCGGGTAACGCCCGGTGAGGGAAACCTCGAGGAAAGTGCCACAGAAAAGTGAACCGCCTGAACCGACTCAACATCGCTTCAGGTAAGGGTGAAACGGTGGAGTAAGAGCCCACCGCGCGGCCGGTAACGGTCGCGGCACGGTAAACCCCATCCGGAGCAAGGCCACGTAGAGAGGCGTTCGAGGGCTGCCCGCCCGAGCCTCTGGGTAGGCCGCACGAGGCGCGCAGCAATGCGCGTCCCAGAGGAATGACCGCCGGCTGCTGGAGGCGACGAAAGCAGCAACAGAACCCGGCTTATGGAGCCTCGGACTGCTCCCGGTGACGAAAGTTGCCGGGGGTATTTTTTTTGGCTGCAGAGATGCGGCCTGATTGCAGAAGCTGCTGGGGCGGAAACAGGTGCAGGCGGACGGCGAGCGAGCGTGCAGCGTGCTGGGCGGTGGGCGGTGAGCGGTGAGCGGTGAGCGGTGAGCGGTGGGCCGTGAGCGGTGGGCCGTGAGCGGTGGGCCGTGAGCGGAGGGCGGTCGTCGCGGGTATTTTTATGATGCCTGCTCGCGGTCGCCGCCTCCAGGCCGCGCCCGGCGCTGCGCGCCGGTGACGGCTCGCTTGCGCTCGCCGTCAGCCTGGACCCGGCGACCGCGAGCACGCGTGGGGGCGCTGGCGCTGGGGTTTCACGGCGTCGGAAAGGCACGGCATGTTGCGTATTTATAACGTTATTTTGGGGTTACTTGAGGAGCTGCAGCCGGTTGTGCGGCGGGTTGAGCTGAAGGACAGGGATTTGGGGCGACAGCTGCGGCGCGCGAGCTGCAGCATTGCGCTGAACGTTGCTGAGGGCATGTACAGCCGGGGGCGCAACCGGGAGCTGCGCTATCACACCGCGCTCGGGTCCGCGCGCGAGACGCTGGCATGTATTGAAATCGCGCATCGCTGCTGCGCTGTCGTCGCGCCAGGCGCGGCGCTGGCGCAGCTGAACCGAGTCATCGGCACCCTCGTCAAGCTCGTCGCCGCGTGAACGCAACCCCCGCGGAGCCGCGCGCTGCGGCTCCGCGGGGGTGCACTTCAGTGCGTGAGCTTCCACAGCATGCTGAGGATGCGCTTGATGAGGAGTAGCGCGGCCTCAGCCTCAGGCGCCGTACAGGAACCCCACGCCACCGCGACCCGCAACGCCAACCGCGACTCATTCGCGCTACCAGCTGCCGTGAAGAACCGCGCCCTGCGATTGCCGGGGTCCGAGTAGTTCCCCTCCCCAATGTTCAACGCCACACTGCTCGCGGCTCGTGTGAGCTGATCCGCGAGCGCCCGGTCCCGCGCCTTGATACGCGGCACCATTGGCCTCAACGCCTCAATCAATTGAACCGCGAGCTCTTCGACTTCAAAGACCATGATCGGCTGCCTTTCCGCGCCGTGAAACCCCGGCGCAGCAGCCCAACGGCGGCGCGCGCAGCGCGTGTCTAGGGCGCGAGCGCAGCGAGCGTCGCGCGCAGCGCGAGCCCGCCCCTAGACACCCGCGAGCACGCTGCCATCATCGAAATAGCCGGAGTCACCTCAGTCTCTCGATCTCGATCTCGATCTCGAGGATCGAATTTCGAGATCGAGATCGAGATCGAGATCGAGATCGAGATCGAGATCGAGATCGAAATCGAGATCGAGATCGAGATCGAAATCGAAATCGAGATCGAGATCGAAATCGAAATCGAGATCGAGATCGAGATCGAAATCGAAATCGATCAAACGAAACCTGGCTCCGCCCCGGCAGCTTCTGCAATCAAGCTGCGTTTCTGCAGCCCCTATTGCGTCACTGTCCCGCGAACACGAACGGCACGTTGGCGATGGTCGTGCCTCCCGATGCCGGGAATTGCCAAGACTTGACGGAGCTGGCGATGCAGTTGGCAAGTCCGCTGTAGCCGCGCGGGTCGCCGCTGGTCGATGCGTTCTGCACGCTGCCGGTGCCACCGACGGTGATGCTGACCGTCACCTTGGCGGTCATCGGCGCGTCTTTCGCGCGTGCATCGAGCGCGGGCTGCCAGCAGCGACGCTTCACGCTGCCCGTGTAGCGCGAGACGGTGCTCTGAATCTGTCCGCCGTCGAGCTGCGCGCCGTTGTTCGCGTTGCCCGACGGACCACCCGTCGCGGGGCCGCCCGAAGGACCGAGCCCGCTCAAGCCGTTGAGGCCCTGCAGGCCGGTGAGCGGCTTGCCTTCGGCGGCGGATGCGCCCGGCGCCACCTTGCCTGGGCCGCCCGGCTTTTTGGGCGCCTGAGGATCGGCGAGCACGGTTTCTGGAATGCCGTTGTTGGCGGCGGCCGGTCCGGCTTGGTCTTTCGCCGGCACTTCCTTTTCGACGATCTTTTCGACGATCTTCGTCTCACCCGGCTTCTGTCCGCCGAACAGCACGAAACCGAGCGTCAAGCCGAGCGCGATGGCGATGACCATCGCGAGCCACACCATGGGCGACGTACCGCGACGCGGGGGCACGAACGCTCCCAGATCGTCGGTGACGACGGCCGAGCCCGTCACCGCGCTCGGCGAGGGCGCGGCGGCGAACGGATCAGCAGCGGCAACGCCACGCTTGGCGGTGACGTCGCGCGCCTCGGAAGCGGGCGGGGTGAACGGCGTGAGCGACGCGCGCGCGCTCGACACGCCTTCTTCGACGATCGCCAAGAGCTCGGGGTAAGTCTTGAGCGGACGCCAGTCTTCGAAGCCGTCGCGCCAAACGAGCGACTCTTTGTTCACGGCGCCCGAGGCCGCCTTGGAACGCAGCTCGCTCAAGCGAATCGGCCCGACCGGAACGCCGTTGATGCCGACGAACCACTCGTCACCGGGCATGCTCAGCGCAGCAGGCACCTCGGCTGCGACGTCGGCACCACCGCCGAAAGCCTGCGTGAATGCGCCAGCCAACGCACCAGCGTCGGCCATGCGCGTTACTTCGTCTTCGCCTTCGTAGTCGCGCGGTTGCGGCGCCGCCGCGACCGCCGTTGCGGCGGCTGTCGTCACGGGGCGAGCCGCGGCTGCCAGCGGCGCAGAGGCCTTGACCGGGCTCGGACGCACGGGGGGTGCGGCGGGTTTGGGAACGGCGCCGACCTGCTTGCCCGGCGGAGGTCGGGGCGCAGGCAACACCGGACCCTTCGCGGCAGGAGCTTTTGCAGCGGCCGCAGGCACGGCGCGAGGCGCGGCAGGCGGCGGCGGCGGCGCAGCTGCGGGCGCGCTCTTTTTCGCCGGCTCGGCCGCAGGCGGGGGCGCGCTCGTCGCGTCGTCGTCAGCCATCGGTGGCTCACTGCCCGCGCCGCTGGGCGCCGCCATGGCGCTCGACACCTGGATCATGAAGCCGCACTTGCGACACTTCATGCGCACGGACCGCCCCGCTACCTTCTCGTCGGCGATCTGGTACTTCGCTTTACAGCTGGGACAGAGAAACTTCATACAGCGGAGCGCCGTCGCACGATGGGCTTTGGTGTTCGGGAACGCGGAGGATTCAGAAGAACCGCACCAAGAAAGAGCGGGAACAGAGCTTAGCCCGGGCGCAAAAAGGCGCGCTCCAAAAAAACGAGGTCAGCAGAGGACGCGCTTTCAGGACCAAGCCGGGCCTCACAAAAGACTGAGTAAATGCTCGCGAATCGACTGCTTCGTCTCCTCGTCTGGGCCCAGGGACAGCGCTCTCTCCCACATTTCGACGGCTTTATTACGAAAACCGGCCTTCTGGTACAGGATGGCTAGGTTTTTGACGGCAGGAAAGTGGCGCGAGTTAATGTCCACGGCCGTTTCCAGCTCACTCACCGCGTCGTACACGCGGCCTTTCTTGCCGTACAGCAGCCCGAGGTGAAAATGCAGGCGATAAGCCAGCGGATCGATGGCGACCCCGCGCTTGAGGTGCTCGATCGCTTCGTCCAACCGACCGGCCTTGTACGCGCTGACCCCCTCGTTGAGTGCGGCCTCGGCCTCTCCGGAGACGTCCGGAGCTTCGGCCGGCGGGAGTTTTTGTAGGCTCGCGTCGACCGCGGCCATGACTTCGGCGATGCGAAACGGCTTCTCGATGAAGTGATCGACGCCACAGGTCGCCTTGAGATCTTCCGCGTAGCGCCAGCCTCGATACACGGCGCTGACCATGATGATCGGGATCGCGCCGTAGCGCTGACTGCCCTTGATGCGACGCGCGATCTCGAAGCCGTGGACCTCGGGCAGCATCGCGTCGAGCACGATCAGGTCCGGGTGCCGCTCTTTGACCAGCCGCAACGCCGCCAGGCCCCGGTCAGCTTCGACGACGTGGTGGCCGGCGCGCGTCAGCAGACGCACGAGCATTTTTCGGATCTCGGTCTCGTCGTCTACGACCAAAATGGTCTTGCCCGACGCCTCCGTCGCGGCGGGGCTCGAACCATGCTCGGGCATCTCGGTGACGACGCTCAGCTCGGGCGACGTTTCGGTGAAGTCATTCTCCTCGACGTCCTCGCTGCGTGACAGCGCGTCGGCTTCGTCGTCGATGACGACGCCCGGCGCATCGAGCGGACGCCGGCTCGCGTCGGCTGCATCGAAGCCGTCGCGCTCGGCAACGCTAGCGTCGAGCCCGTGTCGGTTGCGTACGTCTTCGGGGCAATTCGGACCAATGTAGTAGGCTTCGCCGCGCGTCTTCTTTTCGTACGCTTCCTCGATCACCGCAGAAAGCGGCCCCTCGAGCGCCACGTACGGGTAGACCTTCTTGCCGGTAACGAACTCGAGCTCGTCGATCACCTTTTTTTCGCGTGGGTTCGCCATCGCGATGAACAGCCGATCGTCTTGCACGAGCACCGGCAAGATCAGATGCTTCTCGGCGATCTCGCGCGGGAGCAGATCGAGATCCTCGAGGCGCAAGCAAATCTGGCTGAGGTCGATGCCGGGAATACCGTGCTGCTCACTCAGTGCCTTGAGCGCGGTGACGTCGGAGATGGCGCCCGAGGCGGCAAGGCGCGACGCCAGGCGACCGCCCTTCTCGGCAAGCGCGCGCTCCAGCTCCTCGGGGCTCAACGCCCGCTGGCGGAGCAGGATCTTGCCGAGCTGCTTCTTCTCGCTCATCCGGGGGTCATCCGAGTCCTGTAGTATCTGCCAGGTTTCGGAAAACTGCGAGCCGTTCCGCAGCGAAATCAGCGTACTGACCCGCCACAATCGCGACGCGCGCCTCGCGGAGCAGTCGCGCGTACAGGGTCAGGTTGTGCTCGCTCAGCATCCGCAGCGCCAAGATCTCGCCGGCCACGAACAGGTGGCGCAGGTAGGCGCGACTGTAGCCACCCCGACAGGCCGAGCAGCTGCACTCCGGGTCCAGCGGGAGCGGGTCGGCGCGATAGCGGGCGTTCTTGATGGTGAGCTTGCCTTGCCAGGTGAAAGCCTGGCCGTTTCTGGCGTTACGCGTGGGCATGACGCAATCGAACAGGTCGATGCCCGCGCCGATCGCCAGCAGCAGATCTTCCGGTGTGCCCACACCCATCAGGTAACGCGGACGCGCGGCGTCGAGACGGTGAGCAACCTGCAAGAGCGCCGCGTGCATGTGCGCGGGCGGCTCGCCGACGCTGAACCCGCCCAGCGCGAGCCCCTGGAACGGCAATTTGCCGAGCGTCTCCGCGTGTTGCAAGCGAAGCTCGACGTTGGTGCCACCCTGCACGATGCCGAACAGCGATTGTCCCGGGCTGAGTGCAGCCAAACAGCGCTCCGCCCAACGTGTGGTTCGTTCGACTGCTGCCGTGAGCTCCGGCAGCGCGGCGCTGCCACTCGGGCATACATCGAGCTGCATGGCGATATCAGAGCCAAGCAGCCCCTGGATGCGCATCGCTTCTTCGGGCGTGAGCTTCAGGCGCTTGCCGTCGAGGTGCGACGCAAACTCGAAGCCCTCTTCGCTCATCTTGGTGCGCTCGGCCAACGAAAACGCCTGAAATCCCCCCGAATCCGTAGCAATGGCGTGCGGCCAGCGAGCAAATCCGTGTAGGCCGCCGAGCTCCGCGATCCGTTCGGGGCCGGGGCGGAGCCACAGGTGGTAGGTGTTCATGATCTGCATGCGTGCCCCCGTCGCCGCTACCTCCTCAGAGGACAGCGCCTTGACGCTGGCTTGCGTGCCGACCGGCATGAACGCCGGCGTCGGTACTTCGCCGTGAGCCGTCAAGATGCGACCTGCACGCGCTTCAGCGGAGCTTGCGTCGAGCTGGTAGCTGATCAAGATGCGCGCCTCGGCAGCCACATGGCGTCGCCAAACGAGAGGAAGCGGTAGCGCTCCGCGACGGCGGCTCGGTACGCCTGCTGCATGGCGTCGAGACCGGCGAAGGCTGCGACGAGGGCGAGCAGCGTGCTCTTGGGTTGGTGAAAATTCGTCAGCATCGCGTCCACGACTCGGAAAGCATGGCCAGGTTGAATCAGCAAGCGCGTCGCCGTGCTCTGCGCGACCACGTGGCCCGGCAGCGCCGGATCCGCCGCCGCCTCGAGCGCCCGCACGACAGTCGTTCCCACCGCGACCACCGGGGCATTGCGGGCGCGCGCGGCCGCAATTTTTTCGGACAAATCGGCGTCGATGCGGAATTTTTCTTCGTGCATGACGTGCGCCGAAAGCTCCTCGGTGACGATCGGTCGAAATGTGCCGAGCCCGACCTCCAGCTCCAGACGCCCGAGCTCGATGCCGCGCGCCGCGCTCTCTGCCAAAAGCTCGGCCGTGAGGTGCAGGCCCGCCGTCGGCGCCGCGACCGACCCGATACGGTTCGCGTAGATGGTCTGGTAGCGAAGCGCGTCGTCGGCGTCGTCTTCGCGTCCCAAGTACGGCGGAATCGGCACTCTGCCTTCTTCGGCGAGCACCGCTTCGACAGCCTGCGCTGCGCTCACGGCCAAAAGCAGCGTGCCGTCCTCCGCGCGGTCGAGCACTTCGCACGCCAGCCGCCCCGCATCAATCGCCAGGCCCGCCCGCAGCGCTTTGCTCGCCCGCCCGAGCGCTTGCCACACCTCGCGGCCATCAGCCTTTTCGAGCTCCGGACGGCGCCCGAGCATCAACAGCTCTACTCTTCCGCCGCTCTGGCGTCGGACTCCAAAAACGCGAGCTTGGCGCACGCGTGTATCGTTCACCACCAGCAGCGCGCCCTTCGGCAACAGCTCCGGCAACTCGCGAATGCGTCGATGCTCGATGCCGCCGCGATCGAGCACGAGCAACCGACTCGCGTCGCGCTCGGCCAGCGGCCGCTTGGCGATCAGCTCCTCGGGAAGCTCATAGTCCAAAAGCTCAGTGCGCAATGGCCGTGCCATAGCAGAAGCGGGCGGGGGCGAGCGTGCAGAGTGAAGGGCGGGCGTGGGCGAGCGTGCAGGGTGAAGGGCGGGCGGGGGCGAGCGTGCAGGGTGGAGCGTGAGCGCGTGG
>Ga0307516_10009076_pt1 | contig 11137 bp, 10 predicted proteins | sample 19_EM_MG_FD_203310 | JGI IMG/M metagenome (GOLD analysis project Ga0307516, IMG submission 203310) | Populus trichocarpa ectomycorrhiza microbial communities from riparian zone in the Pacific Northwest, United States - 19_EM | ecosystem: Host-associated > Plants > Roots > Unclassified | place...
CCCACAGCGCGGGCGAATACTCCGGCAGCGCGCTGCCCTTGGTCGCCAGGAACACCTGGTCGCGCCGGCCGCCGTGGCGCAGCCAGCGGCCGAGCAGTTCCTCGCTCTCGCCGCCCCGGCTGCCCCGCGTCGCCCACCATTCGTAGCAGTCCGCGGTGTCGATGAACGACCCGCCGACCTCCCGGTAGCGGTCCAGGATGCGCACCGAGTCCCGCTCGTCGGTGGCGTTGCCCATCTGCATCGCGCCGAGCGCGATCCGGCTGACCTGCTGCCCGGTGGTGCCCAGTTCGATCGTTTCCATGCCGACGACGCTAGGACCTGGAGCGCGCTCCAGGTCAACACCGAACCCGGGCCCGCTCAGCACGTCAGCAGGCCGGCGCGGTCCTTGGCCTGCAGGACGTGGCCGGCCGCCTCGGTGAGCCGGGCGGCGAACGGCGGCGACTTGCGGGCCGCCGCGATCAGCGACGCGGCCATCGGGGCCGCGTCCTGCGGCCGGATGGTCAGCACCAGATCGCCGCCGGCCGCCACGAACCGCACGGCCCGCTCGCCGGTGGGCAGCGACGACGCCGACGCGGCCGCGCCCAGGTCGTCGGACATCACCAGCCCGGTGTAGCCGAGCCGCTCGCGCAGCAGGGTCGTGACGATCGGCTTGGAGAACGCGGCGATGGACGAGCCGTCGATCTTCGCGTACGTGGCGGACGAGATCATCACCCCGGCCGACCCGGCCCTGATCCCGGCCACGAACGGCTTCAGGTACGGATCGTTCACCGTGGTCTTGTTGTCGACGACCCGGGGAGTCGTGTCGGTGTTGGCGCGCACCCGGCCCAGCCCGGGGAAGTGCTTGAGGATCGTCAGGACCTTCGCGCCCTGCGAGGCCGACACCACCGTGGCGACGTCGACCGCCACCGCGTCCGGGTCGGAGCCGTACTGGCGGTGGAAGCCGCCGATCGGCGGGTTGCCCTCCCCCAGCTTCGCCGGGACCGTGTCGGCGACCGGCGCGAGATTCACCGTCACGCCGATCCCGGCGAGGCGCTGGGCCGTGTCCCGCACCGTGCCGCGCAGCTTCGCCGGGGCGCCCGCGCCCAGCCGCTGCGCGGACGGGATCAGCGGGAAGTCGCGGCCCTTGAGGGTCTGCACGCTGCCGCCCTCCTGGTCGAGCGCGACCAGCAGCGGCGTCCCGGCCCGGCGCTGCAGGGCGGCGATGTCACCGCGCAGGCCCGCCGCGGACCTGGTGCTGCGCCCGGCGAGGAAGACCCCGCCGAGGTCGTGCCGGGCGACCACGGCACCCAGGTCCCGCGGGCTGCCGACCGGGGTGCCGACCATGAGTACCTGGCCGGCGCGCTCGGCGAGCGAGAGGCCGGCCAGGACCGTATCGACGCACCGCCGCGGGCTCGCGGGCGCGCTCGGCGCGCTCGCGGAGGGAACGGGCGCGCTCGGCGCGCTCGCGGAGGGGACGGGCGCGCTCGGCGTCGATGGCACAGCCGAGGCCGCGGGCAGGGCACGCGGTGCGTCGGGAGCATCGGCGACGGCCCGCCTGATCACCACCCCCGCTATCACGATCAGCAGGACAATCCCGGCACTCAGCCACCGCACTCTGCTCGTCATCGCCGCCCACGCTATCGAACGCGCGGTAGCCGAGCGCCCGGCCGCCGCGGAGTCCTACCGGCGGCCCGCGCGGAGTCGTTTGAAGCCGGCGCCGGCCAGCACGCCCGCGATCACGATCAGGGCCGCGATGATGATCTGGTGGCCCAGCGCGACCCGGTCCTGGGTGCTGTCCGACTGCGCCGAGGCCGGCCGCAGCCAGGTCTCCTCGCTCTCCTGCGGCGCCCCCGCGACGGCCGGCCCGGCGGCCTCCTGCGGCGAGGCGACCACCCCGGGCTCGACCGAGCGGGACGATTTCGGCTTCGGCGCCGACGACGTGGCACCGGCCGGCCGGGTCGTGGTGGCGACCGCCGCCGACGCCTTGAGCTGCAGGTCCGAGCAGGAGTAGTAGGTGTCCGGGGTGCTCGAGGTCTGCCAGACCGTGTAGAGCACATGCCGCCCGGTGCGGTCCTTGGGCAGCTTGGCGCTCATCCGGTACGAGCCGTCCCGCAGCGGCGGGTCCTGCACCGTCAAGATCGGCTTGCTGCCCAGGTCGTCCCAGCCCAGCGGCTGCTTCGGGTCGTAGCCCTGCTTGGTCAGGTAGACCCGGAAGGTGCCCTGGTGCGGGATCGTGCCCCGATAGCGGATGGTCAGCGTGCTGCCGGCGGCCAGCTTCGTCGACGGCCAGTCCGTACGGGCCAGATCAAGGCCCTGGAAATCCGGCAGGTCGCCGCTGCACAGGCTGCCGTCGGGGATGACCTCGGAGTCCCGGCCGTTCACGTTCGGCAGGCGCAGGTTGTCGAAGTTGCCGAACGGCCCCCCGTTCGCCGCGCGGGCCGCCCGGCACGCCGCCGAGCCTTCCTGCTCGCCGCCGGTGGCGCAGGCGGCGGTGCGGCTGATCGGCTGGGTCGGTGCGCCATGCGCGAGCACGGGCGCCGCCGGGAGCACGGTCGCGGCCATGGCGATGCCGCCGGCCAGGACGAGGGCGGCGGTACGGCGTACGGCGGTCATTTGACCTCCTCGTGCACGGGCGCGACGGCGAGACCGGTGCAGCCTCCCGCGAACAGTACGGAGATCAGCCCTCAGTCGTTCACCTGCACGGGTGGCGCTGCCCGGAAAGACCAGGCGCTGTGGTTGCATGGCCATGCAGTCACACAACTGGAGGAGTTCACATGGAGAAGCCCGACGTCGGCCCCATCGTGGGTGAGCCGCCGGCCGAGCTGGTCGTGGAGGATCTGGTCGCCGGAGAAGGCGACGAGGCCAAGCCGGGCCACCAGGTCACCGTCCACTACGTGGGGGTCGCGTTCTCCACGGGTAAGGAGTTCGACGCGTCCTACAACCGGGGCCAGGCGTTCGACTTCGGCCTGGGCGCCGGTCAGGTCATCGGTGGATGGGATCAGGGGGTGGCCGGCATGCGCGTCGGCGGCCGTCGCAAGCTGACCATCCCCCCTCACCTCGGCTACGGCGCCCGCGGCGCCGGCGGCGCGATCAAGCCGAACGAGACCCTCATCTTTGTGGTGGATCTGCTCGGCGTGCAGTAAGCCACGGCCGGCAGGCCGCGCGGGCCGGGACGGGCGTCGCCTGTCCCGCCCCGCCGCTGTCCGCATCGTGCTGGTCGGGCTGTGGCCCCGGCGACGGGTCGAAGGGCTCGCCGATCGGGGTCATCGGGCTGCCTTCAGGTCAGCGCAGCCCGTCTCCTCCGGCAGCAGCGGGCGCAGCTGCACGGACCAGCCGGTGCTCGCCCAGACCCAGGGCGTGTTCGCGTTGGCGTCCTTGGCGGCGTCGAGCACGGCGTCGAGCTGCTCGCCGGTGACGGTGACGCAGGTCAGCTCCAGGTTGGGGCTCAGCTTTTCGCCGGGCAGCGCCGGGCCGGGCCACTCCACGTTCTGCGGGCGGCCGGGCTGGCCCTCGGGCTCGGTATACGGCTGCACGATCGCGGCGAGGGCCTTGGGCCGGTATTGCTGCGGGGCGCTCGGCAGCTTGACGGTCAGCGCGTCGAGCTCGTCGACGAAGGTGCGCAGCTTCGTGCGGGCCTGCTGCTGGGCCTTGGTGAGCTGGGGGTCGTCGGGCCGGGCCTCGCGCAGGGCGACCGCGCCGGCCGTCTGCTTGCCGGCGGCGGTCTGGACCATGACCTCGGTGGTCGGCGCGTCGGCGACCCCGGGCCGGCCGAAGTCGGCGCCCTGCTTGACGCCGGCCGCGACGGCCTTGTCGATCAGCTGCTGGAGCGTGGCCGGGGAGATCGTCCCCCACTGCACATTCGGCAGGGCCGGGCCGGGATAGATCGCCGGGACCGGGCCGTCGAAGATCACCCGGCCGTCCGCATAGACGCTGGTCTGCGGGAGCCGGCCGACGATCGCGCTCGGCGGCACGAAGCCACCGGCGGAGGAAACCCGCAGCACCAGCGCGTCGTCGGCGCCCGCCGGCGGCGGGGCCGACGAGCTGTCCGGCGACGGCCCGGCGCTCGGGGCGCCGGCGGCCGTCTGCTGGGCACAGGCACTGAGCAGGAGCATGGTCACGGCGGCAGCGGCCGTCCACGAGCCGCGAAGTCTGGTCATAGGCTGTCTGACGTACCCCGGGGCGCACGGGTTCCTACCACTTTCGGGGAAAAATCCTGGCGTGGACGCGGCGACCGGCCCCAGGGGCGGGGCCGGTCACCTCTATCGGGGCGGAGTGGTTGCGGATCAGCGGCGGCTACTTGACCGAGCCCAGCGACAGGCCCTGCACGAGCTTGTCCTGGGCCGCGAAGCCGGCCACGAGCACGGGCAGCGAGACCACGAAGGCGGCCGCGCAGAGCTGGGCCAGGAACAGCCCCTGGCTGGTCACGAAGCTGGTCAGGAACACCGGGGAGGTCTCCGCCACGGTGGCGGTCAGGACCCGGGCGAAGAGCAGCTCGTTCCAGCTGAAGATGAAGCAGATCAGCGCGGTGGCGGCGATGCCCGGCATGACCACCGGGGCGATCACCGAGCGCAGCGTCTTGGTCAGCGAGGCGCCGTCCATGGAGGCGGCCTCGAGCATCTCGACCGGGACCTCGGACAGGAACGAGCGCATCATCCACACGGCGATCGGCAGGTTCATCGAGGTGTAGAAGACGATCAGCAGCCAGATGTTGTCCAGCAGGCCGGTGTTCTGCGCGAACAGGTAGAGCGGCAGGAGGCCGGCGACGACCGGGAGCATCTTGGTGGACAGGAAGAAGAACAGCACGTCGGTCCACTTCTTCACCGGCTTGATGCTCAGCGCGTACGCGGCCGGGAAGGACAGCAGCAGGACCAGCAGGGTGGAGATGACGCTGGCGGTCAGCGAGTTGAGCAGCGGTGGCCACGGGCTGGCGCCGCCGGAGAAGAACTCGCGGTAGCCCTCCAGCGTGAGCGGGGCGAACACGGCCGGCGGGTTGGTGGCGGCGTCGGACTCGGAGTGGAACGAGGTCAGCACCATCCAGGCCACCGGCAGCACGAACAGGATGCCGATCACCCAGGCCAGCAGGGACAGCCACGGTCCGCCGCGGTCCTTCTTCCTCGGTACGGCACCGGCCGGATCCGCCCGGTTCAAGGTGGTGGTCATCGGCCCGAGTCCTCCTTGAACAGCGACGAGACGGTACGGAGCGCGAACGTGGCGATGATGATCGTGCCGATGACCACCACGACCGCGGCCGCGGAGGCCCGGCCGTAGTCGTGCGCCTGGTAGAAGATCTGATAGATCGTGTACGGCAGGTTCGCCGTGCCCAGGCCGCCGGACGTGATGGTGAAGACCGCGTCGAAGTTCTGCACGATGTAGATCGAGCCGAGCAGCGCGCCGAGTTCCAGGTACTGCCGCAGGTGCGGGAGCGTCATGCTGCGGAAGATCTGCCAGCCGTTGGCGCCGTCGATGCGGGCCGCCTCGATCACGTCGAGCGGGCGCCCCTGCAGGCCGGCCAGCAGGATCAGCATCATGAACGGCGTCCACTGCCAGACCAGCGCGAAGATCACCGACCAGAGCGGCATGTTGCTGATCCAGTCCGGCTGCGGCGGGTTGTCCGAGCCGAACAGCCCCCACAGCCGGTTCAGCGCGCCGTTGAACAGCCCGTACTCCGGGTTGTAGAGGGCGTGCTTCCAGAGCAGCGCGGCGGCGACCGGCACGACCAGGAACGGCGCGATCATCATCGTCCGGACCGCGCCGCGGCCCCGGAACTTGCGGTCCAGCAGCAGCGCGATGCCCAGCCCCAGCAGCAGGCTGATCAGCACGACCCCGACGGTGAGCAGGATGGTCGTCCAGACCGCGTCACGCATGTTGACGTCGGTGAACACCCGCCGGAAGTTGTCGACGCCGGCGAAGCCCCGCTCGTCGGGGTAGTAGGCGTTCCAGTCCATGAACGAGATGACCAGGGTCGCCACGAACGGCAGCTGGGTCACGACGATCATGAAGATGAGGGCGGGCAGCAGCGGCGCCCGGCGGGCCCAGCCCGCGGCCCGGCGCGCGGCGCCCGGCGGCTTCGGTGCGGTGTCGGGCCGGGTGCCGGCCTGTTCGGCGACCGATGTCATTCGCCCTCCTCGCGGGACCGGTAGCGCTCGGCGACGTCGTCGGCGAGCCGCTGGCCCCGTTCCAGCGCCTCGTCGACGCTCATCTGGCCGGCGATGGCGGAGCTGACGTACTGCGAGACCTGGGTGCCGAGGTCGGTGAACTCGGGGATGTCGATGAACTGGATGCCGATCGCCGGGCGCGGCTGCACCCCGGGGTTGACCGGGTCCGCGCTGGAGATGGCCTGCTCGGTCGGCTCCGCGAACGCCGAGGCCTCCTTGAGGTAGTCCTGGTTGGTGTAGGTCGAGGCACGCTTGCCGGCGGGCACCTTGGACCAGCCGAGCTGGCCGCCGACCAGTTCCTCGTACTGCTTGCTGGAGGCCCAGGAGATGAACTTCCAGGCGTTGTCCTTCTTCTGGCTGGCCTGCTGGATGCTCCACGACCAGGCGTACAGCCAGCCCGAGCTCGCCGTCTTCACGACCGGCGCGGCCACGTACCCGATCTTGCCCTTGACCGGGGAGTCCGCCGCCTCGAGCGAACCGGCGGCGCTGGTCGCGTCGTACCACATCGCGGCGTTGCCCTGGACCAGGTTGTTCAGGCACTCGGTGAAGCCGGCCTGCGGGGCGCCGACCTCGCCGTGCTCCCGCACCAGGTCGACGTAGAACTTGGTGGCCTGCTCGAACTCGGGGGCGTCGACCCGGGCGTTCCAGTCCTTGTCGAACCAGGTGCCGCCGAAGGTGTTCACCACCGTGGTGAGCGGGGCGAAGATCTGGCCCCAGCCGGGCTGGCCGCGCAGGCAGATGCCGGCCATCCCGGGCTGCCTGCCGTCGACCTGCGCGGCGATGTCGGCGACCTGCTGCCAGGTGGGCTTCGCCGGCATCCGGATGCCGGCGGAATCGAGGACGTCCTTGCGGTACATCAGGAACGAGGACTCGCCGTAGAACGGCTCGCCGTAGAGCTTGCCGTCGTCGGCGGTCAGCGACTTGGTCATCGGCGGCAGGATGTCCGCCTGGTCGAAGGTGGTGTCCGCGGCGACGTAGCCGTCCAGCGGCGCGATCCACTTGCTCTTGGCGTAGATCGGGATCTCGAAGTTGCTCAGCGAGGCGACGTCGTACTGGCCGGCCTGGCTGGAGAACTCCTGGCTGATCTTGTCACGGACGTCGTTCTCGGGCAGCACGGTGAAGTTGACGTTGATGCCGGTCTGCCTGGTGAAGTTGGCCTCGGTCAGCCGCTGCAGGTCGATCATCTGCGGGTTGTTGACCATCAGCACGTCGATGCTGTTCGCGTCGTCGGATCCGCCGCCGCCTCCGCCCCAGCCGGCGCATCCCGTGAGCGACGCGGCCAGCAGGGCTGCGGCGGCTCCGCTGAGAACCGCGCGGACATGTGCACGAGACATGGTGCCTCCCCGGCGAGGCGGATCGAACTCCGGCATCCGTGACGCCGGTTACACACCGGACTCAGTAGATGCCTGTGATCGACAGGATGTCAACCACTCGTCACGCAGTGCTGCATATATGAGTATCGAAATTGCCCGAAAGTCCTCAGGCGACTCGGGCGGCCCGGCCCCGCACCGCGACCACGTCGCCCCGCCGCAGCTGGCGGCCCCGCCGGGTGTCCACCTCGCCGTTGACCGTCACGTCCCCCGACGCGATCAGGATCTTTCCCTCTCCCCCGGTGTCGATGAGATCGGCGAGCTTGAGGAATTGTCCGAGTCTGATCATGTCGCTGTCGATGGCCACGTCACGCATGCCGCCCATCATGCCGAATCCCCGGAAAAGAAATATCGGCGCGGTTGAACCATTCCCGCGTCCGGTCCGAACTACCCCTCGTGAGGAACCTCGAGAAGCACCGCCGGGCGGGCGTACTGGCCGCCGCCGTCGCCGCGGGTGTGCTCTGCGCGGCGTCCCCCGCCGCCGCGGACGTCACGGTCAGCCCGCCCAGCGCCCCCCAGGGCAGTGGCGTCAACGTGACGTTCAGGGTGACCAACACCGCCCAGAGCGCGATCACGAAGCTCAAGCTGCTGCTGCCGGCCGATCTGCCGGTCGCCGAGGTCTACCCGCTGTCGGTGGACGACTGGGCACCGCAGATCACCAACAGATCGCTGGACACCCCGCTCACCAGCATCCACGGCGGCACGCCGGTCACCGAGACCGCCTCGGACATCTCCTGGACGGCGATGCCCGGCAAGGCACTGCCCCCGGGCAAGTCGGCGGACCTGCTGGTCGCGATGGGCCCGCTGCCGTCGTCGGCGCAGATGAGCTTCACCATCCAGGCCACCTACGCGGACCCGGCCAAGGGCGCACCCCTGCCGCCGGCCGTGCTGACCCTGACCCCGGCGGCACCGGGCCAGGAGGCGGCGACCCACTCCGAGCACTCCGGTACGGCCGCCGACGGCACCGACGGTACCGACGCGGCGACCTTCGCGGCCCTGATCGACGCCAACGACGGTCCGGGATTCTGGACCATCGCCGGCTGGGTCGTGGCGGCCCTCGCCGCGGCCGCCGGAGCAGTCGCGGTCCTGCGATCGCGCCGGCGTCCGGCCGCTCCCGCCGGGGAGCCCGAGGCCGGGGAGCCGAAGGACAAGGAACTGGTCGGCGCGGCGAAGGCGCCCCGGGTCACGGCCTGGAGCTACAAGGACAGCCCTGAGGAATGACAGACATCCCGCGCAGGTGGGCGCGGGTGTGTCGTGCTGATGCGCGTGGGGCGCGGAACACGACCGGCGGGTGGGGTCCAGGGCAAGACCCACGACCTGCAACTCGGCGGGGCGGGAAGGTTCGACTTCCCGCCCCCCTGATCTTTCACACCGAGACCGTCCGCGGGGTCCGCAGCGCGTCGATGATCTCGGAGAGCACGCGGGCCGACTCCTCGTGCGGCACCTGGCAGGTGCCGGCGGCGAGGTGACCGCCGCCGCCGTACCGCAGCATCACCTCGCCGATGTCGACCGGGGACGTGCGGTCGAGGATCGACTTGCCGCAGGCGAGGACGGTGTTGAGCCGCTGCCGGCCCCAGATGATGTGCACCGACACGCGGGCCTCGGGGAACATCGCGTACACCATGAAGCGGTTGCCCGCGTGGATGGTCTCCTCCTCGCGCAGGTCGACCACCACCACGTCGCCGTCCACGTGGCTGACCCGGCGCAGTTGCTCCTCGAACATCGCCGAGCAGTCCCGGTACAGCTCCGCTCGCTCGCGCACGTCCGGCAGCTCGAGGATCTCGTCGACTGTCTGCAGCTGCAGGCAGGCGTCGATGAGCAGCATCATCAGCTGGTAGTTCGAGATCCGGAACTCTCGGAACCGGCCCAGCCCGGTGCGGCTGTCCATCAGGAAGTTGAGCAGCGTCCAGCCCTCCGGCCGGAGGATGTCGTCCAGGTCGTAGTCGGCCGAGTCGGCCTGGTCGACGGCGCGCATCAGCTCGTCGGAGATCTCCGGGAAGCGCTCCGCCCCGCCGTAGTAGTCGTAGATGACCCGGGCGGCCGACGGCGCGTCGGGGTCGATGATGTGGTTCGACCGGTCGCCCTGGTTACGCAGCGTCTCCGAATGATGGTGGTCGAACACCATGTGCGCGCCGGGAGCGAACGGCAAGTTCGTCAGAATGTCACGCTCGGTGACCTGAGTGACGCCGTCCTGCACGTCCTTCGGGTGCACGAAGGTGATCTCGTCGATCAAGTCGAGCACGCGCAGCAGGACGGCACAGACCAACCCGTCGAAGTCGCTGCGGGTCACGAGCCGGTACTTCACGAGCAATCTCCCTCTGCCGATTGGCACCTTACTCCCCAGTTTGCCACTTTTACGGCTATGGGCCTGGTCGCATCGGCGTACCGGTTTGATCCGGGGGGACCTCGCACTGCGTAAAGTTCACACGGAAGCTCACGTATGCGGTCGGAGGAAGACCTGACGATGGACAACGTTCCCCAGCTCGCACAGGACCGCAACGCCCCGCCCGCCACTCTGGTGATCTTCGGAGCGTCCGGTGACCTGACCCGCCGCAAGTTGCTGCCGGCCGTGGAGAGCCTGGCCCGACACAACCGGCTGCCCGGCGAATTCGCCCTGGTCGGCGTGGCCCGCACGGCGATGGAGGACCACCAGTTCGCCGAGAGCGCGCTCGGTGGCCGCAGCCTCGCCGACAAGCCGCAACTGCAGGGCGGCGGCATCCGCTACGTCTCCGGCGGCTACGACAACCCCGAAACCTACAAGCGGCTCGCCGAGGTGCTCGACGAGCTCGACGCCAGCCGCGGCACCGCCGGCAACCGGATCTACTACCTCTCGACGCCCGCCGAGGCCTTCGAGCCGGTCATCAACGGCCTGGCCGGCGCCGGGCTCAACCACGCCCGGGAGGGCTCGTTCGCCCGGCTGGTCATCGAGAAGCCCTACGGCAACGACCTGCGCACCGCGCACGAGCTCGACGCGGTCGTGCACGCCGCGTTCGACGAGCCGCAGGTCTTCCGCATCGACCACTACCTGGGCAAGGACACCGTCCAGAACGTGCTCGCGCTGCGCTTCGCCAACGCGATATTCCAGCCCATCTGGAACCGCTCCTGGGTCGACCACGTGCAGATCACCGTCGCCGAGACGCTCGGCGTCGGCACCCGCGGCGGCTTCTACGAGCACGCCGGCGCGATGCGCGACATCGTGCAGAACCACGTGCTGCAGGTGCTCGCGCTGGCCCTGATGGAGCCGCCGGCCTCGTTCGGCGCCGAGGACCTGCGCAACGAGAAGGTCAAGCTGCTGCAGGCGATCCGGCTGCCCACCAACCGGGACATCGCCGAGCTGGCCGTGCGCGGGCAGTACACCCGCGGCGGCACCCGGGACGACCTGATGGCCGGCTACCGGGACGAGGTCGGGGTCGACCCGCTGTCGCGCACGGAGACGTATGCGGCCATGCGGCTCAACGTCGACAACTGGCGCTGGGCCGGGGTGCCGTTCTATGTGCGTACCGGAAAGCGGCTGCCGGCCCGGGTCACCGAGGTCGCGCTGCAGTTCCAGCGGCCGCCGCACCTGCCGATCCCGACCAACCAGCTCACCGAGCTGGACGCGGACGCGCTGATCCTGCGGATCCAGCCGAACGA
>Ga0307516_10009077_pt1 | contig 11137 bp, 16 predicted proteins | sample 19_EM_MG_FD_203310 | JGI IMG/M metagenome (GOLD analysis project Ga0307516, IMG submission 203310) | Populus trichocarpa ectomycorrhiza microbial communities from riparian zone in the Pacific Northwest, United States - 19_EM | ecosystem: Host-associated > Plants > Roots > Unclassified | place...
GTCCCAACGGACACGAGAGTACAATTGATCAATACCTGGAGTTTTTCCCCATCCGTGCCCTGCTTCTCAGAACGCGACCAACCATCCAATCCCCACAATTCACCCGTTCCTTCATCGCGAGCAATCGATCCCCCTGGTCTTGAGTAGCCGCTTGTTGGGATGGGGAGGCGCAGTTCCGGAACGGATCCACGCACTATTCCGGATCTCGGTTCAGCATGCACACATCAGTCAAATACCTCTCTTGTGGACTATCGGACATCTTATCCACCGTACTTTCACTACGCTACGCCCTCGAGGCATTCCAGGACATTCAGGGACTGGTTCACCTTATGTAATTCTCCATGGGGTTCGAGTCTGTTCGAGTATTTAAGCCCAGGCCATTCCCTGAATCTTCACGACCCGGTTTCCTTCTCTCCTTCAAGACGCTATGAAGATCGCTGTCGTTGGATCTGGCTGTGCTGGCCTGGGTGCGACGTGGGTCTGTGTCGTGGTTCCTCCTTGATCACAGAAAAATTGTGCTGACGAACGATTGTCATTTCCAGTTGCTGAACGAGCACAGCAAGCACGAAGTCCACCTATACGAGTATGACAATCGACCAGGCGGTCACGCCAACACGTTTACATTTTCTGCCCCAGGGAAAGAACCAGTGGACGTCGATGGGTTAGTGGCCCATTTTTGTTTTGTCGATCTCTATTGGCTGATGGGCATCGGTTCGCACAGTGGATTCGTGGGTCCTCTTAACATTGAACTCGTTTCAGCGTTCTCACGCTAGCGTAGGTCGTATTCAACCCCGACTCGTATCCGAACTTCCTTCGATTCCTCAAACGGTACCCCCATCTCAAGATTTTGACGACAAGCATGGCTTTCGCCATTTCCCGGGACCTGGGGAAATTTGAATGGTCTGGCCACAACCTATCGACTGTGTTCTGTCAACGGTGGCGGATCCTGGACCCGAAGATGTGGCGATTGATTTACGACGTGTTGAGATTCAACGCTTGCGCTCGGCGGTTGATCATGGGTTGGAACCGGTTTACTTCGCCCCTTCAGGGTCACGATACGACTATCGGAGAGTACCTGCGAAGAGAGGGTTACTCGGAACAGTTCTCAAATGACTTCCTACTCGTGTGTCAAAGTTGTTCTTTACGTTCCAACACCGCGCTGATGGACCTGCATAGCCAATCAGCGCTGCCGTTTGGGACACTTCGCCTGACAAGTTGTTTAACGAATTCCCAGTTCGCACCCTGGTCCAGTTCATGAACAATCACAACCTACTTCAAGTGATTGGTGCTCCGGATTGGTTGACAATCGGGGGAGGCAGGTAAGTGTTCCGAGCCCTTAGCGTTATCCGGTCGTTTAATCCCAAGCACATAGCAAAACCTACGTGGACACCATCCTGTCCGCGTTGCCTCCAAATGCCATGCGTCTGTCCTCGCCTGTGCAGTCAGTGCGAACTCTGGAGTCCGGAAAGGTCCTGTTGACGACTACGAGTGGGAGGTCAGAAGAGTACGATCACGTAATCATGGCTTGCCATGCGGATGCTTCGTTGGTGATCCTCAGGGCGGGTGGCGGGGTTACCAGGGAAGAGGAGAGTATCCTTGGAGGGTTCCAATGGAACAAGAATGTTGCCGTGATTCATTCCGATACCAAGGCAAGCCTATTGGCGGGATCCCCGATCACAAGGTCTAAAACTTTCGCATCTAGCTCATGCCTAAGAACCAATCCGCGTGGTCGAGTTGGAACTATATCGCCCAGTCGTACGTGGACGACATAGGTGTGCACCGTGCCCACTACGACGCGGTTTCCTGGTGAGGTTTTCCCGGGTGTGAATCAGAGGCACCTCAGTGAGGCTGACATTCTTGCAGTACATGTCAGTCGGCGAGTCTTGGCGTAAGCGAGGCAACTGACTGACCACAATTACCTAGATTGGTTGAACCTCATCCAGCACTTGCCTGTTGCAAAACACGGCCAGATCTTCCTCACGCTCAACCCCCCTTTCGAACCGGATCCGAAGTTGGTATTCAGGGAGTTCTTGTACGATCACCCGGTGCTAGATGCGAACGTAAGTCCCCCTCTCCATTTGGTCATCCAAACCGCCAAGGTTGCTGACCGCTCTACATCCATAGGCCGTCTCCCTCCAGCGCCAGATACGCACGATCCAAAACACCCGCGGAATCTCCTACGCAGGGGCCTGGCTGGGTTATGGCTTCCACGAAGACGGTTTCACGTCCGGCCTTCGCGCAGTCACAGAAGCCATCCCGGGCGTCCACCCGCCATTCGAGATTGATAACTCTGATCGAGAGCCGAAGGAGGCATTGGTGGCGTGGGTGTTTGACTGGCTGGAGGAGTCTGGTTGGAGGGTTTATCTCAGCACGGTTTTGGCGAGTTGGCTTGGGTGGACCGCGTGGGTCATCGGAGTTAGTGTGGGTGGTGGGATCGGAGGCGCGGGAGATTTGAGGAGGAACACTGGGAAGGGGAGAGCTTGAATGCCCCACCCATGGGCCTCGATGAGACGCGGTTGTGGACCTTGCCACAAGACCTGATCAGTCTGCGGGTGTACAACATGCGCGCGTTGGGGCGAAGCGTCGCCCCCTGTATCATGTACACTTGTTGTTTGTAATTCCTCATCGACTACCCCCTGATGTACGAAAGAGAGCTCTCTAGTCAATCTAATATGACGCAGTGTATAATGTGCGCCTTCATACAAACCCCGACTCGTTCTATATGTGCAGCTTATCCACAACAATGAAACTACTAAACCCACAACAGACAGTCATGAAAGGAAGGAAGGTGGAAAGCGTATGCGAGGGGTACACGGGTTTTGTGAACCCAAGCAAATATAGCAACATAAAGAGCAGCAGAAGCACAGAAGAGGAAACAGGAAAGCAGTGGATAAGTGAGATAGGGGGAGGTGTGGGCTGGGGTGAGGGATGAGGTGGACGAGTGTAGATGGGTAGATGTACGTTTGGGAGGAATTCGAAGAGAGGGAGAGGGAGAGGGAGGAACGTGTCATGGTAAGGGGAGAGGAGTTTAGTTTATAAAATCGACCATAGCGGGGGAAAAATAAATAAAGGGTAACGAATATGGGGGGATGTAATAGCATAGGGGACGTGAGGAACAGAGCGATAGGAAAAACCCTCGAACCCTGATAAAAAGTTCGACAGGAGCTGAGGCTGAGCTCGAGCGGTAAGGCGAATAGCACACCGGTCAAGCCCAACCATAATGACGGCTCTAGGAGGAGGAAAACGAGAATAACCATGGACCAAGAACGAAACACAAGGGGGGAAATGACATTGAATGGACAGGTAGGCTGAAGTCCTCCTATCCCCAGGGCGTGGTTGCGGTGAAGCCGATCCCAGGCGCAAGCCCGCCGACCACATTGACCCGATGCTTACGCAAGTTCCTGGCCGAACCTCTCCTGGAGTCCGGATATATGGAAGGAGAGCGAGGGTGGTAGCGGGGAACCCGTTTCCCATGTGGCTGCCCTCGACACCGGGAGCCCTGAGGGCTGATCATTGAATCGAATGAAGGAGATCGCTTCATTGAAGTCAGAGCTCAACAAGACCCGAGCTACGAGGCCTTGAGGGAGGAGTGCGAGGGTAAACTAGAATGCCGTGAGAAGGAGGTGCAAATATGGAACGAAGAGGAGAGCGAGCGGAAGGCAGTTCTATGGTCGCGCCCACCCGGAACTCAACCATACAACTGCCGCCCAGTTCGAGGGATGCCGCAACCGGTCTGCGGTAGCATAGAGACGGGGGGTTGGTGGAATGGGGAGAGAGCAGGGTGTGGGAGGTTTCACGGGCAAATGGAGCGAAGGAGAGTCCCTCAGTCGTAGGAAACTGCCGCTCGTTGGTCCTACGGCTTATCTTATCTTATTTTCCCACCGTGGGTAGGCGGCCTATAACCCCTCACCAGAACTACAATGTCGCTCGCGAGGACTCCGACATCCTATGCCCAACAGCTATTGAACTGCTTATTAACAAACATTGGTATTGAACCAAGCTCAAGATCGCACGGTTACGAGTCTGGGGGTATACCCCAGAGGTGTCTGCCCACGTCCCTCCCAAATCGCCAGGTTCCCACAAGAACTTGTGGAAATGATTATAGCCTACCTCATACACGACATGCGCAGCCTCCTGGCATGCTCATTGATCTGTTACTTGTGGTACATCGCCGCCGCCCCCCATCTTCACCACACCCTCACGATCGACGACTGGACAGTTCCCCCGAATGACAAGAGGTATAACGGCCCAAGTCACTCTTGGCCCCAACCGGTTCAACAGTACACGATGCGTTACTTCTCTGTGCTCACGAACCTCCAAGAGCTTGGGATAGACATCTTTCAGACATCCGGCTTCATATCAAACCCTCGGCGGCACTTCGGGCACCCCTCCTCGACACTCCGATTTCTCGCCCTCAAAGATCCCAGAGGTTCTTGTCGACAGATCCTGTATTTCGTTGGACTCTTCCCGAACCTCCAAGATCTCGAGCTCAACTACCCCTTTTTCAATTTATATTTTTTGTCACTTTCCTATCCTGGGGGAGGAACGGGACGGCGTAGACGATGTGTCACTCCTTCCCCTCTCCGTACCTCCGCTGCAAGGACGGCTGACGCTCGGGTGTTTCTCAAAGGAGAAGCTTGTGAGGGACATGATCGCTCTCTTCGGCGGACTCCGTTTTCGTTCCATGGACCTCTACATGGTGACGTGTGTGCGGCTACTCTTAGACGCATGTGCTTGGAGGCATTGCGGCTGTACCAGTCCGATCCACACAGTGAGTAATTTTTTACCAGGTACAGCGGTAGAGAATTGACTGGCATCTATAATTCATAGTGGAAAACCCGTCCTTATTCCACGATTTCAATCTATCGCGAATCAAGTCCCTCCGGACGCTTGAGACAGTCGCAAATCTAAGTGCAAAAGAGTACGACGAGTGACGGGTGCCAAACGAAACATGGGGCGCGTGAGGACGTCGAAGGTCTACAAAGACCCCACCAGTTCCTTTCCCGCCCGACTGGAGGTGTCGTTTACCGGGGAAAGGGGGAAGTCGAGTCCTTGACCAGACCCCCAGACTCGGCACATTGACGCCCGGACGACGGCAGAATCTATCACCACCACAGGCGACACCGCTTCTGGTTCCCTAATAGTAAGAACCATACTCCCCACCGTCACGTCCCCTATACTCCTTAACGTTGTTATCGCCTACTGGGACAGTGACGTCGAGGGTGTGGAATGGTGGCCCTACCCCTGGATCGACCGTCTGAAGCCTGAGTATAGAGCCACCTACGCCCCACGCCACCAGCATAGGGTCAAGGTATTCCGGGAGATGCACGAAGTAAGGGAGTTTCGGTTGGTACCTTGCGCGGACGTTCTAGATCCCATCTTCAACCTTGCCAAGGAGATGCTTGAGCGGCTTGTGGAGGCGGAAAAGGTGCGCGGGGGATAGGATTACCTTCTCTGCGAACCGTTGATCATCGTCGAGAGGCGGTCGCCCCGTGCCCGCTGGACCGACCACCGTCCGGGTTGGGTAGGGAGATCCCCTATTTGTGCCAGTGCGCTGTGATGTGTACCTGAAATATAACACAGAAGAGATTGTTTGACCGCTCGAAGGCGGAGACATTATTGCCTTCCATTTTGACTTCTGGGTGTATGGTGTGTTCCAGGCTGTCGGGTTTAAATGCGCTGATGTCTCTTTCCACCACTTTGTACCACTTCGACGACAACGGGTGACTTTGTTGGGGGTTCTGTGGGCATTCTTCGGTACTTCGTTACCTTTTGGACTTTTCTCCACCGCAAGTTTTATTTCCAGGCGTGGACTCTCGGGCCGGGGCTGTTCCCTTGCAGAGCCCGGATACCTTGCGCTTGCAGCTGATGGGCAAGAATCACTGGGGATCCAGTCAGTCAACATTTCCTTGCAAAAAAAACCTCGTTCTCGCCTTTCTATACGTTCTGCAGGTATGGTACCAGTATTTCGCTTTTAGTATTCAACACCATACGTGGGTGCACTGCGTGTGACACACCTATACAACGTCACCAATACTGTAGTGTGAGTACAGTAATTTGGTAAGAAAGCACGGGATAAGCGGGGAAAATTAAGTGACATGAGTAAAACAGTCGTTGTCTATGTTCCTGATGCAACGTCCAGGACGCGCATGAAGAACCCATCGCTGTGGGTACTTGCACAAACCCCCCTCTCCCCAACCCCAACCTAGTCGTCGGAGGCGTTGGTTTTATCATTCTGAGCCATCGCCCCGGATATATCTATGGCGCGGCCGGAAGGGAACCCGGAGAGACACTGGGAAGGCGAGAGTTTGGATGGCATCCCTCCCACTCTCCTGGTGGGTCTCAGCGAGACGAGACTATGTTTCTGCAAGACCTGATTGGTCCGCACTGGGTGCACAACATGTACGCATTGGGCGACGTCTCGTCGTACCTGTACTATGTAAACTTGTTTGTAATTCTTATAGCTTGTATCCCCCCCGGCGTACGAAAGAGGGCTCTCTAATCAATCTAATATAATGTAGTGTGTAATGCGTGCCTTTTTACAAGCCTCGACTCGCTCTATATACACAACTTATCTATAACAATGAACCTACACATAAACCCACAACAGACAGTCATGAGAGAGAGGAAAGTGGAAAGCGTATGCGAGGGGAGGGGTACATGGATTTCGTGAACCCAGGCAAACATAGCAACGTCAAGAGCAGCAGCAGCAAGCAGCACAGGAGTGGAAACAGAAAAGCAGTGGATGAGAGGGATACGGGGAGGGGTGGGTCGGGATGAGGGATAGGGTGGACGAGCGTAGATGGGTAAATATACGTTTGGGAGGGGTTATTATGGTGGGAGGTAGGAATTGCTGTCGTAAGCGAGGGGGGTAGGGTTTGTAAAATTCGGCCACAGCGGGGAAAAAACAAGGGGTAACGAATACGGGGGGATATGATAGCACAGGGGATGAGAGGGGCGGAGCGGACAGGAAAAACCCTCGAACCATGATAAAAGGTTCAACAGGAGCTAAAGCCAGAACCAAGCTCGAGCGGTAAAGCGAACGGCATGTTGGTCAAGTACAACCACAAGGACCGCTTTAGAAGGAGGGGAATGAAAATCGGAACGGACCCGATAACGAAACACAAGGGGGAGAACGGCATTAGTGGATAGGTAGGCTCAGTGCTTGTCACTGGGTAGCTCGAAGGCGACCTTGCTGTGCCTCGGAGAGTCTTCTTCCTCCCTATCCCCAGACCGTGGTTGCGATGAAGCCGACACCGGCATGTCCGACATTGGTAAAGGCGTTCTGGGCGGATGCGAATCGGCGAACCTCACAGATCTCGCAGGAGAGAGCTCCCTAGGTGACCCTGGCAAGCCCGCCGACCTCAACGACTCGATACGCAAGTTCCTGACCGAACCTCTCCTGGAGTCCGGATGTATGGAAGGAGAGCGAGGGTGGTAGTACGGTGAACCTGCTTCCCATGTGGCCGTTCTAGACACCGGGAGCCCTGAGCCTCCGAGTCGACTATGACGATGGGGGCTCGGGGTGTCACCTCGTACTTCAGAGTGCTCACGCGAGTGGCTCGGGCTGCCAGGAGTTGAAGGTCGGATGTGCTTCTTCGTCTTCGCGGACCCATTGCGTTTGAACGAAAAGGTTGGTTTTCCGCCCAGGGACTTGGGCACCGTAGGTCGGGACGCCCTCGTGTCACTCTTGTCAGATGCCCAACCATCCTCCTCAACTTGGTCAGAGGCTGACCGATGGATCCCGCCCGCAACCTGCTGGGGAGGGCCAATGGTACGGGTGTGCGCCTTGGGACTGAGACGCCGTTTAATCTCCTCCTCGGCGGACCTAAGGTCTTCCATGAGACCCTCGGCACGCTTGTGAGCATCCTCCTTCAACCAGCGGAGATAATCGCCGACAGCAGTCCTAACTTCAGACTCTCCGCCGACAAACCGGGAGGTTATGCGTTCCGCGTCTTCGGGGCCAAAGACATTTCGACGGACCTCGACCTCGACCTGCGTCAGAAAGAAACCTGTTAGCATCCCAGAAGCACGGTGATAGAGGAAGAACAGGCACACCTCTCCACCAGGACCAATCCTCCTCTCGATAACCTGATGCGGACCTTCCCTCCATTCGGCCAGGACGAGTGAACCCTCAAGTTCAGTTCCGGTTAGTTCCATGTCCTCTCCATCACTTATCCCAGTGCCCACCGTAGGGGTCGAGCCACTGGCCTCACCCCCGTCCAGTACCGGCTTCTCCGTCACCGTCGGACCCTGGGCCAGTGTGATGTCCTCCTTCTCGTTGATGGTCACGGCCGGCGTCGCGTCGCCCCTCTCCATGCGATCGTTGATGTCTTGGGCATCACGATTGATGACGATATCCTCAGCTTTAGATACCCTTCGGGTGAGGGTGGTCCAATCGGCAGCCCCAGAATGTTGTCGAGACCAGGTACGGGAGACGGAGTGGACGCGCCTGCCGAGGGAAAAGAAGGGTATTGAAAGACCGTGGACAAGAATCGAGCAGAGAACGACGAAAGCGATGATCGGTTGGATGGACTTTGCCAAGAGTTCGGGTTGGGTCTCCGGCTCGCGTCCGTCAGGGTATGGCAACTTGTGAACGGCTAGGGTGGAGATGAAGACGGCGCCTAGATAAGTCGGTAAACGAGCGGGACGAGCTGAGGTCAATGGAAACGGACGCACCAACTCCCATAGGGCCAAAGTGGCCGCTGAAGACGGCCTCCCTGAATGTCTTGATGTCCGGGATCCATTTGTAGAGGGCAACCATGATCGGCAAGCGCCTGAGGAGCAAGATGAGGATGGAGATGACGATCAGCCGCCAGACGGTGATGGTCAGGACGGGGTCATCGAAATCGGTGAAGGGTGTCCAGGCTCCGATGTACACGAAGCAAGCAACGTTGAAGAGAAGATCGATGACCGAACTGAACACGGCCTCCTCGGTCTGTCGATTGAAGAAACCGTCCCAAGCGAAAGCAGCACCACAGCAAAACGCGGCAAGGAGGTCATCAGTGCCGAGCATTGTACCAGTACCGATCACCAAAAGGGCGAGGGAAACGTATTGGGCAACGTAAGACTGACGATCGATCAGCCCCTTCCTCTCGCAAAACTTCATGAGGTGTCGGAAACCGAAGCCGAGGATAGAACCGTAAATTATGGAGAGGATGATTTGATCTGGTCAAGGAGCGGCGATCGGTGGGCGAAGGTATGGTGTGTTACGAAGAAGCGACTCACATAGCCATAAGTCCAAGAACCACTCCGCAATGGCGTCCCCTACGGTTTCGTTGGTGGTGAGGTATAGTGCGATGAACAAGAAGGGGAACGCAGCCCCGTCGTTGCAACCGCACTCTGCGGCCAGAAGGTGTCGGATATGAACCGGGACGTGCTTCTCGGCATATTTTCCTCCCACGACGGCCGCAGCGAGAATAGGGTCGGTTGGGGTGAGGCACGCGGCAACGGCCAGAGATGAAAGGAAGTTGAGTTTTGGGATAAGGGCGTAAATGAGCCCGGCAGAGACGAACCAACCCTAAGAGAAAGGATGAGAGTTAAAACGGGCCGAAGGAGGGAGGTCGCATACCCAGGTCATGACCGGAATGAGAAGGAACATTAAACTTTTCCAATGCTGGCGCATGTAAGCCTTCGGAAGTTCGACGCCGATGGCAAAGACGCCGATGGCGAGGACAACCCTCGTTAATTCGAGGGTAATGTTAGTTTCTGTCTTGTGATCTCCCCACGATCTTGGATCAAATACCCCGGCTCCATAAGGACCTGGCAAATGAGATAAGTGGGGTGGGAGAAAGGGAGGCATTTTGGACAGACCAATGGCAACTCCGAAGAGGAACGCCCAGATAGATTCACCAATGTAGAGCTGTGGAATCCTTGAGCGCGGTTTGTAATCCGGGTGAACGAATATTGGTTACCTTCTCTCGAATGAAGAGGGAGAACATGCCGAACTGGTGCCGAGCTCGGGTGAGGACGCGCTTATCGAAGGAGAGAGATAGGAGAACGGACCAGGACGACAAATCCCCCGAGACAGGCATAGACAACGTGAGGTGTGGTCACCTCGAACTGTGTGGGGGACACGGTGAGACTCTCTGGCATTGGGTCGAGGGTGGGCGACGAACCGGGTGGAAGGCGAACATTGTTCAGGTCGTGAAAGAGAGAGAGAACGGGGGAGGAGTCGTGAGCGTCGCAGGCATGAAAGAGGGACGATAAGCCCGAGGGGAGGGGGGAGTCTGAGCTGTTGACTGAGCCGATCCACTTTCTTATGTAGTCATACCCGCCCCGTTCATGCCCTGTTTCTGATGGCCGCCTGGAGGGATCCAACGTAAATAACCTTAGGAAATCCTCTCATGTGAGACGCGTTGGTGTCATCCACCCACACGGCCACTCCCCGTCTTGGACCTCCTCGTGGCCTCTTCCTTGATTTTTCTCGATTTTCTCCCGTTTTTTCGAAGCGGCGTGGTGCCTGTGCCCTGGCTGGGAACCCGAACTCAGGGACGAAGGCAACCGCCCGTTCTCACAGCTGCTCATCTTCCTTATTTCGAAGCTCGGTATCCAAGACACACCCGACGTCAACGCTAATCTCGAGACTGCGAACACCGTTTGCGTGTTTCACGTACCGTCCACTGCCATAATCATTGATTATTCCCGGAGCATACGCTCCCACATGACACTGAACCGCTCCGACTCGTACCTGGACTTGACAACCTCTTATTTCCTCCGCCAGTCGCACCAATCAGCGTTCTGCCCCTAACCAACCAGATGCGAGGCGTCTAACACCCGAAACAATTCCTCCCGCCGCTTTAACCGCCCTCTTTTTCTTTCATCCCCCCTCAGGATGCGAACAGCCCGTCTCAGTGTCCTACTGCGCAGATGCTCGAGTCTCTCTCCCCACGCCGCCGCCCACAGTCGGTCAACGTTTCATCCACCGACCGCTTTTGCTTATCGCGCCAAGACCCGGCAGATACAACGTGCCTGAGCTCCGGAGCCAACCTCGGGGGCTTGGGGTCTCCAGCTGTGTTCTTGGACTTCATCCCGGGTCTTTCCGCTGTAGGCTGGACAGTTCCACGGCTATACGTTTATCATCTAAATCCCGGAACTCCCAACAAATCCAGGCAATCCCGAGCTTTTGTGTGGGAAA
>Ga0307516_10009079_pt1 | contig 11136 bp, 9 predicted proteins | sample 19_EM_MG_FD_203310 | JGI IMG/M metagenome (GOLD analysis project Ga0307516, IMG submission 203310) | Populus trichocarpa ectomycorrhiza microbial communities from riparian zone in the Pacific Northwest, United States - 19_EM | ecosystem: Host-associated > Plants > Roots > Unclassified | place...
CGCGCAGGATGACCGTTCCCGAGACCTTGCAGGCGTCGTCATCCTGCGCGAAGTCGCAGGATCCACCCCCGTGCAGACCCTCCACACGCCACCGTCACCGGGCCCTCGCCGGCCTGAAATCGGGGCCCGCATTCGGGTTGCCCCTAGCCCCGGAGCCCCGCGACTTGTAAAATCGGAGGGTTTTGCGGTCGGCAGAGCGCCGCGGTCATCGACCGCCCGGCGCCTGCGCGCCCGACCGCAGATCCGGCAAGAATCCGACAACGCGCGCCCTGAACCGAGCCCTCCATGCCTTATTCCGCCCTCACCGCCCTGTCGCCCCTCGACGGCCGATACGCCCCCAAGCTGGCCGCGCTGCGCCCGTTGCTGTCGGAGTACGGCCTGATGCACCGTCGCGTGCAGGTCGAGGTGGAGTGGTTCATCGCGCTGGCCGACGCCGGCTTCGCTGAATTCCCGGCGCTGCCCGAATCCGTCAAGGGCCTGCTGCGTTCGCTGGTGGTGCGCTTCTCCGAGGCCGACGCCCAGGCGATCAAGGACATCGAGAAGGAAACCAACCACGACGTCAAGGCCGTCGAATACTGGCTGCGGGCGCGCATCGGCCACGTGCCCGAGCTCAAGGACAAGCTGGAGTTCATCCACTTCGCCTGCACCAGCGAGGACATCAACAACACCAGCCACGCGCTGATGCTCAAGGCCACCCGCGAGCAGGTGGTGCTGCCGGCGATCGACGGCATCCTCACGCGCATGCAGACGATGGCGCATCGCTTCGCGGCGGTGCCGATGCTTGCGCGCACGCACGGCCAGACGGCCAGCCCCACCACGGTGGGCAAGGAAGTGGCCAACGTGCTGGCGCGCCTGACGCTCGCCCGCGCGCGCATCGCCGACGTGGTGCTGCTCGCCAAGATGAACGGCGCGGTGGGCAACTACAACGCGCACGTCTCGGCCTATCCGCAGACCGACTGGGAGGAGTTCTCGCGCAAGGTCGTCGAGGATCGCCTGGGCCTGACGCTGAACCCGTACACGATCCAGATCGAGCCGCACGACTACATGGCCGAACTGTTCGACGCGCAGGTGCGCCTGAACACGATCCTGATCGACTGGGCGCGCGACGTCTGGGGCTACGTCAGCCTGGGCTACTTCAAGCAAAAGACCAGGCCGGGCGAAGTGGGTTCGTCGACGATGCCGCACAAGGTCAACCCGATCGACTTCGAGAACGCCGAAGGCAACCTCGGCATGGCCAACGCGATGCTCACGCACATGTCGCAGAAGCTGCCGGTGAGCCGCTGGCAGCGTGACCTGACCGACTCCACGGTGCTGCGCAACATGGGCGTGTCCATCGGCTACTCGGTGCTGGCCTACGACAGCCTCACGCGCGGCCTCGACAAGCTCGAACTCAACGAGGCCCGCCTGGCCGAGGACCTGGACGGTTCCTGGGAAGTGCTGGCCGAGCCGATCCAGACGGTGATGCGCCGCTTCGGCCTGCCCGACCCGTACGACCAGCTGAAGAAGTTCACGCGCGGCCAGCCGATGACGCGCGACCTGATCCAGGGCTTCGTCGCCGCGCTGGACCTGCCCGAAGGCGAGAAGGCGCGGCTGCTGGCGATGACGCCGGGCAGCTATACCGGCATCGGCTCCCAACTGGCCGCCAAGATCAAACTTTGAGAATGACGCGGCCCCCGGGCCGCGTTTTCACATCCGACCCACGACGACACCCCAAGGACACGACCGCATGCGATTCACCGACACCCTGCACGCCGCCTCCCTGCGCAACGACTCCACGCTGTGCGTCGGGCTCGATCCCGAGCCGGCGAAGTTTCCGGGCGCCTGGAAAGGCGACGCGAGCAAGGTGTTCGACTTCTGCGCGCGCATCGTCGACGCCACCAAGGACGTCGTCTCGGCCTTCAAGCCGCAGATCGCCTACTTCGCCGCCCAGCGCGCCGAAGACCAGCTCGAGGAACTGATGGCCTACATCCGCCGCACCGCGCCGGGCGTGCCGGTGATCCTGGACGCCAAGCGCGGCGACATCGGCGCGACCGCGGAGCAGTACGCCCGCGAGGCCTTCGTCCGCTACCAGGCCGACGCGGTCACGCTGTCGCCGTTCATGGGCTTCGACTCGATCGAGCCGTACATGAAGCACGACGGCAAGGGCCTGATCCTGCTGTGCCGCACGTCCAACCCGGGCGGTTCCGACCTGCAGGCGCAGGTGCTGAGCAACGGCGACAAGCTGTTCGAACACATCGCCCGGCTCGCCTCCGGCGCGTGGAACAGGAATGGCCAGCTCGCATTGGTGGTCGGCGCCACGTTTCCGGCCGAACTCGCCCGCGTGCGCGAACTCGCGCCGACCTTGCCGCTGCTGATCCCCGGCATCGGCGCGCAGGGCGGCGACATCGACGCCACCGTGAAGGCCGGCTGGCGCACCGACGGGCCCATCATCGTCAGCTCGTCGCGCGCGATCCTGTACGCCGGCAACGGCGAGGACTTCGCCGCCGCGGCGCGCCAGGTCGCGCTCGCCACGCGCGCCGCCCTGAATTCCGCCATCGCCCAGGCTCGTTGAGGCCGGGTTCGCCGGATGCCCGGCCAGATCAGGCCGGACCGGGCGCCGGAACGGCCATTTCCGGGCCAGGTTCATCCGGTTGCCGGCGGAACAGGGGAATTGCGGTCAAACTAGGGGTCTTGGGGGGCGAGCCGAGAACGGATCGCCAATAAGAGCACCGATGGCTGAACCAACGCCGAACAAGGAGGCCAGGCACCGCCTGCGCCAGTCGCTGACGCGCCACCTGCTGGACGCGACGGCGGGGGTCGCGTTCGCGTCGGCCTTGATGTTCCTGGGCTTCGGCCACCCGCTCGACTGGGTCGCGCGGCTGACGCTGACCACGGCCTTCCTGGGGCTGGCCGGCGTGGCCTTCGCGTTGCGCCGCGACGCCGGCACGGGTGTCCAGGCGCGGGCGCTGCCTTACGTGATCGGCACCGCCATCGGCCTGTCCGGCGTGGCCGCGGCGGTGGCCGGCGAAGGCTTGATGTCGCCCGCGCTGGCCATCGTGGGCGTGTTCCTGTGCCTGTTCACCGTCGTCGGCGGGCTGCGCGCCGGCATCCTCGCGGCGGCCATCGGCGCCGGCATGCTGCTCCTGCTGGCCGTGGCGATGGCGTTCAACTTGCTGTCGTCGGCCGGCATCGTGTTGAGCGACGCGCCGCTGAACCTCGTGCGGCCCTTGCTGACGCACGCGCTCGTGCTGGGCATCGCGCTGGGCGGCGGCGAGCTGCTGGGCCGCACGCTGGATCGCACGCTGCGCAGCGCCGACGAGCGCGAACGCCGCTTCCTGGGCCTGCTGGCCGTGGCCGCCGACGCCTACTGGGAGATGGACGGCAACGGCCGCCTGATCCGCTTCAGCGCGAAGGAGGAGCTGCGCAATTTCGTCGGCCTGCGACGGCACGGCGTCGACGCCGGCATGGGCAAGCTGTTGTGGGAGACACGCGGCGTCACGTTCGACTCGCAGGTGCTGGAGGCGTTTCGCTCGGAGCTGGCGGCGCGGCTGCCGATGCGCGACGTGCCGCTGCGCTGGAGCGACGTGGCCGGCCGCCTCCGCCACTTCACGCTGAGCGCCGAGCCGCGCACCAACGAGGCGGGCAAGTTCGCGGGCTACTGGGGCGTGCTGCGCGACATCACGCAGGACGTGAAGGCGCGCCAGGCGCTGTGGTCCACCGAGACGCGGTATCAGGACCTGTTTCGCCGCATCCCCACGCCGCTGGTGCTGCACCGTGAAGGCCGCGTGCTCGACGCGAATCCCGCGGGCGTCACGCTGTTCGGCCTGGCCGACCTGCGCGCGCTGCTGGGCCAGGACCTGGTCACGCTGTTCGAGGTCGGTGCGTCGCGCGAACGCGCCTCGGAGCACATGCAGCGCCTGGAGGGCCTGGCCACGGGCGAGGGACTGCCCGAGGCCGAACTCACCCTCATGCCGCGTACGGATCGTCGGCTCACCGTGCGCGTGAGCAGCGTGCGCGTGGACGTCGACGGCGAGGCCGCCACGCTGTCCATCATCACCGACGACACCGAGCGCCGGGCGGCGGAAGACCTGGTGCGGCGCAGCGAGACCATGCTGTCGCACCTCGTATCGACCAGCCCCGACTGGATCACGCTCACCGAGTTCGCGAGCGGCCGCTACGCGATGGTCAATCCGACCTTCCTGGCGACCACCGGCTACCGCGCCGAGGAGGTGATCGGCCGCACACCCAGCGAGCTGGGGTTGTGGGCCGACGCCACCCAGCGCGATCGCATCGCCCGCATGCTGGACCAGCACCAGAGCGTGCAGAACTTCCCCGCGACCATGACCACGCGCGATCGGCACCGCGTCTCGATGCTGGTGTCGGCCGCGCGCTTCACGATCGACGGCATCGACTACCAGATGACCAGCGCACGCGACGTCACCGCGAGCGAGCAGGCGCGGCGCGAGCGCGAGGCGATCCTCGAGAACGCGCTGGTAGGCATCTCCTTCACGCGCGACCGCAGCATCGTGATGACCAACGCGCGCTTCGACGAGATGTTCGGCTGGCCGCGCGGCGCGCTGCAGAACCAGCAGCAGCGCGTGGTGTGGCCGTCGGACGAGGCCTTCGGCGCGATGAGCGCCGCGGTGGGCCCGGCGTTGTCGCGCGGCGAGCAGGTCGACTTCGAGGTGCCGATGATGCGCCGCGACGGCAGCACCTTCACCGGCCGCCTGCTCGCGAAGGCGCTCGATCCGACGCAGCCGGCCAGCGGCACGATCTGGCTGGCCGAGGACGTCACCGAGCGCCGCGTCGTCGAGCAGGCGCTGGCGCGCGCGCGCGACGAGGCCGAGGCCGCCAACCGCGCCAAGAGCGCGTTCCTCGCCAACACCAGCCACGAGATCCGCACGCCGCTGAACGCGTTGGTGGGCCTCGCCCAGCTCGCGCGCACGCCCGAAGTCGACGACCGCCGCAGGCTGCAGTACATCGAGCAGATCTGCGAGTCGGCGGACACGCTGTCCGCGATTCTCTCGGACATCCTGGACCTGTCCAAGATCGAGGCCGGCAAGCTCATCGTCGATCGGGTCGCGTTCGACCTGCGCGGGCTCATCGGCACCCTGCGGCAGGCCTACGGCGCGCTCGCCGACACCAAGGGCCTGACGCTGGTCGTCGACATCGACGAGGACGTGCCGCAGCACGTGCTGGGCGACCCGATGCGCTTGCGCCAGGTGCTCGCGAACTACCTCGGCAACGCGCTGAAGTTCACCACCGCCGGCAGCATCGCGCTCAACGTGCAGCACGGCGTGGGCCATCGCCTGCGCTTCGAGGTGATCGACACCGGCGCCGGCATGGACGGCTCGGCGTTGGCCATGCTGTTCCTGCCGTTCAGCCAGGTCGACAACTCGATCACGCGCAAGGTCGGCGGCACCGGCCTGGGCCTGTCGATCTGCAGCGAGCTGGCGCGCCTCATGGACGGCAGCGTGGGCGTCCAGAGCGAGCCCGGCAGGGGCAGCGTGTTCTGGGTCGACCTGCCGCTGCCGGCGGTCACCGGGCAGCAGCTGGAAGAGCACGAGACCACCACGGGCCTCGACGCGCTGCAGGGCACGCGCGTACTGATGGTGGAGGACAACGCCGTCAACATGATGATCGCGGTGGCGCTGCTGGAGCGCTGGGGGGCGATCGTCGACCAGGCCGACGACGGCCCGAGCGCGCTGCGTGCGATAGCCCACGCGCACGAGTCGGGCAACCCGTTCGACATCGTGCTGATGGACGTGCAGATGCCCGGCATGAGCGGCCACGAGGTCACGCGGCGGCTGCGTCAGCGCTACGACCGCCACACCTTGCCCATCGTCGCGCTGACCGCCGCGGCGCTCGTCTCGGAACGCGAGGACGCGATGGCCGCCGGCATGAACGACTTCCTCACCAAGCCGATCGACGCCGAGCGGCTGCGCCAGACCTTGCGGCAGGTGTTGATGGAGGCCGAGGCCCGGGTGGAACGTTGACATGATGGAAGCCGCCGCGCTGTTGGCGTTGTCGCTGGTCTCCTGCGTACTCGGCTTCGCCCTGGAGATGACGCAGTCCAACATTCGCCACGTGCAGAACGGCCGCGCTCCGAACGCCGGCGTGGCGTTGCTGCCGACCATTCCGTTCGTGCAGGTCGCTTACCTGGCCATCGCCTGGGCCATGGATAGCCTGCGCCCCGATCTCGGCTTCGAAATCGTCACGGCCTACGCCGTCGTGTCGATCACGTGGCGCTGGTTCCTCTATCGCCGATCGGCGGCAAGCCTGAAGGCCATGATCAACGCCGCGGATCGCGCGGCTGCCTGAACTCCTCCATCGGCGCCGGCGCATTTGCCTACACTGCACGGATGCAAGCACTGACCACCTCCGCGCGACCGCGCATCGGCTGGGGCCTGATCGGCGCCGGCGGCATCTCCGACCAACTGGCGCGCGCGCTATCGCATGTGCCCGAGGCGCGGCTCGTGGCCGTCGGCTCGCGCGACGTGGCCAAGGCGCAGGCCTTCATCGCCCAGCCGCGCGAACACGAGACGATCCACGAACCCGTGCGGGCGCACGGCAGCTACCAGGCGCTGGTGGACGACCCCGAGGTGGACGTCGTCTACATCGGCACGCCACATCCCGACCACATCGATTCGATGCGGCTGGCGCTGGCGGCCGGCAAGGCGGTGCTGTGCGAGAAGCCGTTCACGCTGAATCGACGCGAGGCCCTGGCGGCCGTCACGCTCGCCCGCGCGAAGGACGTCTTCCTGATGGAGGCGATGTGGATGCGCTACGTTCCCGCGATGGTGGAGCTCAAGCGGCTCACCGCGGAGGGCGCGATCGGCGAGCTCGTGTCGGTCTCTTCCGACTTCGGCTTCTCCGCCGCGGGCCTGCTGCCGACGCACCGCGCACTGGCCCCGGAACTGGCGGGCGGCGGCCTGCTGGACATCGGCATCTACCCGCTGAACCTCGCGGCCTTCGTGCTGGGCGACATCGTCGGCGTGCAGGCCGACGCCGAGCTGGGCCCCACGGGCGTCGACGTGCACACGGTCTTCAACATGCGCCACGCCGGCGGCCAGCGCAGCCAGGGCATGTGCTCGCTGCGTTCGACCACCGGCGGCCACGCGACCATCTTCGGCACCGACGGTTGCATCGAGATCACGCCGCCGTTCTACGCCGCGCAGCAACTGCGCCTCGCGCGCGGAACGCGCCCGTGGGAGGAGAGGCCGGTCGAGACGATTGATCGGCCGTGGCGCGGCAACCGCTACGTCGCCCAGGTGGAAGAAGTGCATCGCTGCCTGCGCGCCGGCCTGGCCGAAAGCCCGGTGATGCCGTTGGACGAGACGGTGGCGCTGGTGGGCTGGATGGACACGATGCGGGCGCAGTTCGGGCTGCGCTATCCGGGCGAGTAGGCGCGCGCACCGCGGCGCGCCCGTTGTTCAAGGGCGCGGCGGAGCGCCGCAATGCGGCCCGCCGCGTGCGGCCAGGCGCCGGTCAGACCGACTGGCTCGGCGCCGTGTCGATCGGCAGGTTGCGCATCATGTCCTTCATGTGGAACATCGAGCCCAGCGCGGTGAAGGCGAGGATGACCGCGATCACGATCGTGATGAGGTATTGCAGCAGCACGATGCCCAGTCCGCGCAGGTAGGTCGTGTCGAGGATCAGCATGAAGCCCAGCGGCGCGGCGAAGAACGCGAGCAGGCCGCCGCCGTGGAACACGCGCACCGCGAAGCCGACGATCAGGAAGGACACGATCATCGCCAGCAGGCTGTACCAGAACCCGGTGCGGCCTGCGCCCACGATGCGGGCCGCGATCATCACGGGGGCGACGACGATGAGCAGGACGACGGCGAGGACGATCAGCCACATGGCGGTGCTTCTTTCCTGGGTTGGGTGAGCGGCGTTTGCCGCCGCCTGCCATTCTCGTCGGATTTTCGGCTCAGCCCAGCGTGATGGTCGCGCTCACCGCGCCCGCGCGATCCGCGCGTGCCTCCACCGTCACGACGGCCCCGCGTGGCCCGCGCACGATCCACTCCTGCAAGGTGCGGTCCGCCGTCACGTCGCGATCGGGCAGGAAGGCCTGCAACGAACTGCGCGGGGCATGGCCCTCGAGGTGGGCGCCGATCTCGCGTTCCTTGCCGAGGACGAGTGTCGCGCCGGGCGGCAGCCCGATCTCGAACACCGTGCCGCGTGCGACCTGGCGTTCCTTGGCGCGGTGAGTCACGTACGCCGGCAGGTATCCGGCGTTGCCCACCGCGAGCCGCACGCGCCAGGTGTCGCCCGCGGCGGTGCCATCGTGGCCGACGGGCTCGCAGGTGGCCTGAAGGATCTCCAGCTTCGGCAGCGACAGCGCCAGCTGCGTCAACCAGGCCGGGAAGCGCGCGGCTTCGCGTTCGCGCAGCCGCGGCGGCGGGTTGCGCCAGAAGTTCATGCGGTCCCAGCCGCCGATCTCCACGGGGCCCAGCTGCGGATGGACGAATGGCTTCCAGTCGACGTGGGCCTGGCCGTCGCACTGTTCGTCGCTCCACCTCAGCAGCTGCAGGTCGTCTTCGGGCGGATGGTCGCGGTACCAGTGGATCCAGTCGTAGTCCTCGATCCCGGCCTCCTTGTTCGGCGCCCAGATCTCCACCGTCCAGCACAGCGCGCCTTGGTGCTCGTAGAGCCAGTCCTGCGTGCCGGTGATGACCTCCTTCGGGTGGTACTTGAAATCGTGGAAGCCGCTGATGGCCGGGTAGCCGGTGAGCCGCGCGCCGATGTCGGACAGGCGCTTGATCATCCACAGGTCTTCCGGCGTCATGTCGTCGTCGGAGGTGGTGCCCATCGGCCGCAGGATCACGCCGCTGTGCGTGTGGAAGCTGACGGCGGCGCCGATGTTGGGATGCGCGACGCAGAAGTCCACCATCGCGCGCACCTCGGGTTCGCTGGTGGGGTACGGGCCGGCGCCGAGCTGCTCGAACTCCTGGCGCCACTGCGAGGGGAAGTTGCGGTTCAGGTCGAGCCCCTCGCGATCGCGATTGACCGTCACGCGCACGCCGTCCCAGGCCTTGATCGTGCCCTCCGGGATCACGCGGAAGTACTCGCCGCCGATCTCGCCCGGCTCGCGCGCCACCATCAGGCGCGACTCCTTCGGATGCTTCTTGTAGGTGCCGTGCGGGTCGGGCAGTCGCATGTAGAGCACGCGGCCGTCGCCGTCGACGTCCTCCATCGTCATGCCGTCGGGCGGCTCCTCGTCGAACGGGTAGCCGCGCGTGGACGAGCGGATGAAGCGCGGCACGTCGGCCAGCGCCAGCTCGGCGCCGTCGGGGTTCAGGCGCGGCACCAGGTAGACGACGCGGGTGTCGAGCAGGTGCGCCAGGCGCGCATCGGTGGCGTCGTACGCGAGCACGTGATGCAGGTAGTACAGCGCCGCGGTGCAGGCGGTGAGTTCGGCGGCGTGGATGTTGCCGTCGATCCAGAACGCGGGCTTGGTCGAATCGGCGCCGGTGGTCTTGCGCGTCAGCACCACCAGCCAGATGTCGCGCCCTTCGTGGCTGCGACCGATGGAGCGCAGCTCGACGACGTCGGGGCGCGCGGCCGCGTAGGCCTGCAACAAGGTCGTGAGTTCGGCGTAGCGTGGGAAGCGACTGAAGTCGGGGGTCGGCAGGGCGGGTGCGTTCATGGCGAGGGGAGAGACGGCGAAAAACCGATTCTGCGCCGTGATCGATCAATGCCTTAGTCGGGCAATCCAGTGCCAGAGCAGGGCCACCGACAGCGCGATCCCCAGCACCCAGTGCGTCGCGGAGAGCCAGGCGTGCGCCTGCTCGGGCGCGTACTGCAGGCCGATCGCCGAAAGCAGCAGCACCGCCAGCGCGATCACCATCAGCACGCCGCTGACGGTGCGCGCCCGGCCGTGGCGGATGGCCCGCAGCGTGCCGGCGCGGCGCCGACGAGCGCGCCGGCGGCGCACCACGCGCCACGCCGGCCGCACGTGCACCTGCCAGACCACCCCGCCGATCAGCGTCACCCCCCACGCGAGTGCGCCGTGCGCGCGCAACAGCCACGCCACGGCCGGATGCGGCTGCGGGCCGAACGGCGTCTGTTGCAGCCACACATCGTGGCCCAGCAGCCAGGCGATGCCCGTGGCCAGCAGCACGACGCAGCCCCAGATCAACACATGGCGCGCACGACGGCCCTGGCCGTGGGCGATCAGGTGGGCATCGTCGGATTGCACGGCCTCAGCTCCGCCAGACGCTGCCGTCCGCACGCACGACCAACGCACGGGCGCGGGCGCGGCGCAGAAGCGCGCCTGCGAGCTCGCCTTGCTGCCAGACGATCTTGGTGAGCGCGTCGGCGGCGCAGGCGGTCGGCGCGAGCACCGTGACCGAGCGCGGCGCGGCGGCGTCGCCCTGCGCGGCGTCGCCGCGCTCGTCGCGGGTGGCGACTTCGCCGCTGGCGCTCGTCGCGCAGGCCGAGTCGCGCAGAGCGGCCACGGGCCACAGCTCGGAGGCGTCGAACGGCGAGCGCACGAGCACGGTCTCTTCGAGCGTGCCGAACACGCGCAGGTCGCCGCCGGCATTGACGGCGCCGGTATGCACGCCGGCGCGGCGCAGCTTGGCCACCGCGAGGTCCACGGCGTAGCCCTTGGCGATGCCGCCGAAATCGAGCCAGATCGGGGCACGCACGTGGACGGCGTGGCCGTCGACATGCAACGCGTCCTCGAACGGCACGTTGCCGGGCGGCGCGCAGTCGACCGGCGCCGGCAGCCAGCCGCGGGCCACGGCGCGTGGCGCGCAGCCGGCGTCGAACGCGCCGCCGCTGACGCGCGCCCAGCGCTGCGCGCGTTGCAGCACGGCCGCGGTGTGCGGGTGCACGACCAGGTGCTCGCCGGCGCGGGCGCGCGCGATGCGGCGCAGGTCGCTGCCGGCTTCGTGAAAGCTCATCAGCGCGTGCACCTGCGCGACGGCGTCGAACGCGGCATCGGCGGCGACGTCGAACGCGGTCGCGCTCGCACCCTGCGCGCGCACCTCCACCAGCGTGCCCAGCAGCGGACGCGCCCGGCGGCGCATCACGACGCGGTCGCCAGGGAGGCCATCATGCGGCCGCCTTCGCGGCGACCGGGTGCCTGGCCGCCCACGCCACGAGGCGGTGGACGCCGTCGGTGATGTGCGTGCAGCTGAGGGTGGC
>Ga0307516_10009080_pt1 | contig 11135 bp, 16 predicted proteins | sample 19_EM_MG_FD_203310 | JGI IMG/M metagenome (GOLD analysis project Ga0307516, IMG submission 203310) | Populus trichocarpa ectomycorrhiza microbial communities from riparian zone in the Pacific Northwest, United States - 19_EM | ecosystem: Host-associated > Plants > Roots > Unclassified | place...
GCGTTACTACGATGTGACCTAGCAGAAATCCCACCAACTTGACAAAAATCCCACTAGACAACATTTCGGCCCCAAAAATATCCCACTGAAAAACAAATCCCACTTCCCACCGATTTGGTATATACTCGATGAATGCCCATTGCTGTGTATGCGAGGACTCTGGGCCTGACTTGGCCGTCTTGAGTTATCTCACCCTCTAATTGATTTGCTCCTCAGCAACGACTCCGCGGCATGTTTGGGTTCAAGGTCGTTACGAACGTTCACCATATCGTACAGTGTATCCTCAGAGAATATACGACATGAAATTCGATCGATGTACTAGAGACGTCAAGGGATAACGAAGAATTCAAATCACTGCCCAGCAGCCCTTTCTGAGGCCCAATATGAGACCGCAGTACCTCTAGACGAAGTCGGTGCTCGTGGTCACATCCTTCCACTCTTCCAAAGCCAAAAGGGTAGCCTCACTCTCGCTCTTAACAACATTATAGCAGTCGCTTCCGAGCGCAAGCACCGTCGGAAACGCCTTTCCGACGGCCGATGCCTCACCTCTTACTACATCGACAACGATTTCAACCCCCTTGAGTGGGTCGCCCGGTTGTTTCCCGTTATAAGCTAAGTCTACATCAGTATCACGAGCCCCTGGACCCACAACTGAGATCACGCACCTTCCAGGTTCGCATTTGACTCGTCCATCATGGGCTTGTAATCAGCGATGCGAGAGACTGGGGTGTATCGGTGGTCGGGAGTGAGGAAGGAGGTGCGGAAGTATCCAAAATCGATGCATGTGCTGCGGAGTCCAAGAGGAGCGATCTCCGCGTGCAGAGTCCTTGAGATTCCTGCCAAGGATGTGGGATGCGCTACGGGGGAGAGAGAATGGGGGATGCCAGAACGCACCTCGTATGGCGTATTTCGTAGAGACATAGAGGCCAACATTTGGGGCTTCACTAACGATGTAGTAGGTATATATTTGAAACCTGAATAGGGGTATTCTCACCGCCAGCCGCCGAGAGAACCAAAGAAGACGATGGTCCCGGTCTTTCGCTGCCGCATGTAAGGGAGAAAGGCTCTTGAGACATTCAAAGCGCCGAAGACGTTGGTGCTGCAGGAACATATTTCAGGTTGGAATGTGCATTGAAGATCTTCTTACTTGAACTGATCGAATGAATCTTCGGGGCTAACAGGTAAAAGGTAGATTGGATTGGGTCTTTCTTGAACATGAGACGACAAACGTACGTGCTCTCTTCGATCACTCCTACCAAAATGTATCCTGCCCGAACCCCAAAATCAGGCGTAAAGTTGGACAGAAATAAATGAGGGCTGAAGACATACCGGCATTGTTAACGACGACGTCCACCCTCCCATGGATCGCCACGGCCTTCTTAGCGATCTCGTGGAGTGTATCCAGCGGAGCTGTGACATCCAACTCAAGAACGTCAGCGCCTTGGGCTCTCAGCTCCTCCAGTTTACCAAGAGATCGAGCACGTCCTGTCGCGATTACTTTGTCCCCCCGCTTCAAGGCTGCCAGAGTGAGACCGCGGCCTAGCCCGGATCTTGAGATGGGTTTCGGTTAATTGTCAGCAGCGAAGACAAGAAGAGGATGTACGATGTGCCAGTGATAAGCCAGACAAGTTGACCAGTCATCTTTGAGAGGTAAGCTGAAGGGCGAGCGGCACCGAGGTGATTGGTTGATATCGATGATCAGATTCAAGTTGCAGTTGTTTGGCATTCGTAATCGTGGATGCCGGCATTGGGTCACTCGGTAATGATTTCGAGCACCCCTGCTCTGCCGAAGCCTCGTTGTTTACGCAGCTCCTGAACCGCAACCGTGTGGTCGAACTCGACGGATTTAGACGGACCTTTTCAGAAAGATATTCCATCAACTTCGGAGGAATGGAAGATGATCAGAAAGAACGACACTTTTCCCGGAACAGAGAGACGAAGAAGCGGGGTCTCCTGATGGGGAAATGATCCCGCTCTGATGCGAAATTTAAACCCGTCGCCATCAACGGTCGTCAACAATAGAGATGCGTATTTTGATCCTTTATTGTCTTCGTTCGCTGCCGTCTGACTCTCCCCACAGGCTTATTGTCTCTTTTGTCTTGCAACGAGGCGGAACTTCGACACCTAATTATGTTGGGCAATGTACTAAAACCCGTTCTTAATGTGGGTTGCCATCGCGCTCCTACTCCTCTTGTCTCCGCTGCTGGTTCACGGGCCTTCCTTCTTCTCCACCATTTGCATTTGTTCCAGCCTATTTCACATCCTGTTCCTCAATGAACCAACCTCCCACAAGAAGAAACGCAACGCGTAACGTATAGTCCATTCTCCAACTCTGAGAGTTCGCCCAACTCAACCGACGGTTTTGCAGGCTCCATCTGCCGTCTTGCCATCATATCCGTCTACTCCGACCTCGGGACATCAAGGCGTCATCCGCACCCGCACTGGCCACCGCCATCGCCTATCTCCACTTCACGTACCCCGTCGCCACTTTCCCGACCAACCCCTTTTCGGCCCCCAAATCCCCCTCCAAATCGCCTCCACCCGCGGCCGCCAACCCGCTCCAACACAGGTCGTCTCCGTCGTACCAGAGAAGAAAGCCGGCACGTCCTCCCCGGGAACCGTCACCAACTTCCTCGATGCGACGTTCCGGAGCTATGCGGAGCGTATCCAGACGGAGCTCACCCACCTCCGTACGGTGTGCACGAAGGTCATGTGCAGGGAGCGTCGGGAGAGGGATAAGTGGCGTTCGCATTGCGTAACGTTCAAGGAGGAGAGGGACGCGGCGAGGGAGAGGGTGAGGGTGATGTTGTGTGAGAGGGAGAGTCTGAGGGGCGTTGAGGCTGCGCTGAACGCGAACAACAGAGAAGGGTCGCAGCAGACTTGCTCCACAGTCTCTCGTGGTGTCAAACGAACGGCCGTGGGTCCTTCTTTTGCCGGAACGAACATATCGGAACCCGAGAACTTGGCATGTCGACGGTCGTCCTATTCATCTTCCGCTTCCCCGTCTTCAACCACCGCAGTCCATTCCGACACCGGCGGCATAGAGGAGGAAGAAGAGGCGGGGGTTTACACCCTTCTGTACCCGTCCACACAAACCCCCGCCTTCCCACCTTTCACAATGTGCCACTCCCACACTCTGCCTCCGCCCCAGCGAAGTAGGAGTGCCGGCCCCGTCCTCGCAGGCTCTTTCATCAGCCCCGACGACCCTCATTCCAGAAACGAGTATACCCCGCTACCGAGGCGTTTTTCTGCAAGCGAAGCTGGCGACTTGGACCTCACCCTCCCACCGATTGTTCCTTGGCATTCTGAAGGCATCTCTTTGGGGATGGGTCCACCTAGGTCCCCCCTATCTACTTCTACGACGCCCCTGGACGGCTCGGGAAGAATTGCAGAACAGCCTTCGTCAACCGAGTCTGGACAAACCAGCAACCAACCGTCCACGAGCACAACTCCTCCGCTTGATCCCGAAGCCGTTCATCTTGACATCATGTACGGCTTAACGGCTGGGCAGCTTCAATGTCGCGTTTGCATGTGAGTTTCCGTCCTTTAATGCCTCCTCATGTCTTGGCCGGTTCTGACCTTGTGCGTTTGTATAGGTTGTTGAAATCCAAGTCGAGCGCATCAACATCGACCCCATTGACAGTGCCGTCGTTCCCTGCGCATGTCAAATGGGAGGATCTGCGCGACCATTGCGTGAAGGAGCATCCGAGGGAGTGTGCCGACGTGGCACGGTTGAAGCCGGTGGAGCTGTATGAGCTGCGGAGGCGGATCCATGCTTCGAGATCGTAACATGATGATGGGTCGCGGGGAGTTTTCCAAGCACATATGTCGATTCCATGTCCAAAATGCACTGATTGTATGTATCATGTTTTATGCCTCGTCTCCAACTCGTCTCGTGGACCAGAGTAGGAAATGAACAAAGTGTATGATCGCTGCCCCGTCCACCTGTAAGTAGGGTTGGTGGGCGGGTGAGACTCCCGCTCATCCGGATCCAACCTTCATCAGCGTCAGCCGTTTTTCCCCCGCAAAATGAACAAAGTGTATTTTCGACATACAAGGACAAAACAATGAGCATCATATACACGAGCCAGGACCCCCGAAAACTCCCCAAAGGCCTGATCCAGACCCCCACCAAATTTATCCTCGACCGATTTTCACCGTTTTGGACGGTTCTTATCCCCACCCCATCAGGCCAGTTCCTGGTTTTATCCTTTTATTAATTTGGATCAGGCCTACTACTTATGCCAGGTCCCAATTTTCGCCCCGGCGCTTACGCGCTAGGTTTTATTTTCCTGGTTTCTCGCCGTTTCGGGAGCGCTCGATAAATCCTAAAGGCCGGCGGCTCAACGGACAGTGCAGATGGCTCCTCAGGTGTGGCCGTTGTGAGGTCTGACCCCGTTTTTATCCTGGCCGGCCACCAGGCCCTCACAAGAGTCGGTCACTTTTATCCTCACTCGAACACTATGGTTTTGGTCCAAAAGTCTGCTATTTCTATCCTTTTCGACCGATTTTGCATTGCATCTTTATCCTTCTGGGGATCAATCCTTTTGGTTGGTTTTCGGGGGTCCTCACGAGCTGTCGCCACGTCTCGTCACTCTGGTCACACAGCGTGACATCCTCAAAACATTGCTTCTGATTTGCTCTTGACACGCGTATGCCTCACTGCGACGATGGTGCTTTTGGAGCCGTACGAGAATGTTTTCGATATCGACGATACCGCCAGGAAAAGGGGCACGTCGTCCGTCGTCGCAAGGGCTGTCAAAGATCCTATCCATGATTTAAGTAAGTTGCTGTCATAGCCTGTCATGGTAGCTATCGAGACTTAGCGAGAGTCTATTGAACCAGTCACCCTCTCACCGCGCCTATGTATGTTCATTGACACGTAAGTCTGCCTCGCCTTTTGTCCTATCGCGTGGGGATGTTCATCCCATGTATTCTCGCAGGAAGCAGTTCCAACGACTACGCTACATCAAGCAGCTCGGAACGTCTTATTATGTCTGGTCAGGTGCCTCTCACAATCGATTTGAACACTGTATCGGTACGTACGGACTTGCTTTCACGATGCTGTGGGACTTGTAATCCGACGATTCTCCATGAAAAACTTACACAGGCGTCGCGTATCTCGCCCGTCTGATGGCTTCTCATCTGCAAAGGAAGCAGTCCGAGCTCGGTATTACGAACCGCGATATCGAATGTGTGGAAATTGCGGGACTGTGTCACGACCTGGGCCATGGACCGTGGAGCCACGTCTGGGACGGTCTGTTCATACCACAAGCCCTGTAAGTTTCTATTCCTCTCCCTCACTTCTTGGGGCTCACATTTTCGTCATCGATTCAAGACCTGAGAGCAAGTGGCAGCACGAAGACGGCTCTGTTATGATGTTCGATTACTTGGTCCAAGATAACCACATCACGCTGGACGTCAAGGATGAGAAGTTCATCAAGGCGCTGATCTCTGGTGACCCTAGCCAATGCGCGTACGCATATGGTCCCTTCGTGACCGTTCCATAGCTGACACAAAGCCAGTCCCGACGAGAAGCGTTTTCTATTCGACATCGTTGCGAACAAGCGGAATGGGCTTGATGTCGACAAGTTCGTTCTGCTGCCCTTGGTGGGTTGACGTAGCTGACTTTCCTTAGATTTGATTACATTTTGCGGGATTCACACATGATTGGAGATAGCATAAAGATTGCGCTTCCCCGGTACGTCTGCCCCTGTAGATTCGATTGATCTTCAAACGGTAAACAATCGTCTCTATGCACAGGATGATTAAATCTGCACGCGTGCTCGACCATCAAATATGTTACGACATTAAAGATGCTAACCAGTTATACGAGATCTGCGCGACGAGGTACAAGCTTCATAAGATGGTATACAACCACAAAGCTGGTGAGCTGTCCCAATTTCTTCTTTGCTCTGTCTCGCCAACATATTTTCCTAGCCAAGGCAATCGAATATATGATCATCGATGGTCTCATGGCCGCTGAACCTCATCTTCACATCGCCGAGAAGGTTTTCAAACCGGAACAATATCTCCACCTTACCGATAATATCATGCCCACCATTGAAGCTTCCACCTCGGCCGTGAGTTCCCATCGTCCTCATTCTTAACGAGTTGTGTCTGATGGGGCCATTTAGGAATTATCTCCAGCCCGTGCCATCTTTGAGCGGATTCGGAACCGCGAGCTCTATAAGATGGTCGACTTCAAATCGTTGGCATGGAAGGACCGGATGGTCCTAAAGGAATATATCACCCCAGCACTTATCGTAGAGGCGGCAAAGTCACTTCCTGACTCGTCTTCTGTGGATATATCGGAGCTTGAGGCACAGGACGTCATTGTCGATTTCTCCACGATGCACTATGGGATGAAGGACAAGAATCCGTTGGATTTCGTCAAGTTCTACTCCAAAAGGATACCCGACAGTATGTGCATTTTTTTAACACCCTCTCCACATGGTGACATGAATATCTCCCTTATAGAAAGCGCCAATGCTGGTCCTGGTGATTACTCGACGCTCATGCCTGAGTGCCACGCAGAGGTCCTCCTCCGGATCTTCACAAAAAAGGCAGAATACTTTGGGATCATCCAAGCGGCGTATCGTGCCTGCCTCGCCGGCGTCCCAGGACCAAAACCAGATTTCCTGCTGGGACCACTTTTCGCTGTGGAAGATTCCACGACATCGGTGGCCACGCCAAGCACGGAGCCGGCTCCGTCTACTCCCAGGACGAGGACGTTTTCCCGACATGCGAGTTTCACGGCCATAGGGAGCACGACGGGAGGAGGGTTGACCCCGTTCTCGAATAACAGTTTTACGACGGTTCCGACGACGTTCGTGCCGTCGAGTCCGTCGAGAGGGAATAGGAAGCAGAAGCGGCCGAGGGATGTGAGTCCAGGAAAGGGAGACGAGGTGTTGGATGGTGTTGGGACGCATCCAGATGAAGGAGGTCCGCTGAAGAAGGCGAGGACTGAGCTGGCGGTGGATTCGATGTTGAGATGATGGGTCTTTGGATGGGTCTTTCTCGTTTCGGCTTGCAATTTCGTACGTTCACAAGGCTAGTAATATTTAATTTTCCGTGCATCGTCCCGGACTTCATACAGGTCATATCCAATAGCGTACCTATACCTAGCACTTTACCAGTCTCATTTTGCTTCTCACTGCTGTCAGTGTGAGCACGTCCATGACATGTCTTGTGTCACGCGCTCACGTCCCGGATCAATCAGTTGGTCCGTTGGACTCCGAGTCTATGGTTAACCGAGTCCGATCCGGTCCTTAGGCTTCAACGTCCGTGGACACCCCCTCCAGAGTCCATGTCCCTGAAGATTGGCTTCTAAGACTGTTGTTCGAAAACACTGCGTCTCTCTCACCAGTGTTACAGCAGACTGCACTACAACCCGCAAACATACACCCGTGGCAGCGTCTGTAGGCCTACTTGGGGCGCACCGCGGACCGTTGGCGCAAAACTCAGTGCAAGGCGCCCTCGCTAGCCATCCATCACCTGCACCAGGAATGGAGTCGGCGACAGCATCGGGTTCTGGGGCTTCCGTCCCTGCGCAAACGATAACGGATCTGGACGGTAAACCCGGCTCACACCGATTTTCTGTGGACGAGGAGATGCAGCGGCAGCTCCATGATTATAACCGATCAGTCACGATCATAATATGGCATACGGTAGGCATCCTTTCCATGTTATCCGGGGGATCTGAATCTACAATCGCCGATGGAGATGGTCCATTTAATCTGACCCCGATATTTTACAGGTCGAAAAGGAGCCAATACGACTTCAACATATGAACTCGACGTACCCTTATTTCCAGCTGTTGCAACTTTCTTCGGTCATCGCGGACCTCGGGTTGACCCCAACGTCTTATTTGGACGCCTACGATCCCCGATCGGGGACATGGGAACAACACACCATAGCTACTGTACGCATCGTGGCGACCCAGCAAAGGTTGCTATACAAGATACGTAGGTCGCTTCTGCAAGGCCTGAGTGAGACGGAATGTATCGGTATCCAAGACGAATTACGGATGCAGCTCAAAGGACCATCGACTCCAGATCAACAAAGCACGAAGCAGGGACTCAAGCGGTCTGCTCCCGAACCGATCCCAGCCGGCTCTCCAACGAAGGTCCATATCCGGAACGACTTGTGCTCAGAACGCTCTAAATCCGGTCCCGCCGCTACCGCCAAGCCAGGGGGTCTCGCGGTCCATTTCCAACCTCCGCCTCTGCCCCAACAGCTAATACGGCCATCAAGCCCACCATCATCGGACCTATCAGCCGCTTCTAGCACCGCGACTACTGCGGGGGCCTCCGTCATGCTCCACACGTCCCGTTCAATACCATCACCAGCAGGCCCACCAGAAGCCAAATCTCCTGCTCCCACAACCAGTTCCTCACCCCATCCAGCTGCGAGCACTCCGCCGCGAACCCTACCCATCCCTCATCATCCCCACCCTCCCCTCAAGCGCTGGCCGAACGACTACACTGTTTCCGAGCTCACTGCCGGCTTCCATGCTATGGAGGCCCTCGTTCACCAAGGGCAGAACGGCGTCGCGATCACGCAGCGCAACGCGTTTGAGCGCGTGTTCGGGAGCCGGTACGTCAAGAGCACGGTCTGTCGCCATCGGGGCGTGTGGCGGAAAGCGGAGGGGAACGCTCTGAGGGCACAGTTTGAGGCGATGGGGACGGATGAAAAGGCATGTTGGGGCGAGTTTGTGAGGCGGACGGAGGGGAGAGGGACTGTGAATGTCACGGATGGAAATGAGGGTGCGGGAACGAGTACATCGCTGGCGTCGACTTCACAAAAATCGACGGGGGTGTACCAAACTCGGACGGCTCAGCGACGCGGAGAAGGTGAAAAGGCTCCTGCAGGACCGGTGATGGGCTCGCTTCAGAGTCCAAGCGACAAAGGTAATTTGTCTTGCCGTCCTCCCTCACTTTTGATTGGTCTGAAAGTCTTTTTAGGATAGTCAAGTCCAACTGGAACGAATCAGAATGGCCCCAAAACGAAGTCCCTCAGCTTGAGGCCTAGATCCCGATTAGGTTTCCTTCACTACCCACTCCGTCGAGCTCCACTACATTTTGTCGGAACTTGTGGAGTATAATTTCCTTGGGATATCGATTAAGCCAGGGCGTTGCAAAGGGAAACGAGACGAAATAAAGATGTCCAGGCATCGATGAGGGCAATGACTAGAAACCGGAGTAATATGATGATATGATTCTAACGATTAGGTACATCTCACAATTAATCAAGACTCTAATTAATGTCGTTATCCTGAGCAACATGATCTTCATCATCACTCTCTGCAGAAGAGTCGTCAGCCGCCGGCCTCCCCCAGAATCTTGCGAAAATATTTCTCAAAGCACGAGGTAGGACCTTGAAGACGAAATCAATCAGGATGAGACCTCTAAACGTCGGACTTACAGAGGGCTCCTCTTCCTCCCACTCTTCCTCTTCGTCCTGTTCGTCCCCATGTAGCACATCGTCCTCCTCCTCAGGTACATGCATCCGATCAGGACGATCCAGATCCTCAGCCTCCTCGTATTCTACTATCTCAAACCCGGGCATCTGCCCCGGCATCCCACCATCCCCACCGACACCCCCACCTGCTCCAACGATCTCCATCAATAGCTCCTCCATACCCCCCTCCCCCATCATCTCCAACATCTCCACCACACCCCCAGGAAACTGCCCGGCTATCTCCGGCCTCGCCATCACAGCCTCCAACTGCCTCCTCACCTCCCCATCCGGGATCATCTGTGCCAGTCTCCTTTCCCCCCCCTCCATCTCCCTCCTAGTTCTTACCCGCGGGGCAAATAGATCCACCACCCCCCGGAAGTAGTCGTCGTCATACATGCTGACGGCGGTTGCGACAGGTGGGAGAGGGTCGCACGCGAGGCGCTTGGCATCTTCCAGGATGTGTGGAGGGATGAACGAGAAGAGCCGCCGGTGCGTCGACTCGAGGACGACGACATGACGGTGGATGGACGAGCGTATGGTGTCGCTCTGTAAGAGGGAGAGGCAGGCGGTGCGGAGGGGTGTGACCGGGAGCGTTGATGGGAGCGGCGAGCCAGTGAACGTGGCGGTGACAGTGTTGGTAAACCAGGAGGCGTGGGCTGATTCTTTCCAAAGGGTGTGCGAGCTTTGAATGTACATGTGTGAGAGGAGGTGCAACGCTGCTTGCGGTGCTGGGAGGAAGCTATGTGGGATAAGGATGTAAATAAGCTAACCCCAAGAAAGAAGGAAAGGTGAGGCACACCCTGCCTCAGTCTCTATTTTGAAATCGCGATGCGCTCGTATTGTGCTCGGCAGGTTTCCATCAATCTTGTCCGCAAGGAGAGGGACGACAGAAGGAAAGGACGTGATTGCTTCTTTCAAAGCTGTGATGCTACGCGTGTGGCCCTGTTAACTAAATGAAAAGCCGAGTAAAATCAGGACGATGAACGACTTACCGTATCACCTTGGGTATCCTCATCTATTTTGAGTGCCAACGCTCTCGCATATGCAAACCCAGGTAACAAACTGGGGTCCATCCGAACGTCTCGTTTACTGGAGGAATCTTCCCGGCGTTTGATGAAATAATTATATAGGTCAAGGAGCCATTGGCCCATCCCACTCTTGAGTGCGAGAAAATCAAGATGGAACAGTGCGCCGTGCGGATCAACCCATGGATCGAGAGAGTATAGTAGTCGGGAGAATTCGCAGGCTGTTCTTACACAGCCTCGACGTTGGAGGTCGCTGTTACTGGAGATCAGTACACAAAACGTGAATACGGAGTGCGGCTAGGACAACTGACGAAATTTGCCTATGGACCGCCAAGAAGAATGGACGATTTTCAACGCGATCAAAGTCAAGACGGTTGATGCCGGTTGTAAAGTTGAAAGCTCCAACGAAAGCCCGTTCGTAGGCGAAGAGCGCCCGGTCGACAAAGTCGACAGCCTGAGCATATTCTGAAAGGAAGTTTGAATACGAATCGCAGAAGGCAAAAAGTGAAAGTGTACCTTCGCGATGTCGATAGATCTCGGCGAGTTGGAGGAGATTATCCGCGTGCCAAGGTAGTTTCCTGACAGCATCCCAAAGGGCATCCGGCTCTGAAAAAGCTTCAGCGGGATTCGCAAGGTATACAGAAGAGA
>Ga0307516_10009082_pt1 | contig 11134 bp, 6 predicted proteins | sample 19_EM_MG_FD_203310 | JGI IMG/M metagenome (GOLD analysis project Ga0307516, IMG submission 203310) | Populus trichocarpa ectomycorrhiza microbial communities from riparian zone in the Pacific Northwest, United States - 19_EM | ecosystem: Host-associated > Plants > Roots > Unclassified | place...
CGCCCAACTACGGCCTGAGCGTCGTGGCCGGCGACTCTTACAAGTTGGGTCAAAACACCAAGCTTGGCACGATGCTGGCGCTCACCTACGGCCGCTCGTACCAGCTGCGGCAGCTCATCTCCCGCAACTACGTCATGGGTCCGTTGCCCGATGGGAGCTCCACACTATTGGTGAGCGACGACTTTCACGGCCAACAGGGCATCGACAGCGTGCGCTGGGGCGCGTTCGGCAGCCTGGCGCTCGAGCAAGAGCGCAATCACACGGTAAGACTGGTCGCGTTTCACGCCCAAAGCGCCGACGACACGACGACGGAGCTGGAGGGAACCCTCGGACAGCGCGACACCTACTACCACGCCAATCATCTGGAGTACGTGAGCCGTGGCCTGAACTTTGTGCAGCTGGGCGGCGAGCACCGCTACCCGAAGCTCAAGGGCCTCGAGATCTCGTGGCGCGCCTCGCTGGCCGCCGCCAGCCGCGATCAGCCGGACACGCGCGAGACGCGCTACGCTCTCGGGCAACAGAACGGCGTGGACGGTTGGAATTTCGCCCCCGGTCTGCCGAGTGGCACGCACTCCTACCTCACGCAGTCCGACAGCACGCGCACCGTGGGTCTAGACGTGCTTCAGCCGATCGTGGAGCCCGAGGAGCACCACACCGCCCTCAAGGCGGGGGTGCTCGTCACCTCGCGCCGTCGAGATTTTCGCGCGCGCCGCTTTCAACTCGTGTCTGGGCAAACCCTTGGCCCGATCTATCAAGCGCTCACGTTCTGTCCGGGTCGCGCTTTCGACCCGGGTTGCGCCAATCGGCTGTTCCGTCAAGAGGCGGTGCGCTCCGATGGCTTCACTCTCAACGAGTGGACGCTGAACTTCGACCAGTACGAAACCGGCCTCGACGTCTACAGCCTGTACGCGATGGTCGACACCAAGCCGACGCAAAACCTACGCGCAGTCGCGGGTATTCGCAGCGAGATCACCTACCAGGCCTTCTCCGGCTTCGATCCCTTCAACCGCGCGGGCACGGAGCTGCATTCGAACATCTACCAAGCAGACTGGCTGCCCGCAGCCTCACTCGTTTACGCCACGAGCGCCAAGAGCAACGCGCGCTTGGGCATCAGTGAGACCTTGGCTCGGCCACAGCTGCGTGAGGTATCACCCGCGCTGGCCACGACCTACGGCGGCGATTTAACGGTGCAGGGCAATCCAGACTTGCTCTTGACAAAGATCACCAACCTCGACCTGCGCTACGAGCTGTTCCCGACGTTGAAAGAGGTCCTGGCGTTCAGCCTCTTTTACAAGCACTTCAAAGATCCGATCGAAGAGGTCATCTCGAGCTCGGGACTTTTGAGCTTTGCCAACGCGCCGCACGCCAACCTCTATGGAGCGGAGATCGAAGGCCGCAAAAGCCTGGATGTGCTGGCCGGCGGCCTCCGCGACTTCACCCTGATCGCGAACCTGACCCTCGTGACCTCCTCGGTCAATCTGGGCACGCAAAAGGGAACCGCCACCAACGCGAACCGGCCGCTATCTTATCAATCACCCTACGTGGTGAACCTGGCGCTCGACTACGAAAACGAAAAGAGCGGCACCGACGTGCGCGTGCTCTACAACGTCTTTGGCCCCCGCATCACGGCGGTTGGCTCAATCATCGTGCGAGGCACGCCGGGTCTGCCCGATACCTACGAGCTGCCTCGCAATCAACTCGATCTGTCCGCCGCACAGAAGCTGAGCAAGCGCTTCCAAATCAAACTGCAGGCCCAGAACGTGCTCGCCGCCCCGGTGGTGTTCGCCTACCGCAATCAGCCTGGGTATCGGCTGATCAATCACGCGGACGGCAGCAAGACCTACGAGTCTCTCGGGCTATCGCCCGTTGTCTCCCGCTACAACCCGGGCGCGCTCTTCACGCTCTCGGCCACGTACACCTACTGATACGTTGAGGTCTTTGAGAGCCGGGCAGGGGCCCCTGCCCCAGCTAGTTGTTGCTCCAGTCGATCCACAGCCCTTTCATCCAATTGGTGTCGGGCGAAGCATCGGGGAACGCGCCGACGTAGCTCGCCGTCTCGTCTTGAAAGCCGGTCGGCTTGAGGCCCGGCGTTGCCGTCGCTGCCACCGGCACCGGTGGATTGGCCCAGCAGTTACAAAAGCGGTCGGGGGGCATCAGGCTGTTGCCCATGCCCGCGTCGAAGACGGCCTTGCCAGCCTCTGCAAACGGCGGAACCTGGTTGAACATGTGCGTGGAGTTGATGATTGCGGTCGGGCTCACGTCGATGCCGGCGACTAAGGTTGGTCCCCCCTTGGTAGTGAAGCCCGTCAAGAACGTGTTCATGAGCGACCAGTTTGGCGAGCTGAGGGCATAGACGCCTCCGCGCTGGTTGGTCGCGACGACGCCCGCCCCCGAGCCGCACTGCGTGGTGTTCGAAATTTGCGCGCTCGAGGTGGTGTTCTTGTTACTGCCAACTTCGTAGGCAAACGAGTTGTCTTCGGTGGAGCGGATGTCTTGGCGACCGAACAGGTTCTGCAGATGACCAGAGAAGCCGGTGTCCATGTCGAACGTGTCGTCGTCGCAGTTGTACGCGACGAGGTGGTCGGCGTTCATGACGCCGCCGAACCACTCGAAGCAGTCGTCGCCCGAATTTCCGACCTGGACGTAGCGCACCACGGTGCCGGTGCCTTGGCCAGCCAGCGTGAGCCCGTTCGTCTCGGAGCCTGAGGCGACGCTTTGACTCGCGTACTCGATGCGGGCGTACTCGAGATCGCCGCTGCTTTCATCGTTGAACTCCGTGGTGTGGTAGCCGTAGCATTCGGTCTTGACCAGACCTTCGGCGCCGACGCGGACGTTCGGCGCCGCGAGCTCGCTGAAGGCATTGCCGAGGAGCAGCACGCCACCCCAATCGCTCGCCGCGCGGTGGCCTACGGGCTTTGAGCTCGTGAAGATGATCGGCGCCATCGGCTCACCCACGGCCATCAGCTTGCCACCGTGTGTCATCGTGCCGCCTGGATAGCTGCAACCTTGAGTCGGATTGCCGAGAGCAGAGGACAAGACGACGAGCACGGAGCTCGGATCCGCGCCCATGATTTTGACGCAAGGCTCAATGGTGAGCGTCTTATCCTGCATGACTCTGACCACGCCCTTCAAGGTATAGAAGTTGCCGCTCTTGAGCGTGGTGTCGGCGGAGATGTCACCTTTCACGTCGCCGCCGTCCTTGAGGTTGGCCAGATCACACTGGGTCTTGACCGGCGGATCCTGGCCGCTCCAAAAATTGCCACAATGGGCGAGTAAGCCGCCCGCGCCCGTCGAGCTGCTGCCGCCAGTGCTGCTGCCGCCGGTGTTGCTGCCACCGGTGCTGCTACCGCCGTCGCTGCTACTGCCGCCGGTTGAGCTCGGCTGATCGCCAGTGCTGGTGGTATCGCCCGAGCTCGTCGCGTTACCGACGCCGTCCGCGCCGCCGCCGATGATGTTGATCACGATCGGCGGGTAGACAGGCCGATCGTCGCTGCATGCGACACAAGCCAGGAACGCCGCGGGAACGGCCAAGAACGCAAAGCGCTGAGCGCGGAAACGCATGGGGGCAGACCCTGCACCAATCGAGGCGCCGTTGAACGAAATGATCGTGAAGTTTCGGTCAAGATTGCGTGACCTAACGCGCACGTTTGACTCCGAGTCTTCAACGCTTCTCGAACGAAATGTAACGAGCCTGTTCGGGGTAGCGCGTGCTAGAGAGGCCCGTCGCCAGGAGCGCGTTGCTCAGCTTGGCGCTCACGCAACCGCGGGGCATTGCCGCCATGAAACAGTTTCAAGCTTCGAGCAGGTTGGCTATGGCGGCGCTCCTCGCCCTGGTCGGGTTCGGGGCGTGCTTTGCGGAGCCGAACGGCAAGTCTCCGCCCATGGTGGCCAGCGGCAGCTCGTCCCCGGTAACTGATGGCGGAGCGGGCGGAATCCCGGCTGCGACCGGCGGCGCCGGAGGCGCGAACCCCGGCCCCGTGTGCGTGGCGCGCCCGGCCGTCAAAGGCGCCCAATGTCGGCCGGTGACAACGCAGCAGCCGTTGCGCCAGCGCGTGGTCGAGAATATTCCGGTCGACACGCTCTACTTCACAGAAACGCTGTTCGGCGAATTCAAGTCATTGTGCGGCTCCTGTCACGTCGCCAGCAACCTCGGCGGTTTCAACGTCACGGCCGTGAACTTCCCGACCGTCGTCGACGAGAAGGTGCTCGCCGCCATGCAGTCGGACACGCCGACTTGCGAGCTCGACGGCAACGGCCTGAAGAAAGACGCGAGTTGCTACGACTACATGCCGCCAGTGGGCAGCCCCAACGGCAAGACCTGGTCAGAGCGCAAAGACAAGCCGAACGACCCGGTAACGCACTTGTCGGGCTTGATCGATCAATGGATCAAAGCCGGCCGCCCCGCTGACGCCTTCACGGTGCACGACGACAGCGGCGGCCCCTACGCCATCGACGCAGACTTCGCCGAGACGTTCACCAATCTTGGCACCTGCGTGCCCGACGCGGGCATGGTCGCGACCGAGCTCGACGAAAGCTGCGCGCTCGATCAGAGGTTCGCAGCGATGGTGAAGAAACCGGACAGCCTGCTGCCCGAAGAGCAGGTCGGTTTGCCGACGACACTCGACCAAACAGACTTGACCACGCTCGATTCGGCGGAGCTCGCCAAACACGGCGTCGTCGCTTACCAACCCGCGTACCCGCTATGGACGGACGACGCCGGTAAAATGCGCTACGTGCGCGTGCCGCAAGGTCAATCGATCACGTTCAACAAAAAGACCAAAGAGTTCGAGATTCCGTCGAACACCCGCTTTTACAAGACCTTCATGAAGAAGGTGCTCACGCGCGACGGCGTCGAGCGCTACCGCAAGGTCGAGACGCGCGTCATCGTGTCGCGCACGGGCGAAGAATCGTTATACGGCACCTACCTTTGGAACGAGGCAGAAACGCAGGCCACGCTCCACACCGAGCCGCTGAACAACGGCCTGCCGTTCAAAGACAAGCTGCTCACGCTGATCAAAGACGAAGCGGCGGCTGACCAGGTCAAGGCTGATTGGATGGCCGGCAAGGTCAGAAACTACACAAAAGAGCTCGACTACCAAGGCTTGGTGCGGCGCTATGCGGTGCCAAGCAGCGAACGCTGTGTGCAGTGCCACATGGGCGGCGTCGGCGGCAGCTTCATCCTTGGCTTCATGCCGCTCGACGTGAACGTACGGCAGTGTGATCAGGCGACGCTAGACGCGCAAGGGCACTGCGAGGGGGGCATCTACGAACCTTTTTCGGATGACGAGCTCACGCAGCTCGAGCGCTTGATTTCGTACGGCGTGATCAGCGGCTACGACAAGACGAATCTCATCAGCTTGGAAGATCCGCAAGGCAAAGAGAAACGCGAGGCGCGGTCGACCGAAGAGCTCACCGCGCAGGGCTACATGCTCGGCAACTGCTCGCACTGCCACAACCCCAACGGCTACCCATCGACGCTCAACCCCGAGCTCAAGCCGCTCTTGAATTTTCGACCGAACCAAGACGACGGCGGCATCTTCCAGTTTCCGCTCGATCGCTATAGCCCGCGCATTACGCGCGAAAACGGCAGTATCAAGCTGCCGTACATCACGCCGTCTTTGCGCGACATTTTCAGCGAGTCAACCAGCTGGAAGCCGAAGCGCTACAAAGATCTATCGTCGAAGAAGCCGGAAGATTTCATCGATGCTCCTTGGCGCAGCCTGATCTACCGGAACGTCGACACACCGTTCACGTACGGCGACGACGGCGCCATCTTCCCGCACATGCCGCTCAACTCGCCGGGTTTCGACTGCCGGGCGCCGCGCTTCCTCGGCGAGTGGATGGTGAATATTCCGGCGGTCCTCAAGCACCCCGAGCTCACGGAAGACGTGGTCTCGGTGTCCCAAAAGGTCGTCGCCGAAAACGATCCGCAGCCCTATGTCGAAGTCAAACCCACCGACTCTAACTACCTGAACGAGCTGGCGAACGCGCAGCAACGACTGGCCACGTACAAGAGCGGATTTCGCGGCGACAACTACTGCCCAGAGACGAAAGACATCATCGACGTCTGGGGCGTGTTGTACGGCCCACCCACGGCCCTGGTGCCGGAAGACGGCGTCGTGAAGGGGCTACCGGTCGAAAACGTCCCGGACCGCGTGCATTGGGTGGTCACCGACGTGACCGATCCTCCCGGCGAATGGAATCCGCGCCGCACCGATTGGAGCACCATCTTGGTCAACCAAGACTTCTCGAGTGACGAAAAATCGCTCGAGGGCCTGAGCGGGACCATCCTTCAGATCTTCACCGACACCCTGAATCGCCAAAAGCAAACCGTGTCGATTCTCCATGACCTGACACCCTCGACCAAGCTGCTCGACTACGTGAAGAGCAAAATACCGTTCGGTCTTTGGCAGAAGCATGACGACTGCGATTTCGCCAAGGACGGCGTGAAGACGGTCGCCGACATCAAACCTGCCGATCGCCCGCGTTGGATGAATTGGTCGCTGCCGCCCGAGACGGAGCCCGTCTACGAGACCATGCCGGGCGCCGCCGTATTCAGCATGATCTGCATCAACTGCCACGGTCCGGACGCCGACTCCACCGGTCGTCAAGCCGTCACCCTGCAAGAGCTGACGGGCGGCACCGGGCGCGTCGCTAACTTCCGCGACGGGCTTTTCGGCCCGTTCGGCTCCGGTGGTGCGAATCGCAAGCGCGTGTTCGGCGACGACGTGACAGCGATGCGCTACCTGCCGTGGATGGCGCTGGGCGGCACCAAAACCCAAATCCCCCCACTGATCTTGGATCTGGTGGCCGCCACGCCGGTGCTCGGCGCTCCGCGGCCCGAAGCGCCACCCGTCGTCAACGCCAACATGCTCGAGACGGCGCGCGCGCTCTGTCGCTCGGTGGTGACCCGCGGCCTCAACAAGCCATTTCAGCCGCAACTGTACAACAAGGTCGACGCCGCCAAAGATTTCCAAGACAAATCCGGCTTCTTGTTCGATATCGGCGACGCCGAGCTGTGGACGAAACTCTGCACCATCGACAATCAAGCGGCGGTTCACAAGATCAGCGTCGTGACCACCGGGGATGGGCCCGCTTTGTTCAGCGCCTCGACCTACTACAAGCCCGATAAGTATCCGGCCAATACGGCGGTCGGTAACGTGGTGGGCGCCGTGGAAAAGTCGCTCACCCTCGACAACGACTTTCCCTGGTGCGTCGAGCAGCCGACCGGAGCGGTCGAGCTCGCGTTCTTGAATACCCAGAAGGGATCGGATGGGGCCACGCTTCCCATCTGCCCGGCTGGCTTTCTCGACCCGGCGAACGAATGGGTGGACACCACCGACGCCGGCACCCCCGAGCTCGACCACTTCGCGACCCGCGGCGCCATCAACGCGGGACTCGCGGTGTTTGCGTACCTTGACTACATGATAAGCCAGGGCAAGGGTCGCATTCCTCTGTACAACGAGTGCGAGCTGCTCAAGCCGGCAGCCACGCCATGAACAACGCCGCCACGCTTTCCACCATGCCGCGCGGGCGCGCCATCGTTTCGGCGGGGCTGCGCGCCCTTTGGTTCGTGGTAGTGCCGCTGCTGCTGGCCGTGCTCGTGCTGCGCTACCTGCTGCCGAGCCCGGTGCGCGCGCCGGAGGGAGCATTGCACGCACTGTCCGAGTGGGCAGAAACGCGGCCGTCGCTGTTGGCAGTGCTATTTTTCTTGCTGTTCTCGGCGCTGCTTCGTTACTGGCGCGCGCTGTTGCCGGGCGCCGAGCTGTGGGCAGACGCCTCCGCCGCACCTGCGCGGCCAGAGAGCACGCGTAGCACGCTCATCTGGCTGGGCTTTCTGCTGTTGGCTGGGTCTTCAGCGCTGGTACTGCGAGCGTCGTTTTTTCAGAGTTATCGCGTGCTGAGCGGGTCGATGCTGCCGACGCTGCAGCCGGGTGAGGTGCTGCTCTCCAAGCAGTACGCGTATGGGCTGCACTTGCCGTGGAGCACGCCTCGCCACCCGAGCGCGCCGCGGCGTGGAGATGTCGTGGTGTTCCGCCATCCGCCGGTCCGACCCGATGTCCCAGAAGAGCTGGTCAAGCGCGTGATCGGCTTACCGGGTGACACCATCACCGGTTTCGCCGGTTTCGTCGCCATCAATGGTTGGCAAATTCCCAGCTGCCCCGTCGGCCCGTACGTTTTCATCATGGGCGACGGCATGGTCGAGGCCCAGCTGCGCATGGAATACTTGGAAGAGCAGGCGTACCTCACGGCCCGCGTGCCCGCGCTGCCCGAGCACACCGAGCCCTACACGGTGAAGCCGGGAGAAGTGTTCGTGCTCGGCGACAATCGCAACAACAGCAGCGATTCGCGAGCTTGGAACAACGGCCGCGGCGGAGGCCTGCGCTTCGAGGAGATCGAGGGCAAAGCCGAGCACTTTTTGTACGGCTTCCATCGTGATGGCAGCAGCGACTTTTCGCTGTTCTGGAAGCCCGTCGCCGCCGATGTGCGCGCCGAAGGCATCGACCTGCAAGATCTCAAAGAGGGCATCGCACGTTGCCTCAAAGATCGCCCCAAGGACACTCGTCCGCCGCCGCCCGCAGCGGTGAAGCCATGAAAGCCACCACGCTAACTCGGGCGGCGTTGTTGTCGCTGGCGTGCGTCGCCACGCTCGCTGCCATCGCGCTCTGGCCGGCCAAGCCTTGGACGACACCGAGCAGGCCGCCGCTGAAAACGCCCATCGTGTTCGACGAGCTGCAAAATCTGCCTAGCATCTCCTCCGATGCCAGCGCTCCACCGCAGAAGCCATGACCACGCCCGGCCGCGCAGCGCTACTTTTGGTGCTGACGGCCTGTGGCGGACAAGTTGGGCAAGCGCAACGCAGAACCGACAGCGCGACCAGCGGCGGCGCAGTCGATGGCCTGGCCGGCGGCGGAGCTTCCGGCGGCACGCAGTCGGAGGCCGGCGGAGCGGGCCCCGAAGTGGTCGTCGCCGACGGGGGTGCCGACGTTGGCATAGCCAGCGGCGGGGCGGCCACCGCAGCACCGGAAGGAGGCGCCGCCGGTGACGCTGCCAGCGTCGCGTCGCCAATCATCGACTCCGGCACTCGCTACTGTGCGAATGAGACGTATTGCTTTGGCTTGTCTTGTTACGCCCCGCTCGGTCTCGAACAGCATGTCTGCGTGAACAGCTGCCGCGGCGACGCTGACTGCGGCGCGCGTGAGGTGTGTCTCGAAGCGGTCGACCTCGACCCAACTTGTTACCGGGTCTGCCAAACGCCATTCGACTGCGAGTACGGCTTCGACTGCTTCGACTTCGCCAACGCGCGTCACATGCTGGTGTGTTTCCCCACCCCCTGGGCCACAGCCTGGGGGGCCAAGCACCCCTAATTTGACGCCCAAAAGGCCGTCTTGAATCGAGACTTGCGTCGCGCTCGTGTTGCCTATTCGTCACCTAATGGGGTGTGCTCGCGACGAGCGGTTTTGGCCACGTTTCGGTGGGCTACCGGAAATCGTAGGGCACTCTCTGATAATCGGAGACTCGCTCAGTCAGCGGTCCTGTACTGCCCAGCGCGAACCGACAATTTCCCGTTAGATTTCAAGGCTAACTGAGCTTGGTGGCGAGCTTGCCAGGCCGCGCACGCGTTGGCTCGACACTTGCGATAGGGGCTCGCGGCGCCTCACTTCCCCGTTCGCGGGTTGGCGGCCCACGTGACAATCAACGGAGGAATCGAAGATGAGAAAGAGTATTGCGTTGGGTGCCTTCGCGGCCCTCGCGGCAGGTTCGGCGGGCGCCGGCGCCTTGGATAGCGTTGGCGGCATGCGTGGCTCGGACACGCTCAAAGACATCACGACCAGCATCGTGTCGCAGTGCACCGCGCTCGGCACGTACACGATCGACAAGGACCCCACCAAGGCCGGCGTTCAGCCGATCACCTACGACGGCACGGGCTCGGGCAACGGCGAGAGCGCCATGTTGCCCGCCACGGCCGCGCAGCTGGTCGCGCCGATGTCGCGCGCTCTCGGTTCGGCTGTGTGCGGCTCCGGCGCCAACCACGCCGGCGCTGAAGGCCTCGTCTTCGCCCTCGACGGCTTGAGCATTGCGTTCGGCCCCGGCGTCGCCAACTCGGCCGGTATCGACTTTGCCAACCCGGCCGGCACCCAGACGCCGCCGCCCAACGCTGGCGACAACGCCACCAACCAGTGGAAGACCGTCCTGCGCGAGGTCTACACGGGCATGGGCGTCACTGGTAACAACCTCTACGCTCGCGATTGCAACAGCGCCAGCCGCCGCGCCATCATATCGAACTGGGACAACCTGTTCGCGGGCACGAACCCGGGCAACATCTGCACCGATTCGAACCCGGATGCGGCCATCACCGAGCCGGGCCTGCGTCACGCCTTCCGCCGCACCGAAGAGTCGGGCACGACCGACGTGTTCTTGGCTCAGCTCGGCTTGCCGGCGGTCAACTTCCAGCAACCCGCGCCAGGCAACTCCACGATCATCCCGACCGGCAGCAACTCGACGCAGGCGGTCATCTACCGCGCTCTGGCGAGCAGCCCGTTCTGCAACGTGCATCGCCCGGAAGACGACTACCTGCCGGTCAGCATCGGCACCTCGCAGATCCCGCCGATGTACCAGGTGGGTGTTCCGGCCGCCGCCGGCACCGGCACGGGCTGGGCGCCGTACGACGCTTCGCTCGGTGACTCAGCCAAGTTCCTGGTGCCGTTCCTGCCGGAAACGCAGGATCAGGATCCGATTCGCCGCAAGTGCATCGGTCCGACGGTCGTCATCAACGACGCGCCCGACGCGCCGCGCGAAGAGGTGTGCGGCGCCGACGGTCAGCTCGGTCTGGTCTTGCCCATCGACCCGCCTGCCGGAACCCTGACCACTGCGCAGCGCTACCCGAGCATCGCCTGCGACGACACGCTGGACTTCCAGTTCGGCCCGGCCCCGACCCGTCCGACGGGCGACCCCGTTCGCTGCCCGAACGGCGACGCTCCGCAAGATGGCAAGTGTTTCCTGCCGGTCCGCCCGGACACGAGCCGCACCGCCGGTTTTTCGTTCGACTGCTTGAACAGCGGTCTGAACGTGCCGGCCGCCATCTTCGATTCGGATGGCAACGGCAGCGTCTTCTCGGACGCCCCCAACACGG
>Ga0307516_10009085_pt1 | contig 11132 bp, 7 predicted proteins | sample 19_EM_MG_FD_203310 | JGI IMG/M metagenome (GOLD analysis project Ga0307516, IMG submission 203310) | Populus trichocarpa ectomycorrhiza microbial communities from riparian zone in the Pacific Northwest, United States - 19_EM | ecosystem: Host-associated > Plants > Roots > Unclassified | place...
CTTGGTCGGCTCGGGCTTTTCCGCAGTCTTGTCATCGTCCTGCATGCCCTTCTTGAAGGCCTTGATGCCCTGCGCGACATCACCCATCAGGTCCGAAATCTTACCGCGCCCGAACAACAGCAGGACCACTGCGATCACGACGATCCAGTGCCAAATGCTAAGCGAACCCATCCTGCAACCCTCCAAAAGAGACGGCCGTCTTCCGGCCCGAGCTTTGCCGGAAGGTAGGCCCGGGAGGTGTCAAAAACAAGGACTTAGGCCGCGGCAAATCGCTGTCATAGCTACGTATTATTGCTACCGTTAACCGGCAATCCGGGAATAAACGGCAGCCGTGTCTGAGCTAGCCTTCGCCGTCCGGCTCAGGCTCGGCGGCCGGTGCCAGCAGCAGTTCCAGGCTATCGCCGGCATCCAGCGGCTCCTCGTCCTCACGCAGCGCCACGTCGTCCGAGGGGGTGGGAACGCTGAAGCCGGAAGGCAGCCGCGAATCCAGCAATCCGGTGCCCTTCAGCTCCTCCAGGCCCGGCAGGTCGCCCAGCGCCTCCAGGCTGAACTGCGACAGGAACGCGTCCGTGGTCCCGAAGGTCAGCGGCCGGCCCGGCGTCTTGCGACGGCCGCGGGGCCGTATCCAGCCGGTCTCGAGCAGCACGTCCAGCGTTCCCTTCGATGTGATCACGCCGCGGATTTCCTCGATCTCGGCCCGCGTCACTGGTTGGTGATAGGCAATGATCGCAAGCACCTCGATGGCCGCGCGCGACAGGCGGCGGGTTTCCGTACTCTCGCGCGTCATCAGCCACGACAGGTCGCCGGCGGTGCGGAAGGTCCATTTGTTGGCTACCCGCACCAGATTGACGCCACGCGTGGCGTATTCCGCCTGCAATTGCGCCAGCGCTACCTTGATGTCGACGCCGTCGGGCATCCGCTTGGCCAGCGCCGCCTGGTCGATCGGTTCGGCGGAGGCAAACAGCAACGCTTCCAACAGCCGCAATTCCTCGGGCCGCGCCCAAGAATCGACCTTGGGCTCGTTCGTGGTATCGACGGAACGTTCCTCGGCATCTTCCATGCGCTTTTCCGCGAGGCTCGCCATGGCTTGGTCTCCTTCTTCCACTTACTCGACCGAGAGATCCGGCGCGGACATCGCCCCGGACGCTTGCGGCTGACGCTTACGAAAATACAGCGGCGCGAACGCCTCTTTCTGGTTCAGTTCCATCTCGCCTTCCCGCACCAGCTCGAGCGCTGCGGCAAAGGTCGAGGCAAACACGGTCGCTTTCTGCGAGGGATCGACGACGTAGGTGAGGAGGTATTCGTCGAGGCAGCTCCAGTCGTCGGCGATGCCGACCAGCCGCTCCAGCGACGCGCGCGCCTCCGCCAGCGACCACACCGTGCGCTTGGCCAGATGTACGGTTGCCAGCACGCGCTGCTGGCGCTGCGCCGAATAGGCGGTGAGCAGGTCGAACAGGGTCGCGGTGAATTTGGGGTGGCGGATTTCGGCAATCGATTCCGGATTGCCGCGCGGAAAGATATCGCGCTGGAACTGCGGGCGGTTCATCAGGCGGTTGGCGGCTTCGCGAATGGCTTCCAGCCGGCGCAGACGATTGGCGAGCGCCGTTGCCATCTCCTCGGCGCTCGGTCCGTCCGGCGTCGCCGGTTCGGGCAGCAGCAGCCGCGATTTCAGGAACGCGAGCCAGGCCGCCATCACCAGATAGTCGGCGGCGAGTTCGAGGCGAATCTTTCGCGCCGCCTCGATGAAGACCAGATACTGGTCGGCCAGCGCCAAAATTGAAATCTTGGAGAGATCGACCTTCTGTTGCCGCGCCAGCGTCAAGAGCAGGTCGAGCGGCCCCTCATAGCCCTCGACGTCGACGACCAGCGAGGGCTCGCTGTCCGTGATTTCGGCGGGCCGTCCGGTTTCAAACGATAGAATCTCCGCGGTCATGCCGTCCCTACCCGATCCATCAACGCGTCCAGTTCAGCCCGTGCCGCCTGCCGGTCCAGCGGCTCCGGCTGTCTTCGCGAGGCCAGCGCGCGGCTAGCGCGTTTGAGGGCCTCACCCGTCAATTCCGGTGTCTCGGCGGCCACGTCGCGCATCTCGTCGAGCTTGCCATTGCAATGCAAAACCAGGTCGCAGCCGGCGTTGACGATGGCTCGGGTCCGCTCGGCGATCGATCCCGCCAACGCGTTCATGGACACATCATCACTCATCAACAAACCCTGGAACCCGATCACGCCGCGAATCACTTCGCGGATGATTGTCGCAGAAGTCGTTGCCGGATGGGCGGGGTCTAACGCGCTAAACACAACATGTGCGGTCATCGCCATCGGCAGGTCCGCCAGTGGTTGGAAAGCGGCGAAATCGGTCCGATTGAGCTCATCCCGCGGCGTATCAACCGTCGGAAGCCGGAAATGGCTGTCCGCTGTGGCCCTTCCATGGCCGGGAATGTGCTTCAGGACGGGCAGCACGCCGCCCTTTTCGAGCCCCTCGGTGACTGCCCGGGCGATCGCAGCGACCTTGCCCGGCTCGGTTCCATAGGCGCGGTTGCCGATGACGGCGTCGGCGCCGGCAATCGGCACGTCCGCCAGCGGCAGGCAGTCGACGGTGATTCCGAGGTCGATCAGGTCGGCCGCGATCAGCCGCGCGCTCAAACGGGCGGCCTGGAAGCCCAGTTCGGGGTCAATGTCATACAACGTCCCAAAGGCGGCCCCGGGCGGATAGACCGGCCAGTGCGGCGGCCCAAGGCGCTGCACCCGCCCTCCCTCCTGGTCGATCAGGACTGGCGCATCGGGGCGATCGATGGAATCACGCAATTCTTGAACGAGTGAAGAGACTTGAGCCGGAGTCTCGATATTGCGCTTGAAAAGGATAAAGCCCCATGGCCGCTCGGCGACGATGAATGCGCGCTCGGCGGCGCTCAGTTCCGTTGCGGATACGCCAATGATGAATGCGCGGCTGCTCATGGGGCCGATTAGGCCCCTTACGGCGCCCGGGTCAAGGAAACGGCCATTAATTCCTATGGATGACGCATTGTCCGCCAGCGGCTTTCAAGTCGCTACAGAACTGCGCCGCTTCGCCTTGGGAGCCAAAAGGTCCGACCATCGAGCGATAAACGACCTTTTCGCCTAGATCCGCCCGCCTGACTGAAGCGATACGGGACGCCAGCACGGCCGGGTACTTGCTCTGGAGGGCCCGGTAAGAGGCTTGGGCGTCGGCCTCGTTCTTCTGCGAGGAGACCTGCACCAGAAATCCGCCGCCAGCCGAGGGCGCCGTCTGGACCGGATTGGTGGCGGCAAGACGGGTCGGCGGCGCCGGATCGGCCGCTGCTGGCGCGCCTTGCGGCGACAGCGAAAGCGGCGCGCTGGCATTGGCCGATGACGGGTTACGCGGAGCCGGTGCAGGCGCAGTCGCAGGCGCCGCTGCGCGGGCAGCGGGCGCCGGTTTTGCCGGTGCGGTTGCTCCCGCCGGGACGCCGCCATTGTCGGCGGCATCGCCCTTCACGGCGAGGGTCTTGATCTTGCGCGGTTCGCTGTTCGACATGGTGCCGTTAGCCGCGCCCGCCGGTGGCGGCCCGGCCAGGGTGACGCTTGCGACCGACGGCGGGCTACCGTTCTGGTTCAGCGGCGGGAACACGACGCGGGGTCCGGACTTCGAGTTGACGTCGACCGGCGCCTCTTCGCGCGAAACGATCTTTTCGCTGCCATCGCCGGGCACCATCCGGTCAGGCGTCTTGGCGCTGGCGCCATCGCCGGGCGCCGGCACGACCTTGGTCGGGCTATTATCGGCCTTGATGATCGGCGGCTCGCCGCTGCGGGGCGAGCCGACATAGGTGCGATAGGCGAACGCTGCCCCCGTCCCCACCACAGCCAGCGCCAGCACCGCGGCAACCGTCACCAGCCCGCTGCTGCGCTTGCGCGGTTCGGGCTCTTCCTCATAGCCGCTCTGGTAGGCGTAGGGATCGTCCGGAAACGCTGGATCGCGGACAAATTCCTGCTCGCCGGATTCGAGCTGGCCGTACAGCGCATCGTCGTAGCGCGACGGATCGGCCGGCTGTTCGTCGGCATATTGCTGCGGCTCGTGATAATCCTGCTCAGGTGCTACGGCCGGCTGGGCCGCATAGCGGTGCAAGGGATGCACCGGGCTCGGCTGGTAGTCCGGCTCCGGCTCTTCGTATTGTGGCTCGGGCGGGGCTTCATGCCTGGCGCGCTGCATCCATGGCGGCGGGCCTGCGGGCGCGAGCGCGCCCGCGTCGTCGTCCTCGGCATCATGTTGCGGGCGGACATTGGCCCGCGACTGGAGCGGATGCGGGGGTATTGAATTCGAAGTCTTGGCGGCGGTACCGAACGGGTCGGTCTGCCCGATCAGCCGCGCCAGTTCGGCCAGCGGATCGCTCTCGCCCCTCGCAGGCGCATTCGGGTTCGCGCCGCGATCGTAATCATCGGCGGGAAAAGGTCGGTCCTGATATCGATCAGCCATCGTGAAGATGCATCCCCTTCGGGACAGCGCCAACCCGCCATGACTACCGAGCCATGATAACCGAATTGGCCCCTGCCAGTTACCCTCACAATCCCCATTGTGAGGGACTTCGCCCCTGCCTACCGCATCTCGGTTGGAGCGTGGACGCCGAGAACGGCTAAGCCCGATGCCAGAACCGAGACGACGCCCTGGACCATCGCCAGTCGCGCCCTCGTGATCTCTGCATCATTATTGATAATGAAGCGTAAATAGGGCAAATCCCGCCCCCTGGTCCAAAGCGCATGAAATTCGCTGGCAAGATCATACAGATAAAAAGCGATTCGGTGCGGCTCATGCGCCATCGCCGCCGCCTCGATCATCCGGGGATAGAGCGCGAGCTGCTTCAGGAGGCTCAGTTCCGCCGGGTCGGTCAGCCGCTCCACCGCGGCATCCCCGAGATAGGCCGCCCGGGTGGCATCGCTCTCCGGCAGGTCGGGAACCAGTTCCCTTGCGTTCTTGAAGATCGAATGGCCGCGGGCGTGGCCGTACTGGACGTAGAACACCGCGTTGTCCTTGGACTGCTCGATCACCTTGGCGAGGTCGAAATCCAGCACCGCGTCGTTCTTGCGGAACAGCATCATGAACCGCACGGCGTCGGAGCCGACCTCGTCGACCACTTCGCGCAAGGTGACGAACTCGCCGGAGCGTTTCGACATCTTCACCGGCTCGCCGTCGCGCAATAGCTTGACCAGTTGCACGATCTTGACGTCCAGCGCCGCCTTACCCGAAGTGACGGCCTTCACCGCCGCCTGCATGCGCTTGATGTAGCCGCCATGATCGGCGCCGAACACGTCGATCAGGTTGGTGAAGCCGCGGTCGAACTTGTTCTTGTGGTTGGCGATGTCGGAGGCAAAATAGGTATAGCTGCCGTCCGACTTCATCAGCGGACGATCGACGTCGTCGCCATAGGCTGTGGCGCGAAACAGCGTCTGCTCACGGTCTTCGTAGTCTTCGACTGGCGCGCCGCCCTTCGGCGGCGGCAAACGGCCTTCGTAGACATCGCCCTTGGAGCGCAAATAATCGATGGTCTCGGTGACCTTGTTGTTGCCGCTCTCGATCAGCGATCGCTCCGAGAAAAACACGTCGTGTTTGATGTGGAGCGCTGCGAGATCGCCCTTGATCATCGCCATCATCATGTCGATGGCCTTGAGGCGCACGATCGGCAACCAGGCGTTTTCCGACATCGCCTTGAGCTTGTCGCCATATTCGGCGGCGAGCGCCTGCCCGACCGGGACCAGATAGTCGCCGGGATAAAGCCCTTCCGGAATGGCGCCGATGTCCTCGCCGAGCGCCTCGCGGTAGCGCAGGAATGCAGAGCGCGCGAGCACGTCGACCTGGGCGCCGGCGTCGTTGATGTAATATTCGCGCGTAACTTCATAGCCTGCGAACTGCAAAAGGCTGCACAAGGCATCGCCGAACACCGCGCCGCGGCAATGGCCGACATGCATCGGCCCGGTCGGATTGGCCGAGACATATTCGACATTGACCTTCTCGGCCTTGCCGATCCCGCTGGCCCCGTAGGAAGCGCCCTCGCGCAGCACGGTGCGCAGCGCATCGGCCCAGACCTGCGGCTTCAAGGTCAGATTGATGAAGCCAGGTCCGGCGATTTCGACGGAGGCGATCAGATCGTCCGCGCGCAGTTTCCCAGCAAACTTCTCGGCCAGATCGCGCGGCTTCGCCTTGGCTTCCTTGGCCAGCACCATCGCGGCGTTGGTCGCCATGTCGCCATGCGTGGCATCGCGCGGCGGCTCGACCACCAAGCGCGAGAAATCGATGCCCGCGGGCCAGTTGCCTTCGGCTGCAAGTGCAGCACAAATCGTATGCACGCGCGCGAGTACATCGGCAAAAAGGTGCGGTGAGCTGGATTTGTCGGCCATTTTCTTAAGTCCTCGGCCGCCGCCTAACGCAAATCCGGGGTCGAGTCAAAAAGCCTTTGGTGCTCGGTAAGCGCAAAACGGTCGGTCATTCCGGCGATGAAATTGCCGATCCGCCTGGCGCGCTCGCCCTCGGTCTCCCGCTCGGTGCCCTCGATCCATTCGGCCGGCAGGTCGCCCGGCGACGTCTGGTAGCGCGCGAACAGGTCGAACAGGATCTGCTCGGCCTCGCCCATCACCCGCATCACCCGCGTGTGGCGGTACATGCGCTGTTTCAGGAACGCTTTGATCGCGGCTTCCTCCGCCGCCACCGCTGGTGGAAACGCGATCAGGGGCTCGGTGTGACGGCGGACGTCGTGGGCCGATTGTGGCATGGCCGCCTCCAGCCGTGTGCCGGCCTCCGTGACCACGGCCGAGATCATGTAAGAGATCAGCTCGCGCACCAATTCCGCGCCGCGCCTGGCGTCGTCGAGAGCGGGGTAGTGCTTGCCTATCTCGGCGATGATCGCAGCCGTCAGCGGCATCACCTTGAGATCATCGACACCGAACAGGCCGGCGCGCAAGCCGTCGTCGATATCGTGGGCGTCGTAGGCGATGTCGTCGGCAAAGGCAGCGACCTGGGCCTCCAGCGAGGCGAAGCTCCACAGCTCCAGATCGTATTTGCGGTTGAAATCGGCGATTCCGACCGGAATCCCGCTTTCGACGTAGCGCCCGGCCGGCGCCCCACTCCGCATGGTCAGCGGACCATTGTGCTTGACGATGCCCTCCAGCGATTCCCAGGTCAGGTTAAGCCCGTCGAATTCGGGATAGCGGTGCTCCAGTGAGGTAATGACCCGCAGCGTCTGCGCGTTGTGGTCAAAGCCGCCATGGGCGTGCAGGCATTTGTCCAGCGCCCGCTCGCCGGCATGGCCGAACGGGGGATGGCCGAGATCATGGGCCAGCGCCAGCGTCTCGGTCAGGTCTTCGTCGAGCCCGAGCTGCCGGGCCAGCGCACGGGCGATCTGTGCCACTTCCAGCGAATGGGTCAGCCTTGTGCGGTAATGATCGCCTTCGTGGAACACGAAAACCTGGGTTTTGTGTTTGAGGCGGCGGAAGGCTGTGGAATGAATCACCCGGTCGCAATCGCGCCGGAACGGGCTACGGGTCTTGCTCGGCGGTTCCACAAACAGCCGGCCGCGGCTGCAATCGGGGTCGCAGGCATAGAGCGCGCGAGGGGCAGCCATTCCGACCGACACTTTTTTAGTCCTTATCCATTTGATTCTGCGAGATTAGGTACTTAACTATGCCTGATACGGCATACCAAATGAATTGGGTATGACGCCGTCGACCGGAGAGTATGCATGACCACTGCCATCACCGTCAGCGACCGGGCCGCCCGCCGCATCGGAGAAATCCTCAAAACCGAGGGCGGCGGCGCCATGCTCCGTATTTCCGTCGAAGGTGGCGGCTGCTCCGGCTTCCAATACAAGTTCGACGTCGAACACGCCCAGGCCGAAGACGATCTGGTGATCGCGCGCGAGGGCGCGGTGGTATTGGTCGATCCGGCATCGGTGCCGTTCCTGGCGGGATCGGAGGTCGATTTCGTCGACGATCTCATCGGCGCATCGTTCCGGGTGGTCAATCCGAACGCCACCGCCTCCTGCGGCTGCGGCACCAGTTTTTCGATCTGAGATAACTTACAGACGATTTAGTCGGCGCCCGAAGCTAGCACTATTCGGCCGCGACCACGTGCGGTCGCTCGCCCTCGCCGGTTTCCTCGAACTGCGGTTCGAGCCGGCGCTTGAGGCGACGGTCGATGCGGTCAAGATAGATGTAGATCACGGGCGTGATGAACAGCGTCAGCAGCTGCGAGACGCAGAGGCCGCCGACCACGGCGATGCCGAGCGGCTGGCGCAGCTCGGCGCCGGCGCCGGCGCCGATCGCAATCGGCAGCGTGCCGAAGATCGCGGCAAACGTCGTCATCATGATCGGGCGGAAGCGCAACAATGCGGCTTCGCGGATCGCGTGCTCGGCACTTAAGCCAACGCGGCGGCGCTCCAGCGCGAAGTCGACCATCATGATGGCGTTCTTCTTAACGATGCCGACCAGCATCACGATGCCGATCATCGCGATCACGGACAGTTCCATATTGAACAGCATCAAGGTCAGGATCGCGCCGATACCGGCGGACGGCAGGCCGGAGATGATCGTGATGGGATGGATGAAACTCTCGTAGAGGATGCCGAGGATGACGAACGCGGCGAACACCGCCGCCAGGATCAGCACGCCCTGCCCGCGCAGCGAATCCTGGAACACCTGCGCAGTGCCTGCAAACCCCGTCGCGATGGTTGCCGGAAGATTCGAGCTTTGTTCGACTTTTGTGATCTCATCGACCGCATAGCCCAGCGAGGTGCCTGGCGCGAGGTTAAAGGAGATCGTTACCGCGGGCTGCTGTCCCTGATGATTGATCTGCAGCGCCCCGACCGTCGGCACCAGTTTGGCCACCGCATCCAGCGGAATTGTCTGATTATTCGCGGTCTTCATGTAGAGCTTGGAAAGATCCGACGGATCGACGCGGAACTGCGGCTGCGCTTCGAGGATGATCTGGTAGTCGTTCGACGGCATGTAGATGGTGCCGACCTGGCGTGAGCCGTAGGCGTTGTAGAGCTGATTGCGCACCTGATCGACGGTAATGCCGTAGACCGCGGCTTTCTCGCGATCGATATCGACGGTCATCTGTGGATTCTTGATGTAAAGATCGGCGGTAACGTCGAGCAGCCCTGGCAGCTTGGCGATCCTGTCGCGCATCTCGGGCGCCAGGCGATAAAGCGATTCGGTGTCGCCGCTCTGCAAGGTGTATTGATACTGGCTCTTCGACGGCCGGCCTCCGATATTCAGATTCTGAATGCTCTGGAAGAACACCTGCATGCCCGGAATCTGCGTCGCCTTCTGGCGCAGACGTCCGATGACGACCAGTGCCGGGTCGCGTTGCTTCTGCGGTTTCAGCGCGATGAACATCCGACCGTAATTCGCGGTCGGATTCGGCCCGCCGGAACCGACGGTGCTGTTGATGTAGTCGACCGCGGGATCCGACTTCAGCAGGTCCGCCAACGCCTGCTGCCGCACCTTCATGGCTTCGAAGGACGTATCGGTGGCGGCCTCGGTCACACCGCTAAGGAAGCCGGTGTCCTCCTGCGGGAAGAAGCCCTTCGGTACGATCATGTAGAGATAGACGGTGCCGCCCAGCGTCGCCAGCGTGATGACCAGCATCAGCGCCTTGCGCGCCAGCACCCAGTCGAGCGCCCATTCATAGGCGCGCAGCCATGAATCGAACATCGCCTCGAAGATGCGGAGAATGACATTCGGCTTCTTGGTCACGTCGTGTGCCCGCAATACCCGCGCGCAAAGCATCGGCGTCAGCGTCAGCGAGACGAATCCGGACACGACGATCGCGACCGATACCGTCACCGCAAATTCGCGGAACACGCGGCCGACAATGCCGCCCATCAGCAGCACAGGAATGAACACGGCGATTAGCGAAAAGGTAATCGAGATGATCGTGAAGCCGATCTCGCGGGCGCCCTTGAGCGCGGCCTCATAGGGCTTCATGCCGTGCTCGATATGGCGGACGATATTCTCCAGCATGACGATGGCGTCGTCGACCACGAAGCCGACCGAGAGCGTCAGCGCCAGCAGCGTCATGTTGTTGATGGAATAGTCCAGCGCGTACATGATGGCGCAGGTACCGAACAGCGAAATCGGAACCGCCAGCGCCGGAATGAAGGTGGCGGAGGCCGAACGCAGGAACAGGAAGATCACCAGGATGACCAGCGTGACCGCGATCAGCAGGGTTTCCTCGACGTCGGCCACCGCCTGACGAATGGAAATCGAGCGATCCATCATCACGTTGATCGAAACCGAAGGCGGAATTTGCGCCCGCAGCACCGGCAGCTTCGCCAACACGGAATCCACCACGGCAACCGTGTTGGCCTCCGGCTGTTTCTGGATCGCCAGCACAATCGCCCGCTGGCCATTCAGCCAGGTCGCGATCTTGTCGTTCTCGACGCTGTCGTAGATTTTTGCGACTTCGTCGAGCTTGACCGGCGAACCGTTGCGCCACGCCACCACGACCTTGCTGTAGTCGACCGCCTTGTCCATCTGGCCGGAGGCCTGTAGCGCAACGTCTTGCTTTGGTCCGTTCAGGGTGCCGACCGGCGTCGAGGAATTAGCCCGCGACACCGCTGTCCTGATGTCATCGAGCGATAGTCCCCGCGCCGCGGCGGCTTCCGGGTCGGCCTGGACCCGAATCGCGAATTTTTGCGCCCCGAAGATCAGGACCTGCGCCACACCCGGAATTTGCGACAGCGATTGTCCGATGGTGATATCGCCATATTCGTTGACCGCCGACAGCGGCAGCGTCGCCGATCCCAGCGAGACGAACAGCACCGGGAAGTCGGCCGGGTTCACCTTGCGGAAGCTCGGCGGAATCGTCATCTCGATCGGCAACCGGCGTTGCGCGATCGTCAGCGCGGTCTGCACGTCGAGGGCGGCAGCATCGATGTTGCGGTTGAGGTCGAACTGGATCGTGATGGCGCTGATGCCTTGCGACGAACTCGACGACATCGAGGAGATGCCGGCAATCGTCGATAGCTGGCGCTCGATGATGCCGGCGACCGAAGCCGCCATGGTGTCGGCGCTGGCGCCCGGCAAGGTTGCGGTCACGGCGATGGTCGGGAAATCAACCTTGGGAAGCGCCGATACCGGCAACAGGCGGA
>Ga0307516_10009086_pt1 | contig 11131 bp, 14 predicted proteins | sample 19_EM_MG_FD_203310 | JGI IMG/M metagenome (GOLD analysis project Ga0307516, IMG submission 203310) | Populus trichocarpa ectomycorrhiza microbial communities from riparian zone in the Pacific Northwest, United States - 19_EM | ecosystem: Host-associated > Plants > Roots > Unclassified | place...
GGTTGTAGGCTTTATCGAAAGAAGCCGCCGGCTGAGATCATCGAGCTGGAGCCGGGGAATGCCGCCTGATGCGTGCGGTTGGCGGGAAGTCAAACGGATTCGTGCGAGTGGCCAACTCAGCCGCATGATCACCATGCCGAATACTGTGGAGGATATGATCGATCTCCTATTGTCTTTCAAACTCATGAGCGTCAGCTGCTCAGCCCCTCAGGGACGGCGTTTTCGCCCCTTAGGGTCTCATCCGGGTGTTTGCACGCCACGGGTTCTGGTCATTAAATCATCGAACCGGATCCAGCTGGTGCTACGCCCCTGGCCTTACTTAAGGCAGGAGGGTGAGCGCGGGTTACTTTAAGTCCTGCGTTCCCCCTCTCCCCACATGTACAAGTTGTGCATATTCCCCGTTGTCCTCTTATCCTTGTACCTCTACCGCAGGTGGAGGAAGCGGTCTCTTTCCGACATCCCAGGGCCAAAATCCACGTCGCTATTGCTGGGTTAGCCCTCTCGTTCTTTTCGATTTCGCGCGGCTAACAACCCACAGGCCACCTGGGGGATCTCTTGCGCAAGGATGCTGCTGAGGCGGAACTACTGTGGCAGGAGAAGTTTGGTGGCGTAGCCCGTATAAAGGCTCCATTTGGAGTACGTGGTTGACATGAGGAGATCGCGCTGGCGCCCGAGACTAACACTCACCCGCGTTGTTGCAATCACAGGAGGACCAAGTAAGGATCTTAGCTTATTGTGATCCACACGGGTGAACTCACCCTGGCGCCAACATAGCTCTGGATATCAGATCCGAAAGCGATACATCACATCCTACACACCTCCTGTTACAAATATCCTAGGCCTGCGGACCGCCGAGAATTTGCGCGGTTGGTGTGTACGTAACCGATTTACCCTGGCCCTTTGTTTTCTTTACTGGAGCCTAATGCTCGGACAGGTGATGATGGTGTTTTGACCATGGAAGGTATGAGGAAGCTCCCTCGGACTTGCGGTGTGACGCTGAGCATTCCCCCGTAAAGGTGACGCGCACAGACGACACCGCAAGGTCATGCAACCGGCCTTTGGGATATCCGAAACCAGGGCATTGCATCCAGTCTTTCAGGAAGTTGCCGCTCAAGTGAGGCACGCAATCCTACGAACATGCTCTCTGACTAACCGGTTTGCACAGCTGGTAACGAAGTGGAAGGAGGTGATCACGTCCGATGAACACGACATGGAACAGTCATCAAGCGAGATGAATGTCGCGCCTTGGCTGAGTCGCGCTACGATTGACGTGTGAGTCTCCTTCCTACCGCGTATGACACCAGCGGCTGATCGTAGCCCGGCCTCTTTCCCCAGGATCGGGAGAGGTTTGTTCAGCGTGTTGACAGAAGTGAGACGAGTGTTAACTTTACTCCTTCAGCCGCTTTCGACTACGACTGCAAGGCTCTTGATGGCCCCAATGATCCACTTGTCCGATCTTACCAGAACTTCATGTGCGTGGACGAAATGACACCCTGACTGTGTGCTACGACTCATTGACCAAACCCCTACAGGAAGAACGCGTCTGGCACGGGCAGCACGATCGAATTGCTGGTGCAGACTTGCTTCCAATACATTCCAGAATTCTTGCTGGCTCCCCTGGTCGCGAGAATGCCGGGCGAGGTCATGAAGCAAATGCGAGAGAACCAGAGGATCGTCCACCAACTTGCTAGGGGTTGGATCGCTGATAAGTCTCGTGCACTCGAAGTTGGGAAAGGTCATCGTGACATCACGACACTGTTGGGTGATTATCTTTCTCCGCGCCAGGCGTAGAGAACACTAACATTCCTCCAGTCAAGGCGAACACTTCCCAAAACCCAAAGACGCGACTTTCCGAATATGAAATGATCTCCCAAATACGGTCAGAGGAATTTCTTCGAACCTCAGCTGGTCATATCCCTGATCCAGAATTCAGCACGCTCCTCCTGGCGGGTCACGAGACGACGTCGAATGCCACAAGCTTTATGCTATGGGAGCTCGCGAAACATCAGGATGTACAAGCCCGCCTTCGACGAGAGATCGGATCTGTTAGGGCAGCCAATGGCGGCGCTCCGTTAACAGCGGAAGATCTCGACCGCATGCCGTACCTCCAGGCCGTGGTGAAGGTACCAAAGTCGCCAATTGACGTATCCAGGGGCTCACCCCTTGCTTTACAGGAACATTTCCGTTTCCACCCGCCTGTGCACAACGTCATCCGCAGGTCCGGAGAGGACGACGTCTTGCCCCTCTTCGAACCAATCAAGGCGCGATCCGGGACTTTGATTACCCACGTCCCGCTGCCGGAAGGCACAAACATTGTCCTCTCGTTTGCCGCCTATAACCGGTATGTTGATCGCTTATTGGTATCATCACAAACTTCACGCCTCAACCTGCACTTCAGGAACAAGAAGATATGGGGTAACGATGCGGATGTCTTTAGACCGGAGAGGTGGCTCGAGCAGAAGGAGAGGGTTGGCCCGAACACCGGCGGATACTGCAACTTGTGGGTCACCCAAGATGCACAGGTTGCTTAGTCACCTACTAACACCGATCCAGGTTAACCTTTTCAACGGGTCCGCGTAAATGTATTGTAAGTCGCCGCCGGTAATGCCCGTGCACAGATAGCTCACCTCTTTCGTCTGTCATCCAGGGTGTGCGATTTGCGTGAGTGTGACTGGTGCCCACCCACTCGCAGAAACTGATATTCCTCTCCCGAAGGGTCTTGGAACTCCAGACTTTCTTGGTCGAGCTGATTTCGAATTTCGAATTTTCGATGAACGAGCAAAGTGAAAAAGTGCGGAGATTAGCCTGTGCGGTGATGGTCCCCGCCGTGAGCGGCGAAGAGGCCAAGGGCGTCCAGATGCCCCTCAAGGTATCGCTTGCACCGGTGAATTGAGTAACCTATTCTATGCCCCCTGATACGCCCCTGTGTCGTTTGTGTGTACCACCATCCTTTTATTCGGACACTCCCACCCCATAACTTACAGGCCTCGTAATACTGTACTTGTCCCTCCATTTCATGCCCCTTTCGACTTACTGCATCCGTTGCGTCGCGATATGTTCCACTCTACCTCCTTGGCCTCTTTCACTCCTACTAACTAATTCGCCAGAAGGACTGCAATTATTCTCGCCTTCTCTGTAACATTTATCTCTCTCTTTTGGCTTCTCTGAGTTATGTCCTCGACTTGTACATACTGATGGGCGGCCGTTGGCATATCAGATAAGTTTCCAACACCGAGCTTCTCCGAGTCGCCGTCCAAGTTAGGCGCCAGAATGAAAGGGTGGAATCTCGGACGCTTATTATCGACTTCGCCGTGGGGGGTGCCCTATGATACCCTTTGCCTCGTGTTTGTTCGCGGGTGAAATCTGTGATAACCGGTAACCTGTACATACTCAGGTGGCGATCACGGTTTTGAATCCCAGTCGCCCACGCGCCCCTGGGCCCGGACTTCCGTCGGCGACTCGTGTTCCCAGTGGGGATAAAAACAGCTCGGGGAGGGTGTCCCGCGATAATAACGCCATCCCATTTTCAGAGGCTTTGGGATCCAATATCAAGATCCTCGGCGAGCACAGCTGCCATTGAACAGGTGGAAGTGCGACCCTTCAAGACCACTGGCATGTCGGTGTTCAGGATCTTGACTGCAACTTACACTGACAGGGTCGAGACGCTCTCGTTCGACCCTGATGCAAAGTCTCTCTCCATTACTTCTTCATTGACTGTGGGACAGCACCCGTCTTGGATTACCCCACACCCGGAGAATTCAGCGATCTGGTTCGCTGGACTCGAGCAGGACGACGGGCGAGTGGTGGCTATTGAATACGATAAAGACGGCAAAGGCAAAGTCGTCGGAGAACTCTCTTCGGAAGGCGCGGACCCTTGCACGTTGGTGGCACACAAGGGTGATCTTCTAATCGGAAATGTGAGTTTTTTTTCTCTCGAGCCCGTCGTCAGGATATTCACCACTTTGATCTACGTACCATGGTGGATCTATACTTCGCATAGTATTCGGGCGGGAACGTTGTTGCGCTTCCCCTCATTTCCTCGCCACCGTACATCGCGTCGTCCACGACGAAGCTCTCGCTCAGTGGTTCCGGGCTGGACCAGGATCGGCAGCTTTCATCTCACCCTCATCAAGTGGTTCCGCATCCGACCCACGATGAGCTCCTCGTGCCAGACCTCGGCGACGACAAGACCCTGCGATTGGTGAAATCTGCAGATGGGGTCTGGGAAATCCGTGGACATATTTCGTATAATGGCGGCTCCGGACCCAGGCACGTCGCGTTCTACGGTACGCGGTAGATTAGATTCCTTGGATCGGGAGTGAAATACTAACGAACGCAACAGGAGACAACGTATACACGATTTTGGAGTTAAAAAGCTTCGTAGCTGCTCATAAAGTCCCTCCACTACCGGCGGAACCAACCTTCCTCATTTCAACCCCAACGAAACGGAATCCGCTCCCGCACCCAAACGGGATGCTCGCAGCAGAGATCCTCATCCCAATTCCAAACGAACAGTTCCCCACTCCTTACCTATACGTCTCCAATCGCGATGACCCTTCCCCGGAAGGCGACACGATCTCCATCTTCTCGATCGCGGATGACGCCCTGGACCTCATATCGGAGGTACACACGGGTCTGAATCACGTTCGTGGAATCGCATTTGGCGGCCCCAACTCTGAGTGGTTGGTCGCTGGTGGTACCAAAGGCGGTGGCGTGAAGATCTTCCAGCGGGTTGAAAGGGGAAAGAACCTAAAGCAGGTCGCTCACGATCCAGATGTACAATCCCCTACTGGGTTTGCATGGCTCTAGAACCCCCAACAGAGTTCTCCTTTGTTATCTACCCTTGGGTATCCACAAGTTATCAATTACCTTTCGAGTTCTGCATTTTGAGCCTCGGGTATTCAATACCATTTGGCAACTGCCAACCCACATGCACGTGTATACATGACATCTGACCTCCAGGAACCCACTCTTGGGGCTGCCCGTACGTAAAGATAGTGACGCCGTTACCGGCAGCGTTCGCTCCTCAGCTGTCTAGAACTCCCACAAACGCACGAATGGAGGAAGTTGTTCAAAAACGAATTGCGGGACGTCGGAGGTTATTTCCGGTACGAGCGGGAGTGGGATGTAGCGGTCCTCAAGCGTTGGAATTGTAAGAGCATCACGTCGAACCCATATTCACAGAGAACATGCGCACCAGCCATGAAACTGATACAGAGGGATTGAGCGAGACAGGAAGCGCAGTCTTACGCGACGTGCCGTCCCAAGTTCATGGTAAAATTCCAATCGGCCGGTGATTGTGGAGCGGAGGCTGTGATTCTTTGCAATATCCAGAGACGTCGACATCGCCGGGTTTGGGGGCACAGGGCTAAAACTTACGTGGACGCAACTCCGTCCGCTAATAAGCAAGACGAGTGATACATATGTAAGGCGTGACGATGAAGTGGTTTCCGCAGTCTGTGCCACAGGAGAGAAGATGAACCTGAGGGACTGACAGCTCCCCCAGATTAGTTGAATTCTTCCCAGCGCATCCCAATCAATTTCGAGGTGAGGCCGGGAAGGGTGAGGGGTTTTATGTTTGTGAAGGGGCAAAAAGGAAAACGCTCAACTCGAGAGGGCGCTAGGGAACCCCGAACGCCCAGGAGCTCACTCATCATTGGGAAAATTCCACCAGCTGATGCGCCAGGTTCCGACGCTGGCGGTACTGGGACGAGTGGCCGGAAAGAAGGTGGAGCGCGCAGCTACGAAAGATCGCAAGAATGCCTGTATTAATTATCAATGCCCACACACAGTCTACAAACCGATCGAGTCAGCAGACTTCGAGAGGAGAGAATTCCGAGAGGCTCACCGTACGATGATACCTAGTGCGGGACTCCGTTCGATAACAACTCTACAATCGCGTCCATCCTCGGGTTTCCTCCCAGCCGATCGATCTCACCTATCACTCTGTTCCTAAACGTCTCCATGACCGACAGGGTATACACGAAGGACTGGGTTGAGTTGGCAAGATAGTTGATTACATGCTTCTTCAGTGTCGGTGTCGTGGGCCGTTTCTGCAGCACATCTGAACGGAGAGTGAACAACGATAGAGGACGATCGTAGATGCTTGGCAGTGACTCACTGAGGATTTGGCGGTTAGAGGGGTTGGCTCGAACGCCGTGAACGACGGGGAAAGAGAACTTTCCCTCGGTCAGGTCCTCCGCGAAACCTTTATTGTGCGCGTACTAAGGCAAGAGGGCGTTGGGAAAACGACGGGGCTGCTGATAATTTGGTACGAGCCCACCTCTGTGCTCTGAAGATTCATGTAGTCGTCACGAATCTGGAAGTACACTCCAAGGAGGTTCACCAACGGGACGTAATCGCTGAAGGATCGGTGGTCAACGATGCTCAACCCAAAGGAGGATTCGCCCGTACACGTCAGTGTTTGTTGTACCACAGGCCATCATCAACTTGATTCCTATTCTGAAAAGGCCGCCTGTCTCTGAAGCCCCGGGTGAGTACGTGGCGAGCCACCGCCGCTCCCGTGACTTACTGTTGTTGACCATGGAGATATATTCTTCCTCTGTGGGACATACCAGAGCATCTCTCCAATAGAGCTCGAGACCTTGACCACGATGTAAACTCAACAGCTCATCTAGGCGGCGATTGAGTTTCAGTCATGGTCGAGGGGGCGGAGATCATGGAAGCCGTGCCTGTGACGAGTTGCTGCAAGGAGCGATCGGTGTGATGCTGTTCTGTGGACCTTCAACGTTGACGGCCACGGTCGAGACCACGGCGGGTAACGTACCTGGGTCTAGTTGGAATAGTTCGTTCATCGCAAGGAAGTAGACGTAATTCGCTGAATTGATCGTCTGTGGCACCCCGTAGATCTTGTGGGCAACTGGGGTCGGGGAAAAGAGGGTCGGGTTTACACCGGCCCAAAGGTGTGTTAGAGGAGGTAAACCTACCTGGTGCCCCTCGACGTAGTTGAGCGTCGTCCTGGATGTCGTCTACCCTGTACGCCGGAGTTCGATATCGGGATTCCCCGGTGGGGGAGATCGCAAAATCAACTTACAATAGGCTGGCGCTATGGAGCATCGTCACGATTCGATTAATCCGCTGTAATTTCTCCCGAGGAACGTTCAACCAGAGGTTGAAGGCCTCGGTTAACTGAGTTCTGATCTCCTTCCCTGGAGTAGACGTTATATGTGTGTAGGGTTCAAGGAGGATCTGTAACATTTCTCGTTAATCAAACACGTGTAGATTCCGTGGCATGTTCTCCTACTGTTTCATTCGTATCAGACCACGGTGAAGAGGAGGAAACGGTGAGGTTTGTGATGATGTCGTCGTAGCTTACGGTCATGTTGGCACGAGGATGAGTGCTTCGTCGGATACTAGTACCTCGGTCCTGGGGAGAAGCTGCGGTTCGCACGATCCCATTCCATTCCTCTCAGGGGTGGTGGCGGTCATATCGGTGATCGCATTTCGTCACGTATCCAAGCGGTGGTCGACGGAGACGACAGCCGCTGGTTGCATCGAAACAGGGGAACTGCAAGGAAAGGAGATTTGTTGCGAAGAATCTCGTTTTCCAATTGGCAAGGGGGCGAGCGTCAGATGACCTCCCTAATCCGACGTCGGATCGCCTTGTGGCCTCGCCGCTGGAACCTCGGACGTCCAGCGCCCAGGCTCGGTCACACCTGCACGCAGAAAAAAAAGCAAGAAAATACGAGAGACAGGCAGAACGGGTTTTTTCTGCAGAAAATAAAATTAAAGTCTGGTAGTTTTACGGCTGAAACTCGCGTCGCGGTCACTGGTCTCGAACACTCTCAGCCGAAACAGGCAATCGACGCGGCCCTCGGTCGCTGAGGTGACCAATAGCAATTTCACGTCTGCGCCGTTCACCCACGCCCAAGCGCACAACCTTCGCCGACGACGACGACGACGACGAACATCCGACGCACGAAAGGTCCGCGAAGACGAGGGCAAACGCTTTCGGTCGATTGTGAGTCTCTGCGCTGTCCCTCCGGCGTCTCATTGTCTCCCACCTATGCTCCCTTTCTGATGTTTGTGCCCGGCTGAACGCATGCCCTTAGATTGTCAAGTCGATAATCCCCTTCGTTTCCCTTTCTTCCGCCATTCCTTTCCATCTCACCACCGCCTTTTCTCTCCTGAACCCTTCCCGCAAAGATCCCGCCTTTGGTCGCTCCGTCTCAGAGACAATCCCTCCTTTCATGGCTTCCAAAATTACCCGCCCACATGGGACCAAAGGAGACCAATGGGAACTTGTAGAGAATGATTGGTGGAGAACCTTCTTTAACAGCGTCTCCTGGACCTATCCCCCTTCCCAAGCCGGTACTTCTCGCCGTCCTTCCAAGAGGGCGACTCTCCTCCGTCTTTCAAGAGCCAGCCAGCTGCTCAAGGCCGGTCTATCAAGATATCCTCTTCGTCGACCCTCAGACATCGCAACACCGATGACAGACGAGCTCAGCGGAGATCTTGTGGGGGTCAGAGCGGTAGAGGAAGTTCTATGGCCTTATGAGTCGAGCTCCGGGTTTGACATGATTGACCGTTTCCTCCGCCTCTTTCACCTCGGCTGGGTTTTCGATGACGGACACCACATTCCTGGCGATCCGTCTTCGGAGGAGTACCAAGAACGGTGGGAGCAGAACCTCCGAAACCTCTTCGAAGAATCGTTCAAACGTCTGTCTGAGGAGCTCTACCTCTCCGACTTTTCCGCGGACCATAGCGAAGAGCGTCTCAAAGATCTTTCACCCTACTGGGATTCGTGCCTGGACAATTCGTCGACTCTCGATGATCTCATCCGTTCTCTCGAGAGTGCCGATCTAACCGACTCTGAGCTGTCGGCAGACTCAGATCCCCTCCCCATCACCCCCAGAGCGAGACACCACAGCTCCTCTCCTGTGTTGGCGCACTCTCTGAAACCTCTGAACGCTACCGCATCTTCTTTCGTCCCCACCCCCGTCAAGTATCATTCGTCGTCCCCATCACCCTCCCCATCACCGTCCCCCCCGGTCCTCGATATCATCAACTTCCCCACTCTCCGACAAACGATCCTCTCTGCCCCCAGGAAGGACGATCGCGAGGGTAAATCACGGACCAAACGGCCGTCAGTGTCATCATTTCTCGCTGACAAGACTGACGCCCGCAAGTCAAAGACGAGGCAGCTCGTCGACAAGATGAAGTCCGCCTATGACCCTCGCAAGCCGGAGGCTGACTTTCCCCCAGCGGGCGACGATTCCTCACCGGAGGATGTCTTTGGTCCCAATGAACCTGCGGTCAAATGTAACAAGAAGCGATCGCGTCGTGGGCGGGACTCAATCTCGACGGTTTCGACCGACGATATGGGCTACTCGTCGTCAATGGACTTGTCGGCCCATCGACAGCCACCCGTCACGACCTCTCCCGTGCGCTCGACTACGAACCGACCGCCTTCGAAGAACTCAAAACGCGCGCCGAGTCTCACGATGAATGTTCCTCTCCCTACACAGACACCGCCAACGCCGGCGTTCTCGTCGCCTGCGGGGTCAGTGTCATCGTTTGGTGGACCCGTCACACCGGGCCCATTCGCAGTTCAGTTCCCTCCCCCGACCCAACAACCACCTCATCCCGCATTCTTGCAGATGCAGCAAAGGTCACCACCCTTTCCGACGCCGTTCTCGTATCCGTATGGGCTACCCGGGGCAGGAATGATCCCGCCCCCACCCTTTCAGAATACGTTCACTGGACCGTACCCTCCGCCGCAGTTTGGAGGGTACCTGACAGGGAAGAGCATGATCACTGGGGCAAGTGGGATCCGCCACGCCTCTTGGTGAAAACTTTCATCCCTGGACCACCTCCACAACCCCACGATCGTCTCCACTCAATCACTTTCTCCCTTTGGCCTCCATCATCCCATGAATTACATACACAGCTCCACGTTCTTGCTCGTTTGGTTCTCTTCGGTACCTTTTTCGCTTCTCTCTGTCCACCACTGGACACATGCATGCATCGGTTTTGGTTTCACGTTTTTCCGCCATTGTTTTTTTCGTGTGAAGTAAACACGTTTGAATGCCCCCCTGCATTTCTTGGTTCTGTCTTCCGTCCTTTGTAGGGTCGTCATAACCTTCCTCCCAGTCGAAGCAATCTCCCTCCCACCCCCAGAACATTTTCGGCATGTAGTTAGCCAAAACGCCCAATCCTCTTCGAAAGCTTGTTTTCCCCTTTCCAATCCTTTTCCGTTTCTCGAAGATTGTCTTCCAATTTTGTTTATTACTCGCCTGTCCCCGGCTTTACGCTTCATGGTAAAACGGGTACAGTTATGACCTTAGTTAGCATTTACTCTTTTCTCTCTCCTCTGCCCCAACCAATGTCACGACCTTTCTATCACCTCGACTATTCGCGAGCGCACTGTGCTCCCCACGGGTTTGGCTGCTGATGCCTGGAAGGCGTAGCGAGTGTGGGAAATTGCTCGGTTAGCTCCGCCGGTCAGTGATGTCGGTCCGGTCACCATCAAACACCACGTAGGCCTTTTGGCTATTCAAATTCTGGGGGTGACCCAGCCTGTCCATCCGCTCATCGTCGCCTGTGTCCTCCTCTCCCCCCAAGAACTACGACGGTTTAACGTGGATGCGGTCTTTGGTGATAGCAGCCTGGCTGCTCCTCGTGCTTCCCACGCGGTTTGTCGTGGCCGTGAAAGAGCAAGACTTCAAGAAATGCAACGAAGCCGCGTTCTGTCGGCGTGGACGAGCCTTGGCGGGTCGTGCGGCGGAGAACGTAAAATCCGGTGAGAAGTGGAAATCACCTTACTCCCTTGACGCATCCACCGTCGTCTTTGAGGGTGGGGGTTCGAGGTTCACAGGTCGAGTGAGGAGCTCATTGTACCCCGAGATCAAATTCGAGTTGGATGTGAGGGTTCATGAAGACGGTGTCGTTCGGGTGAGGATGGACGAGAGGGAAGGGCTGAGGAAGAGGTATGACGAGGCCGCCTCGTGGGCGTTGCTCAAGGAACCCACTCTATCGTCTTCCTCAAAGTGGACTATGGGAAAGAAGGAGGTCAAGGTTGTTTATGGGGAGAAGAAGGATCAGGTGGAGGTCGCGGTCGAGTTTGAGCCGTTAGTGGTGAGGATGAAGAGGAACGGGAAGGACCAAGTCG
>Ga0307516_10009087_pt1 | contig 11131 bp, 14 predicted proteins | sample 19_EM_MG_FD_203310 | JGI IMG/M metagenome (GOLD analysis project Ga0307516, IMG submission 203310) | Populus trichocarpa ectomycorrhiza microbial communities from riparian zone in the Pacific Northwest, United States - 19_EM | ecosystem: Host-associated > Plants > Roots > Unclassified | place...
AGTCTTATCAGCCAATAGAAACAGAGATGGATATCATCCAATCAGAGTAAGGGATAAGGTGTAAAAAGGTAACCATATGGGGAAGTGTCTGATTGGTGTGGTAAACACATGTTAGACATGTGCCCACCCTTGAACTTTATAATATCATCCACAAGGCCAAACAATGATGGGATGGAAAAGAATAGATAGTTTGTTTAATAAGATGAAAGAGGCATAGTTGATAAGATCAAAGAGATAAGATAAGGGGCTGAGGGGCTGTTCCATAACACAACCAAACTGAAGTGTTGGATAGTTCATTTGATAAGATGGGAGAGGCATGGTTGATAAGATGAGATGAGATAAGACAAGAGGCTGTTCCATAACAATGGTCTGAGCAGTGGTGGCCAGAGAGCTTGCTTCACCCTGTTGGTGTTGCGACATCTGTTGCGTGCTATTTCGGCGTGGTGACTCACCAGGGTAACCGTCATCAGAGGATCCTCCTGCAGGCAAGATTTCTCCCCCTCGAGTTCTGGAGAGTCCTTGCCGGGCATTGCTGTCTGACAAAGAGTTGTTTAAAGTTTCTGTTGTGTGAGTGGCAGTTGGAGGAGAGTGGGTATGTTACCTAGCTATATCCCAACCTACAAGCTAGGCCCCACATGGACTATGCTTGGGCAGGATCCTCTAGTGTCATGGCCTGGCAAGTGACATGGGAGTGGTCCTCCTAAGCTTCAGCCTCTTGGCACGGCATGTCCTGGCCTGAAAAGACCACCATTTTCTGCTTTCTGGAACAGTGGGTGCTTTCTCATGGACTTCTTGAGCTTTCCTGTCCTATCTAAAGGCAGTCAGTATATTTGAGCCCCTCCATCCCTTGGTCCTGGCCTCGGCGGTTTCGAGGTCAGGTCCTTCTCCTTATTCCGGAGCATATCCAGGATCATGCTAGTATGTTCGGACATACAACATATCATATTGGTATAGTGGGCATAATGGCATAGGCTTTTAGCATGTAGCGGGGTCAGTGTTCTTTAGTTAATTATGTCATGTAGGTATTCTAGGTTGCGTGTCCGCATCCGTCACAGCCTCTGCCTCTGGTCTGACCTCTTCCCCAAGCACCTCGTCCTCATCCTCTAGTCCAGGGGGAGTCTCTATTAAATTTTTGGGGAGGGGGTAGGGCGTTGCCCGGATTCCATTCTGGGAGCAAGGGGTATGGGCATAGGCCAGCAGGATGGTCTTGTGCCTTGCATATGTTGCAGTGGAATGAGTCACATGGGATGCCTGTGCCGTAGATGCTGACATAGGTTAGGTTTTTGAGTAGACCAATCCATTGAGCATATCTTTGTGGCTCACGGGTGGGGGGAATGATGTAGACGTTGAAAATTTTGATGCGCTGGCCATCTTCGATGACATGAAAGCTCTTGACTTGCAGGGTGTCTAGGATGATGTTTGTGATCAAGCCGGTGATTATGGGACATGGGATGTTGTTATTGTGCGAGACTATGAACTGTTTGATCACAGCCACTCCCCTGAGTTTGATGCGGAGCTCGTTAGCACTGGTCAGAGGGAGGGGGATCTTTCCTAAAGTCATGGTGTAGTGGGAGATCGGTGGGTCCAAGGGGAGGGCAAAGATGGTGATGTTCAGCGTTGACCAGCATCTCTGCTCGGTGAGACATTGGGCCTGTGCAGCAGAGATTCCACCTATAAAGTACAGAAATGCAGTTTTGCGTTCAGGGTGACAGTTGTCGAGGGTGGGTCGACCGTGTCTGACAAAGACTGCTGGAAAGTCTAGAAGATCTTGAAGTAGTGTGGTGATGAGGTTAACCCTAGCAGTTCCTTCTTCTATAGGCCTATCATTGGCAATGTAAGCTACGAGTTTCGGGCCAGGGGCAGAGTGCCAGGCTGCAAGAGAATCTGGGTGGATGGAGGCAAAGAGCTCTCGCTTGTTGAGGCTGTTTACTGGAGGGTAGCCTTCTATGGGGGTGGATGTGAGGTCCGCTAGGCTAGTATGTGGGGGTTGTTGGAAGAGGGGTGGTGTAGATTCATCAGGGTTAAGAGGGTTGGTAGTAGGGGGGGGATCCGTAGCGTCGTTGGGGATCTCCAGGGTTTCTTTGGTTCTCTTTTCTAGTTCGACTTCCTCTGGATGAGCTTTGTCATGTTTGCACTTAGAAATCCTACCAGAGTATTCCAGGTTCCCAGTGTTGATCTCCATGTTGCGGGTGGGGTCTGAGGGGGACTGGGATGTCTGGAAGTCAGAGGCGGGAGGGTTGAGCGGTGGGAACTGGTGGAGGTCACTCACATCCAGAGGGGGATCCTGTGGGGATTGGGTAGAGTGGCTTGGGCTGGTAGTGTTGGTTGGAGTGGTGAAGTAAAGTGGCAGGGTGTAGTCCATTTTAAGAAGGGGGAGACAAAGGTGGGTTCATAGGGAGTGGCATGGGGTGATCTGTCATGGGGGGATGTGGCTAGCCAATATGAAGTGTGAAGAGTAGAGAGACAAAGGATGAAGGCTCAGTAGCGTGTGCGGTCTGCAGTAATGGTTGCATCCCTGGTCAGCTTTCTCGAGTGTCTTCCATTTAGCTGGGTTGTTGTGACGGTGGGTCAGAGGCAGTGGGTTGTACTTGAGGCAATGGCAGCAGAACTATCATGTCCCGTGAAGGCTCACAAGAGTTGCGCACCAGTATGTAAGCCTCACCCTTGCCCAGCTTGGGAGAAAGCATGGGAAAACTGTTCCATGGTGGTGGTTCAGGTACAAGGGGCCCCTCATAGTCTTTGGATTATGCTTTGAGAAGATAGTTAAGTGATTGCCCTAACAGTAAAGGAGCACAAGAAGGTCTGCAATAAGAAGCAGAGTGGGTGAACCTTGGGTCACAAATTTGGCACAATATGTTTAAAGAGCTCGAAGCGGCTATTCAGAAACACTGAACCAATGTCGCCAAGAAAGAACATGAGGTGGCCTTGAAGAAGTGGGAGAAAGTGTTGTTGTCTCCTGCATCTGTTGACTCTTCAGAGCAGCAAAAGTAAGTTTTCTTCCACAGAACATCCTCAACAGCAACTTATGAATTTTTAGATGCATTGAATGTGTCCCATTATTTGTAAAGCCAATGCTTGAGCTCCTCTGCAAGTATACCGGCATGAAGGTGTCATTGATACTTGGCATTCCAGAGCCTGCTGATGGAGGGCACCTCAATGTCATCAGGTTCATACCTTGGTGTTCACACTATTCGTTGAAGCTGATTATCCTCAAACAAAAGTGTCCATTATGGGACTACGTCCAGTGATGCAAAATGCAACTTTGGCAAAAGTGAGAGGGCTGGATACAAAGAGTCCATCCTGCCGCTTTTCAGAAAGTTTTTAAAGAAGTGCTACAGTAAGTTAACATTCTTAATGTCCAACATCAATTAATAATGTAAACTCCACAGCTGTAGATGAATGTTGTCCTTGTGCTTTGTCCTCTGATACCCCTTCACTCAGCCAGATTGACCTGGAGATCGAGGTCGATGAGGTCGAATTCCCAGACAGGATATCAGGGCTCAGTGATCCTCCTCTACTTCCCCCCCCATTTGTTGCCACCTGCACCTGCTCTCTCTGCTGTGCCCCCTGCGCTGCCAAGTCAGCCGATTACCCCATGTCTATCTGTACCTTCCATTGCTGTTGCCTTAGTACCCCCTGCTTCTCCTGCAGCTCCAACACCGTGGACATGCACACCAAGCCCAACCCCACCCCAATCACCTCTTCCATTACCTGCTTCTCCAAACCTCCATGCTTCACTTCCGTGTTCTCTGATGACACCTTGATCACCTTCTCAATCACCTACAAATCTCTGTACTTCACCACTGTGTTTTCCATGGCCACACCAATCACCTCCTCCATCCCCTGCTTCCCCTACTCTTTGTGCCTCATTGCTATGTTCTCCAATGCCATGCCAATCACCTCCTCCATCCCCCACTCCTCCATCTCCTCAAGAATGGCTGAGTGCTCTTCTGGCACCACCACTTCCCCCACTTCTCACAGGTTCTCCACCACACGTCCTGCCTTCACCCAGCTCCTATGAGTCCCCTCCCTCACTAGTGCCTTATGTATCCCCTGGTAAGAAGCTGGAGTCAGGAATTACACACAGGTCTGTCATCAAGAACAAGAAGCATAGTGTGGATGACAGTAAGAAGATGAGAGGGGAGTGCTACAAGCGAGCCAGGTGGGCACCAGTGCTGCTGTCACTGCATCTGCACTGGTCACGTCCATCTCATCACCCTCTCCACCATGGTTTATAGTCATGTTGAAAATGCTGCATTCAGAGGAGATGGGCCGCGAATGGACTGAGCTAGTCCATTCCTGGGAGAAATTTGAGGATCAGCACAGTTTTGTCAAGGTGGGCAGGTTGGGATCAATGAACCGCCTCCAGTGCATAGCTGACTGGATACAGCGGGCCGGCCCAGTCAGCTGCCTATCACCCCACAATCAACCTTGTCTGATACTCTTTCGATTTTGTCAGTTGGTGGTGGAGTCTTCAGCTGGGATGGAGAGTGAGAAGTGGTGTTGCTTTAGTAAGGGACATGGACAATCTTGAGGCCCTTCGCAAGCCAGGACTCAATGGGTTGTTGAGCATTGTGGCTGCTCTCTTCTTCTGGAAAGTGGCACTGGGTCCTGGTGGGCTTAAATGTCTGGCATGGTGCAGTGCAGTGGAGGATGTCCATTAGATCATCAAGAGGCTTCTCCTGCAATCTTGAAGCTTTTGCAAGCATGAGAAGCTGCCCTGTTTGCCCCCAAATTTGGTTTACATTCTCTCAACATGCTCCTGCCCCGTTTGCCCCTGAATTTGGGTTACACCCTCTCAACGTGCTCCTGCTCTTCCCACCTGATCCTGCTCCCGACCTGCATCCACCGTCTCCATGTGCATGGCATACTTTTTACTTGTCTCTGCAGTTTACCCGCTCCCACCCCCACTCATGCTTTCATACCCTTTGTTTGCCCACTCCTGCCCCTGCCCATTTTCTGGACCCGTTTTTGCCCCCGTCCCTGCTCACCTCCGCTTATCCCTGTAAATAAAATATTATTTACAAAAAATACATGATTTGTAATAGATGCATGACTGTCATCAACTGTCAGTGGAGACAGTTTACATCGTGGATGGTTCAGACTTGGTTGACAGTTGCTGAGGTTTGATTTATGAGCCTGGATGATACAGGTGTCATGCAAGCACTCAGCCCTTCAAACTCACATTAGCCAAGGTTAGTTCATTGACTTACATTGACAATGCCACACACCTGATGAGCTACAGCTTTGTAGCATCTTCTTCAAGATTATTTATTCCTCAACACTTTTAGGCCCAGTATAGAAGGACTGCCTTGAACAATTGGGTCTGCCTGATCGATGGATGCCAAGGGACATTGTGACATGCTGGAATTTGATGTACAGCATGTTGGAGTTTGCTGTCAAATATCATACAGCCATTGACATCATGACGAACGACTGGAATAACGATCTACAGAGGTTTGAGCTTGACAGGAATGAGTGGAAGATGGTCGGACAGCTGCGAGATGTTCTGTAGGTGAGTCAGCATTCCGCAGTCTCTGACTCATCTGGGCATGATGTGTAACCTGTACGAAACCTGCCTAATCCATTGCAAGAAATCTGGGAGTTGGCGGGTGCAGGTTTTGGCAGGTGAGGGTATGGGTTGGATCCCAAATACCTGGGGGTTACCCATGCAACAGCCTAGCTGGCTTTGTTAGCACTGTTCTAGATGCAGGATATCATGTCAAGTTGGCTGGCGGCGGTCATTACAATGCCTCCACTCTCTATTGGAAGGTTGCTGAGATTCAGAAGAAGATTCCTGCTGGCATTGGCCTCACCCTCAATTCACTATATATCAACCCTCATCAGTTTGGCTTCCAATTTCTGCTGTGGCAAGAAATGTGCAAAGAAGGCCTCCCCATTGAGGGCTTTTGTATCACAGCTGGCATTCCCAGCATTGAAAAACCCACCATGATCATTGACAGTTTGAAGAATGCAGGGATCAAGCATGTGTCTTTCAAACCCATCTCTGTTGATGGCATTAGACATGTTGTCAATATCACTGTGGTATAGGCTCCATAAACCTGATTTTAAGGCTCTGAAGTGAAGTGGAGTTTGGGCATAATCAGGGTGCAGGAGGAGCACACAGCTGGTGTACAAGCAGTCACCCCAAGTTATACCTGGAGGATTTGCCAACCTCTGGAACCCCCTGCAACCCACCACACTATCCTTCTCTGTCTCTTTCTTCCAAGACGCTCAAGCACATGAACCTGGAGCAGCATCAGAGGAACTGGAAGCAACTCAGGCCACCTGGACAGTGCATCCTGATGGTGGATGTGGCAGTGTTTTTGCATTCTTGGTCTATGGACGAGAATAGCATGGGTGACGGGCCACTTCTGCTCATCCCACTGATGATGTGGAATGTGACATTGGAGGCAGCGCCATGCATCAAGCTTCCTGATCCACTGCCATTCCTGCTGCGGTTCAAATTGCTTTCCATGCCATGTCGCTTGTCATTTCGGTTGCATGTGGTGAGGAAGTGGGATGCAGCACAGGAGAAGGAGGGGTGCGGTCATAATTTGGGGTTTGATGTGGACGATGATATACAGTATGATCGTCTACAGCTGTCGCACTCTTTGGGAGCAATGATGCAGAGAGGGATGATCTTGCATGTGAGAGTAGTTGAGAATCCAGTGTTTTTGAGGATGAAGGTGTATCATATGCCGGGATTCCACCACCCCTCTAAAAGGGTACAGATTTCGACAGGTAGCTGTAGATACATATATATTGTTGCACTAAATCTTTTCACCTTCAAAATCTTGAGCAGGTTCTGCTTTGAATGTTAATGAAGATTTTGTTGAGTGTGAAAATACTTACTATGGACTATTAGAATGCTCTACCATGCTAAAATGCTATGATGATTCTATATTATATAGTACTAACAGACTACACCTTGCTACATGTTGCTAAACCATTATTGTGCTCTTGAGCTATGATGCTACTACTTGCTATGGCACTACACAAAACTACTAGTTTTGGTGTATTTGCTACAGCTTGCTGTTGCTTACTGCATCCAAAATCAGAATTTGCTGATGCAGCGACATCTGTAGATGTTGAGCACATCTTCAGCCAAGGATGGCTCCTTCTCTCACACATCAGAAACCAACTTTTGATTGAATCAACGCAGCAGCTCATGTGTCTTGGAGCCTGGAGCAAGATGGGCTATGTTGAGAACAGAGATATCAGGGCAGTCACATCAATAGAGCCAGAAATTGAGGATACCACATCAGCAAACCCTGGTTATACTAGCCAGCGCTACACAGTGCTGTTATAAGGCCATAGCCCCATAGCATGGGTTCTCTTCTTTGTAGCTCTGTATAGTCTTATGGTGTCACTACAGTGCTGTCTAGACCCATGTCAACCTCCATAGTGCTCGACAGACAGGGTCCTTTCTATACAGCATGAGCCAGCCAGGGTCCTTTCTACAGTGCATGGCATTATTTGATGTTATTCGAAATTTTCTCAATGCACATGAAAAGAGGTTATTCGAAGAGATTTATTTCTCTGTGCTATGACATTGAGTACATCCTATTAAAATGGTCTTATGATGTATGGTATGTAAGAATGGCATAGTGGCAGTGTAGTGAGGCAGTGCGGTGTTGGGAGGTGTGGGGATGATTAACAGTCAATGCCCAGTCTTGCTGTCTCAGGAGGATGTTCATGTGCACAGCACATTGGGGTTCCACACAGTAAAGCTGATGAGAGAGGAGGATTGGGTTGTTGTTGGCAGGTTGTCATCACTGTAAAATAGCAGGGGGCGACAGCCATCATCAGCCACAACCACATAGCAAGGCTTTGTTGATGTATGGCATCTATTGGTCATGGTTAGCATGAGATGATGGGTGGATCGATGTATGCTTACTGTGTGAGTGACATGGCTGTTAATCTGTACAAGTGGCGATGGGCAAGGAGGGGTGGGATCTGTGAGAGGGTGAGACAGGAGAGCACACGGAGGTGGTCAAAGACAAGGGTGCCACTGTTGGTCACAGTTAGCATGGATAATAGGTGGTGGATGAGTTACTTACTGGGTGACATGTCAATGGCTGTTGATCAGTACAAGTGGCAACAGATAAGGAGGAGCAAGATTCATGAGAGGGCAGAGGTGGAAGAGAGCACGGAGGTGGCCATGGAAATGGGCGCCACCACTGTCAGTGACAGTGGGCGATGATGGTGGTAGAAGTGGTGAGGGGGAATGTTTTGGCAGTAAGCATTTGTAAGTTCAACTATGAGAACTTCAGTCTTTAGCTCCGATTGAATTCTGCTCATCACTTCTCCAAGTCCCACCACCCACTGTCCCTCAATGATACCCAATACTATCTGTACTATCTGCTACTGGTAAGCCCTCCTCCCATCCTTCTCTGTCACAGTGATCACTGGAAAACAGACACTGTTACTCTCCATCCCGTCTATGGTGTCCAAGGTGTGGCAGCAACAGTGTCAGTTGACGATGCAATGTCCTGCCTCACAATGGCCACCAGTGAGTACCCACTCCCCTCAATCTCATGCCTGCTAACCTCTAGCAGTAGTGGCTGCTGGTCTCCACTATTGTGTAAAGCTTCCCTTGCTGCTGTTGATGTGCAACCTACCTATCCACCCCATCCAGTAAACCTCCCCACTGGCTCCCAGCCTTCCACCATCCCTCATTTCAGATGGGTGCCAATGCCCTGTCATCATTGGCTGGTGACCCACACTGTCCCTGTCTGACCTGTTTGGCACAGATGGTCTACTGCACTCTGGCATCATAGCCATTTGTGTAGCTGTCATCAGCAAATCTTGTGAACTTCAGGTGTCTTCAGTGGCTGCACAGATCTGCATAGGTCTGCACAGTCAGTATACTCTTTCTTCAGTTGGCTTCAGATGTCTTCACAGACCTGTGCAGCCAACTGCAGCTAAAAACAAAGTTTGCTGATAGTGTTTTTTTTTTGGAGGGAGCTGTTTTTTAGTGTTATCCCCATGCCCCGACCCTCCCTTACTTATTCCTGTGCTCTGCCTGCTGCACCATTTACTCACAACATAGGATTTACTGTAAATAATAGGAAATACATGAATATTATGCCTACCATATATGCGCATGTCATCCAGCTGTGAATGATCGAAAAATTGATCATGGAACCCTGGTTCTAGGGTGTTGCATGATCTGTCAGTGCTATGAACCTATTGCATCTATGGAACTAGCATGCTATGTGAACTATGGATGCTATAGACCCTACAGGCTATTGGGATAAGTAGCGCAATTTGACAGAGAATGACAGAAACAAAGGATGAGATTATCATTTGGCCTCGGTGAGCTTGAGAGGCAAATGGATGGGGTGCTACTATGTACCTAAACTAGTTATATATATATGAGGATAATAGAAATATGAAACATGTATCTAGAATGTAAACAACAAAGGAGAAAACCTAGAAAAGGAAAGGTGCGGGCAATGCATCACACATGCTCACATCAATCACAAATTCCAACACACTCCCTCAAGTGAAGCGATGCAATGAAAGGGATAGAACTGAATCCAAGAAAGGTCCATCAAGAAGGAACTGAAATAAAAACTCATCTCCTCAACATCAAGTACTCCAAGGCACTCCCTCAATCCTCCAAGCGGAAGTTCCATTCAGTGGTCCATGTCCTAAGACTCCGACTGATGAATCAATTCAGCAGCATACAGGAAAGGCAATGACAAGATCAGGTGGGGTCAACATGGGGTCCTCAAAAAAAACTGGCAGGCAGCGGCATGTGGCAGGGACAACAATAAATCAGCAGCAGTGAATGAGGGCGAACAGCAGTGGTGAGAACAAAAGTAGTTGGCAACTGGGCAGTGGCAGGAGCAGGATATGACGGCGGAAAAAAACGGCAATGGCAGCAAGGAAAATGAGACAGCGGCAGCATCAAGCATTTGCCAGTATCTCGAATGTCTTCAAAATTCTTCTTCCAAGCATCTAAAATCCCTTGGGGATCCAGACAGGCAGCGAGTCGATGAAACGATCAACAACAATAGTGAAATGGACGGCAAAAACAACAATAATGGCATCTCGAAAAACAGCAACTTTAGCTTCAAGTCAAAATCTTCTTCGGCAAAACTTCAATCGGTGGTGATAGGTAACAACCTAGGCGAAAACGAGCGGCCTCAGCAACAGTGAGGCAGTGACTGGGAACGGCAGGCGGGACAGCCCAAAACGAGACCTCCTTCAATGTAAGTTTCAGCTCCTATGACAAAATCAACTGCCTCCACAGCAAGGAGGGCTTTTCTTCATCATCTGATGCACCAATCATCAATGGTGACTGATGTTCTTCTGCGCCAATCGACGGCAGCTTCCTTCTACAGGTTTGTAGGCTCTGCAAGCCTCCTTCTGCCTCGGTTACGCGAGGGCTTCAACAGCGTGCTCACGACAAGCGGTGGTCTTCTGCGCTTCGACAAGCGGCTTCGGGATCAACAGGGATCAGTGGCGTGAGAAAACGGAACTGCAAGCGTCGAGAACAACTTGACAACAACATGCACGCGCGACGGCAACGGTCGACATGGCTCGAACAGCCCTCCAGTGCTGGTGAATTGTGAACAGCCCCAGCCAGCGGGGTAGGATCCGTTTGTGTTGGGATAAGTGATGCAATTCAACGGAGGATGACAGAAACAAAGGATGAGATTATTGTTTGGCCCCGGTGAGCTCGAGAGGCAAATGGATGGGGTGCTACAGTCAACTCTGTCATAACCCATACTCCTCGGTGGACCCCTGGGACCTATGGGTTATTACAGAGTATGGGTTTCGGCAGAGGTCACTTCCGGGCCCAAATTTCTGTATCAAGTGACACTGTTATGGATCATACGAGGTATTTAAGCCATTACAGAGCAATTTGAGATGAAATAATTGGTAGTATGGGATGGTCGCAAGGATTGAGTTTCCTCAAGATGTGTCTGCCACCCGAAACTGGCCAGAATCTGCCTTTTCTGTACCCAATCCCATTAACTTCTGAACCATGGATTGCTTGTTCGCGTCCAGCGTGGCGAATTTGCACTCATAATCAGAGGCTTTATCAAGGATGTCGATGAGAGCTTCTTCGTTGACAAGGTTTGCATCATGGTCAAGCCATTCTTTGTCTTCAAGA
>Ga0307516_10009089_pt1 | contig 11130 bp, 13 predicted proteins | sample 19_EM_MG_FD_203310 | JGI IMG/M metagenome (GOLD analysis project Ga0307516, IMG submission 203310) | Populus trichocarpa ectomycorrhiza microbial communities from riparian zone in the Pacific Northwest, United States - 19_EM | ecosystem: Host-associated > Plants > Roots > Unclassified | place...
TTCCCGGGGGCGGTTCTTCATCCAGTTTCTTTTTGGTTGCTGTTGTGGGCCACCCACCCCCCCCCCCCCCCCCCGGTGTCGCTGCAGATGAACCCGTGGCGCCAGTTAACCAAGGACCTCCTTCCGGAACCAAGCGAGCACCACATCATTGGTGAGCTAGCGCGGCGATTAGGAAGCGTCAGCGGCAATTTCATCTTGGGCCCTCATTCACTTTCAAAGGATGCGTTCACTGTGAAGCTATGCTCGCATTACCACGCGCCCACGCAGGACGAAGTACGAAATGCGGTCTAGCCTGTGTTCTTGTCATGATCCACTGACTAAGCGGTGTTTAGGACTCTATACCAACTGAGATCGTGCAGACGCTGAGATCCTCACCGCCTTTGATTGCACCTTCAAAGAGATGTTGTCCGGTCTGCGGCGCGATCTTGGGCGGCCTTGCGGACGGCTCCCCGGGTTATCCTATCTACAGCAATCACTCGATCGTGTACGGATGCGCGCTGCCTCCTGGCCTGCCAGACTCCGTTCGCAAGAGGGTGTTGGGCTACTTCGACCAGATTGTCACCACGTACCTCAACGTCATGCGCGAACGTCGGAAGTCCGATCGTTCGGGCCAGAATGAGGCGCTCTCTGATGACGCCCTAGCCGCAGAAAAACTCGAAATATTCCTTGGACCAAGGCGCCCTTCGTCGTCACCGCCAAAGCGCCTTCTAGCGTTAGGGTGGTCGTGTCGATAGCTATTCGTTTCCTGTGATTTCGCGTGGGCGGGCGATGCAAAATTGGGGAAGCTGCAGTTGTGTTGATTGGGGAAATAGTTGGCGTTCCGTTTCTCCGCCGGGGTATTGCCGTGTAGTAGAGCAAATTAATCGTTTTCTCTCGAGAGCTGTTGGTCGCGGATATTCAGTCGCATTGTGTCAGTGCAAGCATGGCGTGAATCAGACACGAGTTGGTTGGTAATTGCGTTGAGAATCTTTACGGCATAGTCCTGACAATCAGGGATCGATTCATGCGATGGCTAAACCACCCCATTCTCAGAACTCGCACACATCTCTATCTTAATACATAACAAGTGGATTACGGCCTTCGATGGAGGTTCCTGTCGCTGATGATGATGATGATGTTTCATTAATCGTGTGCGACCCTATTAGATCATGACGATATTATATACAGTCCTTTCCCGTTCGCCGTCCGCTGCGCCCTCGAGCAGTCCGCCAGCGGCTCGCGGCGACTCCCCCTGCCCCCGCCCGGCCTGTCCCGAAGAAAAAGAAGGGAAAGAAAGAGAGAAAGACAGAAAGAGAGAGACTCAAAGAGAAGAAAGAGAGCCAGAGAGAGAGAGATCAAGACAGAGCGAAAGAAAAAGAGACAAAAGAGCGTAACTAAGGAGACCGTGTATCTCCCTCCTTCCTCTCCCCCCCCGGGTCTGGTGGCCGCTCCCGCGGCCCCGTCCTCGCCCCCACCTTCGTCGCTCTCAAGAAGTCCAGGGCTGCTCCAGTGCACCGCTCGTCCGCAAACATTTCCCTGATCGTGAACCGGTTCTTTCCTCTTCCTGTCTTTTTCCGTATCTCCGTCCACATTATCTTCTGTTGCGGCCTCCACCTGTCACAGTTCTTGAAGAGGTGTTCCCTTGTCTGCGTCCTGTACTGGCACCACCCGCACTCCGCCGTGTCGGAGTTCTTCGTCCACTTCAGGTATTGCCCTGTGCGGCAGTGCCCGGTCTTGAGTTGGTGGTACCTTCCTGCTAGCCTCTTCGCGTGAGCGTGGTGAATCGGCCGCATCCTGCATATACAGCGCCGGCATCCTCCGTCCCACTGCCATGGATGTCGTATGTACATATGTAGCTACATAGTCTGAACAAGCTTAAAACCACGTTCTTGATCGCATAAAACATCACCTCGCTTATCGTCTTACAGTACCCGGCATGGCAGTGAAACACTACATAGATATGATGTATGTATCTACAACACGTTTTACCACCCGCTAGTTAAGTACATACATATGCAATACATATCTGCTGCATCCCAAAGAGAAAATATGTGACAACTTAGAAGGAATAATAATAGTTACGGCAAACCTATATTATCTTGCCCTCGGATTTTTCCCCCCACTACAATGCCATCGGGCGGCAAGTAACACCATTCCCCAGCTATGGGGAAAGCGCTGACAAAACGGGATAGGCGGCGCGCGATCTTCATTCGCGCAGCTCCTGGCACGCAGAAGTGATTAGTGAGAGTTCCACAGGGATAATTGTTGTTTTCAAAGCTTCAAAGCCGCGAGTTATCATATCCACAAGCTGCGAGGCAACGTCGGGGCTATAACCCTCAGGTTTTCAGCAGTAGAGACCTACCGTGACACCACTGTAAGAATATGAGATCGGCATCAGCTATTATTTTCGGAGATGTATCTGGCCCCACCATCTAGGGAGACCTCCGGGCCGTCCAAAGGAGAGATGTATGAGGAAAGGAGGGCGGAAACGAGACTCTGACCAACAGTTGTCCCCTACTCCTCGCCTGCCGATGCCATGAATGGAGGGGTGGGAAGGAACAGCGGGAGTTCTTCCCCGTCCCCCCTCCAATCCACAGCCCCCAGCGCCTCCGCCTCTCCCACACGCTCCTCTTACCGCTCCCGCCGCTCCCGGAGCTCCCACTCAGACACCTCACTTCCGGCGTCGTCTTCCTCACCCACCGGCGGCACCAGCCCTTCCCACGTCCGTGGAGGAGAGGAAGTCCAGCACTGCCCACCCGCATCTCTCATCGGCCAGCAGGTCTCGGACCGTCCACCTGCTCTCCCACCTCTTGGTCTCCTTCAGCACCTCCGCCCACAGAATTTTCTGTTGCACCTTCCATTCCGGACACACCTTGAAGAGATGATCTCTCGTTTGCGAGGGGCACTTGCACCACCAGCACTGGGCATCAGGGCGAACTTTTGCCCACTCGTCGGCCTTCTCATTGCCTGCGATTCCCTTGTGGGGCCGGGCACCATCGAATTTCAATGGCGATGCCTGGCCTGGCTCTGCGCAGCGAGGCAATATACTTCCGTGCCTGGAGGGCGTATTGTTGTCCTGGACCAGGTTCATCCGATGCCATCAGTCTGATGGCCGCTTGCGCATCCGTGGAGAGCGTGACCCGTTCCGGGGTTGTGTTTCTTCTCGAAGCTGATTCTAATGCGCGCGCGAGGGCGGCACACTCTGCATCGTAAGCCTCCTGGTTGTAACCCATATGAGTCTTGATGCCCGCCCAGGATTCCCCCTTCTTCCAAACCACAGCATAGCCGGCCGCTCCATCCTCCATTCGCGACCCATCCGTGTACATGGTTAGTCCCGGCCGTGGCTTCTCCGTCTCCATCCTTGCTTCCTCCTCTTCCTCCTGTAGCAACGCCGCGTTGAGGGGTTCGGGTTCCTCGAGCAGCACTGTGCTCTCCATTGCTCCTGCATAGGCCAAGGCGTTCGTGAGCCGCCGTCCAAGCTCTGTCGGTGCGCCCACTATCCCTCTTGCCTGGTCTCCCTGCGGCAGGCTCAGCAGCCGTAGCCCAAAGCGACGTTGCCTGTTTTCCAGTTGCGCTGTTGCTGCCCTGAGGCCAGACTCCATAGATAGCGCTCCCCGATTGGTTGTCCGGAAGCAGCCCGTTGTCGCCCGGGCCTCCTGGTTGATCAGCCGCTGGAGTTCGTCCGCCCGGCCAATGGTGCCCTGGACACGGTCGCCCTTCCACCACAGCTCCGCTCCAAACATGGCGGCCGACTGGACGCAAGCTGTCATGATCTTCCTGCAGTTCGCTGGAACAAGCCCCGCTTGCCCAGTGAGCCGTTGGAGTCTTGCCATTGCCTTTCTGCCTTCCTTCGGCCGGGTTGCATGGAGACGTTGCCCTAGTGGGAACTCAGAGGGTAAAGCAGAGCTGTCAATCGTTCATCCGAATGCCAGTCCGGGGAGTGAGAAGCTCGGATACCCTATAGGTACCTGATAACATTAACGTGCTCCGCTAGTCTATAGTTATCATAGTGGACATAAGTTGGAACTGGGAATGAGCACAATGCAGAGGGGAATGAGGTGGGGCTGGAAAGGTATTTTAGAATGTACAGGCAAGCGATAATCAGAACGGGAGTTTTTTTTCTCTCGGTAGTTGGTAGGTTATGTACTTGTGGACGATTTCGATGAGGTTGAAGTGAGATCGCTTGGTCTGATGGCTATGGAAACCCTCTACACCATGACCTGCACAGGTTCCACGCGAGTAGGTAATGACATAGCCAAAAAAAAAAGTCGACGCTTGTCCGTGTAGGTATGTACCTCGTACGAAGCGAGGCGTCTATGCGTAGATATGCGTACGGGGCGAAAATGTTAGGGCATTGGCCTTCCAGACTAGAGTCAAGGAGTATGGCATCACCATGAATACCAGAGCATGTACCTACCGGACGATGCGTATTTCTTCCGGGTGTTGAGTGTAGCGCGTAACGCTTTCGCGACGAAGGGTATCAAGTTATATACCTTCCGGACGACGAGTGTCATGGTGTATACCTTCCTGACGACAGGAGACAAGGCATATGACTTCTGGTCGACGAGTATCAGTGCATGTCTTCGGGTATTACATGGCGCTGATGTACGAGCTTCTCCAGTCACCGCAAGGACATTATCCGGACCCACAACGAATGGACCTTCAACAGAGCAGCCCTATGAGTGGGCACTGCCTACCAATTCATGGCAGGGGGTAGCCAGCCTCAACGGTTCTTTAGCAAGTCGTGTTATGTGTTTCTCTTCATCCTGTACAGTTCAGCCAATCACAGGGTCACAATACCAACCCTCGGTTTTCTTCTCCATCACTGTGTGCGATATCTCCTTCAGACCAGGTACAGGTCATCAGTACATACCTGGGAGGTCGACTTAACTGATGCACTCGCTATCTGATGGATCTAATCAGAATTTAATCCTCGAGCTTCGTTCCGTCACAGAAAGATTTGTTCCGCCTCTCCCCAGCATGTTTCGCCTTGACGCCGGATTGAGGTCCGTCCGCTCCTCAGCCTACGCCTCGCGCGGAGGTCGGGCCACCTTCTAGTCGACCTCCAAACCTGGCGATGCCTGCAGAAGACAGCAAGATCGATGGCGGCCATGACAGCGGCGGTAACTGTGTCGTCCAGGTACTGCTCTCTGCAAAGAAGCACGTCTTGTTCACGTGGTCTAACATTATCTAGTCGCTGTACAACTCGCCAACCTTCCTCCCTTGGGTCTCGGCCTCCCCGCCAGCGACGTCGCCTATGCATGTTGACACGACAGCGGCCGTGATAACCGTATCGATGCGGTCTTGGAGAAGACAGACCCGGTTTTTGTCGATCCAGACATCTTCGATCGGCCTGATGCTGAGAGGATGGCCGAGATTGTGATCGAGTCTCCACCAACCAATTACGACATCATCGTTGGCGACCATGGCGCTGGGAAATCCACGCTCGTGTACCGTCTTGCACGCAGATTACCAGGCATTGCCCACGTCACTGTGCCTTCGGCAGAGTCTAGTACCGGCTCTACCGGCGTGCGTTCTCGTTTTGCGCGCTCCTTGGAGGCAGTCCTCGACTTCGGGCACAGGTATACGTGGTCGCGTGTGATATCCAGCAAGGCCATCACACTCGACCCCAGTAAGCATGCTCCACACTCTTGTTTTGCCCACATGCCGGTGTATTCTGTCAAGAGAGCTTGCCAGCTGATGACGCATATCTCCGTAGGATGGAAGATTTCACGCGGGCTGCTGCGCGCTACAGGGCGGAGCATAAGACCTGCGCAGTGATAGGCAATGCCTGGTAACCTTCGTGCAAGACGGTACACGAGCGTGGATTTCCCAGCGCCATGGTCGCCAACGATGATGTCGTAATTGGTTGGTGGAGACTCGATCACAAGCTCGACCATCCTCTCAGCATCAGGCCGATCGAAGATGTCTGGATCGACAAAAACCGGGTCTGTCTTCTCCAAGACAGCGTCGATACGGGTATCACGGCCGCTGTCGTGTCAAACATGCATAGGCGACGTCGCTGGCGGGGAGGCCGAGACCCAAGGGAGGAAGGTTGGCGAGTTGTACAGCGACTAGATAATGTTAGACCACGCGAACAAGACGTGCTTCTTTGCAGAGAGCAGTACACGGACGACACCGTTACCACCGCTGTCGTGACTGTCATCGATCTTGCTGTCTTCTGCAGGCAGTGGTCTCAATAGTCCGGCCGGCCCGCGGGCATTTGGGACGGCCCAGTCCGGGCCGGGCTTTCTGAGGACCCAGTGGCCGGACTGCCTTGACCCAGATTGGCCGGCGGGCGCCCGCGGGCCAATGCTAGTACCAGTGGTTAAGAAAAATATCGTCAAGCGTCGCCGCCCGGGGAACCGCAAGTCAACCGCCCGCAGAGCATTGAGGTGAACACCGGAACGAGATCGGTGTGGGAATACGGGGACCATAGAGATGAAGATAGTTGATTCGATTAAAGATACATGGTCGTAGGCAGTTCGTTATGTCTATATACAAAGGCCTCAGCCTGGGCGGAGGACAAAGGGAAGTTGAGGCTTATCTTCTCGGTCTTCACCGCTTAAATGCTATCAATCATCAACGACCAAGCATCAGGTTCTGAGTTACCAGGAAAACCTCTCGGCGATTCTCTCGCAGACTTCCTTACGGCCAGCTGCCGATACACCTCGAGCCCTTAGCATACGTTAATCGTTTATGTTCAAACAACGGCCCGGGCCTCGGAGACATCAATTGCTATGGTCCCTCGCTGGGTTTCTCTGCCGGCAGCCGTTCCACCTCCCAGAGCCAAGCGGTGCAGGGCAGTTGAGTTCAAATTGAGAGTATTGCCCCCGACCAGAGCGCGGGCGGGTGGACGACGGGAATGGCGGACAACGGAAACCCACACGCGCGGAACAACACCTATCAATCCAGATGATGTCACGGGAAGCATCGGAGGGAAGACTGAGGGTTATGATAGACGTGTCGGTGCGGCTTAGGGGAGGTTCTGTCGAGATAAGAGGGAGGTTATCATTCGAAGCTTCCTTTGCATTTTCCGTTGCATCGACGTATCGCTAACTATCGATGGGTTGTAACGGCGGGCCTGGCGGGAGTCCTTCAGGTAGCAACACGGCAAATGCGTAACAAGGGATAGGACGTAGAACGAGCGAACGCCGAACGGAGAACAGAGGTGGACGGACACTGGACGAGCGAACGCCGAAGGAGCGAGGAACGGGCGAGCGCTTAGACGAGCGGACGCCGAAGAACGGGTGGGCGGCGGGTGGCGGGGAAGCCCTCAGTACTCTGATGAGTTCGACCGGGGAACAGGCCGGGGGACAGGCGGGCGAACGCTGAACGAACGAACACCGAGAACAAAGAAACGGGCGAATGCTGAACGAGCGAGCGCCGGTGACAGCGGAGACGGGCGAACGCTGAACGAGCGAACGCCGTGAACGGAAGGAACAGAGGTGGAGAAGGATATTGATTCGTAGGAAAGACAGGATAGATAAGATATACATAAGGTTGCATGAGAGAGAAAGAAGAACAGACAACACGCAGAAGAAAGCCCTCCATATATACATACATACGTACTCACACTCATACTCGTACTCCCGCAGCTCACGTGTATACTCGCACTCACACTTGCACTCGCGGAACCCACATGAGCATTCGCACGCGTACACACTTCCCTCACGCAACAGAACACAATAACCTCCCCCAATGATCCCGAGCACCGCTGGGGCACTCCCGCTGTCCCGGGTCGGCCTTCCGAACGTCGCGCCGTTCTAGACCAAAACCCTCCAAGCGCCGCGACCAAACACCGAGACCTGCGCCGTGACACTGCGCCGTCCTCACGAAATACGCGCACTCACCCCGCCTTCGTCGTCACTTCCACAACAAATTGCCCGAAGTCAGAAGCATCCCCGGCAATAATAACAGCGGTTCCGCCGCCTGCAGGCTTTGCAAAGTTGATTGAAGATACTCTCGAGGGACACGAACCGGAAACTACCGACGATGCCCAACTGCACCAGATTGTCGTGAAAACACTGCAGAATTTCTTTCGAAACGATGGCTCCGTCCAGGCTGCTGTCCACTGCGAGCGCGCATCGGTACACTACTCCAACAATCCAACGGTTTCCTCGGACGAGGTAGCTCCGATGGATTTCCTAGGCGTTAGCAAGCTATCTTGCAACGCGTGCGCGAAGTTTATTGAGGTGTCAAACAAATACAGTAGCCGGAAGTTTCACACCCGAGGATGTCATGGCAATGGTATTTCCCGTGGGCTTTACCTCCATCCGACCAGCAAGTTTCAAGCATTTCCCAGGAAGGCATGTCTTGCTACGTTGTCGAACTATTGGTCTGGAAACATGGGGCAAGACCGAGACGCAATAGCGACAGCTCTTGCCCCTCGACCGATCTGGACGATGTTCCCGACGAGAACGAGACGAATATCTAGGACGACAAAAGTTCAGGCAATGAGGGAGTTTGAGCGTGTTATTGGTGGACCTACTGCCTCGTCGGTTGCTTATTGTTGTTGTTTTGGTGCTAGCTTTTATTCCGAAAAGGGTAAACGCGCTGGTATTAATACTCTAGCTGTGTCTCGTCTTCTGTGTCATGAACCTGGCGTGACAGGCTTCTCGGCGTGGCCGCCGGCGTCACCCTGACGACAGCCGGCCTATGGTTCGTTCTCGTTACCGCTGCCCCCGCCTGTGTTCTCCGCGGCTAAACCCACTGCCTGCGCATTAACGCACCAGCTCGCCACGATGCCACTCCGGCAGCTGACATCTGGAATACCCCTGTTGTGATGACCCATCCTCTTCTATTGTGTTTCTGTTGTAGTGCGATTGCCATTCTTGTCCTGTTCTACGAGTGAACTCTTGTGTTTTCCTTTGGCAAGTATTGTTGACTCATTGTCTTGTGGAGGAACTGTGCCAGACTCGCTGGCGAGTTGTGATGACCCGCAGAGGAAAGGAAAAAACGGGTATAAAGGGAAGGGCGCGGTAACTAGTCTGGAGATTCTTGCCCACGCAATCAGTAGGTACGGCGTAGTGCATATTACCCACCACTCCACCCCCCAACAGACCGCGCACCAGCACAACACCCTCTCCCCAATGGCCATCAGAGTCTACCTCCAATGGCCACGGGCACAACCTTCATTCTCTCTACCATATTATCTCGAATAAGAGTCCCCCCCCCTAAGCGGTTAGCGCCATTCCCGGCGATCTTGGCGCTTAGTCAATATCAGATTCACTAGCGCGAAACGTCCGTGATATTATCTTGTACAGGTGGCCTCACGCCTCGTCTCTCCAACTGCAACCACATACCTACGTACTCCTTCCAGTCTCTTACTTCTTCTAGCAAGGCTTACTGGTTCGACAGGAAGTTTTCCCTTGCTGGTATGCACCGAGCCCACCGAGAACGCGTCCGCCGAGCCCACCGAGAATGCGTCCGCCGAGCCTGCTGAGGGCGCCGTGCGTGCCTAGCCCGCCAGAACGCGTGCCGAGGTTGCTCAGGAAGAGTGGGCAGCTGTGAGGTGTTGAACATTAGTAATTAGGTAAGTAGAGGCCTAGGGAATAGGGGATTACTACCGGATTTACCTCTCGATCTTTGAAGACCCTCGCCCACGGCCCCTAGGGCGTCCACGCCGGGTTCCCCCTTATCGCTGTCTTTAGAGGTGCATCATCACTACTGGGTGACGCCAAGAGGGCGGATCTGTTTGATTGGCTCTCCGTTATTGCCTCTGTGGTTCCTGTTGGCTTGATCTTCCTGGGCTGTTTGCGAAGGACTCGCGACGCTGCTCATGGCTTGCGATGCAGCTCAGCCCAGCGGGCCGCCTCACAAGCTTCAACCTCCCTAATTAGGTGACGTTCTGCTAGAAATGAGTAGTACATAGCCGCGTCCACGCTTACCATAAGCGCACTATCGTAGATACAGTGTAGATAGATACGGTACAAATCTATCTTATTGCGTTTGCGCTCTAAACCCCCCCCCCCGACCCCGCTCTGCGCCGACGCGAACGGCTACCTGCATATGTTGACCCTGAAAAGTCTTTCAGCACCCACGCCAACGCACACGGCTTGGCAGCAGCAGGACCCTGGTCCCGTCGACCCAACCCACCACCAGTCAGCGGTCGCAAACTTTGGCTTGCGCTGCTACATACTGTACCCCACCTCACGGCTGCGCGACACGGCATCGGCATCGGCATCGGCTTGGTTACCCGGTCCCCCGCTACGGCATCGGCTACATCACACTTCCTCGGCGGTCGCGGGCTTGTCCCCCCGCTACTATCTCCACCTCACGGTTGCGCGCCACGGCATCGGCATCGGCTTTGCCATCCGGCTCCCCGCTATGGCGACTGAGGGTTCTATTATACCTACCGCCGAAGATGGGTCACTGCCTCACTGGTCAGTACCTCAAGTGGACGGAGAGCGGGCCCTAGGCCAAGTGCTGGTGGTACCCTTACAAGAGCCAGACGCGAGAGCATCTTTTCAAAGAACTGGCCGCAGTGGAAGCACCAGCAGAAGATCTTGTGGGCGGCAAGTAAGGAAGGAGACTGTGGCAATGGCAAGGATCGGTTCAAAATCCGCCGAGAACTCGGCGTGCAGCCAGACGATTCTGGAGTTTTTTTCTACCACGCATGTGGGACGGAGGGAGGGCCGGACAGGAAGACGCCCAGAGTGAGACATCGGATTGCTAGATTAGGGAACGGAAGGAGAAGGCGGAGGCTGTGCACAGGATACCGAGCTACCTCACTCCACCAATCGCCTACATAAAAGTTCATCATGCTGACTGCCAGCCCATTATACCGCATCCTTCACCCTTCACGCACCGTTAACCCCCAAGGACCCGACGACCTCTCTATCACCCATTTAGAAAAGACTCCCTTTTTCACAAGGGCAGATATGAGGTATGTGAAAGCCACATCGCTGCGTGTACAAAACTATATATGTTGTTGCCGTCTCTAGCATAATAGCGTGGTGGTGGAAGCTCTTTCGCCGTTCCCCGTTCCCAGCTGACGTTCCGCGCCTCAGAATGCGAGATGTTTTTGTAAAGTACAGGGACAAAAGTTTCCGTACAGGGGCCGTTTTACACCAAAAATGCCCGTTTTCACACAACCAAAAACCACTCTTTACTTGACGGAAAAAAACTGTGCCTTTCACAGACGTCTTA
>Ga0307516_10009090_pt1 | contig 11130 bp, 9 predicted proteins | sample 19_EM_MG_FD_203310 | JGI IMG/M metagenome (GOLD analysis project Ga0307516, IMG submission 203310) | Populus trichocarpa ectomycorrhiza microbial communities from riparian zone in the Pacific Northwest, United States - 19_EM | ecosystem: Host-associated > Plants > Roots > Unclassified | place...
AAATACCCTATGATTTCAAAGTTGATTTTGTTCTAAGATGGACAAGAATATAAGCCATATAGTGTAACCCATCTAAACCACATTTTAACATGTTGACTCTACTCATGTCTTGACAGAAATAATGCTAATTGTCTACTTACGACCTAAATATATATCCTTCTCTCTTTATAGCGCACACGATTCTGATACCGCGAAGCGAATCACCATGTACTGTCGAAGGTGATAAGGAACTTAACTAGCATCTCACATATTATTACAAAATTCAGGAATTTTTTTTTTTCCTGATCAAAATCATGTGTTGGCAAAAGTGCAAAATCATATGCTTCTGTAGCTTTGTCACAATAAATATTTTATTGACTTTAATTAGGTCGAACACAAAATTATATTCTTACCGTTAGCCTTTTTCTTCTTCTTTAATAGTCGAATTGTTTAGTGTAGTAAGATAAACCTTCTTACTTTACTGTGCTCCTTCCCAAAATCGAACTAGTATCCCGATAAAAAATAATAAATCTTGTCTACACGTGGAGAATATCAAAGAAACATCTCAACCCAATAATTTAACCTGTTATGTAAGGTCCCTATGATATGATTTATATTATTCACTAACACACCCTCTCAAGTGAAAGTATTTTGGGTTTGAAACTTGCAAATACTCATATTACCTTGTGCTTGATTTTTATCAAATAAATAGGGGTGATGATATTTGAACTCGTGACCACTTGATCATTAAGGCTATAATACCATGTCAAAAAATCATCTCAACCTAAAAGCTTAAGCTGTTAAGTGAGGTTTTAAGATATGATTTATATTATTCTCTACGACAGAATATTTCAGATTTTGTTGGAATGTTTCTTAGGAAATAGAAAATTGTTGTGGAAGAGAATTTACGAATTGCTATTATTTTGGAACTAGTGCTTGTCATTTTCTGAACAAGAAGAAACACTAATTTCTCTACTTTAGATTCACAAATCAGTATTTAATCTATTGTCATTTATATTTCAAACGCTGTCCGAAATTAGACTGAAAAATTATTAATTGGCAATATGTTTTTTTAAGAAATAATTCTTAGACTGAAAACATAAAATGACAATTCAGTTCCTTGACTATATATTGTGAATCTCTAAATATTCAAATACCTTTCAATGATACTCGTGTTGCAGATTTTTCACAGAAAAATCAAAATTCCTTCAAGAATTTTTTTTTCAGTTCGCTATGCTTTACACATAAAACTAGTTTATAGAACCACTCTATATTACGATTTAAATTCTTGGAAGCGTTACTAATGTGTTTTCTATTTGTAATTTTTTTTATTATAAACTAAAAATTTAATGTAACCGAAGTATATTTTATTTTAATTATCAAGATGATGATATCTTCAATCAAATTAGGCCAACCTACACTATCATACCAAACTCATGACTCAACTTGAGCTATCAAGCTAACAATGCAGCTTATCTTATCCAGACTCTGAGACCAGTTAATGTTTCTAGTCATTAAAATGCTAGGTGACGATTGTATTTTTTTTTATTGATAAAAGACAAGAATCCCTTGTCCTTTCCACCTAAACCATGAAAATCTCGATCCAAAAGGATCATTGCAGCGAAGCCGTACTCGTGCGACAAATACAATACAGTTATCACTATAAAACAAGTGAAACACTTAAATATACATACAAACTACAAATTCAACAAACAAATTTTGAATGCATTAACTTTGAACACAATTGAGTGTTACAACAAAAATGAATGGCTTTTCTTACATGATGGAGCTTGACAAGAAATGAAACAAAAAAAAAGAGGTTATCTCAGGGCCGACAGGTTAGGTAGTTGAATTTTAAAGGGGCTATTGAAAATTTAAAGAAATTAGAGCTAGGTTTTGAATTGAACTAAAGAAGAAGAAATGGGAGGGGGGGGGGGGTTGAAGACAGGACTGTTGATTTTTAATTCCTTTTAAAATTATCTATGAAAATTTCATTGGCAATTTGAAATATCAGAAATGTCGATGAAATTTCCAAAGAATTTTTTTTTATTTCTTCACTATTTTCACCAGAAATTTCTAAAAAAAATTGTTTGTCACAATTTTTATTGATAAACAATGATGAAATATTTTTTATCGACAATTTTTTTTCTTTTTTCCAATTTTTTAGTAGTGGATGAATTCAAATGGAGAGGTTATTCCAAAACCCTTAAATGAGTGGGATAATAAACAAAAGAAAAGGCATAGTCATAATACTAAGGCTATGAATGCATTCTTTTGTGCTCTTAATCTTGTTGGGTTCACTAAGGTTAAGAATTGTAAAACGACCTTGGAAGCTTTTAGAAATTACCCATGAGGGAACAAGTGAAGTAAAAGTTTCTAGATTGATGACCCTTACTATAAAATTTGAACTCTTTAAAATATAGCAAAATAAAAGTATTTGAGAAATGCATACTAGGTTCATCACTTTTATTAGTGAATTTTTTAGCCTAACGAAAAAGATCACAAATGAAGAAATGATTGGTTAAATTTTGAAATCTTTTACTAGAGCATGGAAACCTAAAGTCACAATTATAAAGGAAGCCATGAATCTTAAGACACATGACTTTGATGAGTTCATTGGATCATTAATAGCTCATAAAGGAATGATTAAGAAGCTTGAAGTGGAAGATAGTAGTATCAAGAAGAGATATTTTAACTCTAAAATTCATGAATGATAATAAGGTGAAAAAATATAATGGTGAAGAAGAAGATGATGAGATAGTCATGTTAATTGGACAATTCACTAAATTTTTTAGGTATGATAAGTTTGGTGGAAATCAAAGAAATTTTAGAAGAAAGAAAGTTGACAAGGAAGAATGAAGCAATATGGATGCCATCATATGCTATGAATGTAAGAAACTAGATCATGTGAAGTATGATTGCTCAAATGTAAAAAAAAAAGGATCAAAGTTCAAAAAAAGAAAAATAGATTAAAGGCATCTACTTGGGATGACAAGAATGATATGGCAACCTCTTCAAGTTATAATGATGATTTGAAATTGGAGAAATTAGTCAATCTATGTTTGATGGCTAATATTAACATCACCAAATAAGAGATTTACTTGATGGTAAATAGTAACTTGATATTGATGAGGTAAATAAACTTGAATCTTAAATTACTTTTGATGAATTACAAGATGCATTTGATAATTTTTTTAATAAATATAAAAGGGTGCATAAGAAAAATGTTTTACTTCAAAGTAAAGTTGATAGTATTTCAAAAGACTTTGATGTTTTGCAAAAAGAAAAGGATGCATTGTTAACAATGAACATTGGTTTTAAAAAGCCATTGAATTCCTTTCTTTGAAAAATAAATCTAATCCATGGAATGAAAATTTAGTTAAAGAAAATGAGATTTCAAAAACTCAAGTTATTGATTTAAATTCAACTTTAACTAAATTTATAAAAGGAAAGGAAAACCTAGATAGACTTTTAGGTAATCAAAGATGCATGTTTGAGAAAAAAGGTTTGGGATATAAACCAATGAAAAATGAAAAACTTTACTCAAACTTCTTTGTTAAAGCATCAATATCTTTAAGCATATGTAATTCTTATGGATAAAATGATTTACATGAAATACATTGCATGCTCAAGATTATCTAAACTAAAACAAAATATATTTGTGTGCCAAAAGACATATTTACTAACCATAGTGGACCTATGAGATTATGAGTACCAAAACCAACATGTTAAGATCTTTTCTTGTAGAAAAATAAGGACAATTAGTATTTGGATAACGGATGTTCAAGATATATGATGGGTGATAAATTCAAATTCACCTCTTTCAAATAGAGGAATGTCGGACATGTGATATTCAGAGATGATGCCACAAAAAAAGGTAAAAGGTATCGGTAATATTGAGCATGTTTTACCTATTGATTATTTCAAGTATAAGTTCTTAGCATTAGTCATTTATGTATAGGGGTAATAGAGTTATTTTTGAGTCGTTACATTGCGTGGTAATTTTAATTATTGAAAACAAAATAATTTTCATAAGTGAAAAACTTAGAAACACTTATGTGATTCATTTAAATGATAATAATTATAATGTTAAGTGTTTTAGTGTTTTGGTGGACTCACCTTATATTTGACATAGAAGACTTGCACCTGCTAAAATAGAATTAATTCAAAAGCCATCTAAGAAAAAGCTTGTAAGAGGACTTCCACAATTTGAGTAGAAAAAGAAAGTGATTTGTGATGCTTGCCAATATGAAAAGCAAGTCAAAATCCCATTCAAACCCAAGAATCAAGTCTTTATAAATCGAGTACTACAACTTCTTTGTATGGACCTATTTGGTCCTAAACGTATTTCAAATCTTGGTGGTAAAAGAATCGCATTTGTCATAATAAATGATTATACTAGGTTTACATAGGTTTTATCTCTTGTATAAAAAAATGAGACACTTCAAGCTTTTTAAAAATTTTACAAAAGAATTCAAAATGAAAAGGTTGTTTGATTTTCAAAATTAGAAGTGATCATGATAGAGAATTCAAAAATCATGCATTTGAATTTTTTATGAAGAAAATGGTTTTAAGCATGAATTTTTAACTTTTAGAACTCCACAACAAAACAAAGTTATTAAAAGGAAAAATTGTTCACTTTAAAAAATAGAAAGAGCTATGTTAAAAGGGAGATGAAAATGGGTTTATATGGGTTGATTGACTAGACAATAGAGTGAGTAGTGTATACTAGGAAAAATGTTAGAGAAGAAGAGGAGAGAGTCACGGTGGTGGCTACTTTTGGTCTTTGTTCCAGTGGTGGTTCAAAGTTGAGAATGACGAGGGGAGGGCTAATTCATGTGTTGTTAGAAACCGCTACTGGCCGATGAGTTGTTTGCGTGAAGGTTGGTATTGTGGTTTTCTTAGGGAAGATCAAGGGTTGAAGATGATAGCCTTTTTCTTTGTATGGCTGATGGCTTCTTTTGTCAAGATAGGGTTAGGGTGTTGGTTAATGTTGGCTGACGACATGGTTTAGGTATAATGAGAGCTAGGTTTTTATGTGTGTGGAGGGGGGGTAGATGGCTGCTAGGGTTTTTTTTGTTATTTTATTTTTTGTTCCCCTTTTTTTTGTGTGTATAACCATCTATTTATAGGTAAAAAAATTTATCTTTTTCCCCTCAATTGCTTGGTTCCCAAGCAATCTAAATTTTCTTTGGTTCCTCATTTTCTTCCTCTTCACTTTTATTCCCTTTATTCATATATTTTTATTTTTCTTATTTTTTTGTATTTTGTTTTTTTAAAAAGGTAACATCAACGCCGTCTCAATAAGAAAAATCAAAAATTTTAAAAATGATGTATTAAATGTTGAACGCGTTCAAAAATAATTTGAAATCTGAATCTTTTTTAGACGACGCTGAAAATGTTGCAAATAACGCAAATACATCAAGAACATATTTTTTATTTTTTGCATGTTGAAAATATTTAGAAAAACAAAGAGCTCATAAATTGAGGTACAACATGATGAGTCTAACCCTTTTAATCCTAAAAATTCTAAAGATGTTGGTGTAGATGTTATCTTTAATAGGTTAAAACAGTTAAGGTTGATCAAAAAGAAGATCTTATAGTGATGACTCAACATAATCAATATGGGCAAGGGAAACCTTCACAAAGTCTTCCCGAAGTTATTTAATGACCAAAAAAACATTTTCAAAATGCTATAATTGGTGATCTAATGAGTGAAGTGAGACCAAGAATGATTAATGAAGTTGGTAATATTGTTTTTATCTTTAAACTTAAACCTAAGAATAATGATGAAATCTTGAGTGATGAGTATTGGATACTCTCAATACAAGAAACTCTTAATCAATTTAAAAGAAATCAAAAATGGAAATTAGTCCCTAGGCCTAAAGGTTATTCCATTATTGGAACCAAATAGGTCTTTCATAATAAACTTGGAAAAGTTATCTGAAATGAAGCTCATTTGGTTAGTAAAGGCTACAACCATGAAAAAGACATGGATTATGATGCGAAATTTGTATATAAAAGGTGTATTTTTAAATGGATACATTCAAGAAGAAGTTTATGTTGAGCGACCTCCTGATTTTGAAAGCCTTAATTTTTCAAATCATGTTTTAAACTTATAAAGGATTTGTATGGTTTTAAGCAAGCTATAAGAGCTTGGAATGAGAGATTAAGAATTTTTTTCAAAAGGTTTTAACAAGGGAAAAATTTATTCAAAATTATTTATAAAATACAAAGAACATGATTTCATCTTTTTGCAAATTTATGTTGATGATATTCTATTTGGTGCTACTTACAAATCTTTGTCTAAGGAATTTAAAAAGTTATGTTTACAGAATTTGAGATGAGAATGATAAGAGAGATGGCCTTTTTCCTCGGAATATAAATCAAGCACGATATAGATGGTATATTTATAAATCAAACCAAATATACCAATGAGCTATGCAAGAAATTTGATTTGAATTCTGGAAGTTCAAGTCCTACACCGATGAGCATGACTACCAAACTCGACAATGATGAAATGAAAGATGGTTGACATTAAGAAATATCAAGGTATGGTTAGCTATAAGGAATTCCTGGTTTGAGTTCAATCCTAACATTGACAAAGTTCTTCAGGAAAGAGACAATGACAAGGAGGAAAATGAAAAGGAAGCATCCTCTCCTACCATATAAAGTGATCCTTCCGACTATTAAGCATGTTTTCATCCCTTTGTGCAATCATCTCATGCATGCTCTAACTTACCTTCATTCTATTTTGAACTTATGCTTTTAATACTTGGTTATGTAATATGTATGTGTGGATTGTTATTTGGCTATTTGTAAACTTTATTTATGGATCTATTTGCTTTTGGTTATGATTTATTATGGGTCCTTATTTTCCTCCCTTTTTGATATGACAAAGGGGAGAAAATTGTAATATTATGATGATGTGCAGAAAAGAGAGAAGATTATGATTCATTATTGCATGCCCGTGATTCGTGATCAATGCATAATGTCTTTGAAAATGTGGTTTAATATATGCATGGTTCATTAAATACAAAGACGGAGAATATGCATTTTATGTTGGTGGCTTGTGTAGCAAATCATATGACTTATAGTGGCACGTTGTATTTTTGGTATATTGTAAAACATGCACATTAGTACGTAGGGGTGGTCTTTAAGTATTGAAGATGTATATTGATAATATAATGCTTATGATAGAAGGAGCATTATATAATTTGTTATCTTTATCTTCTTATTGCACAGATTATTTGTCATCATCAAAATATATATATATATATATATATATATATATATATATATTATTAGCTCAAAGGTCTTTAATCACTTATGACTTATTTTTTTATGATAACAACAATTAATTGATTTAACATGTTTGTTAAAGACCTCAAAGCTATAGGAATTTCTACACATCAATTTAAAGCTATATGTACTCATTGGATGCAATATGAACTTAAAGATGCCAAACTGTTTTTAATGTGATCAAGTTTTTATAGAATTTAACCTAGCATCATAAAATGAATTTTATCCAAAATATTGTTATTGCCAAAATTCATCTTCCACGGTATTTCCATTGCCAAAACTTGTATAGTGATAAATATATGATGAAAAATCATTTTATCATATATTTTAGTATTATCATTCAATTTATTTTAAATTGAAGAGTGAGGATTTTTATCAATTCTTAGCTAAAAAAACTCACCATATGTGTTATTACACTTTTATCTATTTTTAGCTAAATTAACAAACTTGTAATTTTAGAAGAAGTGTGCTAAATACTCGAGTTGTCTTTACAACAACTATTTTTCTCTCAAAATTATAGATATAGTTGTTTCTAACATTTAGAAGAACACTTGACACTTGGATGAGCAAAAATTCTTTACCCTTATCTTCTTTTTTGTGAGTAACGGCCAAAATAGGTTTTCTCCTATAAATACCCTCTTGATCTTATGAGAAAATTCTCTCAACATTTTTATGCTCTTACTCTTCTACTGTATTACTCTTGATGCTTTAATTCTTCAAAAGTTTTTATTCCTCATTTTATTCTGTTAAAGCTTTAATCCCTAAATTGGATCAATTTGTCTTTCATATTCTTGAGTTAGATTATAATTCTATAAATACTTGAAACTTAATCCTTTGTAATCTTTTCTTGTGAAATGAGATAACTCTTATGAGAGTTATAATTATAATGACAGTGTAAGTGGTAGTTGAACCACTTGGATAATTTTTGGTTGAGAGTCATTAAGTGATAGGTTTAATTTTGAAACTTGAAAAAGATTGTGATAAGTTTTAATCTTGATCCTCGAAAAAGATTCTGTATGGTTTTTTAATATTGATCCTGGAAAAAAATTAGTGTAATAGATAAGGTCTCACTCGCTAAGATGATCGTTGATTGATAATGAGTGCTTAAACAGATGTTCAACGAGTGGAGTGTGTTGTTATCCGAATTATTGTAAAAATCGGTGTGTCTCTTTTCTTAGTACCTACCTCATTGTATTTGTTTATTGATTAATTGTGTTATTTTTGTTGTCAAAAATTGAGGTGGTGATTTTATTAAAGTTAGTGAAGTTTGATTTTTTTTCCTAATTCAGCCCTTCTTAGATTATTTTAGTCTTTCAAAAACACTCTTAAATCACTTCAAAATACAAAATCAAACATTATAAAATATAATATCTCTCGAGTGTGACCTATTTTTTCAAGTAATAAGAAGGCCTAAAAACACTAATGAATTCCTCTCATCAAATATAACTCTTTGACAATAAACTTGGCTATTTGGTTGCTAGAATTGTGAAAACTAACATCTTTTTCTCTTCTTTCTCAAATCCAGAGACCAAAAAATAAACAAAATGAATCTGTGTACCAAAATGAAAATTATCATGAATTTTGAGTTAGCCATATATTTTCTACTTGTTTTAGATTTTAGTCTTTTATCTTTTAATTTTAATCATAATCTCAAGCCTAATTTTAACCCATTGTATTGTAAAAGGATCTAATTGAAAGAAGAAAAAAAGTTCAAAAGTTTTTTTTTAAAGAAAAAACAGTGAAGCTCCATCAAGTTATCTAACTGTTTTAGTTGTAGGAATGAACATACGGAGGGGGGGGGGGTTAATCAATAAGAGTTCTTGAATTTTTTTTAATAAAAAATATAGTTTCATTAAAACTCAAAACAAGTATAAATATATTATAACTTTCACAAGACACATAATAATATTTTTTTTGAATCCTTAGAAACTTAAAAAATCAATCCAGAAACAAATTTCTTTAGAAACTAAATTCAAATTGAGATATGAGTTATCAGTTGAAGATTAATTTATTGTCTGCCCATAATTTAATTTATGGATTAAACTAATTATTAAACTAATTATCAGTTGAAGATTAATTTATTGTCTGCCCATAATTTAATTTATGGATTAAACTAATTATTACTTTAATTTTTGTTACTAACCTTGAGAACAAGACATTCAGCACTTTGATTATCTTGAAGCGCTTTGGTTAGTTAACTCTTATCTAAATATTTAAGTTTTTACTTCATTATTTCTAGCAAGAATCCCCTTTTAATACTTAATATAGCTTTTGAACCATGCGATTTATGATTTTTTTTCCCGCTGCTCTGTGATCCGAACCATTAATGGATGAAATTGAAAAAAAGTCTCAGGCTTCCCTCGGTGCATGTTTGAGTTTACATGCTTAATCGTGTACATATAATCTATTAGAATGATGATTGTAGATGACAAGTCTTTTTTAGAATATGACACCATATTCATGTCCTTAGAATATAGAAGAAACAATCAGTCACTACATCTTACCAAATCGACCCTCTCAAAAGTCAAGATTATATGGAATCTATGTTTTTATATTTGTACCACTACTAAAAAGAACAAGATCACAGCTCATATATCCCTCTCATTCTTTTATTATGTTAGAAGATTTGTTTTTTTTAGTTTCAAGAAGCACCACCAGAAAATCGACAAGTACAAACAGAAATATCGATAAATTGTTTTTGTTGGTATTCTGCAATAATCTTTACCAACTGAATTTTTTTCATCGCTAACTCCATCAATAAACACCGACGGAAAAATATTTTCGGTATATACTGAAGGAATCCTAGTCGGAATATAAAAACCAAACAGTATGATGACGTGTAAGTTTTTACAGACGCTATTACTAATAGAATTATGTAAGTAGAATTCAAACGGGCAAACCATTCAATGACATATCACATATACTGAAAGAATTGTTATCAGACTGAGTAATTTGAATTTGCAAGCATTAGAAAATCGTCTCATGATGCTAAATATTGTCCGTACATATTAAATAGAAGTAACCTTGCTTTATGATTTTCAGCTTGCACATTTGAAAAGATTATCTTTCGATTCAACAGAGAGCCAAGTCGCCAACCCCGAACCATGCCTTTTACCACCTGATAATGGGCTACGTACCATGCCGCGTGCCATCAATCCTAACCATTCGAACAATATAAGGGAAAAAAATATTCTAAAAAAAAAAAAAACAACGATAACATGGTGCCCAAAGCTATATGTTGGTCCTTATTGAGAACAAAGCATTCTATATTATACACAATGTATGACACGATCGATGTAAATACTTTATTTTTTAAGCAAACAATCGATGCTCACCATGATCTTAAACAATGCCTTTTATATGCTTGTGTGGCCATGTTCATGAAACGAAGAATATCCCATATGCTCAACCATGTCGGAAACTTACAAACAAGTTCACCACTCACCTCATCAATGCATGATAGAGAATCCATCAATGATTGCACAAAATATTGCACTTTAAAGTACTTTTGTGATTAACAGTGAGTTGTTAGGGTTTGATAAATTTGAGAGAATATTGAAAAAGATTTTTCTTGGAAACTTCTCAAGGGCATGCAATTAATGATGAATTATGATTAATATACAATAGCAAGTCTTTCTAATTCCCATTTAGTTTGTTAATTTGAGATGAACTAATGTACTTTGTTTGTGATGTAACGAATTCTTTTGGAGCTTATTCATTATTTTCATGGATTTCCCTGCCTTGTAATCCAAGATATGATGCATTGAACATAGGTTCTGAACAACTAAAATCCCATGAAAATTGGAACTAATAACATAGTACGTAGGAGGAGTACTGAATTAGATCTTT